>Ga0172379_10000596_pt1 | contig 88737 bp, 78 predicted proteins | sample GrowelOW334metaG_FD_119756 | JGI IMG/M metagenome (GOLD analysis project Ga0172379, IMG submission 119756) | Groundwater microbial communities from an aquifer near a municipal landfill in Southern Ontario, Canada - Groundwater well OW334 metaG | ecosystem: Environmental > Aquatic > Deep...
TAACAACGGTAAGCCCAAAATTTGGTTGGCATGTGGCGACACAAGCTTTCCCATAACTGTAAAATCCATTTTAAGGGTTTGGCCCAAAAAGGCCAACCCAAGAGCGGTGACCGATAATGATATCCAAGGCGCCAGGCTATCGATGGCAACAAGCGAGTTACTTTAACCAAGGGAAACAACCGCCTGACGCGTTTCTCATCCATTGCAAGGACGCCTCGTTCTGCTGAAACGAACAAGGCAAAACAGAACAAGGTTGGATTATATGGATTCGGTTCAATAATTACAACCACCCCGCCCGGACGAGCCACGCGCTTCATCTCATCTACGAAACGCTTCCTTGCCACATCGTCGGCAAGATGATGGAGGACGTCACGGCAAAAAACCACATCGTAAGTATTATCTTCAAAAGGCAACGATAGTCCGTCTCCAATCCTGGCATCAACACCATGTGATTGGGCGGTCAGTATGGCTGATTCAATGGGATCGATCCCGACAAATGCGTCACTAACCTGCGATTCAATGAATTTTTTTAAGAGTGCAATATTGACCCCTTCGCCGCAGCCGCTCTCTAAAACCGTTAAAGGCCCACCCTTACCCAATCGAATCTTATCCAAGACATCTAATAATGGGGTAAGCAACTCTTTTTCACGCGTGCCCACAAAAGGATCCCGCGTTTGCCAAATAAATTTGCGTTCATGCAGAAGAGTTGCAAAATAAGCTTGCTGGCCGGCGAAGATTCTCATAACGGGATAAAAAACAATTTCTTGGCCGCGAACCAACTCATCCTAATTAACAGCCAACCATCGCGGAAACGATTGATGTTGGTCGAACCGTAAATCCTCTCTTTGTAATGTACCGGAATTTCTTTGATTTTGAAATTCAGTTTAGCCGATCCGAAAATCAAATCAAAATCCCCAAAAGGATCGAACTCGCCGAAAAAGTTACGGTTGGCCGCCAAAGCTTCGTAATCCTTCCTCCACAGGCATTTTGTGCCGCACAAGGTGTCTGAAAAACGCTGACCCAGCAGAGCACTGAACAAGAAACTAAAAAATTTATTACCTAACCAATTCAAGGGACGCATGGCCTTGTCTTCCATGGGATAGATGAGACGCGTTCCTTGGACATAGTCAGCCGAACGGTCGGCCAACACGCGGTAAAACCGCGGGAGATCTTCCGGCATGACTGTCAGATCAGCGTCCAAAATCATGAGAAGGTCACCCTTAGCCTCACCGAAACCCTTACGCACCGCGTCCCCCTTGCCTTTACCCTCTTGTTTCATGGCACGGACCTCAAAAGGCCACGACTCCGCCGCGACTTCTTGGATGGTTTGCCAGGTGTTATCGGTAGAATTGCCTTCCACAAAAATAACTTCCAGTTTGCCTGGAAAACCGGGCATACGCGTCAAAGCCGATCGGATGTTACCGGCTTCGTTCCGGGCCGGAATAATGACGCTCAAACTAGGAACAACTGTGGCGGACGCGGTCGGTTTTAAACGGGCGATAAAATACTCAACCGCGCAGAAACGCCTAATCAATGGTAAGGGAGCTATCCACCGATTGATCAAATAGCTGATCAACGGAATCCAGACCGGCACCAGGCAAAATTTACCCTTACGCACAACATCATACCCGGCCAAATCCAAGAGCTGGACAGTCTGCGTCTGATTAAGCCAACTGGCGTAAGCCCGTGGCTGGGCCAATCTTAACCAGGCCGCGATGCGCATTGGTATGTTCCAAAAAGGGTTCAGCTTGGTAAGAATAAGTCTGGAGCGTTCATTTAGGGCCGGCTGAACATTTTCTAAAAAAACTTGGATGTCACCCACATACCCGAGAATATCGGCACCGATCACGTAATCGAAGGTCTCCGTAACCAAAAACGGACCGGCCGTAAGATCGCCATTAATCCACCTTCCCTCAGGATGTAGCTCCTTGGCTTTGGCAATCATGCTCGGGCTAAAATCAATCCCAACCACCCTGGTCGCTTTCAATTCAGTGCACAACCTCCCATCCGCGCTCCCTAATTCCAACACGGTGCGGTTTGGAGGAACGACTGACTGGAACCAACGCTCGAGCGTCTGGTAATAAAACTTGTTACGACCATGCCAACGGTCATAATCCGCGGCATGCGCTTCGAAATACGCCCTCAAATCAATGGGCTTCATATTGTGGGTTTAATAATAGCCAAGCTGTACCAATCTTTTTCATTCACTCGATTTATTGTCTTGGAAATTTCTTCCGGTATCGAGTAACCCAAATTTCTTAACATCCCCAAAAACTCTTCGGGGGACGAACCGGCGCGACTTAATTCATAAGGCCACCATTCGAAAGCAATCACCGGCTTGGACTGCAAACCCAGCAACCATGAAGCCATGCCTTTGAAAACCTGCCCCTCCGCGCCCTGGACATCAATCTTCACAAAAGATACCTCAGAAAATAATTCCGGGTTTTGGCGCGCAATAGCTGAAAGATCCCTAACGGGTACCTCTATTTTTTTAAAAAATGGCATCATGTCATTGTCCAGGTGCACGCGATTATCGGCTCGGTTGGAAAGATTTTGGAAAAAAGCAACTGATCCTTCCCTTTCTCCCAGGGCAAACGGAAACCAAGTCAAGTTCTTGAGATGCCTGGTTTTAAACTCGCCGATGGAACGCGCTACCGGATCCGGCTCGAAAGCTAAAACTTGACCGGCAGTTTTAGCAAAATGCGATGCCGTCCAACCCACGTTCGCGCCGATATCCAAAACCGTAGATCCGGGCCTGACTAGAGCCTGCAAAACGGCCATTTCTTTACGCTCAAAAAACCATTTAAAAGACCCGTAGAGTTTTAAATAAAACCAACGGATGGGAACCGAAGCGAGGTTTCTTTCGGTAAAGAACCATCGCGAAAAGGCCGAGCCCCAAGCCTGAACAACTCCCTTAACTAGCTCGGACATAATCTTGATTCTTGATAAACCATTCGTAAGTCGCTTTAATGCCTTCTTCAAGAGGTATCTTGTGTCGCCAACCCAGACCATGCAACTTCGACACGTCCAGCAGTTTACGTGGCGTACCGTCCGGTTTGCAGGCATCCCAAACAATCTCGCCTTCAAACCTGACAATCCGTCTGATCATCTCGGCCAATTCTTTAATCGCGACATCCTCCCCTGTACCGATATTAACGATTTCCGAACCGCTATACATTTTCATCAAATAAACTACGGCATCCGCCAAATCATCCACATGCAAAAACTCACGTCGCGGAGAGCCGGTGCCCCAAAGCGTTACGGATGAATCATGGTGCACTTTAGCTTCATGAAACTTACGGAGCATGGCGGGCAAGACATGGCTGTTTTGCAAATCAAAATTATCGCCTTGGCCGTAAAGATTGGTGGGCATGACGGAAATAAAATCCGTCCCATATTGCGCGTTATAGCTCTGGCACATTTGTATCCCGGCAATCTTGGCCATGGCATAGGCATCATTCGTCTCTTCCAAGGGACCGGTCATCAGATACTCTTCCTTGATCGGCTGGGGACACATCCTTGGATAGATACAGCTCGATCCTAAAAATAATAGTTTCTTCACTCCATTTTTCCAAGCCGCATGGATCACGTTGGTCTGGACCTGCAAATTTTCGTAAATGAAATCGGCTTTTTGGTTCTTATTTGCCCAGATACCGCCCACTTTAGCGGCGGCCAGGAAGACGTACTCGGGTTTTTGTTGCTCAAACCAATTCCGGACGGCTGACTGGTCCAACAAATCAAGCTCATCGCGTCCGACCAAGAGCAGGTTGGTACAACCTGCGGCCTGGAGCCGACGCACAATAGCCGAGCCCACTAAGCCCCGGTAACCGGCCACCATGATACGTGAATTACTTTGCATAAAAGACTATCGACTTAATGCGCTGTCCCGTTTCCCATTGATCCTGAATCAGCCAGCTCCACGCCGAATAAATTCGCATCCGATTGGACCATGAGGCGGACCAAATCTTCAAAACCGACAGCCGGAGACCAGTTTAAGCGTTCCCTAGCTTTTGTCGCGTCTCCGAGCAACATATCAACCTCCGCCGGTCGATAGTATTTAGGATCAATCCGGATCAACGCGCGGCCGTTCACCTGATCCACGCCCTGTTCCTCGCTGCCCGTCCCCTGCCAGACAAGATTGATGCCCAACAAACGGGCTGTTTCTTCGGTAAAATCCCTGACCGAATGCGCGACTCCGGTGGCCAGGATATAGTCGTCCGGCTTATCATGTTGTAATATGCGCCACATTCCTTCTACATAATCCTTAGCATAACCCCAGTCTCTTTTAGCATCCAAGTTCCCCAAATACAGACAGTCATCCAAACCGGCTTTGATGCGCGTCAAACCACGGGTAATTTTACGCGTGACAAAAGTTTCCCCGCGGCGAGGAGATTCGTGGTTGAAAAGAATGCCATTGCAGGCGAACAACCCATAACTTTCACGATAGTTCCTTGTAATCCAGTAAGCAAAAACTTTAGCGCAACCATAAGGCGACCTAGGATAAAAAGGCGTAGTCTCGCGCTGGGGCGTTTCTTGAACCTTGCCGAACATCTCCGATGAGGAAGCTTGATAGAATTTAGTCGGCGCGCCTGCTTCCTTGATGGCGTCTAAAATCCTGAGCGTCCCTATTCCTGTGACATCACTCGTATATTCCGGAATGTCAAAACTTACACGGACGTGGCTTTGGGCTCCCAGATGATAAATTTCGTTAGGGGCAACTTTTTCCAACAGACGTGAAATATTACTGCCATCCGCCAGATCGCCGTAATGCAAAAACAACTTGACCCCGTTGATATGCGGATCTCGATAAAGATGGTTGATCCTCCCGGTATTAAAAGTCGAGGCGCGCCGCATCAGGCCATGCACCTCATAACCCTTTTCCAACAGCAACTCCGCCAGATAAGACCCGTCCTGGCCGGTGATACCCGTAATTAAGGCGCTTTTCATAACGCAAAGCATGACAAAAAAACCGCTTAAGGTCAAATGCTTATCCGCCGAAAAGATCCGGTGTTTTTAGCCGCATCAACGACGTAAGCAATATGTGACTTTTTGCCCTATATTTCTTTCGACAATACCCATATCCTGTGTCCAGCGATACTGCGAAATATCTGACCATGATAACGAGCTAAGAGTCCCACCGACGGCTGAACATTGCTTCTCAAACTCATTGCTAAGGCTCGGAAAAAATTCAGGATACTCAAGAAGGGCAGTTTGATTGGATTCTAAGGAAAAACTACCGCCTAGTTTTAACGCTTGAACCGGATAATGCTGATCCAAGGCTTGATTAGGCCAGTGATACACGGAAGCGACAACCAAAGGGACACCGGCTAAATTCTCCTTTTTGGCTATCGCCTCCCTTATCAGGCGATGCGGTTGGCGCAAATTCGCCAAATCGACCAGATATGTCCAACGTTGACCGATGGTAATGGTCAAAAAGAGCAACAATAAGATAAATCTTCCCACAGGATATTTCGATAATCCGCTCCAGACAACCGCACCGACTGATAGCAACAGCCAAAAAATTAAAGGCAAAAAAAATGCCCAAACCCTTAAGCCTTGCGTGGCCAATAATGAATAAGATGGGATTCCGACAACTAACAATATAGCCGCTGTTCGAGCCGTTTGATCTTGTCTGACAGCTTTATAAAAAAAGGTTGCCAGACATGACAGCGCTGTAACCAAGGCAAATAAAGCGCCTTCCAACTTCCAAAAAATGATGGAATAATAAAACGGATTAAGCTTGGCACCATCTTCCGCCGTGGCTTTAAATTGATGCATTAACTCTTGCCAATAGGGCGTAAAAGTAGAACCCGTGTAAGCTTTGGCCAATACTATCGTGGCTATCAAGGTTGATCCTTCCACCAAAATAAAAAAGATCAGCACAACAGCCAAAAAGTACCATATAATATCCGTCTTTTTCCATAAACGATCTCGCAAAAATAAATAAACTGCCAGCACGGCTAAAAGCGGCCCAATGGCATAATGTAAAAATAAAGCAATCATCATTAGAATGCCGACGTAAATTGAACGTTTAGCATTTAAATTCTCACGGGCAATATATACGGCTGTAAATAACGCCAAACCGGCTCCAAAATTCGAAAGGGCCGCGGATCCCAACAACCATACCAGCGGCGAAAGGGCTAAGCACAAAAACGTAGCGCAACGTATTGGCCAAGGCACGCTCTGGCGCATTAAGAAATACACATAAAACCCCAAACCTAAGCCCGTTGGCAAGGCCATGGTCACCCAATGGGCGCTGATGAAGGATGAGACGATAAGCGACATCATCCACAAGGGCTTGGCCGTAAAGTTTAAAACAAAAAAACCTTTCAAGCCCACCTCCGCCTGCGCGCGAGCGAAATCAACGCCCCCGTGCAGAATCCACCAAGGTATTTTTAATAATGTTCGCCACGCTAAACGCACGATATCAAACCGCGCTTCGTCATAATTCAAAGGTCCAAAACGGCTTGCTAACCAAATGATGAGACCGAAAATCACAAGCCCCGCCGCCCAAGGCAACAAAAGCATCAAATACCTTTTAAGTCTTTCTGCCCGCATAAAATTTTAATTTTTTAAAGACGCCTGTTCTTTGCATAAGAAAAAAGACCAAAACAGCCACACTTCCCCAAGCTAAAGGTAGAATCGGAATCGAATACCTGACTATATTATCCGTAAACGCGTGCGGCAAGACGTAAGCCAAGATTATGATCCCCGGCATATATCGCCAACCGTATTTTCTAAAACCGAAAATAATAGACCAAGTCAACAATACCCACCAAACAAGCTGTAAAACGTGCAACGCGACCAAATAAATATTTTGAGCGATGGTAAGTCCGCCCCGTTCAACGGCCTGTGGCGCAAAAGTATATTCAATGTCGCTGCCCAGACTTGAGGGAGACGGCCAAGCGAGCAGCCTCATCAAGTCCAAGCCGCTCCAAGCTAAATATCTGGCTAAATTTTCTGGATTTTTAAAAATCATGCTCCGGCCATCTTGACCCATGATGACATCAACCTTTTCAAAAGTCAGACCGGAGGCACCCAGTTTATCAAAATACGCCCACGTCTTTACCCAATAATCGCGATAAATCGGATTCGCGTTTGGCACTACCTCGGCCAAAAGGGCTCTGCCCAAAACGATTGAACCAAGGCTGGCTGAATAACGGCCCCATGACTCTTCAGCTTTTAAGCCTCGAGCGTATAAAACAGTCCCCGACCTTGAAGCTATATTAAAAACGCCAAATTCTTGATAATTGCGCAGCATCCAAGGAAACAATATCACCGACGTCGTAACGAGGCAGAGCGCCCCCGCGCCGAGCGCGCTTATGATTTTTCTATCCAACTGCCAGCGTCTGACTGTCAATGCCACGGATAGAGCTAATGGTAATAACACGAAAGAAAAACGAGTTAATAAGAGCGCTCCGCAAAATAAACCTAAAACGATCGGCTGATACCAATGCCGTAAATCGTCCATCCAGCGCATGAACAGATAAACGATGATTGACAGCTGGAATAAGGCCAATATCTCGAAGAGATTCCGTGCGGCATAAAAAGCCGCGCCATAACACAACGCGGCCGCCCAGGCGGAAACCGTACCCAAATTACCCTCAAGTTTACCGAATGAATTCCCTATCAATAATACGGAGACAGCAAATAAAACCGCTTGCAATATCAAAATCAAAAGTGGCTCTTGGCTGATAGTTTTTATTAACGCCCGAAAAAACGGGTATCCAGGCTCACGTAACATGCTCGGTCCTCCATCCATCGCAAATTGTCCGTGTAAAATCGACTGCGATAGTCTTTCATATTGACCGGCATCGTCTTGGAAACCGCCGGGCTTAGTTATGACAAAAAAGAGAGAGAGCAAAAATCCAAAAAGGACGGGCCATAAAAAAGAGCGCTTATTCATAATCGCGGGCTGAATTGACCCTGACCGATTCCGCCAAACAGCCCAAAGCAAAAATGGGCAAGACGCCGCCGAAACAAGCCATGGAAATCCATAGGGCTGAAAAATAACCAAAAATATAGTAGATCATCAGAAAAATTAAACCCAACGCCGCTGAAAAGAAGGATAGTAACAAAAATAATTTCAACGGATTGTAGGCTGAAATCAAAGAAATTAATATCTGCGCCGTGCGCAAGGTATCGCGAAAATGGCGAACTTTGCTCTCGCCTCTGCGTTCCGCGTAATCAATCGGCGCATAACCCACGAAAAATCCGTTCAACATGAAAATCAAAGTGATGGATGTGGTAAAGGAAAATCCATTGCAGGTTCTTGACAGATGCGGCCGCAACGCGTCACGGCGAAAAACTCTTAAACCCGAATTTATATCGGGGATGCGCCGCCCGGCGACATATTCCGCTAAAAATCTAAAAGCAATTCTGGCCGGATACTTCCAAAAACCCCTTTTAAATTCCTTGCCTTGTCTGGCGCCGACCGCCATATCAAAACCCCGACCCGTGACCATCTCCAATAATTTAGGCAGTTGATCAACCGGATAAGTGCCGTCGGCATCGGTTATGGCAATCAAATTATTTTTTGCCACTCTTATCCCATCCTGCAAAGAACGGCCATAGCCGCCGTTCGTCGGATGATGAATGACGCGCGCGCCGCGCTCCTGAGCCAAAAGACCGGTTTTATCAGTGCTCCCGTCGTTGACTACGATCAAATCCAAATCCCAACCCTCGCGGGCAGCGAGAGATTTTAGATTGTCGATCGTTTCGACAATTGCCCCTTCTTCGTTTAAGGCGGGAATGATTAAAGATAAATTCAGCATAAACGCATCTAGACGGCTTCGGCGATTAAGACTAAAGATTGCCCTAATAACCCACGGAATGCAACATCCAAGACTCTGGTAATCGGAACGCCGAAACGGTCATATAACAAGATGTTTTGATTCAATCCTTGATCGGTAAGATCTTCAGTCTTTTTTATCCTGCCTTGATAGTACCATGGAAGAACCCCCAGAGAATTAAAATAACTGAGCGTTTTGATTTTGAATCCCGCGCGCAAGACCATTTGTTGGATTCCTTGGCGGGTATATCGTCTAAAATGGCCCGCCGCCGCGTCCATGGTCCCATAAATCGAGGGCAGGGCGGGAACGAACAAGACCAATCGGCCCTTTTCCGGCAAGAGCGCTTCTCTGGCCTGAACAATAAAATAATTGTCGTCTTCGATATGCTCTAAAACATTAACCGCAATTATACAGTCTGGCCGACACTCCTTAACCGCCGCCCAAAAATCTTTTTGACCCGCATCTCCCACAATGCCTTTGACTTGAGACGGGCTGCCGTGTTTCATGATCCATGATTGCTCAGCGGCCCTCACCATCTCCGGATCGACGTCCGCCGGAAAATAATATTCCAAGGCAGGGTACAAATTGATAAACGGTGCCGATCCAACCCCGATTTCCACCAGCCTCTTCCCTATGGCGGGACTCAACGTTTGATAAATCCAATTATAATAATTATGAGCCTGGCTCATGTTAGAGCCAAAAGTATCCTCGCCTATGGGCCCATCCTGCAACATGCAATAAATCATACCATTGATCACCCATCTATTTCGATGATTGTCAATCCTGAAAACTTCAGCAGGGCGGTTTGACGGCGAGTCGAATAATACATATGATTCTCCCAAGAATAATGTCGGGAGCCAGAAATTATCATAACACCTATGCAAAAATTACAAACCGAGTGGCATTGGCAATGGAAGCGGCTAGAGGATGATTCCAAGTTTTTATTCAGTGAATGGATTTTTCCCTACAATCTCGAGAGTTTTAAAGACAAAACCGTCATAGACGCGGGTTGTGGCGGCGGTCAACATACTAATTTCGTTGCGCCTTTGGCTAAAAAAATATACGCCATCGACCTCAACACGACCGATTTGGCGCGGGAACGCAATAAAAATTTTAACAATATTGAATACATCCAAGACGACCTCGCAACCGTGAAGGTTCCTGAAAAAGCCGACATTTTGTTCTGCATCGGCGTAATACAACATACGGACAACCCTGACGCGACATTCCAAAACTTATTAAAACAAATTAAACCCGGCGGCTCCTTCTTGCTTTGGTGTTACGCTAAAGAAGGTAATGCTTTGAATGAATATCTGCTGGAACCGATTAAAAGATGGGTTTTGCTCAAACTTCCGAAACCCTTGCTCTTGGGTTTGGCGCATGTCTTAACCATTCTCCTCTATCCCATTATTTACAGCCTCTACCTTCTGCCTCTCGGCTTTCTGCCTTATTACGAATATTTTATTAATTGGAGAAAGCTGCCTTATGGACGCAATATGTTGAACGTCTTCGATAAACTTAACGCGCCCCAAACCTTTTTTATTCCAAAATCAAAAATTGAAAGTTGGTTTTCACCGGATATTTTTGATGACGTGCACATCCACCATTATGCCGGCGTAAGTTGGCGCGCTTCCGGAAAACTCAAGTTCTAAACCATTGGTCGTACCACAACTGGAACATGAACATAGCCCACATTTCTTTACGCCGATCCATCCTCCCGGCTCGATGCTCATCAGCCATGCGTTTAGTTGCTTGAAAGTCGAACAAGCCTTGTTCTTTTAGTCGGCTTTCTGAGATCAAGGCATCGAATCTGTCAGCTAATGGCCCGTTCAACCACTTACTGACAGGTACGGCAAAACCATGTTTGGGTTTGTTGAGCACGCTATCCGGCACTTTGCCTCTAAGCAACTCTTTAAACAGACGTTTGTTCTTCCACGCGCCAAGTTTATAGCGTGACGGGACGTTTAATAAAAACTCAACTATCCGCGTGTCCAAAAACGGCGCGCGCGCTTCGAGCGCATACCACATGCTAGCTCGATCGACTTTGACCAACACATCATCCATTAAGAAAGTGCGGAGGTAAGCCCAGGTCCATTGGCGCCAAAAAACGTCCTGATTGTCCTTAACGTCCTGATTGTCCTGCAACAACTCACCCGCTCTTTCTGCCAATTGTTTTTCGGCATAATCAACGTTTACAGTCTGCGCGACTTCTGGCAACAAGAGTGAGTTCAATATCTGGCCATCCATGGCCCCGCGCCAACGCACGTCACGTGCCCAAGGGTCCGTGACATCCAGCCCGCGTGCCAAACGTTGCGTCTTAAAACCAAGACTGAAGTAACCGCTCCCCGCCGGCACCTTTCCTAACAGCCATTTGCCTAAATCGAATGTCGAATGTCGAATGTCGAATTTCGCTAACTGACGACAGATGACAGATGACTGAAGACTGTTTATAAGTTGGTGCGCGCGAATATGCTGATAACCTAAAAAAAGTTCATCTCCCCCATCGCCCGAAAGCGCGACCGTGACCTGTTGGCGGGTAAACTTAGACAATAACAATTGCGGCAAGATCGAAGCGTCAGCCAGTGGTTCATCCAATAATTTGACGGCCTCGTCGATCATGCCAAGCGCGGCTTCTGGTTTTAAAACATCAACGTAATGTTCCAAGCCAAAAGCCTGAGCGACTTGCTTGGCCGCGCCGCTCTCGTCGTGCGAAGGATCGTCAAACCCGATCGTAAAAGCCTTCATCCGGCCGCCCTGACGCGCCGCGCTTTCCGCGACAACCGCCGAGTCCAAACCTCCGGACAAAAATAAACCAAGAGGAACGTCCGAAACGAGCCGATCAGCCACAGAAAGGTCAATTAAATTCCGGAGCTCAGAAAGTACCCTCATCCCGTCACGACTCGCCGTCGTGCCGCCCTTCCCGCCATCTATGGGGGAAGGGCCGGAAATATGAGGTTCCCAAAACTTCCAAGTCTTTTCGATCTGACCATTTGACCAAATCATGGCCGTCGCGGGTTCGAGTTTTTGCAAGTTTTTAAAAATACCGCGCGGGGTTGGCACGGCTTCTGTCCGAAAATACAAACCTAATGATACGAGATCAATCTCCCGTTCGACTGCTCCGGCCGCCAACAAAGCTTTAAGTTCAGACGCAAACCAAAGCGTCTGATTTTTGACAGTCCAATAAAGCGGCTTCTTACCCATCCGATCTCGGGCTAATAAAAGACGTTTACGCGGGACATCCCAAAGCGCAATGGCAAACATGCCATGCAGTTTTTCCATAAAACTATCTCCCCACTCCTCATAAGCATGCACAATAACCTCTGTGTCAGAACGAGTCTTGAACCGATGGCCCTTTGCTATCAGCTCATCCATGATTGTTTTGTAACCGTAAATCTCACCGTTCAGCATAACCCAAATCGAACCATCTTCGTTGGAAAGCGGCTGGTGACCACTGGCCACATCAATGATGCTCAGGCGACGAAACCCAAAACCCACGCTCTCACTAAAATAAAAGCCCTCGTCATCCGGGCCTCGACGCGCAATAGCCTGGGTCATGCGACGCACCTGTTCTTCTGAGCCAATTCCGACAAAACCCGCTATACCGCACATAAATTATTGCTTTTTCTGAACCAAAACTACAAAAGATAACGCGAAAAGATTAGGCATGATTCTAGACAACCAGGCCATCAATGACCCGAAAAGCGGAATATTCGCCGCCTGAAAATTACAGCTCCAGTTTATAATTTCCAAATTATTGTCATTCAAAATTTGGTTGAGGTTACGCCAATTAAACCAATAGACGTGTCCTTTTTTTAAACGATTATTCTCCGGCACCTTGCCTGCCAAACATTGCAAACGGCTAGGCAGAGAGGAAAAATTTGGCACGCTCAAAACCAAACTTCCACGACTGACCCGGGATAACTCCCGCAACAGTTTAGCGGGTTCCAAAACGTGTTCCAGAACATCCAATGCGGTAACCATATCGAATGTATCGTCCTCAAATGGTAAACCTGTAACCATGATATCCGCTTGAACCGTACGGACGGACAAATTCCTTAGGCTCAAAGCACTCAGGGCCGACTCCGAAAAATCAACACCCGTGCATTCCAGGTCCTTTGATTGAGCGATGGATAGAAAAAGACCATCGCCGCAACCAACGTCCAATAATGAACCCCGGGGGGCTAGATACTTCAAAGCCGCCTTATGACGAAATACTAAAGGCTGGGACCAATTGGACCAACGCCTATCTTCGAATGTTTGGGATTGATTCATACAACGGTTTTAGTTATTGACTACACTATTACAATTAACAACGGCTTACAAGCCCGGCAACTTGAAGTCTAGGCTTAAAAGAGCTATTCTAGCCTCCAGTTAGTATATGAACATAGCCTATATAACCAACGCTAGAATGCCTACCGAAAAGGCCAATGGCTACCAAATTGCAAAGATGTGCGAGGCTTTTTCGAATTTTGGCCTGGATGTGACCCTGGTAGTACCCAAAAGAAAAAATGCCATCTTTAGCTCGCTCTTCGATTATTATTCAATTAAACAAAATTTCCAGGTTCGTTCCCTACCCTTGTTCGATTGGTTGACCTTGGATAAAGCCCTGGGCCGAGTGGCTTTTTACCTGCTTAGTTTTTCTTTTCTTTTAAGAGTCCATAAACAAATAGTCCCAATTGGTTCAATCGTTTATTCGCGTACCCTAGAAGTCGCGTGGCTTTTTTCACGCAAAGGGTACAAAACTTTTTTTGAATGTCACCAGATGCCTAATAAAAAATCGAGGTTGTTCAGCTTTTTTATTAAACCGGTCACGGGCATAATCGCCATCACTCAAGGATTGAAATCGGACCTTGTTGAAAAATACGGCTACCCGTCTAAAAAAATTCTAGTCGCGCCGGATGGTGTTGACCTGGAAACTTTTAACATACTTATCACGCGTGAAGAAGCGCGAAAAAAGTTGGACTTGCCCATGGATAAAAAAATTGTGCTTTATACGGGTCATCTTTATAAATGGAAAGGGGTTGATACGTTGGCTCAAGCCGTAACCTCTTTACCGCTGGACACTCTCGTTTACATGGTCGGCGGGACCGAAGAAGAGATTAAGCTTTTTAAACAAAGGAATTTTGATACTTCAAGGATAATCAACGTAGCCGCCAGGCCGCGCGAGGAAATAGCCGTCTGGCTCAAGGCCGCGGATGTTTTGATATTGCCCAACAGCGGCAAGGAAGCCATATCGGAAAAATACACCTCGCCTCTCAAACTTTTTGAGTACATGGCCAGCGGGACGCCGATCGTGGCTAGTGATTTACCGAGCATTAGGGAAATTATCGGCCCGGAAGACGCTGAATTTTTTATCGCCGATAACCCGGCGGATTTGGCGAGAGCCATCCGATCCTTGCTGGCAGACGTTGATCAGGCCAAATTAAAAGCCGAAAAGGCCTACGCCTTGGGCAAAAATTTTAGCTGGATTAATCGGGCCAAAAATATTTTAGTTTTTCTCGCTTAAGCTCAAATATATTTCCTGATATTTTTTAAAAACGTTTTCCCAGGAATGCTCCGCCAGCCACGAACCAAAATCCCATTTTCGATCCTGGTCCAAAACCGATTGCAAGCCTTCGGAAATATCCTTCGGATTGGCCGAAGCGGCCAAAATGCCCGTTTGAGGGCCGATAGCTTCTTCAGCTGCCGTCTTTTTTAGCCCTAAGACCGGTTTCCCAAAAGCATTAGCCTCAAGATAAACCAAACCAAAGCCTTCGAAAGATTGACCATTGATCGGCAAAAGCGCCATAACGTGACACCAATTGTACCAAGCAAGAAGCTCATCCCGTGCCACCCGCCCAGTAAGCATAATTTTATTTTCCAATCCCATCGACCGAATGGCTTTTCTTATCTGTTCCATATATTCCCCTTCCTGGATTGGTCCAATCATGGCTAAAACCGCATCATCAAAACTTTTAGCGTATTCAGCGAAGCCTTTAATCAACTCCAAACAACCTTTGCGCCTTTTGATAGCGCCTACGTGTAGGATCCTGTGGTCGGAGCCGGTTTGCCAACCTATTTCTTTACGCGGCTCTTTGGTTATCGCCCTGTCTAATCCGTTCGGGATGACGATGATTTTATTTTTCCAACGACTTTCGACCACGCGGCCGGTGAAAGCCGAAACAGCTGCCACTTTGGCGAGCCGGTCCATGCCTCTTGCGAACTGGAATCGTGACCAGATTGGGCCATGGGCAGAAACGGCCGCGTAAGTCCCATGAACCGTCCCCACGCAAATCTTTTTTGTGCGAGTCGCCAGCCAAAACTGCGGTTCGGTGATAAAATGAACGATTTTAGCCGGTTGATTAACAATCCAGTCACTCCAATCCGAGGCCGCCTTCCGTCTCTTCCATAAACCATCGGATACCTTATACACGAGCGGAGTGCCAAGACTCCCCGTTCCGTCGGATGCGACCTTAATGACGTGCCAGCCAGCGCGTTCGGCTTCGTAAGCCAAGGCGTTAGCCACCGTCCCCCAGCCCGTCTCAGGGGAAAAAGTCTCGCTTACCAAAATCAACTCGCTCATACGGATTTTCGCGTGACCAAAGAAAAACTCGATCCGCAATTCGGGAAAACCATCTTTAAAATACCATTTAAGCCGCGCCGCCAGAGTCGGACCGTGGGATCAAGTTTGCCCAAAAAATTGTACGTCTTAAAACTTTCCACCTGCCAATTTCGCAATCCATGGTCTTGAAAAAAATCGAGGCTAAATCCAATTTCTTCATAACTTCCGCCAGCTGTCGGCGAATGGATGTCCACCATGGATTGTATCTGCCTCGCGTCGAGCGGCTGGCCAATGAGTCTGCGCTCCAAAAGTTCCTGGTTGACGGCGTGATAAATATGGGAATAATCCTTTTTGGACTGCCCGCCTATCGAGCGATCCGTACGCATGGCCAGCCGGCTGGCCAGACGAGCGACGTTCCGCATGAACCAAGATTTGGCAAAGGCCAAGTTTGGCTCATGCATGATGGCCAAAATACCCCCGGGCTTTAGTAGCCTGGAAGCTTCCCTCAGAAAAGCTGACGGGTCGGGCAAGTGATGTAAGACGCTATTGACAGTAATCAGATCGACAGAGTTGTCCTGAAGGGCAAGCTTATCGGCTGGACTCACCAAAATCTGCAAAAATCCAGATTTTTGAGCACGTTTACGGCATAATTCTAACATCTCTGGAGACAAATCGGAAGCTATGAATCTATCACCTTCCCGCAAATGTTTTTCCATCGAGCCGTAGATAAAGCCAGTGCCCGCCCCTATATCCAAAATGACCGCCGGAGCAGGACGTGCTTTGTCCCACCCATCAAAAAAATCCGCCCATCTCCGCTCCTCGCTCGCGAAAATTTCCGGATGCCCTTCGTCGTACAACTCGGCTTCGTACCGATGGTAGACCAGGTTGGCCGTCTCAATTTGTTCTTTGGTCCAGACCCGCATATTATTAAATCTTATTAAGCTTTTTTGGTAAGCTAAAAATATAAACTGGATGCAACCTTAAATTAGTCCCCCGTCGTTCGTGGCTTAAAAACCAGAGTTGAGCCATATCCGAAATATCTTAACAGAATAGAAAGTCGGAAACGATCCATCAGGCGCACTAAGGGAAGTAAAAACTTAAAATACGGTAAACAAAAGCTACTCGCTTCATAAGAAATCAATTCCCATTGTGTATTTTTTAGCTTGCGTTTCACAACCCATGGATAACGCCATATGTGCGGTATATCATTCTTACCAGCGTACCCCTCCTGGACGCCCTCGCCGTATAAATTAAGAATAACCCTTAAAAAACCATAAGGCATGGCAAAAAATGACTTTTTTGAGAATTGCCAGAAACCATGGTCGCCTCCCAACAATGCCCAAGCGCACGGGTTTAAACAGGTCGGCAAGGCCACAACGATGCGCTTACGAGCCACGCGGCATAACTCCTGCCAACCTTTATCAAAATCCGGCAAATGTTCTAAAACATGCGAGCTTACAATCACGTCAAAAGATTTATCCGCAAAAGGCAACTGCTCGGCATCACCTGTTATGAAAGTCGTAAATTTGTCCAACCCTCTCTCCCTGGATGTTTTTTGGGCCGATTGAATATTGGCATTTGATAAATCAACCCCCGTTGACCGTATCCCCCGCTCAGCGAGAAGCAAACAGATGTTTCCTTCGCCGCAACCGGAATCCAATACCGAATCGTCGGGATCTATTTTTTTTAAGATGGCTTCATATTGGGATATATGCGCGTACTTCCTTATCGGGAAAGGCGATTGTAACCGTTTTTCAGTAATCCGATCATGATAAGAGATGTAAAAATCTTTAACCTGTTCGGATGACTTGGTTAATTCTTGGTTCATAACATGTTTGATTCGCTTCTGCAAAAACGCCTCCAACAAATATAAGATAACAAACTTCCAAAAAACCTGATAATTACTCTGGCCGCAACCGCGCCCAGCAGGCCATAAAAATATATTAAGACAAAAAATAAAAATATCTGAACAATTGCCATGACGCTATTGTACCAATATAAAACACGACTTGCCCCATGGGCTTGCAAGGCCGTCGTATAAAGCGTCGCGGAACTAGCCAATAACGACGCCGCAAACCACTGGGAATAAACTACCGACTCTGAATATTGGGGAAAAAATATACCAAATAACCACTTTGCTAAAATTATATAAATCACTACGCCCGTGGCCAAAAAAATCAAAAAACGCATAACTTTGGCGTTCAAGGATTTGCGCAGTACTTCCGTTGTTTGTTGGGCTATCTTTGGGAAGGCTAACGGAATAATCATCTTAATTCCTCCTTTAATCTGTTCAGTCGGCGCCAGGGCCATGTTATAAATCGCGAATTGAACGGGTCCTAGCCAATTAAAAATAATAATCTGATCGATGGAATCGCCAATCAGACTGATGACGCCCATTAAACTTAAATGTTTGCCGTATTTAATCGCATCTTTATCGTCAACCTGATTAAAAACAACGTTCTTTTCAGACCTCCAAAGCCAAACTTTTTGCAAAACCGAATTGATCAATAAAACGGGCAAAATCAAAATCCAAATTTGTTTGGTTATGAATAGGGCCGGCAGTATTAATATAAAATTGCCAAACTGAGTCAAGACATCATACCTGACCAATAAATCAAAACGCTTTTTACCCTGCAAAACGGAGGCATATAAATTATAAACATTCAAAAAAGGCGCGAAAAAAGAAATAACAAAAAAAGCTGGCGCTAAAACATAATCTCCTTTCCAATAATAAAAAACCGCGAGCAATAAAGCTGCTACGCTACCCAGTAAACCCCAACGTATCTCGGTTTTTATGGCTGATTTTATTATGCCGTCCTTGCCTTGCGAGGCCGCCCTGAAAACTGCCGTCCCCATGCCGGATAATGTAAAAAGTATCAAAAAATTAACGATTGAAATAACATACCTATACTGGCCATAAACTTCTTTGGTCAGTAAATTAGCGAAGGCAATGGATAGCCCAAAAGCCGCCAGCATGGCCACGATTCGACCCAACATCAACCATCCCCCGCCCTTAGCCAAATACACCATATCCGTCTTGATATATTTTTCAGACCAGCGCAAAAGGTTATAAATTTTGATTCTTAATTTCTCTAGCATGTCATTAAGTTTACCTCAACTCATATATTTGACCAATACGCCGATCAATCTGCTCAAATCGTGATCTCGAACGATGCCTCCCCTGGCCTCCATATTGACTTGCGGATTGGAAATCTGCTCGGCTAACAGCCTGAACGCCCGTGCGTCTGACGTCCGAGTGACGCCCGCTAAACCGGCGTATTCCTCGCCCTTCGCCAACACCGGAGTGCCGCACGCCAGAGATTCAAGCACGACTTTATCCAAACTGCCGGTTTGGCTGGTACTAATGAAAGCAGCGGCTTGCGCAAAAACATCCGGCAAAGCATTATGCTCCATCGGTCCTTCAAATTTGATTCTATCCGCCATTCCCAACCGTTCGGCTTCTCGCCGCATGTCAGCCAAATAGTTTTCTTGGCCTTGAGCTGACCCGATGACTCGCATTGACCAAGGCGCATCCGGGTTCTGACGTTGGAATTCTGACAAAAAGTTCAATGAATCCTCAAGCCTCTTGCGCGGCTGGATGCGCGAGACCCAAAGGACCTCCGGCTTACGCTGGACGTCTAAAGGCTTGAATTGTTCCGTATCTATGCCGTGGCCGACCACGATTTTCTTTGGAGTGTCAACTCTTAAACTCAAATCTGAACCGGTAAAAGTCTTGCGCGACATCCATAACGCGACTTTGAGCCACCAAGTCACACTGCGATGCATATACCAAAGAAAAACTTTTTTGCGCAGGATAAACCAAACCGGCCAGCCTAAAACCAAAATCTCCGGCGTCATGTGGACCAAGACGACGTCGTAATCCCGGCGATACTTGATCGAATAATACCAAAGCTTGAGTATGCGTCTGATTTTCGGTTGGCCCATCTCGATTCCCCTGACATTCGGCAGCAAATCCTCTTTTTTCAGAACGCGTACAAAAACCGTCAGTTTGACGCCTTGAGCCACAAATTCTTCAAGCCATCTGACCACAAAACCCAAGACTGAATCTTGTTTGTCGACCACTTGCGTTACGAATAACAAATTCATATATTTATCTCAAATGTCTGGCCAGGGCTCTCTGATATAAATCCAACATCCCGACACTCGGCTCCTCCCATTTAAAATCTTTAACTTTTTCCCGCAATCCATGTGGATCCTGTAACACTCTTTCCATTCTGTCCGCCAGCGCCTCCACGTCTCCCACGTGCACTACATAACCATTAACTCCATCTTTGACAACTTCACCCGCGCACCCCACGTCAGTCATGATGACGGGCGTGCCGCAAATTAATGATTCCACGGCCGTCATGCCATAACCTTCGCGATCCGAGGTGATGAGCGTAGCCAAGGCCCCACTATACAAATTTTGTAGCTTATCAGTCCATGGCAAAATCTCCACGCGCGATTCCATACCGAACTCCCTTACCTTTCGTCCCACGTCCCACGTCCCACGTCCCACAATCTTGAGTTTAATATCAGGATGCCGAGCCGCAATCAGGCTAAAAGCATGGATCGCAAGGTCAAGGCGCTTAATGGGCACGAACCTGGCAGCCATGAAAAAATAACTATCTTCTTTCCTCTTGTCATCCTGAGCGTAGTTATACGGAGTCGAAGGATCTGGTTTTAATATCGGTCCGGATTCTTCGACTGCGCTCAGAATGACAGAACTGGGTTTCAGCGGAAACCTGACGATCTTGTCCGGCGCGACGCCCAACTCAATCAACGCCTTTTCCGTCCTCTGACTGACGACTCTAACCGCGTCCGCGCATTTCACAGCCCAGCGCATAAACAAATATAAAAACCGGTTCAAGAAAGATTCTTTGCGGTAATAATCACCATGAAAATAATAACCATGATCCTGGATAGCCAAAGCGGCGTTAAACATCCTAGCCGCCATAACTCCCACGATGGCCGTCTCGACTGTATCAGTTGTCACCACATCAAACTTTTCTTTACGCCAAAACCAAAGTCTCTGTAAAGCGTCAAAAATATACAGAAGACGAAACCACGAAGCCGTCGAGACGACCCGTATATTAGGCGCCACCATTTGATCTAAGGCTTGTTTCCCAAAAACCAAAATCGTCAGATGCTCCAGATCCTTATTTTGATTCACAATCCTCTTTCTCACCTGTCCGTCCTCAAACAGGCTCCTTTCTAGGCTGATCATTAATACTCTCATAGATTTGCTTTTAAGACATCAAACGTCTCGTCGACCATGCGCGTAAAACTCAAAGGACTATATCCCTCCTCCTTCCCCTCCCTTACACCAAGGGAGGGGTGCCGAAGGCGGGGTGAGATTATGGTTTCGATCCAAGCTTGTTTATCCAAATACGGCGCGATGGTCACAAGCTCTGGAAAAAATTCTTTGATCTCTGGGTTGCCGCCACGATCACTCACGATGCATGGCAAACCCACGGAACAAGCCTCGACCACCACGTGCGGGAAACCTTCGTAACCGGTCGCTAGGACAAAGACATCGGCTACGTTATACCAATCTGCAACTTCTTGCCTCGAAAGACGTCCGAGCCACCTGACCCGACCAGAGACACCTATTTCTTCGGCGTGTTGTTTCCATGCCGCCAGACTTGGGCCGTCACCGATGACCACCAGCGCGTAATCTTCCGGTAATTGTTTCAAGCAATCACACAAAAAGTCACCGCCCTTCCAAGGCACGGCCCGGACAACGGTTAGAATGACTTTTCGGAAATCCCCCCTTCCCCCTTTGTCGAGGGGGCTATCTGAAGTCTCCCTAGATAAAGGGAGATTTAGAGGGATTTTCGGCTCCGGCAATGGCGGGATGCTGTTGTAGATAACTTTAATCTTATCCGCTGGAACTCCCCATTGCTCGACCACGGTTTTGAGATATTTGCTCGGCACAATTATTTCTTTGGCTTTCTTGGCCACCCAACGCTCAATCAATTCGAATAATCTAATCTTGCCTCCGTGACGATGAGTCAGAAACTCGTCTAACAACTCTAATTTAGTATTTGGAATTTGGTATTTGGAATTTGGGGTTGCTTGACCATGTTCCATGTTCAATGTTCCATGTTCAATGTTTGAAGTTTGGTATTGCTCCCAGGCATAATCCCCCACGACTTTTAGGATGGCCTTTTTACCAGCTAAAAGCGCACCTAACATGCCGGGCAAGCCTTCAGAGACAGGGCCTTGCAGATAAACCAGATCTGCCATGCGGGCCAGCCGGCGCACAGCCAGCATATAGCGGCAGTAACGGACCAAGGGTCCGTATGTGCGCGGGATGACTGTAACTTTAAATCCGCGGCCATCTTCAGTTTTTGAAGTACCATAAGTCACCACGTTAACTTCGTGGCCGCGCCCCGCACCATCCGGTGCATAGCCGCGGCTGACGAGCTCGGTTGCTAAACCGCGCACATAGCCGGCTGGCCCGCCGATCTCGGGCGGATAGATGCCTGTGGCAATAAGTAATTTCATAGCCATCGTCTGACAGTTTCTTTAAAGCGGCTGGGCATGGCCAAATTGTGCTGACGCAGCCATTTGCCGGTGACTTTGCCCATCCTAATCAAACCGCACGAAAGACGACTAAAAATATTCAAACTGAAACGTTTAAAGCCGGCTAGCTGCGGATGCGGTAAGAGTTTCAATTTTTTCCCCTTAATTTCATAATTACCCGCCTTCAAAGCTTCGAGTAGAGATCTCTCTGATAACTCCGCCGAGGATAATTCTAAATACGGAGTGCCTAAATGTGACATGCGATGCAAGTCCAAACCAGCCGTAGCCAGCAACGATGTTTTTTGAATCAAACTTTTTTCAAAAAGCTCCAAGGCCTGAATTCGCGGATAATGCTTGCCGTCATATTGCTGGTTCCAAATTTCAATCCCATCCAATAAAACCATCAGCTCCGGATCAATTTGATAATGGTTGCGGTGCGGATGGGCCAACACGATCCAAGCGCCTTGTTGCTTGGCAACTTTAATCGCTTCGAGCGGCGGCAAATCAAGTCTTATGTCAGAGGCTCCGATAATCAAGATATGATATTTTTTATAGGGTAATTCGAAGCCCGGTATAAATATGAAGTTAGAATCTGACTGCGCGCGACATTCGTTGGCGGCCGATTGAACGTCCTTTGGCGTTAAAACGTCCGTATGTTCCGTCATAGCCGCAAAACTCATACCCAAAGCTAGACTCTTCTCTTTGATTTCCGCCAACGTCAACTTACTGTCATAAGAATGACTTGAATGCAGATGAAGGTAACCGCGGATTTGACTCATAGTTCGACGTTGCTCACTATTAAAATATTTTTCTAGCTATCGCATCAATGACTTGCCACATGGCCGGTTTCAAATCTCCCCAAGACTCAACATCATAAACCAGATTGGGTTCCTTAGGAAAAACAAACGAACTCAGATCTGACCACCGTGAGACGTGGGACGTAGGACGATTAGGACGTAGGACGATTAGGACGTTATATAAATTGACACAATCTGCCAAGAAACTCCTGGCGGTCACCGGCACCTTGTAACGGACAACTGAATCGACCGTCTGTCCGCAAGCTTGCAAGTAAGCCAAGTAAGGGAAATCAACGCCTGCGGCGACTGACAAGGCTAACGAACCCCAAAATCGGCCATTAATCTCCATGAGTTTCGGTGCCCCATCCGGTTTGTCTAATTTGAATTCAACCATGGCTGGTCCTTGCCACTTAAGCTCTGCCATAAGTCTTTCCGCGTAGCCAGCCATATCTGACGGCAACTCGATACTTTGTCGCAAACAACTCGCGCCACCCATCGGATCCAAAGACCTTAATCGTTTGTGCGCGAATTTAACTTGCCACTGGCCATCTTGCCATAAACCGAAGACGCCGAACTCCTGGCCTGTTAATTTTTCTTGCAGCAAGGGCCAAGTGTTCGTTGTACTATGGACTCTCATTGCGATCTCTCTCGCCTGTTCACGAGTTTGAGCAATCTCAGCCTTACCTCGCACGCCCTTACCAGCTACCCAAAGGCAACTTTGCCGAGGTTTGATAATGCAAGGATATTTAATTTGTCCGAGAACTGATTCTAAATCTTCCTGGCTCTCGATAAAAAAAGTCTGAGGCATCGGCACGCCCAACCTCTCAGCTAACTTCAAAGTTAAAGCTTTATCAAAAGCGACGTTAAAGTTTTCTGTTTCGGGCAAAACCAGACGGCCAACTGTTTCGATCTGATCGCGATGCTGTGCCAAAGGCAAAAGAGTATTGTCACTCATGCAAAAAACTACCGGGCGACCGCCCATGGTTGATAACTTTTGGATGACAGATTGGACATACGCCTCGACATCTGTCAACGGCGAAGGATAAACCCAAGCTTCGTTGGCAAATTTTGAATGCAAAGCCAAAGCGCTCCTGCGCTCTGCTCCGCAAATGACTTTAACGCCATGCTTACTCAAAGAACGAACGCAGGCCAGGACGCTGGGCAGATGTCCGTCTAAAACTAGAGCTTGCACGGAATTCATAGTCTTCCAAAATTCGTAATTCGTAATTCGTAATTCTCCGCCTGAGGCGGATGCGCCTGTGGCGCAGTAATTCTTTCTACTACTTGTGCCATGGTCATAACGTCTATTTGACCTTGATCGCGCAAACGGGCAACTTCTTTAAAAACTTCTTCCAGACCTTGTAACAGACGTTTGGGATCAGAAGCTAAATTAAACGGGTGCGTCCAAAGATGGAAGACTTCATGTCGACTCGCGGCTTTATGCAACCCGCTGATGGCTTTATGTGATCGGAAAGATATGGGAAGAAACTTCGCCCAGCCGCGTTTATGCGGATAAAAATAGCCACCTGGAATTTCCCAGACATCACCGCGCCCTGCATCATACGGTGCATGGCTATGTTTAACAGGCAGACCGGTTGGCGGCGTAATCAGTAAATATTCATCAACAACGTGCGCGATTTTATTCAACACTTTGGATAATCCTCGATACCAATTCTGATCCTGGCCGCGATAGCAAGTAAAACCATATTGCGATAAACGATCAACATGGGCCACGCGGTTTTGCGGATAAACAAACGAACGCAACTCAACCCCGACAGTCTTAGCTACCGTGACACAATTCGAGAGCTCCGCATCCATGTCATCCGCCTTGAAATTTGGGTCATCCATAATCGGATGGCTAAAAGAGTGGCATCCGATTTCCTGTAAAGTCGGGCATTGCCTGACCGACTGGAGCATCTCTGGTGCATGGCGTAGATGGTCTTCGCCCGACAAAAACAATTGCCCGACAAAGGCCCAAGTCGCGCTTATTTTATACTTATCCAACAAAACCAAAAGATCAGTTACCACCTGACGTGCGCCTTCAAACTCCTTGGTCCATCGCTTATCGCCTTGCATGCCCCAGGCCAATTCCGTATCCAGGGTAAACATAAAAATTCCACGACGCGATGGCTTTTTAAAAAGTCGTTGCATGGCCTGGCTGATACTTGTCCAATCGAATTTTTCGATCGCTAACCTGCGCCCGTTCTCAACCAATTTTTGTTTCAGACCGTCTTCGTTCTGGATTCGGAGCACGGCCGCAGCCACCGAATCAGGATTACTGGGCTGACAAAAAACCCCGGTCTCGCCATCGAACAGAAAGTCAGGAATACCGCCGACTGGCGTACCGACGATCGGCAAACTGGCGGCCATGGCTTCGATAAAAGAATTACCCAAACCCTCAGAGAGCGAAGGCCGGACGAAGATGTCCGAACTTTGCAACAAATTCGGCAGCTCGCTTTGATCGCGTCTGCCGGCAAACACAACTCTGTTCGTCAGATTCTTTTCAGCGGTCAATGCTTCTAGCTTTTTCTGATCTTCTCCAAAACCAATAATCAAGGCTTTATAATTCTCAGGTAACTTGGTCAAAGAAGAGATGAGATCGCCCGTTCCATTTTTAAGCACTAGACGTGAAACAGTCACTAAAACAACATCTGTCTCCGCGAATCCAAATCGTTGTCGGATGTTTTGTCGTTCTTCAGATGTAATCTTGGCAGTAAAAAGCGCCAGATCCACGCCATTAGGAATGACAGTCGGCGTCCCTTGAAAACCCATATCCCTCCCCCACTGGGCCAAAAACCGGCTGATAGCCTGAACCTCGTTAGCCCGACAAAAAATCCTACGGAATAACGGACGGAAGATGCCAACGCGTTTAAGTATGTATTCCGGCGGATCGCCCTCTTGTAGCGTCAAAAGCATTTTAATTTTAGGCGCGAACCAAGTAAAAAAAAGACAGGCAAAACCGCCGTAACTGGCCATCATAGACCACGCCAAATCATAGGGCTCATGAGCATGCCTGGAGCGGGCATAAAAAGGCGCCAAAACCATGAACCAGATTTTATCGAATTTCGGCCAGGCAAAACCAAAACGATAAATGGTGGCGTTATTGATTTGTTGGATGCGCGGACGGTCTTTAAAGTTTTTGGGGACGAAAAGATCAAAATGAATTTCCGGATTACGTTTTATAATTTCACCTAAAGCCACCTCGGCCCCGCCGACGGGAGGGATAAAATCATCCGCCGCAAAAACCGCGATCCTCATAATGTTTTCAGCCTTTCCGCGTTTTTTTCTTTCAAGATGGAGTTGTAGGCAAAACGAATGGCGTTAGCGAAAACGTCACCGCTTCGGTTGGAGGCGGTTAACTTGGCGGGTTTGGCGACTTGCGAGGCATATCGTTCCTGTAAACCACCGACCGTCGCAATCTGATCCGCCCCTTTAAAAATCGTGCTCAACAAAAATCTAAAATACCAAGGCACGCTTTCCAAGTGCTGATCGGCTAGTGAAATCAATAAAGGCAAATTAGAAGTCCGCCTTAAGCTGATGGCCGCTAAAGCCGCGTAGCTGGCCATGATTGACCACGAGAAAAGATATTTATGCTGGTTGGTTAATTCCTTGGCCTTGCGCGCTCCCATGACAGGCAATAAATATTTATCAAACCAGGCGCCGCGACCCAGACGATAAACTTGAACGTTAGGCAAAGGTGAAGGCGCGTTTTTAGCCTCGGATGAAAAAGCTGAAGTGATAACGTCAAACTTTACGTCCGGCATACGCCGCATGAGCTCACCCAAAGCCTCTTCAGCCGGACCGGCTGCCGGATAAAAGGTCGTGGAAAAAACCAGCACTCGTTTTTCCAAGCCGGCTTCTCTTTTAGTCTGTTGGATAAAATCCCGGATGTAATCATGCAAGGTATTTTTTTGTTTCCAACCCAAGGCGGTGACTTTTGACGTGTCAACGACCGAGTCCATCCGGTTACCCTGTCGCTCGGGCAACATCACGATCTCATCGCTAAACATCTTAGCCACTTCCAAAACCGAATGCCCTTCAGCGGCGCCGATACCATGCTCGTCGCCGTGACCTTTGTCGCCTACCAGAATAAGCCCGTCCACAATGTCGTCCACGTGGGTAAAATTGCGGATTTGCGTCCCCGGTGAGACCACGGTCAACGGCTGACCATGCTTGTACTCCTCCATGAAAATTCCGATGACGGTCGAGTAAGGCCCGTGACTAATCTCGCCCGGACCGTAAACATTGTAAAAATAAGTGATGGCAAAAGGCAGGTTATACCAATGACCATAATTCTTTACCAATTCGGTGTTGGTCGCTTTGGTCCAAGTGTAAGGCGTGAGATCACGCCCCAAACCACCGTCGCTGAATTTAGTCGATGAACCCGCGTAAACGATCTTGCATCCGCGTTTGCGGCAAAACTCCAAGACGGCAAAAGTGCCGGCCTTGTTGAGATCCCAAACCAGGGCAGGTTCTTCCATGCTTTTTTCCACGCGGGCGTACTCGCCGAGATGGTAAACCAAATCCGGCTTCTCAGGGACAAGCTTTTCGATATCTTTGGTATGGCCTTCGCGATATTCCACTCCTTCCACGTGTCTGTCGCGTGAACCGGTGAAATAGTTGTCCAACGAAATAACCCGACATCCTTCGGCCTTTAGGCGTTGGCACAGATGCGATCCCACAAAACCGGCTCCTCCTGTCACCAAGACTAATTTAGCGTCCATAATAAGGGCAATTTATACTAAATCTAGCTAAAAAGCAAGCTTTTGTGTATCATCGGGCTATGGTTAATCAAGGTCCGATTCTCCTCATGGTTACGAGCCAGGACTGGGGTGGCGCCCAAGCCTATCTTTTGAATTTAGCCAAAGATCTGTCATCCCGCGGCCTGCCGGTTAAAGTTTGTGCGGGGGGCAAAGGCGAACTTGGAGCCAGATGTCGCGAAGCGAATATTGAGTTTATCGAGCTCAAACACATGGCCCGCGACATAAATCCCATCCATAATCTGCTCTCTCTTTTTGAACTCATTTCTCTGTTTAAAAAATTAAAACCGCGGGCCGTTCATCTCAACAGTAGCATGATGGGCGTGGTCGGATCTCTGGCCGCCGGGTTAACCAAAGTCCCTAGCGTTATTTACGTGGCACACGGTTGGGTTTTCAATGAAGCTTTGTCAAATCTGAAAAAGAATTTCTATATTTGGCTGGAAAAATTTTCGGCGCGCTGGAAAGATGTGATCATTTGCGTCAATCCTAAAGATGAGGCCTTGGCTGAATCCCTGAAAATAAAACCACGGGAAAAAGTTATAGCCATTCCCAATGGAATTGATGTTAAAGAGTTTGAACAGCAGTTGATGGACAAGGAGGAAGCGTATTCGGCGTTGGTAGGGATGCAGGACGATGCGACGGTGGGACGATGCGACGGTGGGACGATAGTGGGCACCATAGCCAACGCTTATCCGCCCAAAAATTTGATTTGGTATCTGGGAGTCTGCCAAGCAGTGCATGAGCAAAATCCGCAAATCACTTTCATCATCATCGGCGATGGACCTCAGATGAACGAGTTACGCCAAAAACACTCAGAACTTAATCAAAAAGATTACGTTCTTTTAACCGGACGCCGGTTGGACGCTCCCCGACTTTACCGCGCCTTTGATCTTTTTGTCCTGCCCTCAACCAAAGAAGGCATGTCCACCACTTTACTCGAGGCTATGGCCTCTTCTGTGCCTTGCGTGGCCACGGATGTCGGCGCCAATCGATGGTGCCTAGGACAGGCAGGCCTCATAGTGAACGTCAATGACAAAGAGGCGATGATTAAGGCTATCTTAAATCTCGCGCAAGATAAAAATTTGCGGGAAACACTATCCAGTCAAGCTTATCAAGCAGTTAAATTACGTTTTGATTGGCAGCGAACAGTCGAGGCAATGATCCGAATTATTTCCTAGGACCAATGCCTCCGCCAACGGACGTCGAGGCGACTGAACTGTTAATCTGCGTACCGGCGGGGATGGTTATTTTTGTCGAGCTGGTCGCGACCGAGATCCTCAGCGCCTGATCAATCGTCGTGGCCGTGCCGTCAATCAAAGGCTGAAGCTGTTTTTGAGCTTGAGGATCCATCTTGATAACGGCTCCCAAAATCATATTCCGCTCTTCCATCAAGCCTTGATGCTCCATGGATTTAGCGATCTGGATGTAGACATTCGAAGCGGCGGCCGGCAAGTTGGGCAAAATTTCAATCAATGATTTCAGGCCTTCCTTGTCGTTGGTTAAATCATAGGCTTGCGCGACTAGCACCGCGTCTTCCGCTCCGCGCATGGCAAACGGATATTTAGCTTTTACGGCTTTGATCACATACTTCGCGCCTTCCGTTGGATTGCCCTGGTCAAACCAGTAACTGACGCCGACATACCACCATCCTTCGCCAATTTCTGGATCAAACTCTGCCGCTTGCTTGTAGAGAGTCATCGCCTCATCCTTGCGACCCAACTCAGTCAACAATCTGCCATAACCGAAGTACAACTGCTGCCTCTTGGGACTATCAATGATGGCTTCTTTATATTGGTCTTCCGCTTTTTTCAAGATGGCGGGATCTTGCGCAACCCTGCCAATGGTTTCCAATAAGCTGGCATAAATAAATCTCGGATGAGCATTTACCCCATGACTGACCAAATGCCTATCGGTGACATCCTCCACCAGCTGAAACATCTCTTTCCACTTCGTCCATTTCGTCAGCTGACCGGCATCGGACAAAGTAATCAAGTTCCTGGAATGCAAGAAGGTCTGTTCATCAAGATATGGAGTTTGAATGCTGGCCGCTTGCTTGGCATAACCCAACGTTGATTCCAAGTCACCCGCGGCAAAAGCATTGTTGGATTTTATAGTCAGGTACGAGGCGTAAAAAGGCATGATCGAAGTCAAGTAGACGAAGAGTATAAAAGCCGCCTGAACCAAACCAAACGTAACCCACGGTAGAGGCTTGGTGACGGATTTGACGGCTCCTGTCTCCTTTCCGTCTGAACCCATAAAGATCGGGAATCCTATGCAGATCACAAACGCATAAAGCAAAAAGCTCATGCTAAAAGCGGCCGGATGGTCGAACACGAACAAATTTTGTAAAAAGTAACCTGCCGGCAGACCAACCAAGACGGCCGTTGTCGGAATATCTATGTAACCCTTGCGCCTGGCACGGATAACGGTCACGTATAAGGTGATCCAGACGGCGGCGAAAGCCACAAAACCAACCAAGCCTGTCATGGAGACAACATCCATAACCGTATTGTGGGCGCGATCAAACCAAGTTTCCGCGTAACCGGCCCGCAACGATTGCGGATTGTAAAGGCGGTTAAACAGAACATGAAAATCATCCAAACCCCAACCCGTAATAGGCCTTTGCAAAAAGCCTTCCCAGGCGATATTCCAAGCTATAAAACGACCGGTCGTGCCTGTCTGCAATTCAAAAATACGACTGGCCGTTGGGAAAGATGTCGCAAACTGTCTAAAAGGCTGAGTATTCACTCCCCAAACTACCACGCCTACATAGAATAAAGCTCCAGCCGCCATGACAGCCGCCACACCGATCCTGAGTTTTTTATTCTTGTGCATGATAGCCACCGCTGTGACTGACACGACGATCGAGCATATCAAACCCATAAAAGGACCACGGGAACCGGCCGCAAACATCGAAAGCATGGAAACGATAAAAGCGACCACATACCAAGCGCGCCAGGCGTTGTTTTTAGTTTTGAACCAGAGAAGAGCCAGAAAAGACAAAATGAAAAGTTGATAAGCGCCCATGTAGATCGGATTGTCCAAAAGCCCGCCCACGCGCCCGCCGGCCGGGAAAAGCAATAGTCTAGGAAAAGGTCTTTGTAGAAGAGCCACACAACCCATGAAGACTCCCAGTATGACTTGATAATTCAAAAGCTTTTGCCATTGTGGCCAGGTTTTGATTAGGGAGACGGTCATGGTCAACCAGATAAAAAAGTGGATCAGGGTAAACAAGCCGTTCATGCGCTCCTGATTGCCCCACCAAGCCCTAACCGGATCAACGGCAAAGATGACGGACAGCAATAAAGCAATAAAATAAGCGCCTATGGCCGCGTAGAGCCATGACCACCTTGGTCTGTATTGAGGTTCGATCCAGGCTAAAATTAAATAGGCCGGAAAAGTTAAACCGATTAGAATCTGAAAGACTATCAGTTTCGAGAAGACGAACGGGAAGATGACTATCGGAAGGAAGACAAGCGGCATGAGCAAGCCGCCGTAGATACCCGCGTAAACAATAGCTTTTAGCGCTTTTATGGCTGTTTGTCGTTGCATATGACCCATAGAATAGCAGGGTTGAATAAAATATAAAACCCTCCGCCGAGGCGGAGGGTTTTAATTTTTTATTTTGCCTTGACCCCGAAGGGCCGGCTTTGACCCCAGACAAGTCCAGGGTCTTGAACTTCTAAACCATTCCCTCTCCTTTCCCCCGCTTTCGCGGGGGAAAGGTGCCCTCCGTCCGCCTAAGGCGGAAGGGGGCGGATAGAGGGAGTTTGGGTTAGTTGTTCACGACTGAGCTCTGAGTCAGATCTTCAACCAAGACGTCGTTGGTCCAATCGAAGGAAGTCTGGGTCACATTGGAATGTGCACCACCTTCCGAGTTATCGGACCAGAGGAACGTACCTGGTTTGTTGGCAGCGCCGTCAACACGGCCACCACCATCACCAGTATCTAATTGGTAGATATTGGCTGAAGCGAGGAAAGCGATACCTCCACCATCAGTAAGGGTGACGCTATTGACCAGATAAGCTCTGGCCACAGTGGCGCCGGCCGGATCCTGATACATGGAGACATTCACGTTGTTACCCGTAGCAGACGATGAACCGAGCGTGGCGCGCAAGGAATAGATATTCCCTGAGCCAGTGATTTGTTCTTCGTTGGCGAAAGTCACGACAACCTTAAGGGTCGTAGTGGCGGCGGGCACGGTGACGGTCTTCAGGTTGAAGGCAGTCTGACCGTCTGTGACGTAGTAGTTAGCCGTTGGGCTGTATTCCGATGAACCCTTGTACAAGCGGAAGTTAGCTAAAGTCACGTTGGCAGACTTGGTGAGGTTAAACATGATCTGTTTAACGGCCACGTTGCCACCGGCATTAGCACCAACTTGAACGCGATAGAGTTCCATCGGCTGACCAGCGCTGAACACCGTGTTGGTGAGCGGCAGTCTGGTCACAACCGGCTTGGAAGCGCGGATTACCATCGGGTTGGCACTCAAGGCGGCACTGGCGAAGTACACACGTTCGCCTGAGGCCGCACCTGTGGTGCGAACGTTCAGTTTGGAGGCATAGTTAGCATCCCACTGATCGGTCTGGATGTTATCGATGATGCCCAAGTAAGGCTGATGACCCGTGCGGGTAATGCCTGCTGTGGCACCAGCATGTGTGGACGAAGCCTGGACATCGGAAAGTTTGCCCCAGATTTCGAAGTTCACGTAACCATCCTTAGGAACAGTGATTTCATTGCCTGTCAAGTCAATGTCCACAGCACCTGTCGCACCAGCAGCAAATTGGTTGGCACCCTTGACGGTACCAGCCGTAGCAATGGCTACCTGGGCGAAGTTGGCATTGTCGCCGCCACCCACGTTCTGGACGCGGAAGCGGTCAATGATCATATCTTCGTAGGTGGCCGAAGCCTTATAGCGGGCGAAAGGCACCCAGACATCGTTACTGGCCTTGCCGATCACGATAGTCGTGGCCGGATGGGAGTCAGCGGCGACAGTGATGGTACCGGCATTGATGACCTTCTGTTTGACAGGAGGCGTGGTACCTAACTGTTCACCGGCACCGGCGCCGTACAAGACGACGCTGATACCACCAGCTGTGAAATCGATCGTGTTAGCATCGCCGTCCTGAGCCGTGACCGAAGTCGTGCCATCGGACAAACCGACGGAAACGTAATCTTCATAGGTCGTGGAGGCAGCCGAAGCGAACGTGGCCTTGACAATCAGATTCTTGGTCGTGCCCTTGGCGATCTTCAGGTTCATGTTGGTGATGGCGGCGGTACCCAAAGTGGTATCCGGGGCTTTAGCCAAACCGACCTGCGTGTCGCCATCAAAGAGGCCGAGCGAAGTAATGCGCTGGGCGCAAGTAGCAGCTGACCAGGTGTGCGCGCCAGTGGTGGTGAAGTTAGCCTGACATTCCAGGGTGACGTTGGTCACCGTGATGTCGGACTGCGAACCGGCCGTCATCGTGATGCCGACAACAGGCTTGTTGGCGGACTTCTTCACAATCGTACCTGAGGTCGGGACTGAACCCAAAGCAACCGTCAGGCTCGAAGCCTTGACCGTCATGGCATTGCCATTGGTGTCGGCGTTCGGGACGATCTTGGTTATATCAAGGTTCTCACCGGTGTTGACGACTTTGACATCGCCTGCGGTGAAGGCCTTGAAGACGCCGCGATATTGCTGATCAATGAAGTTGGCATCCGTTGAGTTGGCCAAGTCAGCGACCAAGGACAGATCCTTGGATTCACCGGCCTTGATGTTGAAGGTTTCGTTGAAGACGAGGTCCTGCGTGGTAGCCGAACCAGTCAACACGATTTCCTTCGGACCAACCAATGTATTACCAGTGACGTTGTCAATAACCTTTATATTGCGGAAGAAGGCGGCTGTAGCAGCCACATTGTACAAGCGACCTGAGATGGCCGTGATCTGCATGCGCAAGTTGCGGATTTCCAGATCATTATCCGGTGAGGTCAAGGCGAATTTGTACAACGGAACTGACAGACGACCCTTGGCAATGTTGGTCGAAGCCGGACCGTTGAAAGCGACAGTCAATTGACCGCCCTGGGTCGTAACTTCGATGTAATCCGTCGTAGCGGTATCACCATCTAAACCGGTGATATCGACAGCGGCGCCTGAGTTGTAGACGTTGTCAATAGCGTAGATGTCCGTAGCATATTCCGCGTAGGTGCGGATCGTGCGTGCGGCGCGACCACCTACATCGGCGTGCAGCGAGAAGACGCGGGTCACACCATTCGGAATGAGATACGCTGTGTCGAAGTTAAGAGTGATATGACCCTTAGTGTCGACATTGGTAGCTGAAGCCACCTTGGTCGTGCCCTGATACAACGCGAAGTTGGTCAAGTCCATGTTGTCCACTGAACCAGCTTGGTACAGGGTAACGCGCTTAACGCTAATGTCGTTGGTTGAGGCAGTCAGCTTGAAGCTCGAGATTTCGGCATCCTTGGCACCGATATTCGGGTTGGCAGGCTGCGGACCCTTGGCGATGGTAATTGTACCAGCCGAGGCCGTACCTACGATGAACACGTTACCGCGAACCGGGAAGGAACCGGAGACCGTGCCTGTGCCCGAAATCACCACACTGGCGGCGTCAGCCAGCTCGAAAGCATGGTTGCCACCGGTAGCCGTTGGGCTGCTGAAGTCGGCATAAATGTAATACGACTTCATGGTCCCGGCCGGAATGGTGAGGTTCAGGGAATTGAATTCGACTTTGTTGGATGTGGCGTTGACAGAGCGGCCGGTCGTGAGACGGGTGCCGTTCTGGTCATACAGGTACACGTTGGCAAAATCCGCCGTGGAACCGACGCCCACGCGATGGAAGCTGAGACCAGTCACCAAAGCGTCAGCACTACCACCCGTTAAGACGACTTTGATCATCGGGACGCTCATGGCGTTCTTAGGAACAGTCGCGCCAGACGGGGTGTCCGAGGCCAAAGCCACGGTCACGCTGCCGCCGGTCACTGGGGTGCTGGCCGAGCAGGAGACGTTCCAGAAATTGTCAGATTCCAAACCAGTCACATCGGCGCCGGCAGTGTACGCGATGGCCGTAGTCACTGCGTTGATGGCGTTCCAATGATTGGCATTGAAGGCGGCGTCATCCGCGATCTTGCGCTTCTGACCGTTCATGACCACATACTTATAGGTATCGCCGGTGTAGGTCACGAGCTGGCCATCAGGATGGACGTTCGTGGAGACTGAGGAACCGACCGAGTAGTTCTCAAAGAATGAATCCGGGACATCAACTACGCGAGTCGCCCATGCATCACCGTAGAGGGCCTTGGCAATGGCTTCGGATTCGATCCAGTGCAAAGCGCCACATTTGGTAACGGCATAGGTCTTAGGATCAGTGGTGATCTTGACGAGCTTGGTGCCCGGGCGGATCGTCACGTTCTTCCCAAGGGAGATGGCAGCGAGTTCTGAATCCGTAATGGTCTTAACGGACGAGAAATCGTTGTACCATGAGAAATAAGTCTTTTCGTTCGGGAAAACATAACGCTTTCCGTCGTTGGCGTAGAAATACAATGAAGGACCCGAAGCCTTGATCAAGTCGCCAGTATTTAAAGTGGCGGCATTGGCCGAGATCGGGAAAGCCAACGCACCCGCGCCCACGGACCAAAGAATGGTTACCAGGGAGACGAAGGTCGACAGGACTTTCTTGAATGAATTAGCCATAGTTAAACTATTGGATTGTTGCAGACCCCTTTCTGTCATTGCGAGGAGCCTCCGAGGCAACGCGGCAATCTACTGTAGATCGCCACGCTCATCGAATTCGCTCGCGATGACATAATAGTTGTACTGCGGTTTGCGAGGTGCATCCGGTTTCGAATGCATGCCCGCGATTGTTGTGAATGAGTAGATTGATCACTCCCCCCAGTTGTAGAGACGTTGCATGCAACGTCTCTACAACTGGGGTCGACCTTTTTTGGAGGATCTTGTGGCACGTCGCTCTTAAGCGAAGTACCGTGGCGAGGATTTTACTTTTCCGGGCGCTGGAGTTCGAGATCCCTGGGATTTTGCCTCTGACAGACTCCGATGTTTGATCGGAGAGTCGAAGGGTTCCCCCGCCCGTCAGGACATCCGTTCTAGACAGATGCCCTGTTTAGCGTGGTACATGCGATCACGATCGCCGTACCGTGCCATGGCATTCGCGAATGCCGTGGCGTGAGACTATTTTGTCATTGCGAGCGTAGTCCGACGGAGCGCGGCAATCTACTGTAGATTGCTTCATCACTCGTCCAACTCCTTCCTCGCAATGACAGAATTAGTTAAGGTGTTTTAGTAGTTGTTGGGTTGGAGTTAGTGGTTTTATTTTGAGTTGATGTAGTGGATGACGCGCCTTCGGTCGTCGAGCTTGTGCTGGTCGAGGCCGTAGCAGGTGTACTGGTTCCTGAGCTCAACTGCATATCATTTAACTCTACGGTTTTTTGAGCCGCGAACGCTTGTTGAGTTCCAATTTTAATTTTTTCAACCGCCTCATCGATTTTCTTCTCGGCCACCAACTGATCAGCTTCGGTTAAAGTTTTCTGAGCCTCGGTCACTTGTTCGATGGCCACGGCTGTTGAGCTCGCCATAGTTTTATTGGTGACCGGCAAAGACATGGAGACGGTTGAGGTGACCATGTTCGGATTCATGCCAACCGCTTGAGCCATGGTTTTGGCCACGGCTTCATTATGAGATTTTACAACGTCCGCCACATCCTGTTCCGTAACCACATCGCCCGCCGTTTTATGCGTATCCACCAACACCTCAATGGCTTTGACCGAAGTATCGGAAGCCGCCACCTGGGCTTCGGTGACCTTAATTCTTTCTTCAGGCGTCATCCCGCCTTTGGATTCTTGAAGCGCTTGCACCACAGCGTTGCTCTTTTCGTCGACAATCTTGGCCGTTTCTTTAACGGTCTGCGGAGTCGACTGGCCCTGCATGTCGCCCAACTGTTGTTTGATCGTGTGTAAATCGCGCTTCAATGCTTCGGCCGTCTGGATCACACGACCCGTCCGACCTGCCTCCGGAGAAGTAACTACTTGTTTCATTTCATCCACGCGCCTTTCAGTAAACTCGGTTTTAAGCTTCACCTTATCTTGCGGATTTTTAGCCATGGCCAGACGGGCCTGCTCGGTAGCTAATTTTACGCTGTACAACAAATCCCCGGGCAATGATTTTTCAGCCGCCGAGACGGATAAAAGCGAGCCGCCAAAAATAGCCAACATAATAACCGCGATGGCTGTGACCGGCGTCCTGACCCATTTATTGACTGCAAAAATCGGCGCGAAAAATTTTACCCATTCTTTGATAACTGACTTTTTTTCTACGGCTGCCACCGGCATCGAATTCTTAGCCTGCATGAGAAGCGTCGAACGGGTAGATAAAATCCACGTCGCATCCGGTTTGGTGCGGCGTGCCACGGCCCTGATCAATCTTATTTTGTTTAACAGCTGATGGCTCATGGTGTTGGTTCGTTGGCTTGTTTGATGGCTTTTAAACCCCGGTGATAAATGACTCTGGCGTGCCCGGCTTCTTTCCCCAAAATAGTGCCTATCTCCTGAAAGCTTAGACCGTCGATCAGCCTTAGGGCTAAGACATCCCGGTAATCTTCTTTCAGCTTATCCAGTTGCCCAAGAACTATCGACAATTCGCTCCTAGCCTCGATCTGCTCACTGTGCCGACCCTTATCCGTGTATAGTTGATTAGACGTGTTATCAGACTCAAACGTTACATCGATGGACTCAATCGGACTCTGTTCGAACTTGCGATAAAAATCCGCCACCAAGTTACGCGCGATTTGGTATAAAAAAGCCCTTACGTTAGTGATTTGTTTCGGTTGTTGGATGGTTTGCCACAGGCGAGTAAAGGCTTCGGCCGTCACGTCTTGAGCGTCTTCTTTTTTAGGCAATTTATAAACTACAAAACGAAAAATAGATTCCACGTGTCTATCGTAGATTTTGGCAAAAGCCTCAGCATCCCGTTTGGCTCTGATGCGGTAGAGCAAGTAGCGGTCAACGAGTTGCGTCATGTGGACATAATAAGACGATAGCTGTTAGACAGTAGCTTTTAGCCGGATTCTTTCAGGCTATCGTCTACAAGCTAAGAGCTATCGTCTACATAAGATGAATGTCAGCTTGCCAGAAAAACCCCAATTTAGCAACCCAAAACCGTAGACGATAGCTATTAGACAGTAGCTTTTAGCCAAATCCGGTCTGGCTATCGTCTACAAGCTAATAGCTATCGTCTACTATTGTCCAATCTAGCTTTGACATATTTCGTATTTTAGTCTAAATTAGATATATCTTATGGCCAGCAACCAAACTCAAAATATACGACTAAGCGTCTCCCAAGCAGCTAAACTGTTTGGCGTGTCAGACCGAACAGTCAGGCGAGCTCTGTCTCGCAATCAAATCAGGTACATCATCGTCAGGAATCGTTACCAGTTAAACTTCGAGTCTCTTTTAAGCTGGTCCCAACAGAGCCACCACCTTTCCAATAAATTAGAAAAGCAAGGTATAGGCCAATGGGTGGAAAAATGGAAAATTCACAATCTAAAATTTTCTCCCCGCCCACCTCAAGCTGAATAAATATTTTCGAGTTGTTTTAGATGATCCTCCCAATTGTGATCCTTTTTAGCGATCTCGCGTCCTGCCTCACCCATCTCCAAACGTTGAGATAAAGTAAAAGCTTCCATCTGTTCGATAGCTTCTATCCAAGCATCCACCTTGCCGGGCTTAACTAAAAATCCGTTGATCCCGTCTTTGACCAATTCCGGAATGCCACCTATGTCCGATCCGATGACGGGCACGCTCCAGGCCAGCGCTTCTAAGATGGCCAGCGAAGAATTTTCATACATCAGGGTCGGCATGATTAGGGCACGAGCTCGCGACCGAAAACCGACCAAAGCTTCCCCGCTCTGAAATCCTAAAAATTTAATATTAGATGCCGAAAGCTCATCCGCCATTCTTTGCAAACTCAGTCGCTCCGGACCTTCGCCAATCACCAAGAGTTCCGATGAAGGCAGACGGGCAAAAGCTTTTATCACGGCGTCCAAACCTTTTTCCGCCGCAAGCCTTCCGATGTAGACGTACGGTCCTTTCCCGCGGTCATCTGAAATTTTTTCTGGCATATCGACCGGGTTGGCCAAATGCTTGAGCTTGCCAGGCGGTTCTCCCCATTCCGTCATTTTATTTTTCATGAATTCCGACGGACAAATAAAAGTTTTAACGGTCCGTTCGTAGGATTGTTTGAATTTAGTCATGTTCATCTCAGCCACCGCCAAAACATCAAACCAAAAACCATTTAGACAATCGTGACGTATAGCCTGGCAGTAGTGACCCCCTTTGCAACGCTCACAGGCTTTACCCTCCGTAAACATTTTATAATTCGGGCAAGCCAACTTGTAATCATGCAGTGTCTGAACGCAAGGGATGCCGCTTGACCTCACCTCCGCCAGCAGACTCGTGGAAAGATGATGATAGATATTATGCAGATGAATCACATCCGGCTTGATATCCTTCAGCATTCTAGCGAATGACTTCCTGGCTGGTGCATTCCAAATAAAACTGGCCGCTTTTTTAATGTCCTGACCAACGCCTTCGGTTTTATCATAAGCATGGCGCGTCACGAAATACTTTTCATCCTCAAAACCCGTTTCTTGCCCGGAGCGCGTCGAAAAAATATGGACTTCATGCCCTTGCTTCTTTTGATGCGCCATCAGTTGATGCATGTAGAATTCCGCACCGCCTCGCAGGTCAGAAAATTTGTGAACGTGTAAAATCTTCATAACTGTTTGTACATTAGTTACGCCGGAAAAAAGAACTCTTCCCTCACTGCGGAACTCGCCTTGCTTTTAGATAGGCAAGAGCTCAAACAGTCCTCGCTTCGTCCAGAGTTCTTTTTCCCGGCGTTAATATCCATAGATTTCGGCGTATTGCGCGGCCATATGCTCTTCGGAAAAACGGGACCAATCGGCATCCGCGGCGTGTTGCGCCTTGGCCAGCAAAGGCGCCGGATCTGCCAGGGCGGACTCGATAGCCCGCGTCCACGCCTCAACATTCCCCGCAGGCACAAAGACAACTTGATCTTCACTCAGTAACTCCCGCACGACTGGCAGATCCGAGGTTATGACCGGCACGCCCGCGGCCGCCGCTTCGAGCACGACCAATCCAAAACCTTCCCAAAGCGACGGGAAAAGGAAGAGATCATGCTCGGTCAAAAGCTCAGGCACATCTTGTCTGACTCCCATGAAACGGATACGCGGCGTGATTCTGAGTTCATCGGCCAAATGTTTCAATCTCGGACCAAGTGAACCCGATCCGACCACGCTCAATTCCCACGGTTGTTTGAGAGGTGCCAAAGCCTTCAGAATCAACTCCGGATCTTTTTGAGGTTCCAGACGACCGACAAAAATCAATTTTGGAATATCGTGGAATTGGGTTCCTGACCGCCGCCGGATACGTTTGAGATCTATACCATTGTAAATCAAACGAATTTTCTTATCGGACAGACCAAGACTCTTAACGAGATATCCTTTGACTTGTTTGGAAATAGCCACATATTCATCTGCCAAATTTTTTGTGATCTTGAGGGATAGAACTCTCCAAAAGCTAAAATCAGAATTAAGGTTATGTTCGGTCGTGGCTATCTTTGGCACACCCGCGCTTTTAGCCGCCAATCGGCCCCAAAAATCACTGCCAAAAAGATGCGTGTGCACCCAGGCCGGTTGCAAGTCGATCAAAGCGCGTCTCAAGGTCCAAAAATTTTTCCACCTCTTCAAAAAACCGACGCGATTAAAAACAACGTGAGGCAAACCCGCTTCGTTGAACTTTTTTTCCATGGCTCCGCCGCTGACATGCGCTAAAGTTACGACGGCCAAATTGAGTTTGGGAAGTTGTCGCGCTAAGCAATAGACAATCCGTTCCGCGCCTCCCATACCCAAAGTCGGAATCAACTGCACCACGAGTTTGCCTTCTCTGACTTTCTGCAACTCCAACAACCATCCGTCGGACGCAAACCTCGGCCAATAGCCAGCTAAGCCATTGTCCCAGGCATCGAAGACGTGAAAGAATCGACTGCCGCGTTTCATCCAAGCCCGTCCGATCAAATAAAAAAATTCTTTAAACCAAACCGCGGCGTTGTCGGATTCCATGATCCAAAAATTTGATTGGCGCAAAAGCGACGTTAAAGCGCGGTATGAATAAAATTGAACATGCGGGTCCTGGGCCGGGCTTTGCACCGTGCCACTGCCGAGCAATTTTTTAAGGCTATTTTTCAACGCTAAACCAAGACGCGAATGGTTTAAAACACGACGCGACCTTTCCTCCAGACTCTGACCATTAGGTACCGACAACAATAAAATGCCGTTGGAAGCCAATTTTTCTTTTAAATTTTTCAGTAATCCTTCCGGATCCGATTGATGTTCTAAAACTTCCGAACAGATTATGGCGTCATATTGCCCTTCTCCCGCGATTGACTCCACGCCGCCAATCAGGAGATTTAATTTGACGTTTACTTCGTCGGCGGCCAAGCGAGTGGCTTTGACGGCCGCGTCAGATAGATCGATGCCGGTCACGTCAAAACCCATGACAGCCAAAGGCACGGCAATATTGCCACTGCCGCAACCGATATCCAAAATTTTATATTCCGCCGGGTGACGATCGCCCGCGTGGCGCATGATTTTATCGACAAAAAAATCTAACCGGCGTAATCCGCCCGGTTCACGATGATAGGCCGTCACTGCGTGATAAGGTCGTGATGGACGCATACTAATCTGATCCGAAAATCGTCTCGTTTTCGTTTTCCCGAACATTCAAAACCATGAGCCCGGCCAACATGATACCCATCGGCAACCACATATGCGCGCTCCAATAAGCCGTGTTCAAAAATTGATAACAAATGGCTCCGCCCGCGGAAGTTACCATGGCAAAACCCGCCAATCTCGCGTTGCCTTTTAAACCGGATAAATTATCCTTGGCCCAGAGAATCAAAAAGACTAGGAACACGGCGTAAGCGACCAAGCCCAAAGCTCCCGTTTCGACCGCCAGTTTTTGAATAAAACCATGTGCGTCAAGCGGATCACCGAATTCCTGATAAAAGATGCGAGCCGAACCGACCTGCCAGATAGAGGTGCCGGCTCCGCTGCCAATCCATGGATATTCCAAAAATGATTGGTAAGCGATATCGGTCAGCATCCAGCGCGTTGAATTTGAACTCTGCGCGGTTTGCGAAAAACTAAATTGAAGTTGCAATAATCCCAAAGGAATTAATAAGAGCGCCAAAGCGAATAAAGCCGCCAAATGTTTTTTGACCGCCGCCCGCCATTCCGTGGCCAACAAAAAAATAATCTGCGCCAAAAATACCAACCAAGCGGTCCGTGCAAAAGTCAGCAAAGCCACTAAGGTCTGCGTGGCGGCCAGAGCATACAGCACGCGCCGCGTGGATCGTTTTTTGACAAGCGCACCCAAAGCCAAAGTCAGCGGCCCGGTCGCCAACAAAAGTTCGGCCAGGACATTGTGATTTTCCCCGATCGGATTAGTTCCAAAAAGCGCGATGGGTTGAGCGCGCGGAACGATCGAGTCAGAAGCCTGAGCAACTCCCAAAGAAACCAAACCGTTAACTGCCGCGATCGTACCGACGACCATCATAATGCCCAAAACCGTCTTAAGCCTCCGGGCAGACCGGATGAGATTGACAGGCAAAGCCACAAAAGCCATGTAACAAAAAATAACCGGGCGTAGCACAAACTTAAGAACCAAAATCGGATCTGGTCCATAAGTGCTGAAAATTGATAACAGATGCGCCACTACCAAACCAAAATACGGCTTAACCAGAGGTAACTTTAACGCCCAACCTTTATCTTTCCTCTTGTACCAAAGGAAAAAGACCTTCAAAGCCCAGGCTCCCATTACAAACGATAAGACCAGCTCACCCAAAAATAAGTCGATTGATCCGCCAAAGGCCCTTTCGCCAATCATGAGGGTTCCAGTTGGAATAGATATGGTTAAGCCTAGAAAAGGTAGCAAAAAAACAGCTAAGTAGAAGCAAAAATAGGTATATCGATAAGCAAAGATCAAGCCCAATAGAATACTCACCAGCAAAAAAGGTGTGATATTTAGCCCAAAAGCTAATAAAAGACTGCCTATAAAAAGAATAATGAATATGGCCCAGCCCAATACCAAGCTATGGCTGATTAGCTTATTATTTGGCTTAAATTGGCCATAATTTTCCTCCATCAAAAATATTATAGCACATGGGCCGAGAATCTTGAGCATAATATGTAGCCCTAGACCACCTATCTCAAACTCCCCCTCTTGACAAAAACGCATTTTTCCTTTTAAGTAAGGTCAGACTTTTGTCCACATGGACTGAGTTGGTCTCTGATAACTTGCGTTCAAACCAGGAGGTTGGATCATGAAGGATACACGTAAGAAGAGGATTCTGTTCGGGACGCTCGTAAGCGTCACCTTGTCTCTGCTCGTGACGGGCGGGGCAGCTTGTGCTGGCCTCGACTCGCTCGAGCCCGTGCAAGGCAAGGCCTCGGCCATCATGGCCGGCGACCCCTGCGACTGCGCGAACGAAGGCACGGAGGTCTACAAGACCGAGGCCGATGGGAAAACCAAGACGCTGATTGGCATCTGCATCAACGGCGGCGTGCTCAAGCCGAGCGAGGCCGAGAGCGTCAAGTGCAACCACGCCTTCGTCTACACCATCTGTACCGATCCTCGCACGTTCGCCAACTGCGGCACGGGCGGAACCGGAGGTACTGGTGGAACCGGCGGCACCGGTGGTGTCGGCGGAACTGGTGGCCTCGGTGGTACGGGTGGGACTGGCGGCTCGGGTGTGTCCTGCACCCCCGGCCAGCAGACGAGCTGCACGGATGGTTGCGCGGTCAACGAGACCGGCTACCACGTGTGTCTCGCCGACGGCAAGAGCTACGGCACTTGCCTGAACTGCGCGTCCACGGGAACCGGCGGAGCTGGCGGAGTGGCTGGCAGTGCTGGGACGGCTGGAACGGGCGGAACCACATGCCAGTGCGTGCCCGGCGCCCAGATCGACTGCGCATGCGGCGGAAACGTGCTCGGCTTCCAGGTCTGCAAGAGCGATTGCACGGGATTCGATCTCTGCACATGCCCTGACGCCGGAGGCACCGGTGGTGTCGGCGGAACCGGCGGAACGGCTGGCAGTGCTGGGACGGCTGGAACAGGCGGAACTGGTGTCAATTGCATCCCCGGCCTGCAAAGCGAATGCGCTTGCGGCGGATACAAGGGCTATCAGGTCTGCAAGGACGACGGTAGCGGCTTCGACACCTGCGTCTGCGGAACTGGCGGAACCGGTGGTGTCGGCGGAACCGGCGGAAGTGCTGGAGCGGCTGGCACGGGTGGGGCTCCTCCCCTCTGCGTGCCCGGACAGCAGATCGCCTGCGCTTGCGGTGGCGGAATCAACGGCACCCAGGTCTGCGTGGCTGACGGCATGAGCTACGGAACCTGCGTCTGCGGGACTGGCGGCACCGGTGGTGCCGGCGGGACTGGCGGAACGGCTGGCAGTGCTGGGACGGCTGGAACCGGTGGAGGCACGTTGTGCGCCCCCGGTACGCAGATCGACTGCGCTTGCGGTGGCAATGGCACCGGCAAGCAGACCTGCGCCCAGGACGGCATGAGCTACGGCTCCTGCCTGTGCACGGTCCTCACCTGCCACGACGGAGAGTACTGTAAGGGTACCGGCTACTCGTTCGCTCCCTGCGAAGTTTGCCACGAGGTGCTCAACGGCGCCGACCGGTACGTTTCCTGCCAGCAGGGATTCATGGTCCTCGACAGCATCAACTTCGATCCTACCTGCCATCCGGATGCCGGCACGGTCGCCAACGACTGCGAGGCACTCGGCGTGATCGGTAAGACCGCCGTCATCGTCGACGTCCCCCCGGCCTACACGCCTCCGGCCATTCCGGCCAATCAGGTGCTCGGCGTGACCGGCACGTCGAACTGGTACATCGCTGATGCTGGCACCGACAAGCCTTACGAGGTTTGGGGCCAGGCTCAGCAGTCCGGCGACAAGCACCTCATGGTCCTGCCGCTCAACGACACGGCCGGCGTGGAGTTCCAGTTTGAAGTCGGATATGCCCCTGCGGGCAACACGACCACCTCAGACTGGAACTATCTCTGCACTCCGGTCTGCCCCACGGGGCTCAAGATCACGGTCTGCAACAGCAAGAACCTCCTCGGCATGCTCGAGGGCGGAAGCTACACCGGCAAGTGCCACGGCGCCGCAGGCCCCTACGCCTGGGGAACCAAGTGCACCTACTGATCCTTCCCACCTCACATAGGCCCTCACGCCTCCTCGCGTGACGGGCCTCTTTTTTTTGATTAGACGATAGCTGATAGACAGTAGACGGTAGCCAAAGAGCATCTAACGGAAAACCTCAGTCTCGTCGAACTCGCCAGCTCCTTTCACAAGGAGCAGTGTCAATGTGACTTGGTAACTAAGTAACTACCCCTTAGCAAAGGGGTAGGGGTTTTCAGTTGGCTACTGTCTACAAGCTACTGTCTACCAGCTAATTTAAGTATTTAAAGAGGCGACCTGTGGTGGTCGCCTCGAGTTGCCTCCAGTGCCCCGTGGCCGACAGTCGTCGGCTTTACGGGGCAGTGCCTCGTGAGCCGACATGTCGGCTTTTACGAGGCGGTTTGGGTTAAGAGTTCAGTCGCTCATGATGCCGTGGGGAAAAACACACGGCACTGTCCGTCGGCATCCAGCTCCGGCTTGGGAGTGGTGATCTGCACGTGATCCGTGGTCTCCAGATACACCGGGTAAACCGCCACGCACGTGTTGCCGCTCTTGTACGCGTTCCAGCAGGTGCCGTTCCAGCATCCCGTGCCGCTGCCCGAGAACTCGACAAGTCCAGCCGGCTGATACAGCGACTGGCCCATCAGCTTGTCCTGGGGGATGAAGTTCGAAGGCACGTAGGTAGAAACCCACTTGCTACCATCGAACGTCATGTTGAGCGAGTTCTTCCAAAAATCCCAGAACTTCATCGAGCCGCTCAGGCCGGAAGAGGCGTTCATGACGACGCGGCGATACTTGAGGTCACCGTTCACGCAATCATTGTCGACGCCGTCCTGCTCGACTTCGGGCAACCAGAGGTTCTTGTTGGAGAGCGGACTGCCCCGCTTGAAGAACCCTGCTCCCGGAGTGTCATCGCAATCCTCGCCTTTGACGGCGCCGTCGCCATCCTCGTCGTTGCTAGTCGGCGTGATCGGCTTCGCCACCAAGCGCAGGTTGGAACCCGTGCCCGTGTCAATAGCCTCCGGCCACTGCATGTGCGACGTAGAGCCATTGACCGTGATGAAGCACTCGCAGAGCATCCGAGGACGCAGAGGGTTGCGATCACTGGCCGGATCGTGCCAGTAGTTGGCACTGTTCTCGTCCGTGCCGATGGGATCGCGGGTGGCGTTCATGTCGAGGAGCGAACCGAGAGTGGAGCTGATGGTGAACTTCACCGAGGATCCCAGTTGCTGAAGGTTCAGCTTGGAATCTTCTCCCCACTTCACATGATCGTTGCTCGCGTAGAGGCCGTTGCCGTCCACGCCCAGGTCAGAAACGAAGACCCGGTACTGATGGAGCGTGTTCGTGAACGTGCCTGCCGTGTGATCGAACACGAACTGGGTGTTGTCGGTGTGCTTGCACTCGCAAGCCACCGTGGCCGGCGCAGGCGTTGATCCGCCGCTGCCGCCCGTCCCAGCCGTTCCGCCCGAACCGCCGGCGCCGCCGCAATTGCACAGGCCGAAGCTCATGCCATTGTCAGCACAGCGCTGAGTCGAGTGGACACCGCCCCCGCACGAACAATCGTAGTCGAGGCCGGGAGTGCAGACCTGGGTTGAACCACCCGTTCCGGCGCTTCCGCCGAGGCCAGCTGATCCGCCCGTTCCGCTTGAGCCGCCCGTGCCGGAAGATCCGGCACTGCCACCCACGCCAGCATCAGACTGGACGCAGACGCAGGTGTCGTAGCCCATGCCACTGCTCTTGCACAGCTGGTAGCCCTTGACTCCACCGCCGCACGAGCAGTCGACTTGCGCACCGGGCGTGCAGAGCATGCCGTTGCCAGCCGATCCGCCAGTGGACGAACCACCGAGACCGCTTGAACCTCCCGTGCCAGCGCTTCCGCCGAGGCCCGCTGATCCGCCACTGCCGCTCTGTCCGCTTGCTCCGCCCGTGGACGAGCCGCCGACATTGCTGCCGCCAGCGCCCGATGTACAGCTCTGGCAGGTGCCGTAGCTGAGACCATTGGGCTGACAGATCTGATACCCGTGCAAGCTGTCGCCGCACGAGCAGTCGATCTGCTGTCCGGGGATGCATGGCGTCGGTGTTGATCCACCGGATCCGCCCATAGCGGACACTCCGCCCGCTCCGCAGGTGCCGCAGGTACCTGCCGTTCCGGTGTTGCCACCGGCGCCGGCTGAACCGGCCACGGCCGCGTCGTCGCCGAACTTCTTGGCGTCACACGCGGTGACGGCGACCGTGAGCACGATGAGTGCCCAGTACTTCCTGATCGTATTCGTATTCATCGTAGTCATCCTCCGAAAGTCGTTGAGCCGAGTTGAACTCGGCTTGGTTCACTTCACTTGCTCACGCTTCCGCGGGTCTTGCAAACGGTGTACTTGTAGTTCGGATTTGCCTTGATTGACTTGTAGGCCTCCTCCGTGAAAGCCACACCATCGAGACAGTAGCCCGGACCGTCGTCGGTCCTGATTTTTTGTCCGTCGAGCGCACAATCACAGGTATCGCCCAACTTGAGACCGATTTTGACGGGCGCGTCAGGACACTGGCAAGCGCCGAAGCTCATGCCATCGGTCCCGCAGACCTGGAGACCACGGACGCCACCGCCGCAAGCGCAGTCGATCTGCATACCGGGAGTGCAAGCCATCTCCGCTACGGACAGAGTCGTTCCGGTTCTCTCGTAGTTCATCGGCCCGGTGTCGGCGAGCTGTCTTTGTCGGTCAAGGGCACGAAAATCGATGATGGTCAAAATCGACACGAGCACAACGAACAGTGCGCCAAAGATGAGAAGGCTCCGCGTGTCCTGATTCTTCATGTCATCCTCCAAAGCTTGTTGAGCCGCACGCGTACGTGCGAGGCTTGGTTCACAGTTGGCAAGAGATCTCCTGCACGCCCATGGAACTCAATTCGTTCTGACAGTTGCCCATTGAGATACCATGATGGTAAATCCCCACGAGCGACAGCCCAGAACAAACTGTGTACTTACCGCTGCATCCGAGCTCGTCGCATCTGAAGTTCCATGATCTCGGATCCTTGTTGTCACGAGTCGCGTAACCGGGAATGAATACGAGATTCAGTCCAGGCTCGGCCAGACCAGGGCTGACCATCAGATGCCTTTCTGCGGGCATCAAAGCCTGACCCCAGATCTCCAGGTTTTCGTTTCCAGGGGACAGGGCGTAGCGCTCTGCGTCCCCGATGATTCCAAGGAGCATGCTCGAAGGCACATCCGATGGATCATCGTCGATGATGACAGTGACTCTGCCGGGTATTCCGAGTGCCTTGCAGTCGTTGACCTTCCGCGGATCGTTGCAAGACTTGTACTCGAACTTCGGGTCTACCGAAAGCTTCTTGTACTCCTCTTCCTTGACCGCTGTGCCATCGAGACACTTACCGGGTCCTTGATCCGTGGAAACGCTCATGCCTTCGAACTGGCAGTCGCAAAGACCACCCATACGGAGGTAGTTGCTCTCGCCGTGGTAGTTGCTCTCTCGCGTATCCGCACTGGTCGGCATCGGCACCGGTACCGCGCGAGGCAAAACTATCGAATGGGACATGATCCAAATGACCAATCCACATCCGCCGATTGCCAGTGCCGCGAGAAACACATTGTGCTTGGCTCTTGTCATTGCCTTATCCTCCAAAGCTTGTTGAGCCACGCTTGTGCGCGACTGGGTAAACATTTTTGAACTCTTAACTTGTCAAAGGTGCCCAAAGAGCACCTCTTGGACGGCCGGAAACATACAGAATCCGCCCAAAAGAATAAGTAAATATAGCACAAAAAGACCATTTTGTCAATGGTGGCTGGCATAGTTTGTCAACAATCAAACAATCAAAATTTTCGCTTAGGCTAAGTATCCATAAAAAGGCTCAGTTATGAGCTTTTTTATTTTCTGGATCCCCGCGTTCGCGAAGATGACAATGGTTAATTTTGCAATCCTGGGTTGACAAAAGGCTAAAATATGCTAAATTCAACTTATCCCTCACAGATGCGCATCGTTCGTTGAGGGCACCAGTCAGCTCTCTCGCGGCCAGGACAAGGCAAATTTTTCCCGGCTCGGTGAGTAAAGGTGGGTGGGAACGACCCTCGATCAAGGCAGGCCTAGAAACCAGCAAGACCTTGGAGGATCACAACTCCCATAATAACCCGCCTGGCTATCACATGGGTGAGCCTCCCAGAAAGGAGCGTCGGTATAAGTCCGACGTCCTACACCGAGGGAAAGCGGGACTGGAATGAGATCGAATCAGATACCTATCGCTCCTTCGTCGTTCACCTTCAGGCGCTCGCACCTTGTCTGCGCCAGCAAAGGAGCCGAGCCATGATGGCACTTGCTCTAATGCTGGGCGTCCTCTGTTTGATGCCTTTCACTCTGTATCCGACGTTGCCAGGCAAAAAACAGGTCTCCCCTTTCTACTTCTGCGTCGGCTTCATACCGATACTGGATTTCGTTCTGGGAATCCGCTCGGCGAATCCGCTCGACCAACGCTGGGGTGTCAGGCCCGTTGCGTTTTGTGGAATGGGTGGTTAGTTACTCTCACCCTTTGGGCCTTAAGGCCCCAGCTCTACTGCACCCGACCGTTGGGTGCTGTTTCTTTTTCATCTAACGGTTTAGCCTGCAACCAAGAAAGTTCAAACATAGTTTTTAACAGATTGAACATTTCCTTGCTTTCCAATAAAAAAACTTCCGGTTTTTCTTTCATGAAAAAAATAAAAATTTTACCTTCGCAAAAAACCATATCACCCGTGAAAGTAAATTGCTCAATTGGAATCGTCCGTACTTGCCACATCCTAAGATCCAGCTTGGTCATCGGCACACCGGGCTTCATGGCTGTTACGATTCTTCCATGAACCCTTGAGGTGAGCGATATTCTTTCCATCTCATCAATTTTGGAAAGAGCTAGGGTCCCTTCGTCTAATGCGCCAAAATTCAATATTTCATCCTGGGTTTGGGCCAGCAGTGCGCGGCATGTCGCAACGCCTTCATCGCCCTCAAAAAAACGAACTACCGGCTTGGTTAATGTGGCTGAGTTGAATAAAGCCATAAACAACGGCAAGGATTGTTTGAGACGGTCGGCTTTTTCTTCCGCGGCTTTCATCTCGACATCTGAGAGATGTTTGAGCCGTTCGGGCGACTCGGCCACGAACATGGTCTTTCTCCCTTTATCAAAAGTGGACATCAAACCGCGGCGCTTGAGCGCTTCAATCATGACATACGTCGTGGCGCGGTTGACCCCGGATTTCTTGGCGATATCCTGGACGCTGGCCGGGCCCAACTCCAACATGGCCAGATAAACCAGCGATTCCTTTTCGGTTAGGCCATATTCGGCTAAACGGACGATCAAGTCTTTCATAATAATTTAACGTCCTAGAACGTCCTAAGCGTCCTGATCGTCCTTTCGGATAGGACGTTTTAGGACATAGAGGACGATTAGGACGATAGTTATAGAGTTTACCATTCGGTTAACACGGGCAAAGTTTTTTCGGCTGTCGCGCGCCAGGTGTATTTGGAAGCGCGGACAATGCCGGCCATGCGCAACTTTTGTTTTAAGCCTGTCTCATCCACGATGCGATTCATGGCCGCCACCATTGATTCCGGCTCGCCGGGAGGGAAAAAGATGGCTGCTTCGGGGCCGATGACTTCGACCAAAGATCCCGCGTTGGAAGAAAGCACCGGACAACCGCAGGCCATGGCTTGCACCGGCGGAATGCCAAATCCTTCATACCAGGAAGGATGGATGAGCGCCTCGGCCGCGTTCAAAAGATAAGGCATGTCGGGCTCAGGCACATAGCCCAGTTGCATGATGTAATCTTTAAAAGATGATTCCGCTATCGTTTTTTTAATTTCTTCGTAACCATATCCGGGATTGCCGACTAAAACCAGGCTGATTGGATCCCCCACTCCGCGACGCGCTTTGAAGAGCGAGAAGGCTTTGACCAAGTTAGCAATATTCTTTTTGACTTCCAGTCGACCAATGACCAGAAAATAAGGACGATGCAAGCGATAGCGTTCCAATCTCTCCTCAACGCCCGCGCTGTCGGCGATGGGACGATAAAGTTCGTGATCAACCCCGTTGGGCGTGATAGCAATGCGATCGGAAGGAATGCCGTAACATTCGGAAATCTCACGACCGGAAAATTCTGAAACCGTGATAATGCGAGAAGCGTGCTTGGCAATATCTTTGGTGCTGATTTCATGGAAACTCCGATCACGCCCGCGATAAAGTTGCGGAAAACGATGGAAGCCCACGTCATGGATGGTTACCACGCTTTTTTTAGGTATCACGCGCGGCAAAATATGCGCCGGGACAAACAAAACCTCGGGCGGTCGCCTCCACATTTCCCAAGAAAGTCTGACCTGCGTCCAACCTTTTTTAATTGGCCAATGAGCGCGCACCTCATACCAATTTTCCGGCAACTGTTCGAGACCGGACCGCAACATTTCGTTGCCATACAAAATCCAAGAGTTATTATCGCCCTTGGTCAATAATTTGAGCTCTTGAATCAAATGCCAGGCATACCATTCTACGCCTGTTTTAGCCGGTTTATTGGCTCGCGATGCGTCAATTCCGATAATCATGTCAATAGTATAACACTTCACAACGCAACGCGAAACTTGTAACTCATAACGCCGGATTCATGCATGCCAAACGTCCGTCATAACGTCATCCTGAACTCGTTTCAGGATCCCCCGTAGCCCATGCTTCGTGAGATGCCGAAACCCTCCATAGGCGGGCGGGCAAGTTCGGCATGACCAATAACCGTTTGTAATAACTGTCCACTAAAGTTTGATGCCGATATAGGCGACCATGGCCTGGATTTCTTCGGGCTTATCACGTTGGTAGGAAAAATATTTTTCTGTTTCGCAGTGCGTACACTCCGGACTTATTCGGACCCGGGTGACGCCTAAGTTGGCTAATTGCAATTTCACGATGCCTGACAAATCGAGTTGATATTCATCTCCCATTTGAGTGACATAGCTCGGAAAAGATGTAAACAGATCCGCCCGGTTCTTGAGGACTTTGTAATGCTGGATATGCGGTCCGATATAAACTTCCAGATTAACGGGTTCCGTTCCGAAGAACGAATGCATGGCCTGCACCATTTGCCCTGCCATTTCGTTTAACACGCCTTTCCATCCCGCGTGCGCGAGGCCAATGGCGTGATGTTTCGAATCAATAAAATAAATCGGCAAACAATCGGCGGCCGTCACGGATAAAAAGACGTCCGGTGCGTTTGTAAGCAAACCATCCGTCTCAGGTAAAAATTTACCTCTGTCATCCCCTGTCACAACTTTAATCTCTTGGCCGTGAACCAAGCCGGCGATGACGACCTGCGCCGGATCGACGTTGATGCTTTCGAAATACTTTTTACGGGTAGCCAAAGATTCCAACTCACGGCCGACAAATTTCATCTGCCCGTCCTGCTTTTCAGAAATGCCCCAGGTGATATTTTCGAGTTGATGGCTAGGCATACTTATATGTCATTCTGAACGAAGGTGAAGAATCTGCGGAGCCTTTTGTCATCCTGAACTCGTTTCAGGATCCCCCGTAGCCCAAGCTTCGTGAGATGCCGAAACCCTCCATAGGCGGGCGGGCAAGTTCGGCATGACTAACGACCACTCGGAATGACAGAAAATTACGAATTTCCTAAAATGCTCCGCTTGTAAGAATCCAAATTCTCGAGTGCGATGCCGGTGCCTTTGGCCACGCAATATTGCGGCTCATCGGCCACGAAAGCCGGGATGCCGGTGGCTTCGGAAACGATGCGATCCAAATTCCTGAGTTGCGCCGTGCCGCCGGAAAGAACTACGCCTTTTTCCATGACGTCAGCCGAAAGCTCAGGCGGCGTGTTGCGTAAAACATCTTTGATGGTATCAATAATGCCGTGCAATTCATGCTGAATGGCGTCCGTGATGTCATCGGAATTGATATTGACGATACGCGGCAAACCGTTAATCATGTCGCGACCCTTAATCTCCATCTCAAGCTTGTTCTCAAGATACAAAGCCGAACCAATCCTGATTTTGGCTTCCTCAGCCGTGCGCTCACCAATGGCTAAACCGTATTTACGGCGGACGTGTTCCTGAATCGCCATATCAAGCTTATTGCCGCCAATGCGCACCGAGGCCGATGAGACGATGCCTCCCAAAGAGATGACGGCGATCTCAGACGTGCCGCCGCCAATATCAGTTATCATGTGGCCGGAGGGAGAACCGATGGGAATATCCGCTCCGATAGCCGCCACGATGGGTTCTTTAATGATGTAAGCCGCCCGCGCGCCAGCCGCGATGGTGGCATCGATGACAGCGCGTCTTTCGGTGGAAGTAATGCCACCCGGCACGGCCACCATGACTTCGGGACGGAAAAAACGCAGGCTGCCCAAGGCTTTATTCAAAAAATACCGAAGCATGGCCTCGGTCGTATGGTAATCGGCAATGACGCCGTCTTTGAGCGGGCGACGCGCCACGATCGTATCGGGCGTGCGTCCAATCATCTCTTTAGCCTCCTTGCCCACAGCTAACACCCGTTTATCGGCGACCGAAACAGCCACAACGGACGGTTCGTTAATGACTATCCCCTTTTTAGGGATATAAACCAAGACCGTGGTGGTCCCCAAATCAATCGCAACTTTTTTCGCAAACATGGCCCCCATCTCACCACCAAAACAAGCCCCTGGCAAGCCGCTTTATAAACACCAAAAACCAAACATCAATCACCAAATTTGGACATTGACATTTGGTTTTTGGTTTTTTAGTATTTGACCTTGAAGTTCCTATCTTCCCTCAGGTCAGTCTGGGCCTCATAAACGGCATCGCCCCATTTGTTATTTGGTTCGGCCGGATCGGCGGTTTTAATGACGCTGGGCATCAAAACTTTAATATTCGCTTCCGTACTGTCAGCCCCCGGTTGTTTCTGCCAGTCTAATTGATAGTTATCTTGTGTGAGACAGTCACTGACGCTCGGCGGCAAGGCGTAAGAAAAAGACAGCGTGCCTGTCTTGCCCGGTTCGACTGACCAAAAGGCGCCGTAAACCGTCTTGCCTAATTCTTTCATGACATCAACTTTGCCGGGAACAAACTTGCCGCCAGTCTGCAAAAGATCGCCGGCCATCGCGCCTTGGGCGGAGATGAACTGACTGCCTTCGGGTACGTAAAGGCGGGTGTAACTGCGATATCTCGTATAGCGCCAATCGCTTTTTACAACCGTGTTCTGATAAGTCAAAGTCATCTTGGCCACGGGTTTTTGCGGATCACGCGCATCCAGTTCATAGCTGGCCGATTTAATCATCTTGCCGTCGGTTTTTAAAGCGGCTAAGTTGGCATCCGCGATCCAAGCAAAGTCACAAGTCGTGGCCTTGGCCCGACCGCTCCAGTCACGACGATCCAATGTAGTCTGCAAACTAGCGTCCGTCGTGTAAATCATGATCTGCTTTTCGCGCAAAGCCTGCGTGGCCAGATTTAAAAGCTTGGGCCAATCAGATTTGGGCATGCTCTGAATTTTTTTGACTAGTTCAGCTCCCAATTCACCTAGGATGGCTTTGCGATCTTCGAGCTTAGTACCTTCCTGCAAATAACCTATTTCCACCTGGTATTCCAATAAATCCATGAACGTTTGGTCGTTATAAGTCTTGCCCTGGATTTGTATCGGGCCGACTAATCGCAAAAGTTCTTTGAAAAAACCCGGCTCTAAAGCAATGACCCCGTTTGGTTTATCAGGTTTTCCTTGGAGGGCCATCTCCCTGGTATAAAAATCCAAAACCCGGCTGGCGGACACGACAAAGTCCGGCGACCAATTGGCATCGCGCATAAACCAAGCTTTGACTCCCAAATTTTTGACCAACGGCTCGGGCGGCACTTCCTTCCAAGTAGCTGAAACTGGATTGTCGATATTGTAAACGTCTGAAAAACGAAAATCCGTCATCTCGCCTCCGTCAAAAGTCACATTGGCTATACTGCCGATAAATCCGCCGGACGGCCGCATCTCATCGGCATTTTGAAGGATGACTAGATATTGTTTCGTATCGGGATAACCAGCCAAAGGAATAGCCGCCTCTAAAAGCGGCACACTCTGGTCCATGGCTTGTTTCATGACGGGCAAAAAATCAGCCAAAGGTTGCAAAGCTTTTAAGATGACCGGCAACATTCTATCTTTGGGCACAGAATCCCAAAGGGTCAGAGCCATATCAATCTTATCCCTGGCCAAACGTATGTCGGGCAAAGACTGACTCAACGATCGGAGCAGACTGCGTTTGTCAGACGGCGATAAATCTTGCCAACCTCGGTTGGAATCTAAAGAGATGTCGGTCTGGCCCAAACTCTGGCCGCCGAGTTTAACGGCGTCCGCCAAAGTGCTCGCCACTTTCAACAAATCCTGCGCACTGTCCAATGAACTAACGCCAACCGCGGACACATCTTGCAAAGCTCTGATCTGAGTGCCCAACCAAGGGAGATCTCTCAAAAATCCAACACCTTGCAAAGCTTGCCTTAAATCTTCCATGGCCGCCTTGGCTCGACCCGCCTCATCCACCGCTCTTGGGTAATCCCCTGTTTGCAAACCGTATTTTAAACTGTCGATGGCCTGCTTGGCTTCGTACCCGGCCCAAGCCGCTTTGCCCAAGGCAATGAAAGGCTGAATCAATAAGACGCCGATGATGACAATCGCTAAAAAGATAACCCACTTGATCCACCTTCTTTTTTTCCTGACCGTCGGCATCTTTTGATCTTTCGGGGGTTCTGATTTTAAAGGCAACTTAACATTCCCGCCTTTGGGCGAGGGTAATTCCGGAACGCCAGGACAGGTTAGGAAGTTGGGAGTATTTTTCACAACATTGAATTTTCAACATACAACATTCAATTCAGAACAAAAATTCTATTAATTGAATGTTAAATGCTCTATGCTGAATGTTACTCGATGGGTCGTTGTTGCTTGTGCGGACTCGGCTTGCCCCAGTATTTACGGAAATAGTATAGCGCACTTACGATATGCGCGCGTGCCGGCCTGTTGGTAATTAAGTGCCAAGGCCAATCTATCCGGCTCTCACGCTGATGATAATGCACCAGCTTGGCTTGAGGCACATAGGCTACCCGCCATTTTTTCTCCCAAGTCCGGCGACAAATATCCATCTCCTCGAGATACATGAAAAAATTTTCATCAAAGAGGCCAATCTCATCCAAAGCCCGGCGCCGCATCATAATGGCCGAGCCCATCAAGACATCAACTTCCAGGGGTTGATCGGCCAATTGGACGTCGCGCATCAAAAAATGATCAACGTATCTTTGTCCGCCGGGAGTCTTGCCTAAAAACGTCCGCCTGTAAAAAGCGTACATGGGAGTCGGGAACCGGTAACACGAATCCTGACGGGTCCGATCCGGGTTAAGCAAAGCCGGGCCGGCAAAGGCCACATCCGGATGCTCATCCATGAATGCAACCAGCTTCTCAAGCTCATCCGCGAAAACCGTCAAGTCAGGATTCAAAAGCATGATGTAAGCTCCGCGAGCGCGTTTGATAGCCAGATTATTGCCCGCTCCAAAACCCACGTTGCGCGGCGAATCAATGACCTGCACCCAAGGAAAACGTTCCTTGACCATCTGGCTCGTCCCGTCATCCGGCGCGTTGTTGACTAAAAAATATTCAAACGGAAATTTGAGATGAGCCGCCTCGACGCCTTTGAGCAACATACGAATTAATCCGGGCGTCTTAAAACAAACCGTCACAAAAGAAACCGTAGGGTCGGCTCCCCGCCCCTCTGGATGCGCCATATTTTCTTGAGTGACTTCTGACATAAATTACCGTCCGGAGGTAAACCAGACCGAAAGATTACAGTAAGGCTCGGCCAAATCTTTCATCAATATTTTACGTTTGCGCCAGGCCTTGGGCAGACCCGCCAAAGAGGCGGCGTATCCCCGCAAAGCCGACCAGGAAATCAAAGAACCGATGACCTTGGCCACTTCGTAAGGCACAAACCAAAAAAAGCCATGCGCGAATTCTTTGCCGGTTAAATTCTTAGCTAAAACCCACCAGTGATTGCGGGTCGAAAGATAATTCACAAAAGCCGGTTTGGAACGACGACGATTCCAAGCCTGGAACCAATTCGGTTTGTTCTGAGCAGGCGCCCGGCGATGGTGCCAAGCTTTTGCCCCCGGGACATAAGCGAACCGCATGCCCAAATGCCGCATGCGCCAAGCCACATCCACGTCTTCCTTATAAGCAAAAAGATCTTCGTCAAAAAATTGCTGGTCGCGGCTGGCGCGCTGCACGCTTGAGGCTCGGTACATGGCCAAAGCGCCCGTGCATCCGAAAACTTCCGGAGACAGATCATATTGTCCGCGATCTTCCTCCCCGGCTCCCCTGTCAAAAGCCCGCAAGGCTCGAGAAAGCGAGAGACCAGTCGCATCTAAAACATTGGTCCGGATAGTCATCTTATTATCAATATCGGAATATTGGAGATGGGCTCTTAGCAGTTTAGGCGTACAGCCGTCCACTTCCGGATGGGCTTCCATATATTCAAATAATTTTTGAATGCAACCAACTTCGAATTCAATATCCAGGTTACAAACTAAAATGTAGCGATGGGACAGATCAGACTCTTGCCACGAAGCAAGGGCCAACAAGATGGCTTGATTGTGGGCGCGGGCAAAGCCGTAGTTCCGCATATTGCGCAACATGCCGACATGCGGGTAATTGGATGCCACCCAGCTACCTGAGCCGTCACTCGAGGCGTTGTCGATGGCTGTTATTCGGAGCGGTAAAGTCTGCGTTTCCAGAGTTTCAAAAAAAACCGGCAAATAAGCCATCGAGTTCCAGACCACGACATTTAAAGCGATTTGTGTTTGGGTTTGATCCATATGGACTATGTAATATGTGCTACGTGTTATGCTTTACATGATCGCCGCGCTTTGGCGATACGATAAATCCCAGGTATTTGCCCAACATCAGGCGAGTCTGGGAATCGATGGCCGGAATGGCGCCGAAAATGACGAAGGTGACAGGCAAGAGGATCCATTGGAACAGTATGACGATTGGGGTCTGCCAGCGCGAGACGTGATTCGGCCTGGGCGGTAAAAGCAACAATGCCAGGAAAGCTGACGCGAAGACTCCGATCATGGCGAAACGCATGAGCCATTCCAACGTGAATGGCGTATTCTGGAATACGGCATAGCTTCTGAAAACCTCGGGAGCCAACCAGAAGGGCAAGTTACCCAAAAGGAAAATCAACAACGGGACAGTCGCCCAGGTGTACATGCCCTCCAGTTGTTTGAAGAGAAACTTGGCCTTAGTCCAGAAAGGCATCTTGGGATCGCGTGCAAAATGCATGGCCATGTACGGGAAATTCTCGACGCCATAAGCCCAACGCTGCATCTGGCGGTAAAGAGCGAAGAGAGCCTTCCAATATGATCCGCCCATGACCGTGTCCATAGAGACCGGCAAATGAATTGGCACAACTCGATAATCTCCGCTATAACGGATCAAACCTAAGAGGAAAATGCGGGAATCCTCGCTGACCACATCAGGGCTCCAAAAGCCCACGTCGACCAGCATACGCAAAGTCATGGAATGGGAAGAGAAAGTCATCATGCCCTCGGCCCTAGGCAGCTCGGTCATGAGCCAAAAAGTCGTACCGATCATGGCTACACGGACCGCGGCCGGAGATTCCCAAAGGTTATTGTTATAAAGCACCATGGGTTGGTACGAAGCGCGGTGCGGTTTTTCGATAGTCAGGAACTTATAGGCCACGCAAGCGAAGTATTGCGGGTGAGCCACTGTATCCACATCGAAAGAATGCACGATCACGTCATCGATATCAATGTTCAGTTCTTGTATCTTTTCCAGGAGACGCAGTCCCATCCAATGAACATTCGACCCTTTGCCGATCATCTCTCCTGGCAGGTCCTTGGGATGCAAGGTCGTCATGAACAAGGAGAACTTATCGCCATACTTCTCTTGGATGATCTTGACCTTAGGTTCGAAAGCATCCTTGGCCCTTTCCTCGCCACCCAATACGATAATGAACCTATCCTTCGGATAAGCGGCATTCAACAACGAGTCTAAACAGTCCTGGAGAACCGGCAGCTCCTCGCGGACCGTAGGCAACATGATTACGTGATAGATACGCCTGAAACCAGGCTGGGCTTGCGCCTTAGCCAGCCAATCGATTTTCGAGTCCCGACGATAGGCGAAAAAAGAAATGATGACGAACGGCAGGTAATAAACAACCCTGAAAAGCCAATAAAGATCGTAAACGATGATAAAATAAACCATCCAAAGCGGGTGGAAATACGAGAGGATAAAACTTAAAATTAAAGTCAGCCAGACTAAACCGCCGGGTATGATTTCATATAAACGATATTCCAAACGTCGGTAATCCATAGAAGCAATAGTTACTTCGTAAAAAAGGATCCTTCCCTCGCTGCGGAACTCGCTACGCTCAAACAGTCCTCGCTTCGTCCAGAATCCTTTTTCACTACGTAGTGCTTAGGCAAGGTCACGTTTGGTTCTTGGTCGTAAATCGGGGCGACATAAGACACTGCTTTGCGTTTGGGAAGTGAGACGGCCAGCGCCTTCAGATCCTCGGCTTCCGGCGCTTCAATGCCATAAAGCGGTAAGCTGTAGATTCTGGCTAGAAGATTGGCCACTAAAGTCCCGTTGCGGATGCTGGAGAATGAACCTGGACCGCTGACGACGCACACTCCATCAGCCTGGGCCAACTCGGCTCCGGAAATATGACGCGAAATAAAAGACACCAATCCCGGCGCTTCCGCCGGGACTTGCCATATTTTGGAAACAACCGAATCCGTCAGCCATCCAAAACTGGCAGACCCACGGGTACGGGAATCAATGAATAACCACTTCATGTTCGTTACGCTTGCGGTTCCGGACTGACATTCAGCTGATCAATGGCCACGCATTTGGGCGAAGACAGAACCGAGTTTAAAAAACGATCGTCAATCTCGCGACGATAAGTAAATTCTTGAGGCGTAAGGCAGGTGAAATTAATTTCCACATCCAAATCCTTTTCCGCCTTTTGAACGATCTTCTTTAAACGATCGGCGTCAACCGTACCGACAATCAACAAATCCACCGGGGCTTTCTTACCCAGGAAGACGCCCATGAAAGCCAGGTACGAAACATTGCCGATGGAAGCGATCTCACGGTCGATGGCCCGTTCCAAAAGCAGATGCGACTTGGTCATCAAAGCCTGGATCTCCCCCAACAGCGGGAATTGATGGTTGACTTGGTAATACTTTCGCTTGAGCCCAGGGCGTTTGGAGGGAACGTCGGTTTTTTCCTCAATTTCCACCAAAAGACCCATCTTAGCCAGGTTCTCGATCTCCCTCCTAACGGCGTTAATCTGGGTATCGATCTTGCGGGTCAGCTCGCGAATAAAGTAAGCCTCGTCCGGCTTGTTCAAAAACAGAGTTAAGAGTTTAACCCGTGTCTTTGACCCAAAAAGGTGTTCAAGCATATTAGCTCCTATATCCTGCCCTTTTCTCTCCTCCTTGACAAGCCCATACCATTGACCTCGGCCGGGGGGTATAAAGGTAGACATATTGGTAGTATTTTGCGTATACTTTTCATAGCTCCAAACACATGGCAGACACCCTCTTCCGCTTTAACGAGATCGAGTACGGTAACAGCCCTACCGATGACAAAATCGTAGGCGTATTTCGATTCGAACAGGCGGCGGCCGGAAAAACCGGCCCCCAACACGTTGTAGTGGCCGAAGTATCGTCCACTCTTTATGCTTATGAGCGCCTCCTGGACCTCATCAGCACGACCGTCGAACAATCAAGGGCCCTGACGGCGGGCATGACCATGGACCCGTTCGCCCGGTTTGAAAAACTCGTCCAGCGTCTAAACGAGGCCATCTCGGCCTTTCAGGAAAAAGAGCCCACCCCCATCAATTGGAATCGGGTGAACGTTTTCTTGATCGAATGTTCACAAGATCAACTCTGCGTCAGCGGACACGGCCACCTAATGAACCTTTTTTTACAAAGCAAACCGGATGGTACGTATCAAGCTTTTGATCTTTGCGACTCGCTGGAACAAGCGGCCACTCCCGACCCCAAAAAAATCTTTTCTTCCATCATCTGCGGCGACATGAAATCGGGCGACCTTTTCTTTATCGGTTCCTCGAGTTTCGACCGGATGCGGGATGACCTCAAGATCAAATCGCGGCTCACTTCCCTGCCTCCCGTCTCAGCCTCCATGGAGATCCGTCAGGACTTGGAGCAGATGCGGTCGCCGGATGATTTCGCGGCCATCCTCATCTCCTGCCACGCGGCCGATAAGCAAACCGCTTCCATCCCCGTTCCGTCCATCAAAGGCGCGCTCGAATCCATGAAGCAGTTGCGCGAAAACGAAGTCCAAACCAACCAGACCTTGGCTCCTCTGTTGAATCCGGTTAAGAATTCCAAACCTTCTTTGAACACTGAGGCCGATCCCAAGCAGCCTAAGCCCATACGCGGCGCGACAGATCTTTGGCAACGCGTTAAAAGGTTTATCCCCACGCCGCGCCCCAGGCCCACGCCAGCCACGCAAACTGCCATGCGGAGTTTGGACGCCGGACATGGCTCCGTGTTTACCCAACGCCGCAAGATGATCATCGGAGCTGTCATCGCCGGCATCTTGATTTTAGCGGTGGGCTATCTGACCTACAGCCATAACAAAAAGGTAGCCGCCGAACGCGCTACGTGGGAACAAAAATTCGCCCAAGCCTCTGATTTCCGCAACCGGGCCGAAAGCTCGCTCATGTATGCCAAGGACAGCCAGACTAAAACAGAAGTCGACCAAGGTTTAAGTATCCTGGCCAGCCTGGATACTTCGTCGGACGATAGAAAACAGAAGGTTAACGGCCTCAAAGGCGAGCTGTCGCAGATCAATGAAAAGCTGCGCAAAGCCACAGTCGCCGCGAATGTCGTTGAGCTTTATTCTTTACCGGTCACCGCGGCCGACGGTTCGCTGACCGCGCCGGTCATGACTGACAAGCTGGCTTACGTCATCAATAACTCTGATCATCAGCTGGTAACTATCGATTTAACTTCCCGCACGCCCAAGACAATCGCTTTGCCTGCCAATAGCGGACACGTCGTAGCGGGTTCGATCGGCGAAAAATCGTTGGTTCTCTTGAACGATAAAGGACAATTCTACGCCGTCGACCTGGTGGCGGAGAAAGTCCAAGCCCTCAACAAAATATCTCAAGCTTCTTCCAGCCAGGCGACGATCACCGACATGGCTATTTATAACAAAAAAGCCTATGTGCTGGATGGAAGCAAAGGACAAATCACGCGCTTATTAAAAACGGCTAACGGCTTTGGCAGTTCATCAATCTATGCCCAAGCCAGCACCGCGCCCTTAGCCGGAGCTGTGGCCATGGCCATCGACAGCAATGTCTTCGTAGCCAAAGCCGACGGCTCGATGATTCGCCTGCTCTCCGGCAAACAGGAAACCTTCGCACTCAGCACCATCGACCCAGCACTCCGGGCCCTCTCCAGCGTTTGGACAGAAATGGATGATCCGAGAGTCATCACCGTCGACCCGGCTGACAAGCGTTTATTAATCTTCGATAAAAACGGTTTGCTAACCGCCCAAATTACTTCACCGGATTTCTCTGGTATCCGCAGTGCTTCCAGCAAACTCGGACAGAAGCAAGCCTTGGTCATCAGCGGGAATCGGTTGTTGTTGGTGCCGTTGCCCTAGACCCCCCCCTCTATCCGTCCCCTCATCTTAACTATATTGCGGGGACACCTTTCCCCCGTCGAACGAGGGAAAGGAGTTTTTTGGTTAGGGGGCAGGCAAGAATTGAATTCTGTGAGATAATATTGTTGATATGAAAATCAATTTTATTGGCCTATCTTGTTTTATTATCGAGAATAGTAAAGGCTTCAGAATACTTATTGATCCGTTTAATGGGGCTCCCGAGTGGAGTCTTGGCCCCTCTTTCCCCAAAAAATTTAAAGGCCGACCTTTGGGCGCTAATATCGTTTTGATGTCCGAGCCAGATGCCGATCATGCCTATGCACCTGGCGGATGGTTGCAAGCCGCGCCACCAACGAAACCCGGTGAAAAAGCCTTTCCTGATCTTAACCTCAAAGGAACCGTCGTTTATGAATGGAATGGTGAGCTTAACATTGCCTGGCACTATACTGTCGACGGATTGCGCTTACTGCACCTGGCGGATAATGCGCATTTCCTCAGCCCAGAACAGCTTCGTGAAATGAGAAAACCTGACATTCTGTTCATCTCCGCTCCGAAAGCAGAGAGCAATAGCGGCTTAAAAATGACAAGAAAGAACATCAAGTCACTGGCCCCTAAAATCATCATATGGGCACATCATCTGGCGCCAAAAGGCATGCCTGATCTTAAGAACAAAGATAAGCTGCGTAATTTTTTCCGTGCTTATTTTAAAAAGAATGCTTTTACCAGTAAAGGATACAAAGGACCGGAAAGCTTTATGTCATTATGTTCAATTTTGGAAAATGCTTATACGCTCAATGCCGAGTATAATGGCTTAAATACCAAAGATACTACCCTCGAAATCAACGCCAGACAAGTGCGCCAACAGCGCAAAATGAAAGCCATATTATTTACGAGCATGATTGCAAAGCCTTAATAAATACGAATATTCACGCTATGTCCAAAGAAAACCCAACGACCACACAAGAAAAAATACTGACCCCTGATGATAAGCGTGCCTTACAGGAAAAGATAAGGTCTTTGAACCTAAAAGACCGTGAAGGCAGAGAGGAACTATTCAAACTACTAAAAGGATTGGGATATAGACAAAACAAACACGACAGCAATCCAGCGGAATGGAATATCGACGAATCCGGAACCCCAATTCTTGGGAAAACTAACCTCGCTATCGAGCATTTATGCACGCATTTAGATTATGGGCTAGATTACAGTCTCCGCAGCAAAGACCTACAAAACAACAGAATCATGGGTGACGACAATCTCCCGATCGCAGAGCCAACTACTTATGATTTATCTCATTTGGTAGGGCACTTCCTTTACTACACCAATTACTCTGCCATATCCTATTTAAACGACACGGAAAAAGATTTTCCCGGAGAGAACGAGGCTGTCAGAGGCCAAGTGCTGAAAACCATTTCAATACTTTTTACAATCCGCACTATAATCGACGATTTGGACTTAGCCCGCGATTTTGAATCGCAACAATTGTCAGACAAGCCAAGACACCACTTAACCGAACTCTTACTTGACACTGCCCTCGCCGGTAGGGATGCCATAGAACTATTCTACAAATTTCTGCAGAAGCGCATCAGGAGAGAAACCATAGATAAGATGAACGAAGAGGATGAGGGATCAATCGAACAACTCTATGCCCAGGCGGCCGAATACCGCAAAGACGTTAGGACGCGCAATGAACTCGAAGGCACCGAAACAGACCCTGAAGCAATCTTCAAAAGAAACAAAGAATTGATTGGTAAGATTCACAAAAAAATCAAAGAACTGTCCGTAGCTTTGGATGCAACATGAAAGTTATACTACAAACAAAAGACCCTCTCCCACAGAACGCAGGAGAGGGTCTTTTCTTGTCCTTTCCCCTGCATCCTGTGGGGGAAAGGTGCCCCCGCAATATAATTAAATGAGGGGGCGGATAGAGGGTGTGTTATTTGAGCACCGCTTTGCCACCGGCTGTTTCGATCTTCTTTTTGATCTCTTCAGCTTCGGCTTTAGGGGCCTTTTCCTTAATCACCTTAGGGGCGCCATCCACCATATCCTTAGCTTCTTTCAAGCCAAGACCAGTGACTTCGCGCACTACCTTGATGACACCAATCTTGTTGGCACCGGCTTCGGTGAGCTCGACATCAAATTCTGATTTCTCTTCGGCGGCCGCGGCACCCGGGGCGGCCATAGCCATGACCGGAGCGGAGGCTGAAACGCCAAACTTTTCCTCTAAGACTTTCACGAGCTCGGAAAGATCCAGCACGGAAAGCTTTTCAATCTGTTCCACGAGGGCCTTGAATTTCTCAGGCACCTCAACGACCTTCTGTTCGTCTGACATAATATTCAATTACGAATTACGAATGCCAAATTACGAATTCTGGAGTCGCTTTCGCGATTTACCAGATTGATGCCGCAGGCCTCATATATTTGGCATTTGGCATTCGTCATTTGGAATTATTAATGAATTATGCGGTTGCTTCGCGTTGTTTGCTGATGGCATCCAAGGCGCGGACAAAGCCCGACATTGGACCGGCGATCACGCTGACCAACATGCCCAAGAGCTGTTGCTTGCCGGGCAGTCTGGAAAGGGCGATGACCTGAGCTTGAGGCATGGACTTCTTGTCGAAGATGCCCCCCACCAATTTGATGGGCGTATCCTTGGTCATGTCTCCCAAAAGCTTGGCTGGCGCTATTTCGTCCGTGGATCCGAAAGCGATGCCGATCATGCCAGGCATGGATTTAACATCAACTTCGAGACCGGCTTCCTTAGCCGCCAAATTGATAATGCTCTTTTTGGCAACTATATAAGTAACACCTTGTTCGTGCGACGCCTTGCGTAAGCGGTCTGCTTTAGAAACGGTCAAACCCTGGTAATCGGCAAAGACAACTGACGAACTCTTTTTAAAGAGGTCCACCAATTTATCTTTGGTCAGGGCTTTCTGCTGTTTTGACTTAGCCATAATACATTTAATTACTAATTACGAATGCCAAATTATGAATTCTGGAGTCGCTTTCGCGATTTATCAGATTAATGCCGCAGGCTACATAAATTTGGCATTTGGCATTTGTAATTTGGCATTATAATATTCGACCTTTAAAATAAACACCCACAGCATCCTGTGGGGCAATCCCCTTCGCTAAAGCTTCGGGGGACGCGTCCTCAGTAGGGTCTTTGAATTGGAATTTAGGGATTTGAATTTAGGGATTGGGGGTCAGCCTCTAAATTCTAAATTCCATATTCCAAATTCAAAGTTAGTTTAACCCCATTTTAAAGCGGGGCCCTGCTTTCTTTGGATGCGAGTGTTGGCCACAATATAATGAAGATGGCGATTTTCGTCAAGGTTAAGCCATTTGTCGCTTAACTCCGGCTGTGGAATACTATTATATAGACATATGGAAACTGTCTTTTTGACGACGCCATCAGCCGAGCTTAGGATCGTGGATTTAGGCTCAATGAAGCAAATTTTTGTGAACGGAGTAGCCGTCCATCGCGGAAGGCGACAAAAAGTCCTCGAGACCGTAGAGACCCGGCTCTCTATTCCGACTTTGGAATTTTTAATCAAATTAAAAGGAGATTGGTGGTTGGATGAAATCGAAAGACGCTCCATTGTCGACTACATCCAAAAACGTCAAAAGACACTTATCGAACGCTTTGAGCCGATTGCGGGTAAAAGAATTTTAGACGTGGGTTCCGGCAGCGGCTCATCAGCTTTTGCTTTAATTGATGCCGGGGCTGATTTTGTGCAGGGCGTGGAACCCAACGCGGACTTTGTAAAACTGGCCAACCAACGTGCGCATGATGAAGGTCTTTCAGAAAAAGTTTCCTTCCTGCAAATCAAAGACACGAATAAGTTGCCTTTTGACGATGGACGTTTTGATATTGTGACGTTCAATGCCGTCCTGGAACATATTGATCCAAAATTACGCGCCCCGATTTTACAAGAGGCTTACCGCTGTCTAAAAAAAGACGGCTTGCTAGTCATTACCGAATCTCCCAACAAAGTTTTTCCATACGATGGCCACACGACGCTCCTGCCCTTAATCCCCTGGCTTCCATTTAACTGGGCCGTAGCTCTCGCTTCACGTTTCTCCCGCAACTCGCCTCGCGGCCTGACCAAAGATCAATACATCGCCGAAGGCCTCGTGGGCGTAACTTATTGTCAGATCAAAAAAGCCCTGCCCCAAACCGTCTGCCTCAACCTCCAAGGCGGCGACGCGGAATGGAAAACCAACCTTCACCACTCGTCACTTTTTACTCGTTACTTATTACTGGCGGTCGAGAAGTTTTATAAGTTATTCAAACTCCCGCTTGCGTCCGTCATGCCGGTTTTGGATTTGGTGTTTAGGAAACCGTAGTTAAGAAGAAGTTGGTTAAATAACATTACGTTCTTGCACTATGTCGTTACTAAATTCTGAAAATCCAAAAAAGGGCAGGGATTTTGAAGAAAGGGTCAGCCAAGCTTTAGAAGAAAAATTCGGCATGAAATTCAAAAAGCGATCGTTTGGTATTGGCATGCCACCCAAGGCGCACAATTTTGACCTAGTTTCTGAAGACGGAAAAATTATTGTAGAATGCAAAAATTATTCTTGGACTGAAACCGGGAACGTGCCAAGCGCTAAAACTGCCTTTTTAAATGAAGCTGTTTTATATCTTTCTCACGTCCCGGCAAACTCTAAAAAAATAATAGTTCTGAGAAAAGATAACCATTCTAAAAGAAAAGAAAGTTTGGCTGAATACTACGTTAGAACATACTTCCATTTACTAAACGGGGTCGTAGTAATGGAACTAGATACTAATGACATGACAATAAAGGAAGTCAAGCTTAACATCGCTTAAATAACAACGCTATGAAACTAATCTGGCAAATTGAGGAAGACGACATTCAAAAAGTAAAATCATTTTACGAAGCCAACAAAAATAAGGCTTTTGTTTTAAATCGCATTGAACGAAATATTAAAAAGGACAATCCTCAATTCTCAAAAGATATTTTTTGGGAGGCCATGATTTCTTGTTTGCTTACTACCCAACAGAGATCCGGACCGAATAGCGCTATAACAAAATTTACTTATGCTAAACCGTTCCAATTAAATTATTCCGCTTGCAAAATATCAGACAACCCCAAAGAATTTGCGGAATCAATTTTAACAAACTTTGGTGGTATAAGACGGGCAAAAACCATAGGGGAAGAGATTCAGACAAATTTGATTTGGCTTGAAAAAGGTGGGTGGGATACTATCAATAAAATGGTTAAAAGCTTAACAGACAGCCAAACAATAGATATAGAAAGAAAATCCGCAAAAATCATAATGGATAACCTAAAAGGTTTTGGCCCTAAGCAATCAAGAAATCTTTTGCAGGTTCTTGGTCTCACAAAATTTGAAATTCCAATCGATAGTAGAATTACAAAATGGCTTACCACATTCGGTTTTCCAATTAAGCTTTCTGCAACCGCTTTAGGGGATGAAAATTATTATAATTTTGTAGAAGATGGCTTCCAGAAAATATGCGAAGCTTGTGATATTTTCCCTTGTGTTATGGATGCTGTTATTTTTTCGAGTTTCGATGTCGAGTGGCCAGAAGATAAATTAACATTATAGAGATAATCTTAGTATGCTCGGTCTTAAAAGAGGTACGGTCAAGCTTTGCGAGCACCACGATGAATGGGCTGAACTTTACGAACAAGAAAAACAATTACTGCTGAATATTTTCGAAAATCGTATAATCGCGATTGAACATATCGGCAGTACAGCCATCCCCGGTGTCCCTGCGAAACCAATTATTGGCATAAACGCCGCCATCTCCTCGCTAGATAAGGACGTAGTCGACTCTTTTATTGAACCTCTCCAAAAACTCGGATATACGTACATGCACGAATATCCCAACCGGAAATTTTTTGTTAAAGGACCGGAAGAAAAACGAACGCATCACCTCAACCTGGTTGAAGCGGGCAGTCAGACTGGCTGGTATGACCCAATTTTGTTTCGTGACTACATGAATCGTAATCAATCCGCCCGTGATGAGTATGCCGCGCTTAAAATAAAACTCGCCCAGCAATTTCCAGAAGATCGAGAGTCATATACAAAAGCCAAGGAAGAATTCATTCTGGGGATTATTCAACAGGCGCGAGATAACGATTAAAATATGGCCTTCCAAGACATTGAAATCGAAATTAAACTCCCCTTATCCAATCCTGACGACGTCAAACAGTTTTTAGATGCGCAGGCTGAACCCAAGGCTCAGGACGTTTTTCAAAAAGACACTTACTTCGTCCCGGCACACAGAGATTTCATGGACGTTAAATATCCTTTTGAGTGGCTGAGGATCCGAGAGACTGACAGCAGATGCTCCATCAATTACAAGCACTTTCATCCTGAAAATGTTGAGATGACGACTTATTGCGATGAGTTTGAGACCAAGATCGACAGTCCGGAATCAGCTAAAAAGATTTTCGCCAGCCTGGACATCAAACCGATTGTTGTCGTCGAAAAAACTCGTTCAACCTGGATGTTTGAAAACGTCGAGGTGGCCATAGATGACGTCAAAGACCTCAGCCCGTATATAGAACTCGAAGCGACTTTGCAATACGAAAGTCCGGAAGCTGCACGTGCTTATCTTTACGAAGTCCTGGGTAAATTAGGCGCTAAAGTCCGCGAGGAGGATGTGCGCGGTTATCCGTATATGGTTTTGGAAAAAATATCTAACAAGAAATAATATGAAATTCAAAAAAGACAAATATAAATCAGCACGTGGTGGCCATTCAAGACTACTGATTGTTTGCTGTCGCAAATGCGAAAGCATTGTCGTTGTTTATCAAAAAGACGGCCCTGGTAATTTGCGACGTTTATATTTGGACAGAATATTCGCGCCTGAAGGTCTAGTCGGCCTGCAAGCCATGAACATAAAAGACGTTCCGATATTAAAGTGTAAAAAATGTTCGGAAGTACTTGGCACGCCTTATATTTACCTCAAAGAAAAACGAAAGGCTTTTAGGTTATATCAGGATGCGGTTATTAAGAGGCTAAGAAAGTTGAACGACCTATGACCGACGAATCCTTCATGCAGGAGGCTTTGGAAGAAGCGCAATTTTGCAACAAACAATGTTCTTGACATCAATAAGAGGCATTGGTAATGTTGTATTACAATCTATTACAATTAACTATTAAAAATATGCGTGAAGTAATCAACATTTCCGTGCCTGCTCCCTTGGCCAAGACCATTAAAAATGCCGTAAAAAATGGGAGTTACGCTTCCACGAGCGAATTTTTCCGCCACCTTTTGCGTGATTGGCAGGAAGGCATGCTACTCAACGGACTGAACGAAAGCCGTGATGAGATTCTTGCCGGCAAGGGTAAGGTTTTGAAGTCCTTAAAAAAATTAAGATAAATTTCCTGTTATGGAGATTGTCTACAGTTCGCAATTTGCACGGGAATACAAAAAATTGTCCGATAGTATAAAGGACAACGCCGAAAAACAGGAAATAATCTTCCGTGACAATCCTACTGATCCGAGATTAAAAACCCACAAGCTCAAAGGCCGATTACGCGGGTTTTTGTCTTTCTCCATCGGTTTTAGATATCGGATAATATTTGAATTCTCAAAAGATAAGAAAAGAGTCTACTTCCATTCAGTCGGAGACCATGATGTTTACCAATGAACTACTCTAAGGGATCTATGACCGATGAATCCTGCATGCAGGAAGCTTTAGACGAAGCTTCTATCTCGCAACAAAGCGGAGACTGGCCAATCGGCTGCGTCATTGTTTTGAATGATCAAATCATCGCACGGACGCACAATCAAGTTTACTCGACGAAAGACAAGCTGGCACATGCCGAGATGCTGGCCTTGAGACAGGTACAAGATATTTTGCGCAATAGTCCGGGCGAAGCGACTCTCTACACCACTTATGAACCTTGCCCCATGTGTTTTGGCGCCATAATCCTAAGCCGCATAAAACGAGTGGTATGCGGAATTGATCTGGATAATAGCGGCGCCATGCATTTCCGAGAAAATTTGCCATTGCTTTTTAAGCAGGACAAATTCAAAGTTGATTTCACTGCCGGCATCTTAGCAGACGAATGTTACGAGGTTTTCATCAAAGGCGAACCAACTAAAAAATTATTGGATAATGGTTTAATTAGAAAAAGAAGCGAGCTCGAAAAATTAGACATTTAAAAAACTTTTTGTGCGTCCCCTTTTTAAGGGGACAGACCCGCCAATGGCGGGTCAGGGGATCAACCAATCACCGTCCCCACAAACTTCTTGCCTTCAAAGATATTTTTTAGGTTTTTTAAGTCATTGCCTTGGGCGATGACTACTTCCATCCCCCACTTATCCGCCAAGCGCGAGGCAATCGGGTCAAACGGCACATTCATACCCGGCGACCATTTGTTGCCGACCAAGTGACGGAAAGTTTTCCAATCAGCTTTGTATATGGGCTTAGCATCCGTGTGCTTGTTAGGATCTTTGTCGTAGGCGACCGCGATGTTGCTTAAATTAATGACACGCTTGGCCCCATACTTGTGGCCCATGCGGATAGCCACATAATCCGTGCTCCAACCAGGCTTCCAACCGGCTCCAATGAGGACCGACTTATTCCAGTTGACGTGGAGCGTTGGATTTTTGATAACGCGGTGCAAAGCCTCTTCGCGGAAAACAGAACGCAAAAGATGCGCGTTCAAACGCGTGGCGTGAATACCCAGCCAATCCACATCCTCGTCGGCGAGTTTACCGACAGCACGTGCCGCCTGCTGATAGCTTCTGGCTGTGCTACCGCCGCCGACCACGATGATAAAACGTTCTCCCAATTTTATCCTCGCCCGTATCAGCTTGGAAAAATCTTTCAGAAAATCCGCGTCAATCCCGCCGTTGGGAACCAGGATGGATCCGCCCAACGAAATGACTATCAATTTATTGTCCATTTTCTTAAACTCGTTTACTCTTCTCTAAACAAGGAGTTGGTCAGCCACGAGACGGCCCAGAAAATTAAAGCTCCGCCAAAAGCCGGCCAGAAACCCATGACATAGAACCCAGGGACAACGGCCGAGGCTAACCAGAACATCAACGCGTTGATAACCAAGGTGAATAGACCAAGCGTCAAAATATTGACCGGCAATGTCAGCAAAAGGACTAAGGGCCGGATAATAGCATTGATCAGACCCATAACCAAAGCCGTAATCAAGGCTGCCCAAAAATTATCGACGCTTACGCCAGGAATAAGATAAGCCGCCAGCATGACTGCCAGGGCGTTGATGACCCAACGGACGATGAACATACTTCTAAGAAATTATTGAATCTGGGGATTGGTATTTGGAATTTTGGGCTACCCATATTCCAAATACCATATTCCAAATTCTATGAGTTAGAGTGTTTCTTCTGTATCTCTGTTATTTTATTTTCCGCGTGCTCAAGGCGCTCACGCAAAACTTCGGCCAATTCCATAGCGCGCTCGTATTTCTTGAGCCCGACGTCAAGATCTGATTCGCCTTGCTCAAACCACTCGGCAATTGATTCGAGTTCAGCGAATGACTTGGCGACATCGAGTTCTGATTTTTTAGGTTTCTTTTCTGGCATAACTGTTATGTCATCGCGAGCGAAGTCTGACGGAGCGTGGCGATCTACTGTTCAACTGTAGATTGCCGCGTCGCTATCGTTCCTCGCAATGACAGGTTAGTTAAAGTAGTTTTTGTTGCTTAGCTTTATTGGCTTGCCTAATTTGTTCGAGCCTGGCATCCGCTTCTCCATCGCGCAAAACAATGGTTATCGGTTGGCCGACTGACAAACCCGCGACCGAAGTCAGCGTTTTGCCGCTCGTACTGCGGAGAATCGCATAACCACGATTCAACACGCCTTTGGGGTCCAAAGAGGCCAATAAACGAACGTGATTACGCAACCTGTCACTGAGCGTCTTTAGCCATTGTTGCACATTTGACTCGGCCCTGGAAGCCAGTTGCTCCAGCTGCTGTCGCTGGACGGAAAGCCACAAAGCCGGCGCTCTGAGGGCTCGCTTGATCAACTCCTTCTTCGAGCTGATCGTCTCCAAAAGCTGATTTTCAATTTTTTCAGTGTGGTGAGCCAGGTCTCTCAGAACATCAATTCTATCCGGCACCAGACGACGCGCGCAATCGGTGGGCGTCGAACCCCTGACATCGGCCGCTAATTCGGCGAGTGACAAATCTCGCTCGTGGCCAATGCCAACCAAAGTCGGAATTTTGGATGAATGGATGGCGCGGACGATTAACTCGCTGTTGAAAGCCATCATCTCTTCGAGCGATCCTCCACCTCGAGTGATGACCAAAGCATCATATTCATCAGACCCACTGGCGGACCGAGCGTTAGCCGCCTGGATCGCTTTAACAATATCCTCATCCGCGCCCATACCCTGCACTTTAACGTGGTAAGTATGAATCTCAAGCCCACGCCAGCGCTCGTTGATGATGCGAATGAAATCTCCGTAAGCCGCGCTTTCGCGCGAAGCAATGAGCGCGATCCGGTTTGGAAAAACCGGCAAGGCCCGCTTACGCGAAGGGTCAAATAAACCTTCAGCCTCAAGGCGGGCCTTAAGCGCGGCTAAGGCTTTTTTCAAAGCGCCTTCGCCCACCAGCTCGACTCGATTAGCTGTGATGGAAAATTTGCCGAATTTGGGATAGATGCGCGGCGTGCCAAAGACACGGACTTTCATGCCATCTTCAACCGGCACGCGCAGTTGCCAGACGGTCATAAAGATATTAACCAAGCCCTGATCATCCTTGAGATCAAAATTTACCCACTGACCTTGCGAGACCCGGAAACCAGAGACTTCTCCCTCAACGCAAAGTTCCTCCGCGTCCCAAGACCGGGCCAAAACGTCGTTGATGTGAGCTATGAAGTCTGTAACGGAAAAGACTGTCATGCTAATAGAGTAGCACACGGACCACGCGGACCAAACGGACCAAACGTCAATAGCCCCCTGTCATTCTGAACGCAGGTGAAGAATCTGCGGAGCCAATCAACCCCTTTGTCATTTCGAGCGTAGTTTGACGGAGTCTCACGCCTGAGGCGCTGCGCCCGTCCTTTGGCGGGGATGCGCCTATGGAGCAGAGAAATCGTCGATCGAATATAACTAAGTATTTCTGTTTAGGCGATCTCTCCGTTCCGCTTCGCTTCAGTCGAGATGACAAAAAACAAAAAGGACCCTTTCAGATCCTTTTCCCATTGTCATTTCGAGCGGAGTGCCATCAAAGCACACGGGCACGGAGTCGAGAAATCCCTTAGTCTAACAATCGAACAAGGGATTCCTCCACTCCATCACCTTCGTGATTCCGGTCGGAATGACAGAGGTTATTTGTACAACAGTCCTCCCCACTCAACCAACGTGAACCCGTTTCTGACCGGCGTGATGATCTTGGGCTGCGCGATAGAAATCGAGGCTGAGAGCTTTTGCCAATCCATAAAGATACGAATGCTCGTGTCCGGTTTAGGGGTGACGTTAAGCGGCGCGGCTTTTGACCAATCGCTAGTCAAGAATGAGACGCGATAATACGGAGCGCCAGTCATTCGAGGCAACCAGAAGTCCATAAACTCCTGCGATTCTTTGGCGTTCAAACCATATTTCGCGAGCGTCTGTGTCAAAAATGTTTTCTGCTCGCCATCTTTGACTACAAAGCCTTCACGAGGTGGGACATAACCCACGCCCGTCCCCTCCCAATATAATGACCCAAATTGCTGTCCGTCGGCCATGGTCAAAGTGCCGTCGGGTTGGGCTACGGTCTGCCAACCACGCGCTGGGTAAGTCGGTTCGCTGACAGTGACATTGATAAAGCGAGGTAAGCTCACAGAAACCAGAGTTGTTTTTGTTGGATACAAGTAGATGACCGGCTTGCCACATTCGGCCATGGGCATAAACTCCGAATCTAGGTAATAGGTCCAACGATCAAACTCATCTCTCCAAAATATAACGGATACCGGTTTATTTTTGACGAAATCCTCAAAACTCGATTTTTTATCCGGTTCAGGAACATACCAACCATCATAAGCCAGTCTGACAGTTGGACTACTAAGCATGTCTTTAACCATGTAAACTGGATCGTTCTGAGAAGTTTTCCCAATAACTATTAAATTTTCTGATCTTAAATCCTCGCCTTCCGCGGGTGGTTTCGGCCAAAAAGTTTCCCCACAACCTCCCTTTGGCCTGCTATAAGCTTTTGCCAAAGTCTTTCCTCCCAAGGCCTTAGTATCCCACGTTATCATTAACTGTTCATCTCCATTGCTAGATGTTTTATACGGGATTACAGCTGCGACTCTTACAAAACTACCGTCATCATCCTGGACATAAGTTTGTCCATCTTCATTTCCGTAAATATTTCTATTATCTTTTGTCATGCCTATGGTAGACATGCTAAAAATCTCTCCTCTGCGTAGCCATTCGGTATACAGCCCTCCAGGGTCAGACCCAACAAAGAAAGAGGGTTCGGCCGTATCCAAAGGCCGACCAGATGCCGTTGTTAAAGTCCCTTGACCCACTTTAATTGCCTTCGGCGTACTCAATCCGTATGCTTCGATGAATATCAGCCGCTCTTGAGGCGTAGAAATATCAAAGGATTCACCAATCCCGGGCTCGACATACAATGAATCGAGAAGTCGAACCTGCTTGCCATCACTCGACACCAAGAAACGATAATAATTATCACCGGTCGTCTGATCTATTACGTGCCTTATAAACAGAGAGGAACCGACGTATTTTCCGCTTTTAACTTTTCCAATAAGCCATGTGCCAACTGCGCGCTCGCCCATCGGATACGGTTCGTCCGTATCCTGGTCATCTAACCATTGCACCAGCTTATCATAATCACCTTGACTGACTTTATCCTTATAAGCCTTAACTACACTCCCCAAAGCTTTCTTGATCCCCCAAAATTGCGGCTTCACCCACTCCATGTCCAAAACCGATTGAGTATTATCCGGGTTTTGAACAAAAGTTTGTTTTTCTGACAAATAATTACGATCCGATGAAATCGTATTTTCTGAACTTGAGGTAGCTGTCGGTAAAGCCACATCCGAAGGCGGCTGGTTGGAGTTGGCTACCGGCGTCGGCAGATTTGGATTCTGGACGACTTTGGAGTTCCTGGCGGACCAGATCAACCAAAATATGCCAAACCCAATGGCGAGCCCAGCGATGAATATTAGTACAATGGCCCAGGTGGGCAGACTCTTTTTGGCCTGCAACTTAACTTCGTCTGACGTTGTCTTTGGCATAATATCTTTGTAGAGCAAAAAGCAAAATTCAAAAAGCAAAATGTTGGAATCCCTTCGGGATATTAATAATATTGCGAAAGCAATACCTGCATTTTGAATTTTGCTCTTTGCATTTTGAATTAGTTATTAGTTGTTAATTGTTTTAATAACTCCCTGTTTAATCTGGGATGACAGACTTTTATCCGAAACAGAGGCTAAATAGTCCAAACGGGTCTGACGCTCCTTGCCGGTCAAGAGAATAGGCTGACTTTTATCAATCCTGACGGGGTAAAGATAAAGCCCGCTCCCCTGCTTACTCAAATCAAGTCCTACCACCAAACCCAGTTTGGTTTCGGTTGACCAGTCCTGATCGAAGATAAAGTTGCCCAAAGAATATGCGATTGGCTTGCCATGATAAATCTCAACTGACTGCATCCAGTGGGGATGACCACCCATAACCGCGTCCACGCCTTGCTCGACCAACCAATGCGCGAGATCAGTCTGCGTCTTGTTAGGCTTGGCCTGATATTCATTGCCCCAATGCATAAAGACAATCGTGTAATCTGCTTTCTGCCGGGCAGATTTGATATCTTGAGCGGCTAATTCTTTATCCAGCGGATTGTCCGTCGTATTAAAACCCAGTAACGCAATTTTGCGTCCGCGACTCTCAACGATCGTAAGCGCGTGAGCTTCATCATCCTTAACCTGATCGCCAAAGACGCTGATACCTACTTGGCTGATTTTTTGTCGCGAACTTTCTGCGGCCGCGCCGCCTTGATCATAAGTATGGTTATTGGCCTGCGAGACGGCACTGATGCCAACTTTTTTGAACGTGACTAATATCTTTGGATCAAACATGAAATCAACGTTGCCTTTGTTGGGCGGCAGACGTTTGTCAGTCACGGGCCCTTCGAGATTGCCGACGATCAAGTCTTGCCCGCGGAAAAACCTGTTTTCCTGGCCCAGTATTTTTTTGAAAGGATAATCAAGGCTGCCCGCCGTTTTACTCCTGGTCGCCACATTGCGGTCAAACATCATGTCACCCAAAAACAAAAGCGTGACGTCTTGTTGTGGTTTGATTTCACCCGGCGCGAATGAAACCAAAAAGTGGCTGGTCGAGTCCTGGCTGATTTGCGCCTGTAGGATACGCAGCGAGTTGGTGTGGGTGTGGATAGTGACATCGCCTAAGCCAAGGTCGCGGGCTACCCGTAGCGCCACGCGAAGGACGGCCGGCGCGTCGATCTCGGCGCGCCTGACTTCCTTGTCAGCTAGCGAACTAATAACATCTTGCGTTAACTCATCGTGGAAGTCGGCGACCTCGGCCGGCTGGTAATGCGAAGCGTCTATGCTGTCGACCAATAATGCATCCTTATCTTTTTGCAGGGTGGCGATAATAGTTGACGTTAAAACACTCATTTTTTCTTCTGTCGCGTCCGGCCTGACCATGATCGGAACAATTTTAACGTCCGTCCCCCAGGCACGTTGCAAGAATGGAACCAAACCGGTCACGGCGTGTTCGCCCTCTATCGGACTTTCACAAAAGGGAGTTTTGCATGCTCCAAAATGATCCGGGACAACGAGGTAAACCGTCGAGGGCTTTGGGACGGCTGAGACCAGGGATGCTATTTCGCGCGCCGCGACTAAGTGATGAGGGACAAGAATAACGCGCGTCCCTGCTTTAACCGTCCAATCCATCTTAGCTGAAAAAGCAGCATCCAAAATATCTTTTGAGACAGTACCCGGTATGTCTAAATTTTGTCCCTGACCTTCGTTAGCAACTCTCTTGACTACTGGAGGTGTTGAGTTGGACGAGGCAGAGATCTCTGCTTTTCGGGGCGGAGAGGAACTGGTCTCAACTCTCTCCGGCAAAAATAAAATCGCCGCGCAAATCCCGCAGATTAATCCGGCTATGATGACTATCAAAACAGACCAATGCAATTTCATGTTATCTGACTATGATAATGCCTTAACCAGGCTAAAATGACAATCAAAGTCCGGTAGCCTGACCTTCAATAAACAAACGCCCGGCTGGCGTGCTGGTTGTATCTATAATCAATTTGGTTGAGCTCGACGCTCCAGACACGACCGCTGCAGATTTCGGCTGTTCACTGATCACTATCCCCTGTTCACTGTAATTGTTCCACAAATAACCCATCCCCCACACGCCGGCCACCAAAGCCAGTATGAGGATCGTAAGGCTCAGGGCTTTAGCAGGTGTGGTCATAATCGATATTCGATATTCGATATTCGAAGTTAGTTAGGCATGACTAAGATCATCAGCTTGGCGCCATTGGCCACGTCTCCCCCATTCCAATCATGGGCCGCGTCGACGATACGTTCGAGAGTATAAGTATAATCCTCGCCTTTGCGCGTCCCCGGATCACCGGTTATGAAAAGGCCGTCATCCGTAAAACCCTTGATAACCAACATGTGATAAAGCGGGCCTCCGTTGCGGAAATTGGGATTTTTGAGATCTTTGCCGGAAAAAGGAATCATGACCGGAAAACCCCGCCCCACAATATTTTTGATGTCATCCGCTGTTTTAAACGACAAGACTTTAACATCTTTATATCCAAAATAATCACGCATGATCTTAGCCGTCTCCTCGGCGTCCGTGTCTTTGTAGTCACCGCGGACTTTATTCTCATAAGCCACTAACTTAAGAATCGCCGCGTCTGCCTCGTCCGGCGTAAATTTGGTTCGCGCTTCGTAAAAACCATCGACCATCAACATAGAAGCTTCTTCGCAAGCTTCCTGATATGGCATGTCCCAGTTGGCGTGCGGCGCCTGGCTCATCCAAGGCACGGCTAAATTAATTGAGTTTGGAATTTTAATTTCCTTGGTCAACGGGTCAACATCTGCGGCTTTTTGGGTTTGCGGGCTTGATTCCAGCATGTAATTTTCCGAAACCGAAAGTCCACCTTCGACCGGAGAGGGCGCGGCCGGCAAAACCTGATCCGTTCCGTTCGCGTTTTCATCCGCATAAGTCACGGCCGGCGGCAATTTTGGGCGGTTTAGCTCATACCACCAATCATAAGCCCAATGTCTGGCAAAAAAAGCGCCAACCAAAAGCACGACGATTATGGCCAAGACAATATATGACCTGCGTTTCATGGCCGTTAGCATAACAAAAAAGAGGCTTACAATCAAACTCAACTAACAACTTAAAACTGACAACTGACAAGAGTAGTTAAGTAGCCAACCTAAAACTCTTGTAAGTTGTCAGTTGTTAGTTTCTACTTTTTCAACGGTTCCATGGTCACCGAAATCATCTTGTCGCCCTTGGTAATCTTCTTTACGACATCCATGCCGGAAACAACGCGGCCAAAAATGCTGTATTGAGGCGGCAGCGCCGTATCACCCAACATAATGAAGAACTGTGACCCGTTAGTGTTCGGACCGGCATTGGCCATGGCCACGATACCCTCTTTGTAAGGCAAATTAACTTTATCATCCTCAAACTGATAGCCAGGGCCGCCCGTGCCAGTCCCCAAAGGATCGCCGCCCTGGATGACAAAACCCGGTTCGACGCGATGGAAAGTCAAGCCATTGTAGAATTTATGATTCGTAAGATAGAAAAAATTCGAGGCGGCTTTGGGACCTTCAGCCGGGAGAAGCTCAAAAACAATGTCGCCTTTATCGGTTTTGATACGAACCTGCTGGTTAGCCAGCTCGCCTTCAGGAAAAATTCCCGGGAAAGTCAATTTATTATCAACATTCATAATTGGGGTAGAGGTAGAAGTTGGAGGTAAATTAGCAGTGGTTGAAGTTGTCTGGGGAGGTACTGGTTGCGGGATGGTTGATGTGGCGGCGCCAGGCTGTGTCGTTGTGGCACCCTGATCAACCGGCGGGGTAACCGGGGCCTGCTGTGTGGCATCGGTCGGCTGGACGTACTTATCTAATGACACGGGAGATTGGCTCGGGTTGCAACCTAACCCGTAAGCGATCAATCCGGCCAGGATGAATAAGCTGAAAAATATTGTTTGGTTCCTCATAGTGGCCACATTTTATACCTATGCGCCAAAGGGTAAAGTGGATAAACTGGATTTTTCCCAAGGTAACGCATGAGAGCCGACCGCGCCGCCCCTAGCCACGTCCACCATAACGCCGGGCAGGCGCCAATCCGCCAATAATTCAGTCATGACATCCTTGGTTAGCTTGATATGCTCAGATAAATCCTGGCCGCGTTCATCTCTGGCGGTAATTCTGGATGGCAAGACATCCCCCGGAAGGAAAAATAATTCTGTCATGACAGCCTGGGCTTGGGTTGATTTTAAAACTTCCAAAGCTATATAGCGTGCCAGCCAAACGCCGTAGACCTCAACCCCGTGCCAATCTCTGCCCGCCGGATTGACGATGGGCGGCAAATTTTCGCCATAAGCCAAGAGGTGGCTCTTTTTACTTCCAATGTTTGACTCAATCCCGCCTCTTTGAGACTCACCCAAAACATTAATCTGCAACCGCGCGTGCAAATCTTGTTCCTCGATTTCTTGAGCAATAGCCGCGCGCACCAAATCCAAAGGATGCGTGCCATGGTCAACTTCGACTATCACCTCGTCAATCCGCTTGCCTTGCCCTAAAACAGAAACTTGGCCGGACGCACCCAACCAGAACCAATCCGGATCATGCTTGCGTCTGCCCTCGAGTGCTTGAACAATTTTTTGAGACCAATAAAGCGGAGCCGGCATAAACTCATCCGTTTCGCGTGTGGCGTAGCCAAAGACGAGCGCCGGTTCACGACAGGCCTGACGGAAGAGCCCAATCTGTTCGCTACTGACGGGCTCAAGCGCGATAAACGGTTCCATCTGATCGTAAACTCCGCATTGCCCCAACAGACGCTGGACGAGGAGAGAAACATCAAAATCAGCCTGGGTCAAAGTCTCGCCCGTCACGAAAATCGCGCCTCTCCCGCCTGAGACGTGGCATTCAATCCTGGTCTCTGGGTCGCGACGCAAATATTCATCCGCTATCCCGGCCGCGACCAAATCGCAGACGTGGCTCGGATCCCCGATTAAGGGCACAGTGGCTAAACGCATATCGGCCTTAGCCTACCGGTTATTCCTTGGTTCATCAAGAGCATATATCATAGCGTCCTAAAACGTCCCAAGCGTCCTCAGCGTCCTATCGAAAGGACGTTGAAGGACGAGTGAGTTGGATGGTAGGTTTTGACCTTACGTCTAATTTCTGTCATCGTATGTCTCTGTCAAATGGAGCAAGAAAATGACGCTCAGTTAGTCAAAAAATATCTCAAAGGCGATGAGCATGCGCTGCGTCTTTTGTATGAACGACACATCCCGGCGGTCTATAACTTTATTGCCCGAATCTCCCCTTCTGAAATCGATGTTGACGATATAGTCCAGGAAGCTTTCGTTAAAGCCTGGAAAAATCTCAAAAAATTTAATCTGGATTTATCTTTCAGGACATGGTTGTTTACGATTGCTAAAAACGTTCTACTGGACCAAATAAAAAAGAAACGTCCGATGATTTTTTCGCTGAGCGATCAAGATGACGCATTCATCGATGTTGAGGACTCAAAACCTCTGCCTGACGCCATGCTGGATATCCGGGACTCCGACGAACGCGTGGCAATTTTATTGAATGAGTTAACCCCCGCGCAACGCGCCACGGTTGTCCTGCATGTCATGGAAGACCTGACTTTTCGAGAAATTGGAGAGGTTTTAGGCCAACCTATGGAAACCGTCAAAACCCGGTATCGCCGGGCTATCGCCTCTCTCTCAAAACAAATAACAAATAGCAAATAACAAGAGTACTCTTGCCATTTGTCAATCGATATTTTAGCTAATTTTAGGAAAAGTGAACCAAAGCCTGCCTTTTAAGCGTAGATAAGGCAGTAGCAAATTTATGTCTACCTATCTTGAAGAGGCCATATCAAAACTGCCCGCTCAAATTCCCCCGGCGGGCATGTTTGAGATGATCAACTGTGCCATCAACCGCGAGAAAAAATTGCGTAGCATCAAACGCCGCGCCGTGGCTTTTGCCTCAGGCTTAGCCATCCTATCGGGTTTTATGGCCACATTCTGGAATGTTTTGTGGCAAGAAATTGCCCAATCCTCGTTTGCCGTTTATCTGCAAACTGCTTTGACGGATCACAACGTGCTCCTCACCTACTGGAAAGAAGCGACCATGAGTCTCCTCGAATCCTTGCCCATCACCAATCTCATCGCCTGGCTATTGATGGCCTTCTTCGCCCTTGGCCTTCTCTCGATGCTTTGGCAAATCATGAAGTCAGAGCCGCATAAACATCATCACACCGCTTTAACCTAACCCTATGAACCAAAATCATCCGTCCGAACACGCCGAGCAACCTGTCCAAAAAATACCGGGCTTCATTAAAGGGATCATCGTCGGCATCGTTGCGCTCATCGTCTTGCTGGGAGTTTTTCAGCTAGGGATGTTTGTCGGTTCCCATAAGGCGGGCTTTGCTTTTGATAGATATGATTTCTATAACAACATGCCAGGCGGAAGACCCCCGAGTCACGGCCAGATGGGCTTGCCTCTGCCCGGAACTTTCGATCCTCATGGCGCAGTCGGATCAGTCATCTCCAATGACGGAAAACGGATGGTTCTCAAGGGCTTGGACGGTTCCGAAAAAATAATTATTTATTCAACCAGCACAGAGATACAAAACGGGCCGAATGTGATTAAAGCTTCTGACATTTTAGAAAACAAACGCGTGGTAGTCTTTGGAAACCCGGACGACAAAGGACAGATCGAAGCTAAATTCATTCGCCTTTTAGATCGTAGATAAAATTTATGACTCTCAAAAGCATTCTCAACAAAAAAATGTTTCTCTGGGGCGGAGCCGCCATCCTGATTTTAGGCACCGGTTTTTGGTTTTATTCCGCCAGAACCAGCCAGGCTGAAACAAGATACGCCATGACGGCCGTGACCAAAAACACCATCGTGACGACCGTCGACGGCACCGGACAGGTTTCCGGTGACAGACAGTTAGACGTCAAAGTCAAAGGCAGCGGCGAGGTGACTAAAATTTTGGTTAAAGTCGGCGATAAAGTCACCAAAGGCACCCAACTCATGGAACTTGACCGGACGACGGCTCTCAAAAATATTCGTGACGCCGCGCAGTCAGTCAACGATTCCAAAATCTCTTTGGAGAATGCTCAACTTCAACTGGCTAAAACCAAAGAAGGCCCGGATGCCGTTTCCCTGGCCCAGGCCGAGGATTCGTTAAACCAAGCTAAGCGCAATCTCGAAGACCTGCAGAAAGGCCCTGACTCTTTTGATTTGCAACAAGCGCAGACCGACGTCGAAACGGCTAAAAAGAATATCAAGATGACGGCGGACGGCTCCATGCCCCAGGGCGTGCGCGACACTTACGACCAATATGTTCTCGCTCTGCAATCAGCTGATCAGGCTTTGGACAAGGCCCTGACCGATGCCAACAATGTCTTGGGCATCGACGGTCCCCGCTCGATTGCCGCTTTGGATCGCATGTTCTCGATTCTTGACGATGTCCCGAAGTATCGATCCATGGACGCTTACCAAGCGGCTAAAGCCAGCATCGCCATCGCTGAAAAAAAAGTTAGCGCCTTAAGCCAGACCAATGAAACGCCTGACAATATCGAGGCGGCTTCCGCGGCTGTTTCCGACGCGCTGAATCAAGCCAATCCATTATTGAAGTACGTCTCAGATGGATTGCAAGCCACCATGATTTCGAGCGATTTGAGCCAGAGCCAAATTGATAGTCTTAAATCCACCATCCAATCAGACCTTTCCAGCATCAACTCCAAAATTACCGCCCTCATCAACCAGGAACAGGCCGTCAGGCAAGCGAATGACGCGTATGACTCTTCCCTGACTGCCTACAATCGGGCCGTCTTAGCTTTGAACAAACTGCAAAGCCCGGCTGATGCTTCCCAAATCGCCACCGCTCAAGAAAAAGTCAAAGAAGCCCAGGCCTCTTTGGACAAGCTCACGGCCGGGACTTCTGCCATAGATTTAAAACTTGCTCAAAACTCAGTCAGTCAAAGAGTCTCAGCTTTGACTTCGGCTCAAAATAAACTCAACGACGCTAAAGCCGCCTTGTCCGATTATTCGGTCGTGGCGCCTTTTGACGGAGTTATCGGCAGTATCGCCCTCCAGACATCCATGGATGCTTCCGCCGGATCGACGGCCCTCGTCATGATTACCAACCAAAAAATCGCGACCCTCGCTTTAAACGAAGTCGACGCGGCTAAAGTCGCGGTTGGTCAAAAAGCCACTTTGACTTTTGACGCCATCGACGGGCTCTCGATCACCGGCGAAGTGGCCGAAGTCAGCCCGCTGGGAACAGTTTCCCAAGGCGTGGTGAGTTATGCCGTTAAAGTCGCCTTTGACGGCCAAGACTCGCGCATCAAGTCAGGCATGAGTGTTTCAACTTCGATCGTCACCGAGGTCAAAGCCGATGTTCTAACCGTTCCCAATTCCGCCATCAAGAGCCAGGGAGATCAACATTACGTTCAGATGTTTGATGCCAGCTCAACCAAACCCGGTACGGATGGCACAATCGCCACTGATCAGACCCCGACCCGTGTCACCGTTGAAATTGGAGTGACTAATGATTCTTTGACCGAAGTCGCTTCCGGTCTTAAGGAAGGTGACCAAGTCATCAGCCAGACCGTAAAACAGACAACTGCAACCAAAACCAATTCAGCTGCCTCGCAAAACAACCTACTCCGCATGGGAGCCGCAGGTGGCCGTTAAACACCTATGATTCAACTCGATCAAATAACTAAAAGCTATTCCAACTCGAGCGAAGAGGTAAAGGTGTTAAAAGGCATCAGCTTCACCATTCAAGACGGAGAGTTCGTGGCTATCATGGGTCCGTCCGGATCCGGTAAATCAACTCTCATGCACATCTTGGGCGCCTTAGATACGCCCACCAGCGGCAAGTACCTGCTCGATGGACGCGATATCTCTTCGTTTTCCGACAAAGAACTGGCAGGCATCAGAAAGGAAAAAATCGGATTTGTTTTTCAAGCTTTTAATTTACTGCCGCGCGCTACGGTTTTACGCAACGTCTCTCTTCCTTTGATCTACATGCGGGTTCCTAAAAAAGAACGGGAAGAAAGAGCTCGAGCCGCTCTGATTAGTACAGGGCTCGACGAGGCGCGTTTTGATCACCTTTCCAATCAGCTTTCGGGCGGGCAAATGCAACGTGTGGCTATTGCGCGCGCCTTGGTGACTAACCCCTCTCTCATCCTGGCAGATGAACCAACCGGCAATCTGGACACGCAGACCGGCGAGATCGTATTGGATACTTTCAAAAAACTGAACGATAAAGGGCACACCATCATCCTCATCACTCACGAAAGGGATGTCGCCGAACACGCTCAACGTATCATCTATATCCGTGACGGCATGATGGTTAAAGAAGAAGTAACAAGTAAAAAGTAACTAGTAACAAGTATGGGTCACTTTTTACTTTTTACTCGTTACTAGTTACTAAAAATTTATGCGGATCAGTGATTTATTCGAAGAAACATACATGGCCTTGTCGACCAATAAGGCGCGTTCCGCTTTGACGATTTTGGGTATTGTCATCGGTATCGCTTCGGTCATAGCCATGACGGCCATCGGACAAGGCTCACAGGCCAGCATCCAAGCCAGCATTACTTCAGCCGGTTCAAATTTGTTATACGTCACTCCCGGCCAACAACGCGGGGTAGGCATGCAGGTCAGTTCCGGCCGCGGCTCGGCCCAAACGCTGACGCAAGGAGATGCGGATGCCATACAAAGTACGATCACTCTGGCGAAAGCTGTTGAGCCGGAACTGAGCAAGAGATATCAAATCACCGCCAAAGGCACCAACACCAATACCCAGGTCATTGGTACGACGCAGGATTATGTCGACGTCAGAAACTTTCAGATTGATCAAGGCACTTTTTTGAGCGACATGGACATTAAAAGCCAAACCCGAGTCGCAGTCCTCGGTCCGACCACCAGGGATGATCTTTTTGGTGAAGGCGCGGATGCCATCGGCCAAAAAATTCGCATCAATAACGTGGAGTTCAAAGTCATTGGCGTCACTCTTACCAAAGGTGGCAGCGGCTTCCAAAATCCTGACGATGCTATCTATGTTCCCATCTCAACGGCCCAGCGTTACTTAGCCGGTGACCAATACGTTTCGACCATAGCCGTCCAGGCGGCCAGTGCCGACAACATGACCGCAATCCAGGAACAAATAACCGAACTCCTGCTGGAACGCCACAAAATCAGCGATGCGGCCTCGGCCGATTTTAGCGTCATGAACCAGGCTGACATCGTAGCCACCGCTTCGAGCGTAACCGGAACCTTTACCACCCTCCTCGCCTCCATCGCAGGCATTTCACTTTTAGTCGGAGGCATCGGCATCATGAACATGATGTTGACCAACGTGACCGAAAGAACACGCGAGATTGGTTTGCGCAAAGCCATCGGCGCCGAGGAAGGCGACATCAGTAAACAGTTTCTCTTGGAATCCGTCATGCTGACTTTCTTGGGCGGGGCCATCGGTATTTTCTTAGGCTGGATCCTGGCCTGGGGTGTCCAGTATTTCGGGGTCACTTCAACCAAAATTACCTGGAGCACCGTTTTCTTGGCTTTTGGCGTTTCAGCCTTGATCGGTATCGTCTTTGGCTATTATCCGGCTCGTCGCGCCTCGAAACTCAATCCGATCGTGGCTTTGCGTTTCGAGTAAGCCCTCCGTCATTCTGAGCGCCCCCTTCCGTCATTCTGAACGTAGGTGAAGAATCTGCGAAGCTAATCAACATCTAATCTACTAATTCCTTTCCTCAATTTATGAAAAACAGTTCAATCATCGCTATCGCTATCGTCTGCCTCCTGCTGGGAGGGGCGGCCGGTTATTTAGTAACAACGACTTTCCTGAAACCCGGGGGCAACATCCGGAGTTTTAACGGAGCCAATCTTGGCAACGGACAGGGCCGGACAGGCGCCAGGGCCAACGGCGGCATGATCGCCGGAGAGCTGCTCAAAAAAGACGACGGGAGCTTGAGCATCAAGCTGCGCGATGGCAGTTCCAAGCTTGTCTTAACTACATCCTCAACCGAAACCTTGACCATGGCCACTGGTACTTTGGCCAGCCTGAAAGTTGGCGAAAATGTAATTGTCAACGGCACTCAAAATGCGGACGGCAGCCTGACGGCCAACACCGTCCAGACTAATCCGACCGGAGCCATGATGCAGTTTGGCGCGATGCAAAATTCTCAAGCCGGCACACAAGCAGGCAGTAAGACGACCAAACAAACGACTCAGACTGAAGGGCCAAGGGATTTTAATGGCGGCCCGCCTCCGATGTTTTAAATTTCAGTTCGAGATCAGATAAAAACCGCGGATCACCTCTGCGGTTTTTTGATAATAAAAAAAGCCGCGCAGAGTTCTACGCGGTACGCTGGGTGCTCGGACATGTCTTCTCAGGAAGATGCAACCAGTCCTTCCATGCCGTACTCCCTAAAAAGCGCCCGGCAAGCTACTTCGTCACGATGAGGGTCATCATCTCGCCAGCAACCAGTCCGCCTCTTGATGAGATGGGCCATCTCACTGCGCCAAAAAACGTTTCCGGTCATTATAGAGACTCGCCGGAGGAGCTCCAGATATCGGTCCATCACCGAATTGCAGTCGACGCCGAGGTAGCCCACAGTGATGAAAGCGACGAAGGTCTGATGATCCATCAAACCCGACGGAGACGAGTCAAAGTAGTGAGGCGCAAAGTAGTGAGGCGAGCGATGACACGCCAGTGAGATGCCCACCTCCTGGAGACGGGTGAGCTCTTGCTCCCAAGCGTACATGCCACGCGAAAGCCAACTGACACGTGCCTGGCGGACCCAGTCAACCTTGGGACAGGCCAGCTGGGCATTGTTCAAAGCGTCTTGAAATGATTGGCCATCGCCAAGCACCTTGGCGACCTCCTCTTCGGTGCCGTCGATGAGCAGCCGAACCACCTCCAGGGTTCGAATCAGCTCGGCGGGCGTGTTGATCGAAAAACGCTGCGGCTTATTCTCTTCTGACATGACCAGACTCCTTGTGGATTGGGCAGGATCACCCGGTTACCATGCTACAACAGAAGAGGTTTTTGTCAAGCCTTACATCTCATCCACGTCCCTCAAATACGAGATCTTGAGCATGTCTCCGGATGGATCCCCGCCATCGGCACTTAACCTCTGCGGGGATGACGAATGAGGGGTCGGGGTTGATGATTTCCAGACAGAGACTGTCATGGGTTTTGATTGAAAAGATGTTGAGCCTTTGGACGGACGATAATTCCCGTCACTGATATCGATCGACGGTTCGTCGTATCCATCTCCGTCGTCCTGAGACGTCCTAAAACGTCCTGATCGTCCTGCCGAAGAGCCTGCGAAATTCGAACTGCGAGCTCCGAACTCCGACGCGATACTCGTCTTTTCAAATAAACGCGGTGAGAGCTCTTCGATAAACATCGAGGGGCGGCAAAAAGTCATGGCATCATAGCCGGCGGTTTGCGGATAAGAGAGGAAAAGCCGGTTGCGGGCGCGAGTCACGGCCACGTAAAAAAGTCGGCGTTCTTCTTCGATCTCAGCTTCTTCTTCCAAAGCGCGCGGATTGGGAAAACCTAAATTTGTGAGGTGGATGACGAACACCGTGTCCCACTCAAGTCCTTTGGCTTGATGAATAGTTGAGAGGACCATACGCTCGTTATCTTGAATTTTGAATTTTGAATTTTGAATTTGCCCCGCAGGGGCGACGAAGCCGGCGCCTTCGAGAACTGAATCCGCAAGAAAAGAACTAACGTCAGGATAGACATCAGCAAACGAAGCTAACTGTTCCAAGTCCTCAACTCTTTCCTTCCAATCCGGATATTCACTTTCCAAATAACGCCGATACATATCAGAAGAGGACAAAGCTCTGATTATTTGCCCTGGCCGAACGGAAAACCTCTGTCTCGTCGAACTCGCCATCTCCTTTGCCAAGGAGACTTCAACAACGACCCCTTGTGAAAGGGGCAGGGAGTTTTCGGTAACTGACGACTGTTGATTGAACATGAGCTGGAACATGTTGAGCGCTTCTTGCCAACCGCCTAAGGCCCGGGCCGGGACAACGGAATTATCAATGCCCAAAATTTCGTTGGCGCTGGTTAACTCACGCAAGTGCGAGATAATTTGA
>Ga0172379_10000597_pt1 | contig 88459 bp, 94 predicted proteins | sample GrowelOW334metaG_FD_119756 | JGI IMG/M metagenome (GOLD analysis project Ga0172379, IMG submission 119756) | Groundwater microbial communities from an aquifer near a municipal landfill in Southern Ontario, Canada - Groundwater well OW334 metaG | ecosystem: Environmental > Aquatic > Deep...
CAAAACGCCGGCGCGCCGAACTCCCCTCCGCCCGGCCCTGTGCCTCCTCGTCAGCCCCTGCAAGGTTTCGGGGCTGACTCGTCGGCTGGCCATGTCGAAGCAGGGCCTTCCCCTTCACCCCCCACGGCGCGCCACCCTCCCAAGGGGTATCACAGATGAATGAAAGAATATGTGCGTGTAGATTGAATTGATACTTTTCTATGTAGTAGCGGAGAGCACCTTCTCCGCCAGTTCCCTCATCTTCGCCTCATCCGGCTTCCGCCACGGATGGCACGTGAGGAGCCGCCGCATGCTCAGGAGGGATCCCATCACCAAGCCGCGCTTGCGCAGCATCTCCATGGCGTACGCGGAGCACGTCGGGGTGTGGCGGCAGTAGCCGTAGGGGTAGAGGTGTCGAAGGGGGCCATGATCGGGCGACAGGGTCCCCTGGTAGAGGCGGATCATGCCGTTGGCAACGTTGCGGGGGAGATGCCAAAGGGGGGCGAGAAGTGCTTGCACCATGAATCTTGAATACGTGAATTGTTCATAGTGTACGGAAGCGTTACCGTACGAGCTACTTATTTCCCTCTTCCTATGGTGATCACGACAGGAGACGTCCTCACCTTCCTGTACATCCTCGTGGGGATCATGCTCGTGGTGGTGCTCTACAACGTCTTGCAGCTCTTCGTGGACGTGCGCCGCATCGTCAAGCGCGCGGATCGCCTGACGGAGAAGGTGGAGTCCATCATCCTCAAGCCGCTGGCGATCGCCGATGAGGTGCTGGGGAACGTAATGGCGCTGTTCGAGGGGAGGGGGAAGAAGGAGCGTAAAGGATTCGATCACAAGAAGGTTCACTGATAGTCTGGGGGGTATGGTGAAGAAGGGGGCAGCGTCGGCGGAGGAGAGGCTGGTGCGGGCGTTGGAGCAATTGAACCGTGCCGTGGCGGACATGCCCGCGAAGTACGGCTATGTGTTTGATCGCAAGAAGTCCCTGGCGCACTCGTTCTTGCAGGGGGCGGCGCGCGGGCTGGGGTTTGTGGCGGCTATCGCCATTCTGGTGCCCCTCATCATCGCGTTCCTGCAGAGCTTCGACTGGGGCCCCATCATCGGGAGTTTCGTGAAAGACATTGTGGAGCAGATGGAACAGCTGCAGAGCGCCCCTCGCTGATCCTCCGGTATCCTCAAATAATGGGTTGCTTATCCACGAACACCCGTATGTAGAGGCGATGGAGCATGTCGAGCGTGGCTTCCACCAGCTCCAGCAGCAGGGCGTTGAGGCGGCGGATGCGGGCGTAGATCTGGTTGAGGCGGAAGGCGTCGCCGGGGCGGGAGGCGCGCGCGGTCTTCTTCGCCATCTTCCGCAGGTGCGTCATTTCTTCCTGCACATGGTCTTGCAGTTTCTTCTGCAGCACCAGGGGTGATGTGGGCATGGCGGCTATGGCCTGGTCCCGCGCGGAAATCTGCTGGTCATCGCCCTGGTCCGTACTGGAGCCGGCCCCGGCCCCTCCCAAATCACCCGAGCGGTCTTCGCCCGTGCGTTCGCTCACGCGGTTGGTAAAGCTCTCGATAGTGCTCAAGTCCTGCAGGAGCGTCTCCAATTTCTTGGGTTGGCTCACCACCAACTTCGCCGCTTCCACGTGGGAGGTGAGGGAAGGGCCTATTTCGCGTGATGTGAGATCCGCCATTCCATAGCTATTTTCTCTTTTTTTAGCCAAAAAGTCAATCCCGCGGGATCGCACTTCACCCACGCACCAGGAAGCGCCGGCCCTCACCGGGAAGCTTTATGACAGGTATTCCCGGCTCTGCAACCTGTAACCGCGATGAACGTTCGCCGGGGGAGATGGGGAGGCAGGGAAAGGGAGTGGAAAGGGTAAGCAGACACTGTTGTCAAATATTTGAACAGAAAGGAAAGATGACAGTGATGCCGTTGCTTCCTCCTGTCCGGCTGCGTACAAAGGGGCATCACGTTCTTTTCCCTTACATCCCATGTCCATCGACACATGCCCGTCTTCCGTACACGATGCACCCGCCGGTGTGGCCGACCTGCGTGCCGGCCTTGCGCTTCCTGCGCCGGAGGAGCCCCGGACGCAACGTGAGCTCTTCGCCTTCATGAATATTGTTCTGAATGGGGAATTTGGAGAATATCGCACGCGCTTGGCAGATTCCGACCATCCCGATTTCACAACCTTGCGGGGCTTGGAGCGGCAGCTGATTTTTTCCTGCGACGGATCGATTCCGGAGGATGCCGCCCTGACGGAGGAACAACGGGAGGCGGTAGAGGCGGTGATGAGCATTTTCCATCCATCCGTCAGAAGCACCCCGCAGGCCGGCTTGAAGCGCGTCCTCCTCCATGCCCGCGAACGCCTCGGTCGTATGATCTATGGATGAGCCGACGTGATACACTATGGCCATGAACGAAGAGCGAACGATTTTTCATCAGATCAGGGACAAGGAGATACCCGCGGACATCGTCTACGAAGATGACGACGTCCTGGCGTTCAAGGACATCCACCCCAAGGCCGCCACGCACCTCCTCTTCATCCCCAAGCACTTCGTGGCGTCCATTGCGGATGTGACGCCCGAGACGGCGCACCTCCCCGGCATGCTGATCCTCAAGGCGCAAAAATTCGCCAAAGAGCAGGGGATTGCGGGCTACAAGCTCACCTTTCACGTGGGGAAGGGAGGGGGGCAGGAGGTGATGTACCTGCATTTGCACCTCTTAAGCGGTGAGAGGTTGAAGGAGTAGGTGGGAGGATGCAGATGATGCAGAAGAAACAGAAGATGCAGAGGAAGGATATGCATACTGCTTCCGGGGCAGTGGAGCATCATTTCCTCTGAATCCTCTGCATCATCTGCTTCTTCTGATTCCTCCGTCAGGCGCTATACCCGGCTGCCTCGGCCTCCGCGGCACTCTTGAACTCCACCCTATTCTCCTCCTTGATCTTCTTCCCCGCTGCGGAATCGGCGGCGTAGTACTTCTTGCCGGTCTTGGATGCAACGAAGCCGCTGACGGAGGAGGATTCCTTCGCGCCGGTGCTCGCTTCCTTCCCGCCACCTTCGGTGCCGTCAGCTGGCAGGGCAGGTGTCTGCTGCTGTTGGTCCGCTGATTTGGCGTCCTTGGCCACTGCGGCCTCTTCTTCCTTCTTGCGCTCTTCCTCCTCGCGCTCGCGCATGATGCGCTCCATGGTCTCCTTATCAATCGGCTTGAGGGCCTTGATGGAGAGGCCGATGCGGCGCTCGTCCACGTCGATGTTGATCACCTGGGCATCCACTTTCTGTCCGATGGTAAGCACCTCGGCGGGATCGGTCACTTTGTGATGCGCCAATTCGCTCAGGTGCACCAGGCCGTTGATATCCTTCTCCAGTTTGAGGAACGCGCCGTAATCCGCGAAGCGGACGACGGATCCCGTCACCTTCTTGCCCACGGGGTAGCGCTCGGCGATCTCCTCCCACGGATCCTTGGTGAGCTGTTTGATGCTGAGCGAGAGCTTCTCCCCGTCCACGCCGATCACCTTCACGGTCACCTTGTCGCCCACCTGGGCGTACTCGGCGGGGTTCTTCACGTGGCCCCAGGCGATCTCGGAGATGTGGACCAGCCCCTCCAGCCCTTCGAAGGCCACGAAGAGCCCGAACTTGACGATGCCGCTCACGGCACCCTCGCGCACATCGCCCGGCTTGAGCTGCTCCAGGGCTTTGGCGCGCTCCTCCGCCATGGCTTCCCGCTCGGAAACCACGATCTTCCCGGCCTCCTCGTCCATGGTGATGATCTTCACCGTGAAGGTGTGGCCCACGTACTTCTGCAGGCGGTTGATGATTTCGGAAGCGTCCGCGTTGTTCACGCGGGGGTAGTGCACGGGGGCGAGCTGGCTCACCGGCAAAAAGGTGCGGATGCCGTCGATATTGGCAAGGAGGCCGCCCTTGTTGGCTTCCTGTGCCGTGAACTTCATGGTCGTATCTCCTTCCACCAGCTTATGGAAGCGTTCCCAAGCCTTCTGCTGGCTGGCCATGCGGAGGCTCATCACCACCATCCCTTCGTCGTTCTCCTCTTCCAACACCAACGCGGAGACGGAATCACCGACCCTGAGTTCCTTGAAGGTATTGAAGGAATCGCGCAGTTCGCGTCCGCTCACGATGCCCGTGGCCACGCCCTGCAGGTCCAGGAGGAGCTTATTCTTGCCGCGGAACACCACGGTACCTTCCACCAATTCCCCGGGCTGCACGCGCAGGATGGGAGGGGATTCCTTGAGGAGTTCATCCATCATGGATTTCTGTTCGACGGGCACGTTTGCCATAGGAGAAGAAGGGTGCGAGGGGAAGGAAGTGAAGAGGGGAGTGGAGCCGTCCTCGCACGAGCGACGGGGATCCAGTGCGTATACTTTATACGAGTGGGAGAGGATGTCAAAGGAGATCCTTGAATGAAAAGGTTGTAGGGGGTAGGTCGTAGGTGGAGCAGCCTATATTCTCTTTGAGAAAATATCCTGCTCTACAACCTACCACCTACAACCTACTCCCTCACAACACAGTCTTGTCTACTTTCATCTGCCCCTCGGACGGCAGTTTTTGCTCCTGGTTGGTCTTGGGGTTGTAGATCTCGTAGTAGAGTTCGATCAGCTCCTTGGTGGTGAGTCGGCGGGAGAGCAGGCCGATGTTCTGCAGGCCGGTTTCCACAAGGTTTACGCGGTCCTTGAGCGTGGTCTGGGCCCCCGCGAAGTCCCGGTGGCGCTGGGCGATGTTCGCGGTGGAGTCATCCGGGCTCATCCAGCCGAAGAACTGTTCAATGAGGGTCTTCTGGCGGGGGTTCACGTCCACGGGGATCACCACCAGGAACCGCTTCTGCATGATGTCCGCAACGTCCACCAGCTTCTCGATGAAGTCCGCGTACCCCAAGGTCTGCTTCCGCAGGAGCTCATTCTGCTGGTCATGCGCGAGCGCGCGGAGGTGCACCAGGTACGGGTCAATGTTCATCTTGGACGACCGCACCACGATCTGGAGCGGGAAGTTGAGCGTGTTCATGAAGGATTGGTACCCCGCAATGATGCCCTGCTGCTCCGTTTCGCTCTTCAGGTTGAAGTTGAGCGCTTCCACGCCCAGCACGGCGCGCAACCCGCCGTTCTTGAGCACCACGGTGTCGTGGTGGATCTCCGCAATGGGAAGGAAGCGCTGCGTGGAACTCAGCGTGCCCTTCTTGCGCTGGCGGACGGTGTCTTTGGCCGAGGAGAATCCGGGAACGGGCATGGTCAGGGTTGGGGGGAGATGTCGCGGAAGACGCCCTTATAGGCGGAGAGGTCCTCCGGCGGTTCCGCGCCGGGAAGGTCATCCACCTGCACGCTCTTGCGGTCCACCGGACGGCTCGGCGCCTGGTGTTCGGCCGGTGCCGCCTCCGGCGGGGGCAGGCCTTCCTCCGGGGGCAGGGAGAGGGGATGGTCGAGCATGGAACTCAACTCCCGGATGCGGTTCTCCGTCTTCTGGACGGGGGCATTCCCCGCCAGGATGTTTTCCTTCCGTTTCTCCGCCTTCTCCGCTTCCAGGGCGCCTCCCGTGCGGATGTGGATGGTGAGGCCCCTTCGGGGCGTCCACACGCGCTCCGGGGGCTTGTTCATCTTCTCAATGGAGAGCAACACGATGCGGAGCAGGCTCAAATCATTCACTTTCACCAGGGCGAAAACCACCGAGACGGCGGCCGGGATCCACACGAGGACCGTGGGGACCAACCCCATCTGTCCCCCCGCGGCCTTGGCGACCAATGCGTACAGCATGTAGCTGAAGCCTCCCCCGAGCGCGATGATCAGCACCTGCTTCAGGGTCAGCGGGCCCACGATGCGGTCCTCGATGTACACGTTCTGCGGTATTTTGACGGGATCGATGGCCATGAGGTGATGTTCAGGGAAATCCAGATATTGTAGCAGAAAAGAGGGGATTGGACAATTCCTACAACGTCGTACGTATGGCGTATTTCCTCGTACGTATTATCCCTTCAAGGACATACGCAATACGTAATACTTAATACGAAATACTAACAAGTTACGTCAACCAGCGGCGACTTCTTCCTCCTGCTCCAGGGGTGCCGGCGCTTTGCCGTCCCCATGGAGGAACTCGAGGTTGTCCTTGTCCTTGCGGATCACGTGGATGGTATCGCCCTTGCGGAAGATGCCCCGCAGGATGTGTTCGGCGATTTCGCTCTCGATCCGCTCCTGCACGGTCCTCCGCACCGGCCGCGCGCCGTATTCGGGATCAAAGCCTTCCTCGGCAAGGAGGTTGATGGCCTTGGGGTCGATATCCAGGATGTAGCCCTGCTCTTTGAGGCGGTCCGTGAGCTTCTGCAGGTGCATCCGCACGATCTTGCGGATGTGCTGTTGGTTTAAGGCGTTGAAGACGATGATATGGTCCACGCGGTTGAGGAATTCCGGCCGCAGGTTGTCCTTGAGCTCCTGGATCACTTCCTGGGACTTCTCCTCGTAGGCGGCTTCTTCCCCGCGCGCCTCGTCCGCCAGCTGGAACCCGATCTTGGCCGCCTGCTTCGTGAGCTTATCGGCGCCGATGTTGGAGGTCATCACGATGATGGTGTTGGTGAAGTCCACTTGCTTGCCCTGGCCGTCCGTGAGTACGCCGTCCTCCAAAATCTGGAGCAGGACGTTGAAGAACTCGGGGTGGGCTTTCTCCACCTCGTCGAAGAGGACCACGGAGTAGGGCTTGCGCCGCACGGCTTCCGTCAGCTGTCCGCCCTCCTCGTATCCCACGTACCCCGCGGTGGCGCCGATGAGGCGGGAGACGTTATGGCGCTCCATGAACTCCGACATGTCGATCTTGATGAGCGCGTCCTCCCGGTTGAACATCTCCGCGGCGATGGCGCGCACGAGCTCGGTCTTCCCCACGCCCGTGGGGCCCAGGAAGAGGAAGGAGCCGATGGGTCTGCGCTGGTCGGAAATGCCCACGCGGCTGCGCCGGATGGCCCGCGCCACCTTCCTGAGGGCTTCGTCCTGCCCCACGATGTGCTTCTTGAGCACCAGTTCCATGTTCGTGAGGCGCTTGGCCTCGCTCTTGAGGAGCTTGGTGACGGGGATGCCCGTCATGCGGCCGATCACCTGCGCTATGTCATCCTCGGAGATCACCACGGGCGACCTGCGGTCCCCGTCCAAACTGCCCTTCATCTTCTCCAACGCCTCCCGCAGGTTCTGCTGCTCCTGCTTGAGCTTGAGCGCCTGGTGGTACTTCTGGTCGCGGACGGCATCCTGCTGCTTCTTGAGCAGGTGCTCCAGTTTCTCCTCCGTCTTGCGGATTTCCGGGTTCGTCTCCGACGCCTGCAGGCTCTTGCCCGCGGCGGCCTCGTCCAGCACGTCGATCGCCTTGTCCGGCAGGTAGCGTTCCGTGATGTAGCGCTTGCTCAGGTGTACGGCGGCCTCGATGGCCTCCGGCATGATTTCCAGCCTGTGGAAGTCCTCGAAGCTCTTCCGGAGCCCCTGGAGGATCTGGATGGCGTCCGGTACGCGCGGCTCTTGCACCAAAATGCTCTGGAAGCGGCGCTCCAGGGCGCGGTCCTTCTCCACCGTGCGGTACTCGTCGATCGTGGTGGCGCCGATCACGCGCAGCGTCCCGCGGCTGAGCGCGGGCTTGAGGATGTTGGCCGCGTCGAGCGAGCCTTCCGCCGAGCCCGCCCCCACCACCGTGTGCATCTCATCTATGAAGAGGATGATGTCGTTCTCGCTCTTGGTGGCCTCCTTGATGATGTCGTCGAAGCGCTGCTCGAATTCCCCGCGGTACTTGGTGCCCGCCACGAGCGAGCCCATGTTGAGCACCAGCAATCGCTTGCCGCGCAGCAGGTCGGGGACATTGCCCTTGGCGATGCGTTGGGCAAGCCCCTCCACGATGGCCGTCTTCCCCACGCCCGGCTCGCCGATGAGCACGGGGTTGTTCTTCGTCTTGCGGTTGAGGATGCGGATCATGCGCTCGATCTCCTCGTCGCGGCCGATGATGGGGTCGATCTTGCCCTCCTTGGTGCGCGCCACCAGGTCATCGGTGAAGTAGTCCAACACGGGCGTCTTGCTCTTGGGGTCCCCCTTGCGCCGCCGCAGCCCCTCGGGGTCCGCCATCTGCGGCTGCATGCCCACGATGGCGCCCTGCAGGCCGTGGAAGAACGCCTCCAGCGACTGCTCCAAGTTGCGGTTCTGCTGCTTGAACTGGTTGATCTGGCCGAACATCTCCTCCACGCGCAGGCGCAGGTCTTCCGGATCCACCTGCATGTTCTCCAGGATGAGCGTGGCGGCGTTCTTGCCCGTGGAAACCAGGGCGTGGAGCAGGTGCTCCGTACCCACGTTGGCGTGGCGGAACTTGTGCGCGGTCACCACGCTCTGCTCGATCACCGTGTGGAGGAAGGTGGAGAGGCCGTGCTTCACGTGCTGGCCTTCGATATTGGTGGACTTGAGCGCCTTGAGGAGGATGCGTACGTTCTCCTGCGTCACGCCGGCTCCCGTGAAGATCGAGAAGCCGAGCGACTTGGGTATGGAGAGGAGGCCGAGCAGAAGATGTTCGGTCCCGATGTACGGGCTTTTGAGGCTCTTGGCTTCCTGCTCCGCGATCTGCAATGCAAGCTTGGCGTTGGGCGTGAAGCGGTCGAACGGGTGCATGGAGAGGGGAAGGAGGGAGTGAGGAGAACTGGCAGTCTAGAATAGTGAGTGCCAGTTGTCGAAATAATTCTTAGTATTCTATCAGACGAGGGCACGAACCTTTAATGACAAGGAAGAGAAATACTCGTTCTGCTAATCATAAAGAGAATACGAAATTTATTCAAAGAATTTGGGTTGCAGATAGGAAGAGATCGAAGGGGGTTTGGAGGAAGTTAAGAATGATAGACACGCTGGGTAACCGGCCCCTGTTTTCTACCGTGTCCTCTTCATCCTCGTCTCCCGCCAATCCTCGAAGAACAGCATGAGGACGGTGGCGATGGGGATGGAGAGCATGATCCCCAGGATGGGATGGACGATGGAAGGGAAGCTGATGCCGATGAGCATGGCAAGCAGGATGACGATGGGGGAGAGGCCGATGGTGCGCTTCATCACCAGCGGAACGAGCAGGTTGCTCTCGCACCACTGGATGACGTAGTAGATGAGGGCGAGCATCACCGCCCACAGCAACCCCTGCTGCGTGAGCGCAATGACCACGGCGGGCACCGCGGCGATGAAGATGCCGATGACGGGGATGAGCTCCGTGAAGCCCGCGAGGATGGCCAGAGTGAGGGCGTAGGGCATGCGGAGGATGACGAGGGCGAGGAAGACGAGCACCGTCACGGAGAAGCACAGGAGCAGTTGGCCGCGCGTCCACTGGGCGAGTTTCCAATGGATCAGTTCCGATTTGTCATCCACGTACAGCCGCAAGCTCCACGGGAGGAAGCTGCGCACCCAGGACACGATCTTCTCCTTCTCCAGTTGCATGAAGAACGCCAGGACGAGAACGACGATGAGGTTGAGGAAGAAGTTGAGCGCGGAGCCCGCCACTTGCATCGCGAAGAGCAGGGAATCGGCGGGAACGGAGAGGTTGCGTCCCAGGGTTTGGAGGGCGTCGGCGAGGCGCTCGATGTTCATGTACGCCAGCACCGTCTTCAACAGGTCCGTAAGGCGCAGGTTCACTTCCGGCGTGAAGAGGGGGAGTTGGATGCTGGGAGCCAGGAGGAAGGCGTTGACGCGGGCGTTGAGGAAGGCGCCCAGTTGCTGGATCTGGTCCGCCACCACCGGAATGAGGGAGATGAGGAGGAAGATGGCGAGGAAGAGGGCGATGAAGTACTGGAGGAGCATGGCGACGCCCCGCGGGATGCCCATCCTTCCCAGGAGCTTGACGCCGGGATCCACGATCACCGCCACGAACACCGCCAGGAGGAAGAGGACGATCTTGTCCTGGAGGAGGTACAGCACCAGCACGCCCACGGCGATGGCCAGGATGACGAACGTCGCCTGCACCATGCCCGAAACGGAAAGATGAATGGTCACGGTGGGAACAGCCCTGTGCGGCGGGAGGCGCCGGGAAGGCTCCCCGCCCCCGTCATTCCCCCTGCCCTCCCGCGCACGGAGGAAGAGCTTCTGCGCCTTCTCCCCGATGATGCGGAGCCGCGTGAAGGCGTTGCCACGGCCGTTCGCGAACGGCGTGGCGTTGGCCGGGGATTTCTTTTTGGGGCTGCTCATGTGCCCAAGGTAATGCTGCTGATGACGAAGTTCATGATGGCGAAGACGAGGAGGGAGAAGATGAGCCCCGCGATGGCCCCCCACAGGCGCTTCTTCGCGCTATCCACGCTGGTAATGGAGGTCACGCCCAAGCTGCCGACCGCCCACTGGTACCCCGCGATCATGATCTGGACCAGGGCGAGCATCCCCACCGCTGCGAAGAGGTATTGGATCAGGTAGGCCAGCAGCACGGGAAAGCAGGCGAAATGAACTTGCCCCGTGAGGATGTTGCAGGTGACGCCGTCCACCGTGTACGGCTCGCGCGGAATGACGGTGGGCGCATCTTCCGGCAACGCCGCAGCTCCCATGGGGAGCAGGAGGAGGCCGAGGAGAAGCCACGGGCGGAGGCGGAGCATACCGGGAACAGTGTGAGTCACGGAGCCCTTGTGCGCGATAGCGCGTGGCAGTTTTCTGGTGGCCAGGGGAATTGTTCTGGTGTTCTATTGTTATATTGTTGAGCAAATACGCAGGCGCGCTTGCGGTGAGTAGAACAATATAACACTATAGCAATCGTGCTGCGCTTTTCTTGGAACACAACCGAGCGGCCGATCGTTTGCCTCGCCCCCATGGCGGGAGTGACGGATGCGTCGTACCGGCAGTTCATCAAGCGGCTGGCGCCGGACGTGATCCTCTATTCGGAATTCCTGAGCACGGATGCGCTGGCGCACGGGTCGCGGAAGACGAAGGAGATGATGCACTTCCGTCCGGAGCTGGAACGCCCGTTCATCGTCCAGGTCTTCGGCAAAAAACCGGAGCACTTCATCGAAGCCGCGCGGGTGGTGGAGCAGATGGGCGCGGACGGCGTGGACCTCAATATGGGGTGCCCCGCGGCCAAGATCGTGAGCAGCTCCCACGGTTCCGCCCTCATGAAGAATCCGGATCTCGCCGCGGAACTCGTGGCCGCAACGGTGAAGGTGGTCTCCATCCCCGTGAGCGTCAAGACGCGGTTGGGGTGGGATTCCGCGGACAGCCTTATCCCGTTCTGCCGGAAGCTTGAGGAGGCGGGCGCGGCGGCCTTCGCCGTCCACGGTCGGCGGTACACCGACAAGTTTACGGGCATGGCGGATTGGGAGCCCATCTACGAACTCAAGAAGCACGTGAGCGTGCCGGTGATCGGGAACGGGGACATCAAGTCTGCCGACGATGCGCGCGCGAAGCTCCATAATCTCGACGGCGTGATGGTCGGCCGCGGGACGTTCGGGAATCCGTGGGTCATGAAGGAGATTTGTGACGTCCTCACCCCCACCCCCCATCCCCCTCCCCCTTCGGGAGAGGGGGGGCACGCCTTTCATCCTCCTGTCACTTTTCAAGAAAGGGTCCCTTTCATCCTCGAGCACTGCCGCCTCGCGGTGGAGCTCAAGGGCGAGGAGCGGGGGATGAGGGAAATGCGGCGGCACCTCTCCGGTTACGTGAAGGGATTCCCCGGTGCGGCGGAGATGAGGGCGAAGCTGGTGAGGGTGGAGAGGTTGGAGGAAGTGGAAGAAATATTGTCTTTTAAGCAGGGAACAGGCTAATGAAATCTGTATTCCATGAGGGCCTTCCTTCATCCAAAGCACTCAACCGAATTTGATAGTTATGATCTTCCTCGAGTATGTATCTACGACCTGACAGTGATCGAAAAACAACACAATAATAATTGCCAGGATATGATATGGGTGTAGGTGAAGGATCTAGAAGCATCAATAAGGAATTTCCAACTTTAGAACCAATTCCGGAAGCCCACGTTTGTTTGCCTCCTAAAATAACTTTCCTTTGCTGTTGCGGTGCTGCATTTATTTGTTGAATGACTTGGGCGAATGCTTTTCTATCGTGAAAATGTACAATGTGAAATTTTCCATCTTTTAGCAGATAGCCTTCAACATTTGTAATAATTGAATCAGGCAAAACAATGATTCCTAACGAACGTTCGAGCATTTGGTTTGCCTCTGCCAGATCAAGGTTTATGACTGGTTGTTTAAACAAGCATGAATCCCAATTGAAAGCAGTACCATCTTTGTCGGGATCGCCACACATGCGTGTTATCCGTGGTACAAGGTTAGACTCTGCCTGACGAATAGCATCTCGATGCTGTCTAACAGCTACTGTAATGACGGCAAGACCCCCAAGAGCCATGGCAAGATCTTCAAATGTTCTCGGAATCAATTGAATTCTCACACTGAAGAAAACATGCAATATCCAGAGTAATAGTTCTATGATTATAGAAAGTGTAAGGAGGTATGTGACCCACCAATATTTGTGATACCAGAGGAATATCCGGTCGAAGAGTCGGTTGGCAAATAACTTCACAACAAAATGATACATGTTCAAAGAAATAGATGACAAGATGACTATTTAGAACAAACATCACGCCTGCACCTTCACCCCCGGCCCCATCGTGGGGGAGATGGAGATGGAACCGATGTATTCGCCCTTGATGCCCGAAGGCTTGGCTTCCTGGATGGCCTGGAGCACGGTGTTGAGGTTCTCTTCCAGCTTCTTGGCGCCGAAGGAGAGCTTGCCGAAGACGGAGTGAATAATGCCCTGCTTGTCCATGCGGCACTCGATGCGGCCTTTCTTGAGCTCCTCCACCGCTTTCCCTATGGCATCCGTCACCGTCCCCGCCTTGGGTGAAGGCATGAGGCCTTTCTGGCCCAGGATCTTGGCCACCTTCCCCAGGTCCTTCATGATGCGGGGCATGGCCACGGCGATGTCGAAGTTGATCTTGCCGTCCTGGACGTCCTTGATCAGGTCCTCGTTGCCCACAATGTCGGCGCCCGCCTTCTTGGCTTCATCAATCTTGTCGTCCGTCACGAAGGCTGCCACGCGTACGGCCTTGCCCGTGCCGTGCGGCAGGGCAACGGTGGTGCGCACCAGCTGGTCGGCCTGCGTGGTATCCGCCAGGATGCGGATGTGCAGTTCCGCCGAGGCGTCGAACTTGGTCGTGGAGAGCTGTGTCAAAAGTTCCACCGCCTCGGGGACGGGGTAGGACTTCTTGGTGACCAATGCTTTCTTTTCGGCGTACTTCTTGCCTCGGCGCCGGGCGAGGGGACTCCTTTTGGAGGTCATGGAAATGGGGGGAACGTGGTACAAGTGTCGTGATGAGACTCCCACGAAGTGCGGTGATTGTGCATGAAAAACTTGCAGTCCGCAAGAGGGGTAGGGAGGAGGATTCCGATGTTGCCGACGACTCCGAGGATTGTCAGGAAGAAGCCCAATTCTGCATATCATTCGTTCGTCGACAGGCTCGGCATCCTCACTTCTTCCTCTTCTTCATCAGGGGCTCCAGGGACGGCAGGGAGAAGGAGGGGGCGGCATCCGCGTGGTGGATCTTCCGCACGCTCCAGGCGAGGAAAATGCCGTAGAGGAAAATGACGAGGGGGTTCACCCACCAGCGGGGCGCCATGCCCACCGGTTGGTAGACCAGGTAGGAGAGCAGGGTATAGCCGCCCAGGAACCCGCTGGCGATGCCGATGAACTTGAGGGTGAAACGGTAGAGAAGGAGGGGGATCGTCTTGGATGCGGGGTCGATTGCCCGGAGGCGGTGCTCGCTGCGCAGGAAGATGATGCCGCCGAAGCCGAACACCATGAGGAAGACGAGGTAGGTGAAGGGGGGAAAGTCCACGCCGGCGAACACGCCGATCACCGCGGCCAGGCCGCTCATCGTCATCAGTACGGCGCCGAAGAATTGCAGGAGCACATGGAAAACAGCCCTCGCCACTTCCTCCGGCTGCGCACGGTCCGCCAGCAGCGCGGTGATGAGCACCGGAACGTACACGGCCATCACGACGAGCGCGAACAGAGCGGCGTATCCCACGAGCTCAAGGTTCGCGGGGCTGTTCGATGACAGGACGGGGAACATAGGTCAGAGGAAAGAGCGGAAGATAGCGTACGTTTTCGCCACCCTGACTGCACGTTAATCCCATTGCTACGGGGAATGAATAAATGAGAAATGCAAAATGCAAAATGACGGAAATGTATCGTCACGTTCAATCAAGATTGTCATCTCAGATTTCCCATTGTGCATTTCTCATTACTCAATCGTCACTCCCATGCTCCGCGCCGAACCGGCGATGATCTTCTCCGCCGCTTCGATGCTCCCGGCGTTGAGGTCCGGCATCTTGGTCTCCGCGATCTTCCGCAGCTGCGCCTTGGTGATCTTGCCCACTTTGTTCTTGTTCGGCTCGCCGCTGCCCTGCTCCAGCTTGGCGGCCTCCAGGATGAGCGCCGTAGCGGGGGGTTGCTTGACCACGAAGGAGAAGGTGCGATCCTCGTAGACCGTGATCACCACCGGCAGAAGCTTCCCCATTTGCCCTTTGGTCTTCTCGTTGAACTTGGTGCAGAAACCGCTGATATCCACGCCCGCCTGCCCCAGGGCAGGTCCCAACGGCGGGGCGGGGTTCGCCTGCCCGCCTCTGGCTTGCACTTTGATGACTTTCTTAATGGCTTTAGCCATAGCGGGGGGACTGTACAGAAAGGACGGAGCGTGTGCAAGTTGTTCTTGGTCCTTACTTCGACAGCTCCGTGAGCAACGCCGCGATGTCCGCATCCTTCCCCTCCGCCACGTGGAATTCGAACAGCCGCTCTCGCACGCGGAGGAAGACGATGCGCTCCGGGGCGATGGCGGGATCGCGGAACGTGAGGAAGTTCACCACGGGCTTCTGCGGCGCGGAGAACGTCTCGTCCTTCAGCTCCGTCATCCCGGGGGAGAAGGAGGCGTGAAGCGCTTCCTTGATGGCATTGAAGTAGGTCTTCACATCGGGGCTTTCGATCCACGAGGCCCAGGCCAGGCGGTCCTCCTCCCGCAGGAGCACCGCGCTCTTCACGTTCTGCGGTTCGGGGACGATGCGCGCGATCAATCCCGTTTCCCGCGCCGTCGCCGTTTCCATGCGGAGGGAGGAGAGGATCTGTTCCACGCTCGGGCCCGTCTGCTTGGGCACGCCTTGTCCGCTCGCCACCGGGGGTTGGAGGTTGGCGGGGAGGGAAGAAGGGAGTGCGGGGGAGGTTATCACGGCGTCCGCAACGGCCAACGCCAAGAGGACGGCCGTGAAGCCGAGGGCGGTGAGGAGGGGGGTGCGGCGCACGGCGGGAGTATAGCACAGCGGCCGCTCGCCCCCGTCTCACCAGGGTACGGGCAGGTACACGTACACCAGGCTCCCGTTGTTCTTCGTATTCTCTTCTTCGCGGGAGGTGGCGGCCGTGGAAGTGAAGGTGACGGAACCGCTCATGGTGGAGGGGAGGGAGAACAGCACACGGACCTCCTTGTGCAGCGTGAGGGAAGAACACGTCACGCCGTTCCCCGAGCCTTCGCACTCTTCGGATGTACCCGGCCCCTCGACGTACGAGGCGCCGGAAGGCGCGGTGATGGCCAGGGAAATATCCCCTTCCTCCGCGCTGGATCCGCTCTCCCTCACGCAGGTGGAGTAGAGCAGCCGCCATCCCCATGACTCACCTTCCGTTTGGGTCCACAGGGAAATGACGGGAGGGCAAGGAGAAACGTCACTCAACGCCGCCGTGGCGGCAGGCGTGGAGGAGGGGGCGGAAGACGAGGAGGGGGGCGTGACGGGCGTTTCCGTTGCCGGCACCGCAGTCACATACTCCAGACGGTAGAGGATTTCGGCCACTTCGCCGCGCGTGAGCAATTGGTCGGGGTCCCGGACGGAAGCGGGGAGCGTCCGCAGGAGGTAGAGCGCCGTGACGTACGGCTTGTACCATGCCTCTTCCTCCCATTCCGTGTATGCGATGCTGCGGGCTTGCACCAGCATCTTCGCCGCTTCCGCGAGCGTCACGGTCTGTGCGCCACGGAACGTGCCGTCGGGGAACCCCTCAATGATGCCCGCGCGGTAGGCTTTGCAGAGGTCCTTGTAGAACCAGAACGAGGGGGTGATATCGCTGAAGGGGGATGTGGGGCAGGAAGCGGAATAGATGGGCGACGGCATGGTGCGAATGAGCAGCCGCACGAACTCCGCCCTGTTTACCGGCTGTTCGGGGCGGAACGAGCCGTCCTCGTATCCCTGCGCATACCCTCCCTCCGTGAGCCAATCGATGGATGCCATGCTGGGGTGATCTTCGGGGACATCGTCGAAGAAGGCCGCGCCGGCGGGCGGCGAGAAGCGCCAAACCGTCCCTCCCACAAGACCCGCGAGGACGAAGACCGTGGCAATAGTAGTGCGCTGCACGGCGATGAGTGTACCATATTTCCATGGCGCTCGACCGCCCCAAAGCATCCCGCCCCGTGGAACCCTCTTCCCTCCCGCAGGAGGCAGGAGCCGTGGATGCGGCGCTCCGCCCCAAGCGGCTTGCGGAGTACGTGGGGCAGGGCAAGGTGAAGGGACATCTCCTCATGCACATCCAGGCGGCCAAGGCGCGCAAGGAGTCCCTGGGACACACGCTCCTCTACGGGCCTCCGGGTTTGGGCAAGACCACGCTGGCGCACATCCTGGCGCGCGAGATGGGCGCGCAGATCCGCATTACGAGCGGGCCGGCGCTGGAGAAGCCGGGGGACCTGGCCTCCCTCCTCACCAACCTCCAGGAGGGGGACGTGTTCTTCATCGACGAAGTCCACCACCTGCGCCCCGTGGTGGAGGAAATGCTCTACGCCGCCATGGAGGATTTCGCCTTGGACTTGGTGATCGGCAAGGGGCCCACCGCCCGGTCCATGCGCCTGCAGATCAAGCCGTTCACGCTCATCGGCGCCACGACCAAAATCGGCGCCATCAGCGCCCCCCTCCGTGACCGCTTCCTCCACCAGTTCAAGCTGGACTTCTACAACCTGCCGGAAATGCAGCAGATCGTGGAGCGTTCCGCCGGCCTCCTCCGGGCGCCCCTGGAGGACCGCGCGGCGCACCGCATCGCCCGCTCCAGCCGCGCCACTCCCCGCATCGCCAACAGGCTCCTGCGCGCCGTGCGCGACTACGCCCAGGTGCGGCGGCAGGGGAGGCTGGACGTGACGGTGGTGGAGGAGACGCTGCAGGCGTTGGACATCGACGATGACGGGCTGGACGCCACCGACCGGCGCATCCTGGAGACCATCGTGGATACCTTCGGGGGAGGTCCCGTGGGCCTCTCCACCATCGCAGCCGTCCTGGCGGATGAGGAGCAGACGGTGGAGGACGTGTACGAGCCGTTCCTGCTCCAGCAGGGCTTCCTCCAGCGCACCCCCAAGGGACGCATGGCCACCCGCAAAGCGTACGAAAAGCTGGGGAGGGAGATCCCGAAGGGCGCACAGGCATCCCTCTTTTCCGGAGCGTGAGAGGGTACACAAATGTGTACACAATGAACACCCATGCCAAGCAGCGGTTCGGCCTCCCGATCCGTCAATCCACGAAGTCCACGGAACCGATCATCTGCCGGAACATCTGCGCGTAGCGGTCCAACGATGCGGGCGAGGATGCCAGGGACCACACGAACGCTCTGCCCTCCCTCAGCAGCCAGATCTGTTCGAAGGCGACCGTGGTCTCGCCGTCCAGGCTTCCCGTAAACGCAACGCGGTGCGCGGGCATGCCGTCGATGAGGAGCGAGTGCGAGGCCAGGAGGGTGTAATCGGTGAAGATGTCCCGTTCATTCTCCAACGCAGCCGCGGTGTATTCCTCCAGGGTGAGGCGCGGGGCGCTCAGCTCTTCTACCAGCAGGTTGATGTTCTCCTGCGCCTCGTCCTTCTCCGCTTCCAAGGGGGAGACGAAGAGGATGATGGTCTTCAGGGTGCCGGCGCCCTCCTGCATCACGTTCTGCATCTTCCATCCCTTGGGGTACCGAAGGGAGAACCCGTACCGGTTGTTGCGGTAGACCTGCTGCAGAGCCGCGGTGTAGAGGAAGCGCGTCTGCTGCATCTGGTCCCGGCGCCGTTGTTCCGCGGAAGCGCGGATGGCGCGCGGGCTCATCCTCTGGACCGTGGGAGCGTTGAGGGGAGAGGCGCGACGTTGTGTTCCGCCGTCCTCTGCGGGTTGGCGGAGCGAAAGGGAGAGGGCCAGGAGGAGGGCGACGCGCATGGACGGCATCCTATCTGCCTATTGCCGACGTGTACAACCGTCAATTCTGACCCAGGAGCGCTTGCGCTTCCTGCAGAATAGCCGCTTCAAACCGGGGCCGAGAAAAGTCCCTGGCGCGTGCTTTACACAGGTCCGGGGAGAAGACCATCTTGGGGAACCGCTCCATGACCGCAGCCAGCGACGTTTCCACGGGTTCCTCGAAGAACGCCGCTGTGCGCGCGTCCAGGGTTTCCTTCGCCCCGCCGCTTGCGAACGCGATCACGGGCGTGCCGCACGCCAGGGATTCCAGCGGCACCAGGCCGAAATCCTCATCCCCCGGGAACAGGGTGGCCGTGGCCCCCGCGTAGAGGCCGCGCAGTTCTTCCTGCGTCCGGTACCCCAGGAACTCCACCGTGGGTCCCGCCAGGGATTCCAGGCGCTTGCGGTCCGGTCCTTCCCCGGCGATCTTGAGCGGAACCTGCAAGCGGTTCGCAGCCTTTACGGCGAGATCAATGCGCTTGTAGGGGACGAGGGTGGAAGCAACGAAATAGTAGGGAGTGTTCTTCGTCGAAAGAGCATCGGAGAAGGAAGGAGGACTTAAGACAGAGGACTTAGGACTTGATTGTTCGAGCCAAAAATCATCAATCGGCGGATAGAGGACGGTGCTCTCGCGGCGCCAGTAGGCATTGATGCGGCCCTGTACCGTCCTGGAGGCGGCGAGGAGGCGGTCGGGCCGGTCGGCGGCTTCCGCATCCCACACCCGGAGCTTGTGGAAAGCGCGGGAGAGGTACGCGCGCCTGAGGAGGCCCGGGAGCCCGTTCCCCGCGCGGTCCATCACGTCGTGCGTGCGGTCCCACAGGTAGCGGGCGGGGGAGTGGACGTAGCAGAGGTGCTTGGGCCTGCCGTTGGTGAGGATGCCGTGGGCGAAGGCGGAGGAAGAGGAGAGGACCAGGTCGAAGCCCGAAAAGTCCCATTCCTCCACGGCGCGGGGGAATCTCTTCAAATAGAGGTGATGATTGAATGCACGATTGAAAATGGAAAATGGAAAATGATTGAGGCGCTCCGCAGAGCGTTGGAGCCGGCTCGTCCTTATCCGTTCCTTGGGGAACCAATCGCCCAGCTTCTTCTCGTCGTAGAGCAGGGTGTAGATGGGGGCGTCGGGGAACAGTGCCGCGAACACGCGCAGCACCTTCTCGGCGCCGCCTCTCATGGTCAGGAGTTCATGGACGAGCGCGACTTTCATCGGCGACAGGATAGCGGAGAAAGCCGCGGCGCGGACCGCGAAGTTCCGGGCGTCGTGAGAGGGGGAATCATGCCACGCGCGCCGCTTCCCCTTCCTGCTTCTTGCGGGCCTCATCCTCCCTTCTCCTGATCGTATACTCCTGGAGTATGCCCTTGAGGTACAGGCGCCCTTCTTCCCTCCCGCTCTTGATTGTATCAATGACGTCGTTGACACTGATATTGCGTCCTTCACTGCTTTCAAAGAATGGCCCCGATCTGACAGTTTCTTTCTTGAACCAATCGAGTAATTGATCTTGCTGTTCGGGGGTCAACGGAGGTAATTCGATCGTGTGCATAGTGGTATGGTACTAAGAAAATAGAAAAAGGGAAGAGTGAGAACAGCGGCTCAACGAAGGGGATTGCTAAGGATATAGAATATGTTATTGTCATTCCATGGACCATGAACAGCAGCGTGAGATCATGGAATGCATCGGGAAGATCGAGCGGGCGAAGGAGCAGCATCCCGAGCACTGGGATGCGGCGGTGGAAGAAGCACGCGAACGAATGGGCGCCCTCTTGCGAACCGATGGGGCGGAAGGCAACGACCCGGAATTGGCAAGGCTCTCCGATGCCATGAGGAAGCATGCGGAGGCGCAACAGCACATCATCTGTGTGACGCCCCAAGGGTATTTCCGTGATGTGTATTATTTCATCGGCAAAATTCGCAACGCAAGAAAACAAAGTCGCGAACACTGGGAAGCGGCGGTCGTGGAAGCCCGCGACTACTACGGGAATATCTTCTACGGGGATGTGATGGACGGCATTCCGCTTGCGCTCAAATTGCTCGAAGCCGAAATCAATGAGTACGAGGAGTGGAGGGACTATCAATAGGACACCATTCTGCGGCCACAGAGAAAAGGCGAGCCCCGGGGGGCTCGCCGTTCATGCCGGATTGAACCAGCGGTGGTTCTTCTCAGACAACCAGTTTTCCTTCCCGGTCCCGGGTGCTGATGGGCACTTCGGATGCAACGACCTTCACCGTGAATTCCCGCTCCCCCAGGGAGGTGGGCAACATCACTTTTTCGAAGGTGACGGTGCCTCTCAGGAGGTCGGAAGCAGCGTGGCGAATGTGCTTTTCCGTGAGCCTGCCTTGCAGGTACAGGTGTACTGCGTCGTAAGGGCTCATGACGAGGTGGTCGATGCGGTCTCCATTTCCCTCGGCGATGTCTTCATCGATGATCCTTTGTATTTCCGACGTCGCGAGCAAATGATCTTCTTCTTCCAGATATCCTCCGGACAAGACACTTACATACCACTGTCTTCCCTTCTTGAACCCAGAAGACTGAAAGATGTGGAAAATACCACCTACGATACGCGGAACTTCCAAAGTATCCTGCTGAGCGGCCATGGCAAAACCTCCTTTGTACGATGATGGAAAGAACCGATGGTGAATATGTCCTTTGGAGAAAAGACCGTCAAGGGAGGGGAGGTACGGGTGTGGTGGGTCGGCTTCGCTTTGGTATCGGGTGTCTGTATCGAATGTGATGTTCCTGGAGCCTGACTTTGCACAGCGTGGCCTGCCGACTACGGTCGGCAACCTTCGCTGCACGAAGGTTGGTGGGTCAGGTGGGGATCGAACCCACGGCCAATGGCTTAAAAGGCCACTGCTCTACCACTGAGCTACTGACCCATGAGGCAATGAACAAGATGGGACTGGCGCCCACTATACTGCTCTGCGAAGCCAGAGAATAGGACACCTTGACACATGTTAATAAAACTGTACATTACTACCATGTATCCGCTTGACGCAGATTTCTCCCAGGCAGCCTTCACCCTCCATCGGATGCGCTATCCCGATGACCTCATTGATGCGCAGGATTTCAAGGAAACCGCAAGACGCGCCGAGCGCCTTTTCTGCAACGTTGACCCCGTGAGGACGGACCTGAGGATGCAGGCATTCCAGGATTTGCTCGCCGCCCAAGAACATTGGGATCCTGAAGCGCAGGATGCTTATCAACGTGTGGAAGTCATCCGCGATACGCTCCATGAGCTGGCACGGGCGGTCGCAGAGCGGAATTGACCTGCCGTTCCGGAGGGGATGCCGTCCTGCAGTAGTGTATTCTTTGGATACGCGTATGGTTTCTCCCTATGATTGATACCCACTGCCACCTCGCCGATCGGAAGTTTGCGGAGGACCTCGACGCCGTTCTGGAACGCGCGCGTGAGGCGGGAGTGGACCGGATGATCACCATCGGGGACGGCATGGAGGAATCCCGGCGGTGCGTGGAGCTGGCGGAGAAGCATAGGAACGTCTTTTGCGCCGTGGGAGTGCATCCCCACAACACCAAGCAGTGGAAGGAGGGGGATCTTCATTCATTGCGGTTGATGGCAGAGGGGTCGAAGAAGGTGCGGGCGATAGGGGAGATAGGATTGGACTACCACTATGACTTCTCCCCGCGCGAGGTGCAGAAGAGGGTATTCGAGGACCAGTTAAAATTAGCCAAAGAAATTAACATATCATCCGTGGTACACAATCGGGAGTCCATCGGGGACTTGCGCGACATCATCGGGCGCGTGGCGCCGCAGAAGCTCGTCCTCCACTGCTGCACGGAGGAGTGGAAGGACGTGGAGCCGCTCGTCCGGCAGGGATACTTCCTTTCCTTCACGGGGATCGCGACGTACCCGAGCGCGGGGAACATCCGGGAGACGATCCGCCTGTGCCCCCTGGAGCGGATGATGGTGGAGACCGATGCGCCCTACCTTGCCCCGGGACCGTTCCGGGGGCAGAGGAACGAACCGGCGTACGTGACGGAGGTCGCCACGCTCATCGCGGAAATCAAAGGTGTGTCACCGGAAGAGGTGGAGCGGATTACCACGAAGAATGCGGAAGAGTTTTTCGGACTGTAGAAAACGCGATGAGACTGTACAATGGACGGGAAGCATTTGCGCTTGTAGCTCAATTGGATAGAGCGTCGGCCTCCGAAGCCGAAGGTTGTGGGTTCAAGTCCCGCCAAGCGCACCAAGTTTCGCTTCGCTCGCAAGAGCTCTCCCTGCCCTTCGCATCAACCGCGGGAGCTTTTCTGCAGCAGCGCCTTCACCTTGGGCATGGCGGCATCAGCCGCCTTGTAGCCCGCCCGGATGAAGGCATCGAACTTGTCGAAGCGGAAGGCGGAGGCGGCGGGCTTGGGGGTGATCACCAGGTCGGCGTTGCGAATGTCGCGGAGGAGGTTTTCATCGTTGAAGCGGAGCCAGTCGCGGAGGAAGGGAGGAGAGAAACGGGTGAGGGTGCGGAAGCTGGGCGTGGTATCGGTGGCGATGACCGCGTCGGGATGCGCGTGCTTGCGCAACGCCCGCACCGGCACGGCGCCGAAGTTGCAGATGTCCACGAAGGTGTCGCCGCCGATGGTGACGGGGGAGAAGACGACGGGGATGGCGCTGGAGGCGAGGATGGCGTCCAAAATGGGTGTGGAGGGGGGGAAGACGTATTCCTCGATGCACGAGGAAACGTAGCGGGAGAAATTGCGGGTGACGATCTTCTCCCAGCGTATGGGCGCCTTCACCCGTCCAGCTACGCACAAAAAGGGGATCGTGCAGTCGCCGATCATGGCGCCGCGGAAGATGTGCGCCAGATGGTCCTCCAGGCGCTGGCGGAACAAGCCGCCGTGCAGGCCGCCGCTGAAAGGCCGTTCGCTGGGTTTGACCACGTTCGTCATCTTCACGCGGGGGGCGAGTTCGCGGTAGGTGGAGAGGGGGAGGCCCAACGCGTAAATGGCGCCGACGATAGCCCCCATGCTGCTGGCGGCGATCACATTCGGCCGCAGGCCTTCCTCCTCCAGGCGTTCAATGACGCCGGCGTTGGCCATGCCCAGTGCGGATCCTGCGGAGAGTGCGAGGCCCCAGGTCATCAGGAAGAGTGTAGCACCGAGGTTGTAGGGACGCCCCGGCGGGGCGTCCCTACAAATGGCCAATGCCGTGCGTGTGATACGGAAATCGGGTACCCTCTCCCCATATGGCACCCATCACCCAAGCCATCCTCCCCATCGCCGGCCTCGGCACCCGTTTTCTCCCGTGGACCAAAGCGGTGCCCAAAGAAATGCTGCCCATCGGCACGCAACCCATCATCGGATTGCTCGTGGACGAATGCATCGAACTGGGGATCCGCGACATCTGTTTCGTGATCTCCAAGGGGAAGGAAATGATTCCGCAGTACTTCGACCGGGATATCGTGTTGGAAGGGGAGCTGGCGCGGCGGGGAAAATCCCATCTGCTGGAAGAGCTCCAGCGCTACGACGCCACGCGCTTCCACGTGGTGTACCAAGAGCAGCAGCTGGGGGACGGCCACGCTATCCTGCAGGCCGAGGGGTGGGTGGAGAGCGACGAGCTGGCCATCCTCTTCGGCGATGACCTGTTCATCGGGGCGGAGAGCGGCCTCAAGCAGCTGCAGAAGGGGTACGGGGGGGCGGGGGGCGGTGAGAAGGCCGTGATCGCCGTGGAGAACATCCCGCGGGAACTCACCGTGAAGTACGGGATCATCGACGTGGCGTCGGAAGTCCCCTCATTGCCGCGCCTGAAGAAGGTCAAGGGGCTCGTGGAAAAGCCCACGTCGGAGGCGGCGCCCTCCACGCTGGGCATCGTGGGTCGCTACCTCATCCCCCGGTCCACGTTCGCAGCCCTCCCCAAGGTCCAATCCTCCACGAAGGACGGGGAAATACGCCTCATCGACGCCCTGATCGCGCAGCTCAAGGACGTGGAGATCTACGGGTACGAGTGTGAAGGCAAGAGGCTGGATACCGGCACGCCGGAAGGCTACCGCGACGCGCTGATCGCCTACGGGGAGCAGGCGTTCCATGAGCAGCAGTGAGGGTGTTGAGTGAAACCTCGGCGTAGCACCCGCCTTGTCCTCCGTAGACTTGGCGAAGGAGGAAGGAGCGAAGCCGGATGGAGCGGGATACGGGAATCGAACCCGTCTCTCAAGCTTGGGAAGCTCGCGTACTACCACTGTACTAATCCCGCAGTATTGAGGTGGTTGAAGGATCAGATCGCCCTCTTCCGCACGCTCTTTGCATCCTTCGCGTTGCGAAGGATGGAGCGGATGACGGGGCTCGAACCCGCGACCTTCGCCTTGGCAAGGCGACGCTCTAAGCCAACTGAGCTACATCCGCAGAAATGCGTATCTCTAGTGTAAGGAACATGAAGCATGAAGCCAACTGCCTGCCCACCGTAGCCCCGAAGGGCGCAGGCGGGAGCTACATCCGCTTGAGCCCGAAAATGCTACGGAGAAATCCCGGAGGATGCAAGGTGTAGGGCTTACGACTGCAGGAATCCCATACCAGAGAGCACTCGCAGAAAAGGCTCAAATCTGCTATAATAGTTTGATGCGTGCATTCTCCAGGTTTTGGGCGCCGTGGACGGGCATTCTTGGGCTTCTGGCCGCCCCAAAGGCGTTTGCCCAGGAGGGCGGCGCCGGCAACGGTTTCCTGAGGCTCTTGGAGCCCATCGGGTCCTGCAACGTGTCCACCACGAACATGTTCTTCGGCTACATCAACTGCCTCTACCCCTGGGTGATGGGCGTGGCGGCCGGCCTGTGTGTCCTCTATGGCATTTGGGGTGGGTTGACCATGATCAACTCGGGGGGGGACCAGGCGAAGTACTCCGGCGCCACCAATAAAATCATGGCTGCTGTCGTCGGTCTCCTCATTCTCCTCTTCGCGAGCGTTATCCTGCAGACCATCAACCCTCTCTTCTTCCGGCCGGGCCTGTGATGCTCAAGAATCTCCTCCGCGCAACGGCATACGCAATGCTCCTGGCGCTTCCGTCCGCGGCATCCGCCGCCTACATCCCCCCGCTCATTTGCACCGGACTACCCGGGTGCAACAACAGCAACTTTCCGGGGCTCCTCGGCAACGGCATCCCCGTCATCGGGAGCGTATTGGTGGGGCTCGCCGCGGGGCTCTCTGTGGTGGCCGTCCTCTACGGGGGATTGCTCATGCTCCTTTCCGTGGGGGATGAAGGGAGGGTGACCAAGGGCAAGAACAGCATCATGTACGGGCTGGGCGGCTTGGCGCTGGCGTTGAGCGCGCAATCCCTGGTCTCCTTCCTCGTCACCGAACCCCTGCTGCAATTCCGTACGGTAGGCGGGACGCTGGGCCCCATCCAGGGGCTGCTCATTGCGGCGGTGACCATCGGCGTCAACGTCTTCAACGCCCTCCTCATCCTCGTGGTCCTCTACGCAGGGTTCCGTCTGGTGTACGCCCGCGGCAAGAGCGAAGACGTGAAGAAGGGGATCAGCACGCTCAAGTATGCGTTCATCGGCGCCGTGGTGGCCAATCTGTCCCGCGCCCTGGTGGAAGCATTCATCTCCATGATCACCTGGTAAATGGCCTCCCTCATCCGTCTCCTCTCGGCCTTCCTCCCCACCGCCCATGCGGTGGAACTGCAGGAGATCGGGCAAGGGGGGCCGGGCATCGACCGCATGTGGCAGATGATCAGCTCCATCTTCCCTTTCAGCTTCGGCGCGGAAATGACTCCGCAGGCCATCTTTTACAGCATCAACGTCCTCATCCTCACCACCATCGCCAGCGTCGCGGTGGTCCTCCTAGGCTACGCGGCGGTGCGCATCACCACGTCCGGCTTCGACGAGCAGGGCATCGCCCAGGCCAAGACCATTGCCAAGAACGTGGTGATCGGCCTCCTTGCGGCCATGGTGGCGGATGCCGTGGTGTATTGGGTGTTTGAGCTGATCTTGGCGATTGCGGGTTCCTGAGGCGGTGCGGGTTCACGGTGGAGGGGAATTCCGCTATCCTTTCGGCATGTCCCGCCAGTACGTCACTACGGCCATTGATTACGCGAACGCCGCCCCGCACATGGGGCACGTGATGGAGAAGATCATGGCGGACGTGGTGGCCCGGTGGTTCCGGTTGCGGGGGGATGACGTGCGCTTCCAGGTGGGGATGGACGAGCACGGGGTCAAGATTCAGCAGACCGCGGAGAAGCAGGGGATCACCCCCGCCGCGCTGGTGGAGAAGCTGAGCCCCGTCTACCGGGATCTCTACGCCGCGCTGGATATCTCCTTTGACGTCTTTGTGCGCACCACCGACCGCGAGCGTCATTGGCCCACCGTCACGGCCCTGTGGGAGAAGCTCCGGCAGGCCGGCGCGCTGGAGAAGCGGTCCTACATGGGTCTCTACTGCCCCGGGTGCGAGCGGTTCCTCACGAAGAAGGACTTGGTGGAGGGCAAGTGCCCGCTGCACAACGTGGCGCCCCAGGAAGTGCGGGAGGAGAATTACTTCTTCCTGCTCGCCAAGGAAGGGAAGAACCTCAAAACGCTGCTCACGGCGGCGGAGGGCGGCTACCGCATCATCCCGGATTTCCGCGCGCCGGAGACGCTCTCCCTCATCGAACAGGGATTGGAGGACGTCTCGTTTTCCCGTCCGCAAACGAGCCTCTCGTGGGGCATCCCCGTCCCCGGCGACCCCGGCCAGGTGATGTACGTGTGGTGCGACGCCCTCGCCAACTACATCTCCGGCATTGGCCTTCTCACCGATCACGAGGAGCTTGAGTGGTGGAATGATGCCACCGTCACGCATGTCATCGGCAAGGACATCGCGCGGTTCCACGCATTGATTTGGCCGGCCATGCTCCGGTACGCCGGCATCCGCACGCCCGACCGGCTCCTCATCCACGGGTTCCTCACGAGCGAGGGGCAGAAGATGAGCAAATCCATCGGCAACGTCGTCGTTCCCCAAGACGTCATCGACAAGTTCGGCGTGGATCCGCTGCGCTTCTACCTCTCACACCAGATTCCCGTGGGGAACGACGGCGACTTCTCCTGGAAACGCTTTGAGGAGCTGTACGAGGGGGTACTGGGGAACCAATTGGGGAACCTGCTCAACCGTGCGCTCGTGCTCCTCAAAAAAGAGGGGGGTTCCTTGGGTGATTTCGGCAAAGACCCGTTCTCGACGGACAAGAAATGGCTGGCATACGAGAAGAGCTTGCATGAATTCCGATTGGAAAATGCCGTGGCGGAAACGCTCGCACTCGTCACGGGCGCCAATCAGTTCGTGGACGAGAGGAAGCCATGGGCGATGAAGGGAGAAGAGAAGGGGCAGGTTCTCTCCACACTCGCGGAGGGTTTGCGGCATATCACGCTGCAGCTCCTTCCGTTCATCCCCCGTACGGCGCAGAAGATGGCGAAGCAATTGAACCTGCCGTACACGGAGAGGATGTTGGGGAAGGACTTTGTGATCACCGGGCAGATGAAGGAATGGGGAGGGGAGAAGGCGTGGAAGAGCGTTGGAGAGCCGGAGATCCTGTTTCCGAGGCTTCAGGGGTAGCGGTTGTTGAAAGAATACGAAAGGAAGGACTTGAGGATGCGGGCTTTGGCATGGAGCTTTTCTTTTCAGGGGCTTGAATGACATTCCCGAAGTCCGAAGTCCGATGTCCAAAGTCCTCGCTTCCATATTGCATTCGCTCTTCCATTTGCTACCATAGATCCGCTTCCCAACCGGCCGAACAGCGAAGACGAGGCAGTGGTGATGGGAGCAGCGATTCATTCCTTCCCCCTTCCTTATGTTCGATCCGATGTCGGAGCTCTCAGGCACGCCTGCGCAGGACGATGCCCTCGGCGGTACGCTGCCCAAGGGTGGCAATGGCGGAGGCCGCTACGCGCAAGATATCCATTCCGTCACCATCCACGCTCGCCAGCGCACGTTCTACGTAGACCTCAAGGAGAGCGGCAACGGAAAGTTCTTCAAGATCTCCGAGAAGTCACGCGGCGGACAGAAGACCACCATCATGTTCGACGTGGAGGACCTCGATAAGATGATCGAGGCACTGCAGGAGATGAAGACGAAGTTGTGATACGCGTAGACGTATCCGTATTTCGTATCCCGTATTGCGTATCAAGTTGTGTGAGAAGTAATGAGTACACATATGTGTACACATTCACTGCTGGCGTCCGCGTGCCCATTCGGCACCGCCCATTGGCCTCTTGCCGGCGGGCTGGACGGTGACGAGGTGGAGCGTGGTGTTGCCGGCGCAGGGGAGAGGGTGCGAACCGGGGACGAGTTCCAGGGAGCTCTCCAACACTTTGAGTTGCTTCCCATCAACGGTGAACGCGACGCCCGGCCACGGATTCAATGCCCGCACCTTGCGGTCGATCTCCTCCGCCGTCATCGCCTGCGGATCCGAAAGGCCGTCTTTTCGCGTCAGCTTGCCGCAGGGCACAATCCCTTCGCGGGCTTGCGGAGAAGGCTGCAGGGGTCGGAGGAGGGTATCGCGCAGGAGGGTGGCGCCCAAGGTTGCGAGGCGGTGGTGGAGGGTCTGCGCCGTCTCCCGCGGGTCCATGGCCACCTTCACTTGGGAGAGGATGGGTCCCGCATCCAGTTCCCTCACCATGTGCTGCACGGTGACGCCCGTCTCCGCATCCCCGGCCAGGATGGCGTGCTGGATGGGGGAGGCGCCGCGGAAGCGCGGGAGGAGGGAGGCATGCACGTTCACGGGGGCGGCGGTGGGGAAATCGAGGATTTCCTGCGAGAGGATTTGCCCGTAGGAAACCACCACCAGGAAGTCCGGGCGCTGCAAGCCGAGGGCGAGGAATTCCTTGCGTATGGCGCGGGGCTGCAACACGGGGAGTTCCAGTTCCAGGGCGGCGGTTTTGACAGCGGGGGGGGTGAGCGCCTGCTTGCGCCCCGTGGGCTTATCGGGCTGGGTGATCACTGCTTCGATGTGGAAAGCTTCCTCCTTGGCCAGGAGCCGCAGGGCAGGGACGGCGAAGGGGGAAGTGCCGAGGAAGATGATGCGGAGAGGGGATTGTCCCATGATGCAGGAGTGTACCGGTAGGGACGCGACATGTCGCGTCCTTACGAATATTGCTACAGTGAGCCTATGACATCGTCGAATCCCAAGAAACGTCCGGCCATGATCGCTTCCGTGGTCCGCGAGATCATTGCGCCGGCGTTGCGCGGCTGCCCGCCTGCGTGCGGCATCGTCACTATCACGCGGGTGGAGGTTTCCCAGGATGCCTCCTACGCAACCGTCTACATCAGCGCCCTCAAGGAACCCAAACTCGCCCTCGCATCCCTGGAGGAACGGCTGCGCGAGATCCAGCATCAGGTGGGGAAGAAGCTGCAGATACGCCTGACGCCGCGCGTGCGGTTCCGTTTGGATGAGAGCGGGGAACGGGGGGCAAAGATTGAACAACTGATCGATCGGCAGTTACAGGAATGAAGGACTTAGGGATTAGGACTTAGGACTTAGGGATGAGGACTGTGGATCCGGCGATGATGGCTATGCATATGTCATTCAATCTGGACGAAAGAGATGCAGATGACACTTCGAATCACCTGCAACACGAAGTTGCCGGCGCGCGTTGAATGGATCTTCCATCACCCACTACACTCCACTCCTTTACCTTTCCCTCTTCGGGCGTGAGGATCCGGAATGAAATTTTCCTCATCCCGCAGCCACAGTCCCTATGGCAATCGCCAAGGCAGACGCAGACCGGGCAACGGATATCCTCAGTACGGCTCGTCGCGTCCGCTGCATGTGCCACCGCAATCCCGACGGGGATGCCATCGGCGCGCTCCTGGGGTTCGGCTTGCTGATGGAGGAGCTCTTCCCCCACATCGAAGTCTTCTTCCACTGCGTGGATCCCGTGCCGGAGACGTTCCACTTCCTGCCCGGGGCGCGGCGCGTGAGCGTCCCTCTGCCCATCGAGGAGTTCCGGCCCACGGAGGATGCGTGCGTGTTCCTGGATTGCGCGGAGCCCAAGCTCACGGAACTGCAGGAGAGCCATCCCCAGCTCTTCGACGGCACCTTCCGCACCGTCGTCATCGACCACCATCCCAGCAACCCCAAGTTCGGCACGGTCAATTTTGTGGTCCCCGAGGCCAGTTCCTCCTGCGAAGTCATCGTCCAGCTGGCGGATTTGCAGGGGTGGGAGCTCTCGCCGGACATCGCCACCTGCCTCCTCACGGGGGTCTATACGGATACCGGAGGGCTCCTGCACAGCAATACCACCGCGCCCGTGTACCGTACGGTGGCGCGGTTGTTGCGCTCCGGCGCCCATCGCCAGAGCGTGGTGAACGCCGTGTTCCGCTCGGCCAAGATCAGCACATTGCGTCTGTGGGGGCGGGTGTTGGAGAAGGTGTCCGTCACGGAGGAGGGCGGCGCCATTTCCGCGGTCACGGAAGGGGATTTTAGGGCGACGGGAGCCGATTACAGCGAACTCACCGGCGCCATCGACTACGTCAATGCGGTCCCGGGGATGCGCTTCTCGCTCATCCTCTCGGAACGCGAGGGCAAGGTGAAGGGGTCGCTCCGCACGCTGCGGGACGACGTGGATGTTTCCCAAATGGCCGGAAAGTTCCACGGGGGAGGGCACAAGAAGGCGGCGGGATTCGCGCTTTCGGGCTCATTGCGGCCGGAGGTGCGGTGGAAGGTTGTGGAGGAAGAACGACCGACGGACCGGGAGGAAGAGAAGGGAGGGGGGTGAATGTTTCTCGTTTCTCGAATCGAGAAAAGCCCTCAGCTGCCGAACAGGGGAGCTTCACCCGCACTCCCTTGTCATTCCGTCTTTTCATCCTCCTCCTTCGTCGCTTCCGGCGTGGCGGTTGAGTCCTGTTCCGCAGGTTTCGCGGCGGCAGGTGCGGCGGAAACGTCAAACAGACTATCGAGGTTGGCGGAGGGAGGAGTGGTGGACGGGGTTTCCGCCTTTACGGCTGCGACGGGCGGCGTCACGTCCGCGGGGGTGGCAGGAGGGGCTTCCGGCACGGGCGTTTGCGGAGCGGTCACTACCGGAGCCGGAGCATCTGCGGGTGGCTCGACGGGCGTTGCGGCGGTGGGTTCAGCGGGAGGTGCAGCGGGAGGTGCAGCCGGAGCGTCCTCCGCAGTATTCTCCGGAGGGGTTTGTGCGGGGGTGGTTTCCGCAGTGGGCGCCTTGAGCATGCTATGGGCATTGGGAGGCTCCACGGGTGACGGAGGGGGTTCCGGCTCGGTGGGAGCGTTCTTGCGCGCCTCAATGGCCTGTGCGCGTTCCTGGACCGCTTCCGTGGCGCGCCGTGCCAGCATCTCCTCGGGCTTGGTGGTCACCACGGCCGCTTCCTCCGGGGAGGCGACGATCTCAATGGCCACGTGCTTGTTCCCCGCGAAGAAGATGCCCTGTCCCACGCCGGAGTTGAGGAGGATGTATTTCTCTCCGTCCGTCAGGTAGAAGAGCTTCTGGAGGTTATCCACGGCCGTGGGGGATTGCTTGAGGAGCACCTGCAGGGAGGAGTTGGTGATGATGGGCTTGCCGTACGGCGAATTGACGAAGTCCTCCACGTCCTGCGTGATGGTGGTGATCCCCAAGTAGTACTTGCGGGCGCGCTTGACGATGCCGTACAGGAAGCGGGCGGAATCCTCGTACTGCATCAGGTTCCAGGCCTCGTCGATCACCAGGTAGCGCCGCTTGAGCTCGGTGCGCACGCGGTTCCAGAGGTAGTTGAGCACGATGTAAATGGCAATGGGCCGCAGCTGCTCCTCCAAATCACGGATCTGGAAGACGATGAGCTGCTTATCCAATTCCACGTTGGTCTGCCGGTCGAACAGCCCCGCGAAGCTTCCCTGAGTGTACTTCTGGAGCACCTTGGCCATGTTCTCGCCGCCGTCGGTAGTCATGAGCACGTCCACCAGGTCCTGCAGGGTGGGGGGCTCCAGGTCGCCGGGGTTCTGGGTGGCCAACGTGATGCCCTTGAGCGCGTAGGTATCCAAAATCGCCTTATCCAACACCCCGTCCTCCGCCGGCGTGAGCGAGCCCAGCATCAGCTTGAAGAGGCCGTGGAGGTTGATCACCGCGGCGCGCAGCACTTCCCCCGCCTCCGCTTCCTCCCCGCGGATGGCGGCGGGCAGGTCAAAAGGATTCACGCGGAAGGAGCTTTGGAGCGAGAGGGGGATGTAGGAACCGCCGACGGTCTTGCACAGGTCGCCGTATTCGTTTTCCGGGTCAATCACCAGCACTTCGGTGCCCAGCATGAGCGCCCGGAGGATCTCCAGCTTGATGGTGAAGGACTTCCCCGCGCCGGAGATGGCGAAGATGTTGGCGTTGGCGTTCGGGAGGTCAAAACGGTCGAAGATCACCAGGCTTTCGTTGTGCCGGTTGATGCCGTAGAGGATGCCCCGGTCGCTCGTCAGGTCGCAGCTGGAGAAGGGGAAGCTGGTGGCCAGCGGCGACGTGTTCATGTTGCGGTTGATCTCCAATTCGTCCAGGCAGAGGGGCAGGGTGGAGGTGAAGGCGTGTTCCATTTGGAAGTAGGCGGGTTTCGTGAGCACCAGCTTGCCGCCCAGCATGGATTCCACGTCCGTCTGCATCTTCTTCAGCTTCTCCTCGTCATCCGCGTAGAGAGTGAGGTACAGCCCCAGCTGGAACAGCTTCTCCTGGCCGCGCGCCAGCAGGTCGCGCAGCTCTTCCGCATCCTGGAGGGCGGCTTCCAGCGCCGGGTCGCGCACGATGCCGCGCTGCTCGAGCATGCGGATGCTGGAGCGCAGCTCCGCCACCTTCTTGCGGAGCATCTTCATGATGGACTTGTTGCTGGAGGGGTAGATGTACTGCGCAATATCCATCTGTGCGTCCGTGTTGATGGTCTGCGACAGCCAGTTGGGGTAGATGTAATTCGGCCAATTGTAGGCGTACAGCGTGCGCGTGTGCTGGTCGTTGAGCATCAGTTCCGTGCTGCGCACGTCCATGGCCGACGGCGCGATGATATCCAGGATCTTCTGGAGCCCCTCCTCGTAGTGTTTGAGCGCCGTCCTCTCGTCCAACGTCAAATCATCCCCGGCGGAGAGGCCTCCCTTGTCGATGCCGGGCTCGGCGCGGAGGTTGAGACCGAGCAGTTCATCTATGGCGAGCAGAAGCGGAGAAGGTCCCGCAGGAGCCTTGGGCTTCGTCGCCGTAGGGAGAGCCTTTGGGGGGACGGGGGGGGTGGCCACGTGGGCGCAGTGAAATCTAGTAATTATAGCGGAAAAACCGTGTTTTTACAACGGATGTTGACAGAAGTACCTATTGCGTATTTCGTATTAAGTATCCCGTATTACGTATAAAAAACACATACGTAATACGCAATACGTGATACGTAATACGTTGAATCAACACATACGTAATACGCAATACGCCATACGCGATACGTTCTTAGAGCATCCACGTGCGGTCCTGGATCGTGGAGCCGCCGCTCCGCCTGCGGTTCTGGGCTTCCTCCAAGATCCCCAAGCTCTCCACTCCCGGCACTTCCACCACCTTGAGCCCGGAGATGAGGATTTCGCGGTTCTCCCCGATCGCCTGCAGCCGTTCATCCGCGATTTCCAGCAGCTCCTCGTAGGTGCGCCCCAGGTCCCGCACCTCCTCGTTCTCCCCGCCCACCTTCGTCTGCTCCAGCTTCGCGGTGCTCAATTCCTGGCGCAGCGCTCCCGCGGCGGAATAGTCCTGGTCGCGGAACGCCCGGTCAATGTTCTTCTGGAGCGTGGAAACCGCGGTGCGCGCCTCCCGCTCCTTCACGCGCAGGACATCCTCGCGCTGCTGCAGGTCTTCGCGCATCCGCAGGCAGCGTGCCGTAATGTTCTCGAGGGATTCCACGTACGCGTTCAGCGTGGTGGTGCGGTCCGTGCTGCGGTTGAGGAGGTCGGGGATGTCCACCTGCAGGATGTTCCCGAATTCCTGGAGGAGCGCGAACGTATCTTGGCTCTCCAGAGGGTTGAAGCCCGCGACGAGCACCAAACCCGCTTCCAAGCCGGTCATGGCGGAGGAAGTGAGCGGCAAAATGCCGCCTCCCAAGTAGTGGCTCACGAACATCCCCAGCGAGGCGCTCGGCCGTGCGAGGGTGGGCAGCTCCTCCTGCTGCGTCACGGGAGGAGGTTCTTGTTTGCGGCATCCTCCGAGGACGATGAGGGGGACGATGAGGATGGAGAAGAGGGGACGAAGTTTCATCGACGGGGATTGTAGTGTTTTTTGAAGAAGATAGGAATCACGGGAGCGCGCCAACCTCCGGAACCTGTGTTTTGCGTGTCTATACACTGTATAAACACTGTCATTACAGACGTTCACAAATAGTGTTCAGAATATGAGGACATTCTGTGTGCAAGATCAATTTTTTGTTTCAAGTGGAATCTGTACATACAGCTGCTACATTTGCGTACATTCCTGAGTAGCATTGTTGTTCAGGAGACGTCTGAGTCGCCCAGATGTTTTCCACACTGACAGCAGAGGCCTTGCGTGTTATCCGAAGCATAGCGGGTGACGAAGCTGTTGTAGAAGCCACTCTTTGGCAGTTCCCACGGGAACCGGAGCGTGGGGATTTGGCGACGAGCATCGCATTGAGCTTGAGCAAATCATTGAAACAGAACCCTCTCGATATCGCGAAGACTTTGGCGGAGGGAATGGGAAAAGTGGCGGGAGTGGAGCGGGCGGAAGCGACGGCCCCCGGCTATGTGAACGTTTGGCTCACCACCGCGTCGTTCATGGAAGAGTTGAAGGAGGCGAGAGATTCCACCGCTCCGGCGAAGACGCGGAAGAAAGAGGCGCCGGTGATCATCGATTTCTGCGGACCGAATATCGCCAAGCCCCTCGGCGTGCACCATTTGGGATCGCACGTCATCGGGCAGGCCATCATCAACCTCTATCGGCACACCGGCGCGAACGTCATCGGCTGGAGCTATCCAGGCGATTGGGGGACGCAGTTCGGCAAATTGGCGGTGGCATTCCGCAAATGGGGCGGGGGGAAGAGTCCCAAGGACTACTCCGTGGAGGAATTGTTGGCGCTCTACGTCCGCTTCCACGACGAAGCGGAGAAGGATCCGTCCCTGGAGGACGAAGCGCGGGCAGCGTTCAAGAAGATCGAGGACGGGGATCCGGAGCTGCGCAGCTTCTGGGCGGACGTGGTTGCGGTGAGCAAAGAGGCTCTCCTGAAGCTTTATGAGCGGCTGCATCTCCATGTGGATGTGGAGACGGGGGAGAGCTTCTATGAGGGGAAGATGGCGCCGATATTGGAAGAGGGGAAGAAGAAGGGGGTGTTCCGGACGGGGGAGGGTGGCGCCCTCATCGTGCCGTTCCCGGAAGAGGCAGGCATGCCGCCGCTTCTCATGCAGAAGAGCGACGGGTCCACCCTCTATGCCACGCGCGACCTGGCGATGATCCGCCATCGTATAGACGAGTACCATCCTTCCGCCCTCTATTACGTGGTGGATGTAGCCCAGAGCATGCACTTTAAGCAGCTCTTCGAGACGTGCCGTTTGTTGGGGTGGGAACTTCCCGTGCTGGAACACACGCTCTTCGGACGCATGCGCTTCCCGGATACGTCGATGAGTACACGTAAAGGGACGGCTCTCCGCATGGAACAAGTGCTGGACGAAGCGGTGAAGCGCGCAGACGACACCATCCGTTCACATGGGGAGTCGATACAGACGGACGATCCCTCCGGTTTGGCCGAAATGATGGGCATCGGGGCGGTGGTCTATGGCATTCTGAGCCAGAACCGCAAGATGGACATCGTGTTCGATTGGGACAAGATGCTCAGTTTCGATGGGAACAGCGCCCCCTACCTGCAATACACCCACGCCCGCGCGCGTTCCGTCCTCCGCAAGGCGAAAGAGGGGAAGATGGCAGTGAAGGAGGGGATCGTCCCAGAAGCATTGGGAGCCGGTGAACGCATCCTCCTGCGCTCCCTTCTGCAATTTCCCCTCGTCCTGGAAGAGGCGCGGGAGACGCGGTTGCCCCACAAGCTCACCAACTACCTCTACGCGCTCTGCCAGGACTTCAACAAATTCTACAACACGGACCCCATCCTCAAAGCGGAGGATCCCGCCCGTTCCTTCCGCCTCACCCTCACCGGCCTTGCTGCGGACATTCTCAAGAGCGGCGCGGCGATCCTCACCCTGCGTGTTCCGGACCGTATGTAATTCTTTTCGCGGGTACGAACATCCGCGCTTCATTCTCTTCTTCTCTTCCCTTCCCGTCCCATGAACGCCTATCGTCGCACGGCCCGCCGGCGCCCCTCGCGCCTCCACGCCGGTCCCATTCTCGCCTTTCTCCTTGTCGCTTCCTTCGGCATCCTGTTCGCGGGGTGCGGAAAGCAGGTGAACGTGAAAGGCCCCGAAGACATGCCGCAGGATGACATCACCTTCACGGAGGAAGACCTGGCGCGCTTCCGGCGCCTCGCGGGGGTGGATGAGGAGACGAGCTCGGCCGGGCTTGCGGGGGACCAGGCATCATCCGGAAGTGCAGAGGCCTCCAGCGCTCCGGTATTGCGGGCGGGCGAGGGGAGCGGGGCGGCGGTGGCGTCGAACATTCCCGTCCTGGATCTCAGCATGGTCCAGCGCTACGACGCCATGCGGTCCGCGGGGGCGGTGGAGGGGGAGAACCGGTACCGCGTGACCAACACATTCCTCAATGTGCGGTCGGAAGCCAAAGTGCAATCGGCGCTCGTCGCGCGGCTGAACGGGGGGGATGAGGTCATCGTGCTGGAGTTCGTGAATGCGGGGTGGGCGAAGGTGAAAGTGGGGGACAAGCAGGGATACGCCGCCATCCAATACCTGGCCAAAGTGACGACGGATGACCTGCTGGCCAAGGAACAGAAGGCATTCGAGGGGCTCTACTACGTGAGTTTCGGCTTCGTGAACGTGCGCGCGAAACCGGAGCAGAAGAGCGAGAAGCTGGGGGAAATCCCCGGGCAGGCGTTCATCCGCCCCTTGGCCATCGAAAACGATTGGGCGCGCGTGGCGTTCCAGGGGAAGGAAGGGTACGTCTCCATGGGGTACCTGGCGCCGTTCCGCCCCACCTTCGTGGTACGGCAGGAGAAGTTCGTGCTCCCCATCTTCCGCTACGCCATCGGACAACCGGGAATGCTGGACGCGCTTGCGGCGCACGTGGTGGCGCTCAAGCAAGCGGGGGCCGCCTTCACCACGCTGCGGGATTTCCAGGCGGTTCTTTTGCAGCAGGACCAGAAGAAGGATGCGCGCCTGCCGGAGAAGAGCGTGCTCATCGCCATCACCGACGTGACGCCGGAAACCGTGAGAAAGGCCTCGGACATCCTGTACGGCAACAGCGTGCGGGCGACGTTCTTCCTCCAATCGGGCCGCGTGGGCCTCTCCGGCATCACGCAGAAAGCCCTCATGACCTTGCTTGCCAACGGGTTCGACATCCAATCCGCCGGGCACAGCGGGGATGACCTGCGCGCCCTCACCAACACCCAGGTGCAGGCGGAGGTGGCGCAGAGCCGCAAGACGCTGGAGGACATGCTGGGGAAGCAGGTGTTCGCCATCGACTATCCCCAGGGCGGCGTGAACGACCGCGTAAGCGCGGTGGCGGCGGAGGCGGGGTACCTGTTCGGGGTGGGGAACGCGCCCGATAAGCAGTTCCTGCGCTCGCAGTTCCTGCGCCTGCCCAGTTACGCCGTCACCACCAGCATGACGGCGGAAGACATCCTGCAGATCATCAAATAGGACGCCCCACAAGCGTCCATCCATCCCTTTCCTCCCCATGACCAGCACCAGCTCGCCATAACCGGCCCTCCCGCGCGTGTGGACCATCGTCTGCGTTCCCGCAGAGAGTGACATTGAACCTCATGTCCTGTGTCGCTCACTTCAGCCCGAGTTCAGGTAGGGACAGGATGTTTGAACCATTTTTCCGGACGCCGAACGGATACGCCCGAGAGGGAGGAATGTCCCAACGGGGGATTATTTATTTTGAAAGAACTTCTGCAGCTGCTGCAGTTGTTCGCTCGAGAGGGATTCCGAGACTTCGGCTTTGGTGAATGATGCAGCCTGTTTAGCCGCTTCCGTTGTCACTTTCAGGATGATCTCATCCATGTGACGGATGCTGTACCACGTGGCGAAGAGGAAGATGAGGATGGGGATCAAGGCAAGGAGGCTGCGGATGAAACCTCCCCACGTCCGCAGGCGATCCCGGCGGTCGAGGTTCTGCAGATGCGTGAGGATCTGGTCGAGTTTGTCGTCGGGAGTGGAGGGTGACATGGAGGAGATGATAGCAGAGGGTTCTAGGTAGTAGGGGAGGAGGGGGTAGGGAGTAGGTAGTAGGGAGTAGGTAGTAGGTAGTACAAGCTCAAAGTAGTTGCTCCGTTTTCTCTGTGTGGATGTACTACAACCTACCCCCTACTACCTGCCACCTGTTAAAAGCCTCGCCTCCATTTCCTTATCATCTCAATCCCCAGCGTCACCAGGTACTTCTTGGAGAGGGGGATATCCGTGCAGTGGGCGAGTTCCAGCAGGCGGCCGCCGAAGGCCGTCTTGAACGTCCGCACGCCCGCGAAGGGGTGGCGGGTGACGCCCTCCGGCGAGATTCCCCAGAAGTTGTACACCCGGTCCCCGCGCGCCAGCGCTTCCGTCACCGCCGTCCACTGCAGCAGGTAGGAAGCGGGGATGTTCTTGTACTTCTGCGTGCTTGCGCCGTGGTGGTAGCTGGTTTCCCCCCCGAAGTGCATGTGGATGGAAGCCGCGATCACTTCCCCGTTGTAATGGGCCAAATACAGGCTCACGTCCCCCTTGGGGGCGAACTGGCTCACCTGCGCGCGGAAGAAGTCCGTGGAGTAGGGGGTGAAGCCGTGGCGCTTGCGCGTTTCCTCATGGAGCTTGAGGAAGAGGGGAAGGTCATCAATGGGGGAGAGGGAGCGCGCCACCGTCACGCCCTCGCGCTCCGCACGGCGGATGAGGTTCCGTGCCGTGGAGCGCATTTTGGCGAAGAGTTCATCCTCGCTCCGCCGCTCGGGAGGCGCATCGGAGACGAAGGTATCCCAGGTATCCGGGTACTGGAGCGGCAGGTACCACAGGTGCTCCGCCAGGAGGTGGAGAGGCGCCGCCCGTCCTTTCTCCGCCTTCACTTCTTCCAGGAGCGGGGACGCGGGGAACCAGAACGGGCTCAGGCGCACAAAGGCGCAGCCTTTCTCCCGCCCCGCCTGCTGCAGTTCCCGCAGCATCAAGCGCAGGGCTTCCGGGCTCTCCGTCACGGGCCCGTAGGGGACGGAGAGGTGCCTGCCACGGCGGGCGTTGACGACATGCGCAAAGCAGATCCCCGTCACTTCGTTCCCGTCGCGCACTTCCAACCGGAGGGGCTCCTGCCCTATGTCCCGATACACCTCGCCCATGGTCCAGCTCTGGAGGAACGGCCGGAACCGCTGTCGTGTGAGGAAAGCGTCCCAGGAGACGGGGTCGGGGGTGCGGGAGAGTGTGGAGGGCATCTGCTTCTACTCTAGCGTATCAAGCGAAGGTGTCAGCCTGGTTCCGTTGTCAATGGAGCATTGTACATACACCGCAATGGCAGACACATCTGTTGATTGTTGATTTGCCACCTTTTCCGGCGAAAAGGTGGCGCACCACCCCTCCACCTTCGTTCAGCAAGAGGAATTGAATGGATTGGGTGAGCACTCTCTCGCGGGAGAGGCAGGGGCTGTCATCGCAAGTAATTCAGATACTCTTTCTCGCCAGTCAATGCATTTTGCTTTCTCGTGCAGCCGGGAGATGTAGCATTTCAAGTGAATGCAGTCGAAGCGGCTCTTCCTTTTGGTACTCGTGGCCGTTCTGGTTGCCCTTGGCGGCTTTATTGTTGTGAATCGCAATAAGCAGATTGTGCAGGAGGAACCCGCCGACATTCCCGAAGCACATGTCGATTTTGGATTCGATCTTCTCCGGCTTCTGGGTATGCAGAGACAAGATCGCAATCTCCTCTTCTCCCCAGCCGGTCTTGCCTGGTCACTGTCGATGACGATGAACGGTGCTGAAGGGCAGACAAGAGATGAGATTGCTCGGACGCTTCATTTGGAGAACTATTCCATCGATGCAATCAATGCCGCTGCAAAGCGATCGATTGCGCATCTGGGTTCTCTTGATCAACAAATCCAGGTCAGTATCGCCAATTCCATTTGGCTTAAGCAAGGATACCCTCTGAAGGATTCTTTTAAGACGACGATGGAACAGTCCTATTTTATGGAAGGAGATACGCTGGATATTTCGTCACCCCAAGCCTTGCAACGGATCAATGGATGGGTAAATGAAAAGACGCAGGGAAAGATTCCGAGTGTCATTGATAGATTGGATGACGAGATGGGAATGATTCTTCTCAATGCCCTGTATTTTCAAGGGAAATGGAAGGAGCCCTTTAGGCCTGATGACACGGAGGAAAGGAGATTTTCATTAACCGATGCTTCCTCGCTCATGCATCCTTTCATGAAGAGGTCAGACATGATGCAGTATCTGGAAACGAAGACGTTCCAATCCGTACGTCTCCCCTATGGCGATAACAAGGAGATGCAGATGGTTGTCCTTCTTCCCAAGACTTCAGATGTGCATACATTCCTTGGTTCAATCACTTATTCTGATTGGATGAGATGGATGTGGCTATATGAGGAGGAAAACGGCACTCTTCTGCTTCCTCGTTTTCGCATGGAATGGAGCAGTGAGCAAAGTGATTTGAAGAGCGCGCTCAATCAGCTTGGTATGTCGCAGGCATTTCTTGATTCTGCAAATTTCCCGGGGCTTTCAGAGGAACCGACTAAGATTGGATTTGTCGGTCAGAAAGTATCAATGGAGGTGAATGAGGAGGGGACGAAGGCGGCGGCCGCAAGCCCCATCGGCTTTGGGATAGCTACAGGAGTGGGGATTAACAGTGAACCTCCGGAGCCGTTCTCTATGGAAGTGAACAAGCCCTTCTTCTTTGCCATCATCACTACCGAAACGCAGGAGCCTCTCTTCATGGGAATTGTAATGAATCCCGCACAGGATTGATCATTCGAGGCCATCCAATCGGTGTTCTTGTAAGAATGGGTGCAAAGCTCTGATGAGCCGTTCCGCGTCTTTCATCCGCATGCCCGTATGCGTGGGGAGCGTCAGGATCTCTTCGCATGCTTCCTCCGCCCGGGGGTCCGTTCCCTTACGGTACCCCACCTCGTCCACCCGGACGTCCGCGGGGCATACCACGCAACCCGTCCAGCCGTCGTTGAGGTGGATGTTCCGCTGCTTGAGCTCCCTGCGGATCTTCTTTGCGTCCTTCATGAAGAGCGGGAATTTCTGCAGCGGAAGGTCACTGCGGATGCCGTGGAGAACGCCCCAGCCGTGTGCCGCGCAGGCTTGCAGGTACGTTCCGGTGAGCATGCGGCGGTGGTCATTGATCGCCCGCAGGTTCCTCCACTGCTGCAACGCCAGGGCGGCGCAGGGCTCCGGCATGGCGTGCAAGACCATTCCCTGTTTCCCGTGCTTCTCTTCCCCCGTGACGATGGGGAGCAAAAGGCGGAGGGAGCGGGCTGCGGCAAGCATCAGCTTCCCCGCGCCGATGCCGTAGAGGGGGCGGGCGAGGGTGTAGAGGAGGGGATAGAGGAGGAGGCGGAGGATGACGTTCCGCGGGAGTGACGTTGTTTGTTGTTCATAGTCACGGAGTAGGGACGCGGCAGGCCGCGTCCTTACGACAATAGCGCCGCCGGTGATGCCCGAGATCGCCTTATCCCGTCCGAAGCTCAAGAGGAGGGCGTCGCCGCGCGATCCCACGTCCTCCGGCCCCCGGTCATCCGGCAGTATGTGGGCGCAGTCTTCGATCAAGAGGAGGTTGTGCCTATCGCAGATTTCCCGAAGGGCGGCGACAGGCGCCGGAATGCCGAAGGTGTGCTGGCAGAGCACGGCTTTGGTCCGAGGCGTGATGGCGCGCTCTACGGCTTGGGGATCCAGGCTCAGCGTCGCCTTTTCGATATCCGCGTACATCGGCACGAGCCCGGCCGCCTGTACGGCGTTGGGCACCACCACGCAGGTGTACCCCTGCACGATCACCTCATCGCCCTTCCGGAACCGTTCGGGATCCCCTTGGAACAGCGCCAGGAGCGCTTCCCTGCCGGAGGCGAAGAGGAAGGCTCTCCCCCCGAAGCGTTCTTCCAGCGCGTTCATCAATTGGAGCCGCGCCAACTTTCTCCCTTTCCAACCGCGGAGGATCCACGCGAGGGCGGAGAGGACCTGCCGGCGGTCCGCGAGGGGGGCGAACGTATGATGGATGGGACGTGTCATCATGTTCAGTGCGAGGGAAAACAGGGATGGTAGGGACGCCCCGCCGGGGCGTCCATGTCAGGAAAACGGTAGGAATCGTTGGAGGGTGGCCGGGGACATCCTGCCGACGCAGACCAGGAGGGATCCTGCGGGGACGCGGGGGGTTAGCCGGGTGAGACTCGACACGGGCTTTCCGTATCCCTCCGCGAAGAACGTAGCGCTCCCGGGGTCCAGGAAGACGGCGTCATGGAAGACCGCGGCGGAGAGCATCCCCAGTTCCCGGTGGGTCCGCTCGTGTTCCTCCCCCAGCTCGATGATGCCGCTCGTGAGCAGGATCTTGCGCTCAAAAGGCTGGTTCTTTGCCCAGGCGATAGCCGCCTTGAAGCTGGCGGCGGAGGCGTTGTGCGTGTCATCCAGCACCGTCACGTCCCGTTCCCTGCGCACTTCGAACGTCCGGTGCGGCGGCGTAAAGGTCCGAATCCGTTCCGCTATCGCTTTGCGGGAAATCCCCAGCCGCTCCGCCACGGCGATGACGAGGAGGATGTTGGCTACGTTGTGCGTGCCGTGGAGGGGAAGGGAGAAGGGGACGTCTCCCACGGTGAACCGGATGCCCGAGGTCGTCTCTTCAATATCGAACGCTTCCAAGTCCGCGGCGCCGCCCGTTCCCACCACCGTCACGGGGCAGCGGCAGAACGCGCGCATGTCCCTGCATCGTTCGCAGTCGCCGTTCAGGAACGCATGCCCCTCGTCCGGCAGCGCCTGCAGCAGTTCCCCCTTGGCTTCCAAGAGCGCCCGTGACGATCCGAAGAGCGCCAAGTGCTGGTTGCCGATGAAGGTGACGATGCCGAAGCGCGGCTGCACGATGGAGCAGAGGTTGCGGATCTCCCCCTTGCGGTAGGCGCCCATTTCTATGATCAAGGGCGTGCCCCGGGGGATCGTCTTCCCCGAGAGGTTTTTAAGCATCCACTGCGCCACGCCCACTTCCGTATTCACGTGCGCCGGGGTGAAGAGGACCTCACCCACCTGACCTCTCTCCTCCTGTCCTCTCTCCGCCGGAGAGAGGAGAGACGGGTTGTTGGATGCCCCGGCCTGGCTGCTTGTTTTACCAGAAAGCACATGTGCCAGGAGTTCCTTAGTGGTCGTCTTTCCCACGCTCCCCGTGATGCCGATCACGAGCAGTTCGGGATGGGCGCTGCGCACCGCTCGTGCGGCCGCAAAGATCCTCCTCTTCAGCGCGCGGTCCACCGGCAGGAAGAGCGCCCAGGAGAGGGTGAGGACGGCGGATTGGAGAAGGGGGAGGAGGGGAATGACGAATGGCGCATGGCGAAAGAAAAAGGGGGCGGCGATGATGAGTGCGGTATCGAGAAGGAGGGCGAGCGCCACGAGGGCTTTCGCTTTGGAGGTCCATACGGGCGTCCGCTGCTTGCGGAAGGCGAACTGGATGACGGTGAGGAGCGAGAGCAGGAGGAGAGTCGCCGGGACCAGGCTCCCGGTCCGCAAGAAGAACAGGGTGATGGCATAAACGATGACGAGGAGCGGCCGGATCTTTCCTCCTACGAGCGGCAGGATCGTCCGCTCCCGCACGATTTCTTCCCGCAGCCTGTCCCAGCGCCACTCCTTGACCTGCCAGAGCGAGGCATAGGTGAGGAGGGGGGAGAGCGCCGCCAACAAGCCCAGCGGCACGGTGAGAAGAAGGGCATCCATGGGAAGAATGATACTGGAAGTCGGAGGAACGGTCAGCAGTGGGAAAGGCCGATCCGCTGCGGAAAAGCGCCGTGCAGCCCTGCGGCCGTCTGCCGGGGATACGCCTGCATCCACCTTTCCGGTTCCTGTCTGCGGCAAGCGGCGCAGGATATCGGCGTTGATCATCAAAAAAACGGCCTCGAGAGAGCGGGAGGTGTATGCCTCTCGAGGCCTGATCGTTGTGTTCCTTCTTCTGTCCTCCTTTCTTGAAAAAGGTGGTTATCGTTGAAGGAATGACTCGCATCTTTCCCTTTGCATGCATCACTGTCAATACGTCCATGTGCCTAAAAAATAGGGCGTAGAACGCGAGAGGCTCAGCGAAGGTGCTTCCGAATCACCTCCGCGATCTCCTCCGCCTTGTCCCTGTGGACGCGGTGGCGGACGTCGGGGAACAGATGGAGGGTGCTCTTCTTGATCCTCTCATGCATCAGGCGGGCGTCGGAAACGGGGGTCATACCGTCCTTCTCCCCCCAGAAGATGTCGGTTGGCATCTTGATGAAAGGGAGGAGCGGACGCAGGTCCTCCTTGGACACGTTCACCATAGTCTGGCGCATCACCGGGCTGGCCGTTTCGTAATCGTGGACGCGGAAGAGCTTGTAGAGCGCCTTCTTGCCCAGGCCGTCCAGTTGCTTGAGGCCGGGAAGCGAGAGGAGAAGCTTGCCGGGCTTGGCGACCATCAACCCCAGTGCGCGGCGGAAGTGTTTGGGATGGCGAATGCCCGCTGCGGCGCACAAGTAGAGGTGCTTGATCTTCACCTTTCCGCGGTAGGCCACCTTGAGCGCAATCCTTCCGCCGTGGGAATGACCCAACAGGAAGAGGGGATTTTCGATCTCCTTCATCTTCACCAGGCGCTCCACCCATTCCGCATAGTCCGTGACAGTCCAGGGATGTGCAGGCTCGGGTTCTTTTCCGAATCCGGGGAGGTCGGGCGTGAGGATGGTGAGTTCGGTTCCCTTGAGGGCGGCGCGGAGTTCCGTGAAGGATGCGCGGGAACCTCCCCATCCATGCAAGCAGAGGAGTGTCACTTTTTCAGACATGCGATGAGTATACACGCAGTGGAAAAATCCACGATGCACATTCAGCGATAAGGGAAGAGGGAGAAGGGAAGGTGAAGTGGACGGGAGGGCATGTGGGCTCAGGGGGAGGATCCGTCAAGGGAAAGGCCTTGAAATGTGTACACATATGTGTACCATCATCGGCGCTACCCATTCCCCCAGAACCATGTCCCGAGCAAACCTCGTGAGTGTCCGTGAATTCCGATCCAACATGACGCGCTACCTGCAGGAGGCGCAGGAGGAGGGGAAGTCCATTGTCATTATGCGGCACGCGCAACCCGTGGCGCGCATCGTCCCCTTCGAGGAAGGCACGGTGCTGGAAGATCTGGTGAAGGAACTGCCCCGGGCGAAGAAAGTGAAGGGCAAGAAACACGCCCCCAAAGCCAAGAAACGCTCCGGTCTGCGGAGGATGTTCGGGCTGTGACGCGCGTTCGTCTCTTGGGAAGAGCCGCCTGGGACGAGGAGACGATCCCGCCACCGGGCTCATCCCCGCCCTCCTGGAAGTGTGATAGAATCGGCGCATGCTCATCCCCCGGAAACTGATCTCCGATAACGTGAACCCCATGGAGTGGGGCGAGTTTGGGCGGGCGATGGATACGCTTATCCGCAAGCTGGAGAAGTACATGAAGGACACGGGCATACGCTTCAACCTCATCGCGCCCATTCTCCGCAGCGGCGGCATCCCCGGCGCCATGATCGCCATCCACTTCAACATCGTCACCATGCTCCCCATCCAGCTCAAGCGCCTGCCGGGGTCCATGGAGCCGGTGGAGGTGATCGTCACCAAGCTCAACTGGGGCGTGCCCAAAAACCCCGTGATCCTCCTCTGCGAAAACAACACCGGCCACGGCACCACGGCGCGCAAGGCCATCCGCATCATGCGGCAGAAGTATCCCGAGGCCAGGCTCTTCTACGCCACGGTCACCAAGGCGTACGGAGGGCCGGACAAGCTGGATGGCGTGGAAGAATACTTCTACGGCGCGCTCACGGACGAGCTCTTTGTGGCGAACGCCGAGGACATCCGCAAGAAGCACATCCGCCCCAATACCGTCCTCTTCCCGTGGGAAATCCTGGAGGAGGAAGTGAACGAGGCGAACAAGCTGAACGGGGTGGCATGAGGGAAGGGGGGCGATGTTCCGGTGGAAGGAGACACGGGAATCGGCAGGGAATGAGCGAATGCGGGCCATTGACCGATAGTACGGTGCGGTATAGTCTCCCCCCTTCGTTTGTTCTTTGGAAACATCGTTCTTCCTCCATCCATTCTCTCTCTACGGTACAGCGGATGTTCCGTTGTACGGATGGGCAGCCTTCGTTTAGTGCCACGGCTTCCCTCTGCAACGAGAGAGGATGCCGTGGGGGAAAGGAGCGTGTGTGATGAATCTGGAAGTGGTAAACTATTGGACTCACATTGGCGTGAGGGAAGGAGCGCAGAAATTTCTAACAGAATGCCTTGGGCAACCGATGGGCGACCTACGCGTGAAGCTTGTGTATCCGACGGACCTGCCGGACAGATGGGTCAAAGATGCCGCTTACTTTCGCTGGATTGCGCGGAAAAGTCCCATGGATCCGAGTGGTATGGATGAGGATACCAGGCTTGCGAAAGCCGAACTCCTCAATACGCCGCTCGGATGGGCGTTCTTCCATATTCTGAGGGGGAAAGTGTATGTTCCTCTCGTTTTGGTTTCCCCGCCCTTGTCTAAAGGCCTTAGGACAGAGGTCTATCAGGCGTTCATCAGGGAATTCTGGAACATGTGTGGAAGTGTGGTCTGCTTCCTCCCCTTTGCCCAAAATGAAATCCTTCAGACAACCTTGCAGCGAAGCGGTTTCATAGCATCAGATGTGGGGTGGACAAAGTACAAGTAATACCACGGCAAGCGCCGCCTGTTCGAAAGAGCAGGCGGCCTTCGTTAAAACCATGTGTTCATATGGATAGAATGTAACAGATAGAGGCATCTCACTACCGTTGAAAGCCGGATTCTGCTACGCTTCCCGCATATGGAAAATTCACACAATCCTCGTCCGGTAAGCCGCAGCACCATCGGAGAAGTTCTCATAGTCGCTTTGGTTGTCGTAGGCTTCTTCGTCGCCATACTTCAGAACAAAGTCACACTGCAGGATATCTCACTCGTGGGGTTCCTCGCGCTCATTGTCATCTTTTACATGGCACTTCTCTTCTGCAGAATGCTGTTCTTCTGGATGACGGGCGGCGACCGACCACACTATCCATGGTGGAAGAACGTGGAAATGATGAAGAAGTATGAGCAAAAGTCGAAGTGATGAGGTATGAAACGCCAATGGTGCCACGGGCCAGGATTGAACTGGCGACCCCAGGCTTATGAGTCCTGTGCTCTACCAACTGAGCTACCGTGGCACGGGGATAGGTGTAGTATGCATCAGATATTGCGCTACTTGAAGGGCATTTCTAGCTCTAACACCTCCCTCTCACCACGCCCCCCTCGATCTTGATCGCCTTCCCGTTGAGGAGCGCGTCGGCGGTCTTCTTGTTTGCGGAGACAAGGATACGCTGGAAAGTGCTCTGGGAGACGCCCATCTTCTTCGCGGCTGCCGTCTGGTCCATCTCTTTGAGGTTCTTCAGGCGCAATGCCTCCACCTCATCCAACGTGAGGATGACCTGTTCCAACGTGCGCAGCGGGATGCCGCGGGGCTTGAAGTACGTTGCGCCGGGTTCGGCGCCGATGCACCGTGGTTTGAGGGGACGGACCATGGGGCAAGTGTATCACTTGCCGCCGAGTTCCTTGAGGCGCGCCTGGAGTTCTTTGAGGTACTCCGAGATCCCTTGCACTTCCTCGGCGAGCATCGTGCGCTCATCAGCCGCCGTGATGCGTGGGCGCCTAGAGGAGGGGAACCCGAAGAAGCCTCTGCGGCCGAACCCGCGCCCCATTCCGCGTCCGTTTCCGGCGCAGCAGCCCCTGCCCCAGCCGGTCATTAGACCGTATCCCAGGGGACCTGTTCCATCCAATGCTGGCATATACGTGGGGGTAAGAAATGAAACGTATTGAATATATATTCATAACTATCAAACGTCAAGAAATATTCTGGTTACTGATTCTTCCAGAAGAACGTGGCTGTCCTCTGAGAGCAACAGAATGATTCAACGCACGTAAGAAACTGCCCCTCATTCCGTTTCATAAGCAGTATTTTCCCCTACACTTTCCCCTCTCCCTATGTCCGTTCGCATGCGAACATTTGCCGTTTCCGCAGTTCTTCTTGTCTTGAGCGCCTGTACGGGAGCCGGTACCCCCGTCCCCGACGGTGAAGATACCTCCTCGTCATCATCTTCCGCGGTTTCCTCTGTCCTGCAAGAAGAGGCTTCCAGCAGCTCCTCTTCCCTCGATGGCGGCGCCCTGTCCGCCTCCGGTGCTTCCGCGGCAGTCCGCGTGATCGATATCACCGCCAAGGATTGGGAGTTCTCCCCCTCCGCCATAACCCTCAAGAAGGGAGAAAAGGTGGCATTCCGCATTACGGCCATCCAAGGCCACCACGGTTTCCTGGTTCCGGAGTTGGGCTTGAATACCGACATTCCCGAAGGCCAGACGGTGACCACGGAATTCCCCACGGACCGCGCCGGCACCTTCCAGTTCCGTTGCTCCGTGCCCTGCGGAGAAGGACATATGGACATGACAGGAACTATTGTTATCCAGGAGTAAAGAGAGTGGACAACATGGCGTTTGTCCAGCGGAATAGAGTGCCCAACAATTCCGCCGACTGCTATGCTTCGTCAGTCCTTTACTTTTTTCCAAACATACCATGTCTGTTCGCATGCGTACGTTCTTGTCTACTGCGGCGATAGGGCTTCTGCTCACCGCCTGCAGTGCTACTCCTCCCGTTGAGGAGCCCACGCCTCCCGTTGAGGAGCCCACGCCTCCCATGATTGAGGAGACGTTGCCCCCCACGGACGAGGAAGTGGTGGATCCCGCGGCCGAGGAAGTGCCGGTAGACGGGACGCCTGAAGAAGTCCCGGCTGAGTGAGAGAGGACGTCCATTCACTCGCAATTCTTCATCAAGAGCGGCGCCGCTCCCGCAAGGGGGCGGTCCGCTTTTGTATTTGCCACGAATCAGTAAATTTTGGCTGATACAAAAGCACTCTGATGTCTGTAGTCTCGCGCACGTCTCCCTATCTATTGTTGGATAACATGCACCTCCGCCCGGTACATGCCCATGGAACAGGTGAGGGAAAAGTCCTTCCGGGGGTCGGAGATGGGTCCCAGCCAGTTCCCTCCCTTTTGAATGGGTGTGGCGAGGTTGTAAGCGGGGGCGGTGAGGAATGCGGCGCAGCCCGCTACATCCTCGGGGGCGTAGGCGTACACCCACGTCTCCTTCCCCGCGCGGATGGTGAAGGAGGAGGGGGAATACCCCAGGCTCGTGACCGTGACGGCGATGACCTGCCGCCCTTGTTCATCAATGGACACGGAGGGGTCCCGGTCCTGCGCCAGGGGAGCGGGAAGGAAGGAAACCACGTCCACGCCGAGGAGCAGGAGCCCGCCGCGCAGGTTGAGGAGCCCCAACACCACCACCAGCATGCCGGAGAACTTGAAGAACCAGCGGAGGAACGCCCCTTCCGCCAACGAGCTCAAGAGGCTTATGCCCAGGAGGGAGGGCAGGGTGCCCAGGGCGAAGACGAGCATGATGGTCCCGCCTTTGAGGAAATTCCCCGAGGAGAGGGCGAAGAGCTGCATGGACTGCGTGAAGCCGCAGGGGAGGAAGAACGTGAGGGCGCCCAGCAAAAGGGCGATGGGGGCGCTCCCCGAACGCGCCATCCGCATCAGGCGGTTGGTCACTCTGCCGGAGAAGGGGGAGCGGAAAGGAAAGCGTGGGAGGAGGCGGAGGAGGTGCAGCCCCAGGAGTACCATGATGGCGGAAATGACCGCCGTGAGGGCGCCCGTGGAGCGCAGGGAGGGTTGCAACACGGCGCCGAGCGCGCCGATGGCGCCTCCCAGAAGAAAGAACCCCGCCAGCCTTCCGCCGTTGAAGAGGAGGAGCGGGAGCAGGCGGCGGGCGGGTGTTTCCCTGTCCGCAACTTCTCTCCATGCGATGGAGAGGGAGAGGAGGAGCCCCCCCACCAAGCTCAGGCAGCTGCTGGAGGAAGCGACGAAACCGAAGAGAAACACCGCTCCCAAGCCGGTGGTGCTGTCGGCGGGCGTCGTGATGGTGAGTCCGAGGGGCGCAAGGAGTTTTCCCAGGATGAGGATCAAAGCCAGGGCGCCCCCGAGTTCCACCCAAAACTGCACTCCGTGGGGCTCGGCGGGGGCGCAGGCGGCGCAGTGGGGATGGGAATGCTGTTCCGTCATGGATGGGGCATGATTGTATCAGAAGGAAGGTGTGGTTGTGTGTTTTTCCCTCTCCCCTAGCCCCTCCCCCATAGGGGGAGGGGAATGTTTTTGTTTTGTGGTTGTTTCTCACTTCGAGTATGCAATGAGGGGGGAACTCGCGCGGCAGGCCTTGCATTTGGTACTATAGGGTCATGGAACCCAAGAAGACGCAGCCGAAAGCAGAGGGAAACAAATCCACCCCCCCCGCGGCGGATGGCATGATCGCGGACAAGGTGCGGGAGCTGGAGGAACAGGTGAAGAAGCTCACGGACATCGCCGGCCGCGCGCAGGCGGACCTGCAGAACGCGAAGATGCGGCTGGAGAAGAGCGCGGAGGACATGCGGAAGTACGCGGCGGAGTCGCTATTGCTGCGACTGCTGCCCACCATCGACAACTTCCAGCGCGCCTTCCAGCACCTGCCGGAAGACCTCCGGGAGAACGATTGGGTAAAGGGGGTCACGGCCATCGAACAGGAATTGATGCGACAGCTCACGGAAATGGGGCTCAAGAAAGTCGATGCGCTCCATCAACCGCTCGATCCCTCCAGGCACGAAGTGCTCCTGCAGGGGGAAGGGGAGGAGGGGAAGGTCATCGAAGTGCTCCAGGAAGGCTACGAACTGCACGGCCGCGTTCTCCGCCCTGCGAAGGTGAAGGTGGGGGCGAAGAAGGAGGGATAGGTGGATGCTAGAAGAATGCGTCCACCGCTTCACGTGCTTGGGAAGAATCCCTGCGCACCTCCTCGGCGAGGTCCTGGGCGGAGAATTCGCGCTCACCGTCCGTGTACACCGGTTCCTTCACATGGGGGACGGAGGCCAGCACCGATGCGATCTTCCGTTCCTTCTTGAGCCAACGCGCAGAGTTCTTGAGTGCCATACGGTACTACTCTATGCATTGCAGACCCAAATACAAGCAACATCGCAAGTCTTTTGATTTGGGCTTGGGTAGGACAAAAAAAAGAGTTATGCCTCCTTTGGGGTGACCGTTGTAACCAATAGGTGATTCTTGCGCTGCATGCGGCAGCATGGCATCCATGACATTCACGCATTGCCCGTTCCAATCCATTGTTTGAACTGGTCGCCCTTATCCTCGAAATTCTTGAACATTCCATAACTCGGGGATGCGGTGGAGAGAAGGCAGATCATTCCGTCCGGTGTGGATTCCTGTGCAATGCGGACGGCATCTTCCATGGAATCGGCGTCGTGGAACGTCACCGTAGCCTCCGCGTCCTCAAGCACCTTGCGGATGCGGGGGCCGCTTCCAGGGAAGAGGATCACGGTGCGGACGGACGATCCCTTGATCCTCTTCGCAAGCTCCGAAAAGTCATTCCCGCGGTCTTGGCCGCCCAGGATCACGGTCGCAACCCGGCTTCCCAGAGCGTCGAGCGCGGCGATGGTGGATTCCGGCGTGGTGGAGATGGCGTCATCCACCCACGTGATGTCGTGGAAGACACCCAGGTCCTGCAGGCGGTGGGGGAGGCCGTGGAAGTTGCGAAACACATCCAGGCAGGTCTCCTTGGGGATGCCCAGTTCCTGCGCCACCTTCCATGCGGCGGCGATGTTGCTCAAGTTGTGTACACCCAGAAGCTTCGTTTCCCCGATCGCCACCGGCGCATCCTGCGGGCCGAAAGGGATCTTCTTACCCGCGCTCTCCTCCGCGATTTCCCGCGCCCCCGGGGAATCGTGAAGGAAGAAGACAAGGTCCTCCTCCGTCTGGAACCGCGTAACGTGCTTCTTGGCTTCCTTGTACGCTTCCAGGCTCCCATGGTAATCGAGGTGCTCCGGGAAGAAGCTCGTGACCACGGCAATGTGGGGGCTCCTCGTCACGTCCATCAATTGGTAACTGCTCATCTCCAGAACGAAGAATGCGTTCTCTTGGGAACGCTCCAGATAGTCGAGCGCGGGATTCCCGATGTTCCCGATGAGGGAGGCATTCTTGCCGGCTGCGGTGAGGAGCTCAAATATCAAACTGGCTGTGGTGCTCTTCCCCTTGCTCCCCGTGACACCGATGACGGTTGCACGGTCCTCGGCGACGGTATCGAGGAAGATCTGGGTGGCATTGGTGAGTAGGGAGGAATGAGTATGGAGTATTGAGGGCGGGATACCGGGGGATTTGATGAGGACGTCGAACTTCTCCAGGTTCATGAGCCACCCGGTGCCCACCTGCAGCCAGCACTTTTCGGGAGGAGCGACGAGCGACGCATTCCGGTCCGCGATCGTTATCTCACAATGCGTCGCATGCGCGTTCAATGCACGGAGGATCGATTGGCCCTCCTTGCCGAATCCCAGGATACACACGTTCTTGCCGCTGAATTCGCGGATATGCACGCGTCAGGAGGGGAACGAAGCGGTGAAGAGCTCCATAGCCGGCGTCCCTTCCCATTCCTTGCGCCCATGGGCGAGGCGGAAGGCCTCCCGGGTCTCCTCCGGCGTCCCCACGCACTCGAACGGCTTGAAGCCTTCCAGCCCCAGGAGCTGCTTGTACAGGGGGAGGAGGTTGGCATCGGCGAAGAGATCCTTGCCGAAGGTCTTGAGGAGCGTTGGACGGGGGAGGGAAACGGCATACAGGGCGAAGACGAAGGCGCATTTGGGGCATTCCCCGCACCATAAGTTTGCCGGCCGCTCCTTCACGATCCTCCAATTGGTATTACAACTCGTCGTCAGGGGAAGGTACTGCGGGTACTTGGCGAATTCCCGCACAACGTTCAATTCGCTCCACGTGCGGAGGTGACTGAAATACCGGAGGGAGGGATGAATGGAGGCAGCAATGTAGTTCCGCACCATCTCTTCGCACGCCAGGCTCTTGCTCCACTGGTGGTTGATCTCCTTTCCCAGGTACGTCACGTTGCCGTAGGAAGCGCTCTCTTCGTTGCCGAAGGCCACCGCGTCAAAATCACCCAGCAGGGCGACGACGACGGCGAGGAAGGAGAGATAGCCCGTAATGGGGACGTGGCCGTTGAGGGCGCCCTCCTCGTTCAATGTGAAGAGGCGGGAGGAGAGGCTGCGCTTGACGGTGAGGAGGGGGAGACCCATGGCCTCGGCCAAGCGGTCGATCACCGGGTGTTGCCCCACGCGGAACAGGGTCACCGTGGCGCCGGCCTTGCGGAGGAGCTCGGCGGTGACCACCGAGTCTTTTCCGCCGCCGATGGGGACGAGAACCTTCTTTCCCTGCATTCCCTCTTCTCGCGGGGGGAGAGGGGGAGTACTCCCGGTTTCTAAGCCCGGCTCGAAGGGAAAATGAATGAGGCCACGGAAATCGATCCGGTTCCTGAAGAAGAACTCGCCCAGGCCTTCCTCGTACATCGTGTGCCAGAACCTTGCTTGCGCTTCCGTGAGCGGCTGCGTCCTCACCTCGATTGTTTTGGGGAGGCAGGTCTTGTAGTAACTGATGCCGCCGATCATGTGGAGGGCGTGGAGGGCTTCCGGCAAGCCGGGCTTGTCTGCCGCAGGGGGAAGGCCCAGGGGTAAGGTAAGGGTTTCGGTGAAGCGGATCTCATCGCCTGTGGTGAGGCCTTCCGCACCATCCAGTGCGTAGACGAGTTCGATGGTTCCCGTTTCCGCGTTGTGGGAAAAGGAATCGAAGATGAAGGTCGTGTAGGGCTTCATGGGGAGTACCAGCATACCCGAAATCCCATTGCACTGCCCCACCGTTCCCTTCCTGCCGTTCTCTGCATCGAGTACAATAGAGGGCGTGCCGGAGTGGCGGAATTGGTAGACGCGCACGACTCAAAATCGTGTGCCGCAAGGCATTGAGGGTTCGATTCCCTCCTCCGGCACCATCCGGCTTCGTGCCCTCTGGGGCACTACGCCGCGATATTCGTTCATGAGAATAATAGAGGCCAGATGCCGCGGCGCAGTCCGCAGACGAAGCCGGGCTAACAACAAGGGGTAGAGGCATGCATTGCCTCCACTGGGTGTGCTGTCGCCCCGAACAAGGGGGGGACTGTATGCGGAAAAAAAAGCAAGGATAAGGAATCCCGAAGTGGAGCCACCGGGTTTCGTGCGGCCATGGGAGCGGAAAGAATCGTCATCCCGATCCTTCTGGTTCGGGGGAGGACTTCGTGAATACCATGGAATCCTTTCCATCCCCCCTCATCCTCCTATGGAAAAGCAACCTCACATACTTTGCATCAGTCAAATGGTGAAGGATATCAAGGTTCCGACGGGGAATCCGGAACTGGAACAGGCGATGGGGAAACTGCTGCGCGGGGTGAAGAAACATAAATTCGTCCCCGGCAACAAGATATCCGCCGAGTTGCAGCCGCGGGAGGTCAATGCCGAGGGGGTCCTGGTTGCCGATCTTGCCGGTGGGAAGTTGAACAGCGATCTCGATGTGAGGATCACCCAGTCTTTTCCGCTCCACCTTGAAGGATACGAAGGGCCGATGGATATAGAATCCATCTTCAGCCGTGTGGAGGGGGCGCGCATTGATGACGGCGGCAACGTGCAGAACCAAGTGGTTGATATGGCGCTTGTCGTGGCTTTCTCCAATATCCAACAACTGTTGGATGATGTGCACAAACGCCTCGTTCTCACCGTGGCAAGCAGCGGTGACCCCTTTGATAAACTCCCGCTCCACCTGAAGAACCGGGTAAAGGGAGTGGTGGACGTCCATACATTGGACCTGCCGGGCCGCGTTGCCGTACAGGTGCCGTGGGTGGACGGGGCTGAGCATGGAACGCTGGGCATCACGTCCGAAGCGAGGGAGTCGAAAGCGGCCGTGGAGAAGCTCATACAGGAATGTGACGAGTTCCGTAAGGCGTTTCACGTTGCGACGTGTTTTGCCACGACCGACTCGCTCTTTGAGCAACTGGAGAAATTTGCAGAACCGGATTACTGCTACATCATCAATGCGTCCACGGCGTTCCGGACCAGGGTCGCGGAGCAATCCTATAAACGGGCGGTTCTTCTCCCCATGAACGAAGGCGAAGCGGCGGATGTGTGCAGGGTCCTCCTCCTGCGCGCGACCGATGAAGAACAGGAACGGCCGCCTTTCCCCTCGCCGTTCAAGCCGAACGGGTATGAGGTGGATACGGAAGCATTGCGCCAGCTCGATGTCTCTCTCGACGTATTCCGCACGTACCTGCCCTTTGACCGTCAGATCAAGCGGGGAAGTTTTGCAGCCCCCATCAGCTTCGGTCCCAAGGGCGGGTTGATCGTGGGGGTGGGGCACGAGGACCTTGCCTGCTTCACTACGATCCCCAATCCCGATGGAGAGACCCGCATCCTCAAAGACTACTGTGAGCCGTCGGACGTGGTGATGGGCCGGGAATTTGAAATGGGGGCGGGGGATGCGGTGGCATCGATGGTGACGCTCTTCCAAGCCATTGATCCCCAGCTGTATATCAAGCCGTTCATGGAGGAGGGGGAAGGCAACAACAGGCAGTTCATCAATCTCGTCAGCACCATCTTCCTCAGCGTGCTCAGCAGGATCGTGGGAAATCTCGCCGTCCGTAACCGCCAGACCAACCTCTCGAATGTGCGGCCGGACGCCTTTACGAGCATCTTCGAGGATGTTGCGCAGGAATCCATCACCCTCGCGCGCACGCAGTCGAACATGATGGGGGAGAAGCATGTTTCCGGCACCATACCTCGCTGGGGTATCAGTGCGCTCAGTTGGAGGGTGGGACAGATCGCGTATCCGCCGTCGCGGTTATCCTGAGCGCAGGACGTCGCCATGGCGGCGGCATCTCCCGCGGCACAGTAGACGGCAATCGTCCTCTCTTCTACAGTAGGGGCCATGTTGCCCACCACCCGCCTCACAAAGTTGAGCCTCTTCCTGGGAATCCTTTCGGTGGCCTCAGCGGGTGTCGCGTTGCGCTCAACGATACGGTTGGGGGCATCGCTGGACGAGTATTACCTGTTCCAATCATCACAAGGAGTGGTGGCTGAACGTTCCCCCGGAACGGAGATCATGGAGCGGACGGCAAGCGGGGGCGTGATGGAGGAGCAATCGTCCCTGTTGGGAACGCTGCAGCCGCTGGAGTGATCACTCCAGGGGATTGCCGAAGATATCCAGGAGCGCCCGGCGCAGTTGTTCCGCAGGTTCCGCAGCCAACACCACCATGCGTCCGCGTTGGTAAACCTGCAAACGATCCGGGGGAAGCCCCAGGGACGAGAGGTCATTGCCCAGGGTGAGGATCCTGCGGGCGTCCGTTGCCGCAGCCTGCGTGGATTCGTAGCTCACGAGGAGCAGGGATTCCTCCCCCACGCGGATGGTGCGAACGGGACGGTGCAGCGCGGGGTCCACGGCCACATTCGAGGCCAAGGCGTCAATGCCGCGTTCGCGCAGGATGGCGGTAAAGGCGTCCGTATCGGTTTCCAATTGCTGCGTCAGCGTGCGCGAGTGCGCCGTGCCGGCGGAGAGGGTGGAGCCCGTTTCCGTTTCCCGCGTTCCCAGCACGTCGGAGGGGGAGCAGGCGGAAAGGACGAGCATGGTGGCGATTCCCAGTGCAGGAGCGGTGATACGTGTGTGCATAACCGAATAGTGTACGGCATTTTGCCCGCCGTTCCATCACTTTGAGGACTTCTGCGCCGTGCGTTTTCCGCCTTTTCCCTTGCGTTCCAGGAGCAGGAGCACGTCCTCATCCGTGAGCTGCGGGAAGGAAAGGTACCACTGTCCCACGGCATGGAACGGCGCGGGGGCGGCCAGCACCACCACTTCATCCGCTTCCTTGCGCAGGTGATCGGCCGTGTCCAGAGGGGCTACCGGCAGGGCGACAACGATGCGCAAGGCCTGCAATTTCCGCATGTCCTCCAGTGTGGCGAGGAGCGTGGAACCGGTGGCGGCGCCGTCATCGGTGAGGAGCACGATCTTGCCGGTGAGGGAAACGGGTTCCGGCGGCGCAAAAACTTCTCGGCGCCTGCGCATTTCTTGCATTGCATCCTCGATGATGGGTTCGATATCCGTGAACTCCAGGCCTTCATGCGCCATCATGTCCTCATCCAAATAGGTCCCACCGTCTTCCGCAATGGCCCCTAGCGCGAATTCCGGGTTCGCCGGGTGCCCGATCTTGCGCACGTTCCACGGGAGAAGCGGGAGGGAGAGCGCATCCGCCAACGCGCGTCCCACGGCCACGCCGCCCCGCAGGATGCCGATGATCACGGTGTCCTTGCGTCCGCGGAAGCCGCCGAGTACTTCGGCCAGTTTCTGCCCGGCATCGCCGCGGTCCAGGTAGGGGAGAGGGTCGGGAATATCCATTGGAGCATTGTCGCCGTTCCGCGCCGCGGCGGCAACGGAACGGTCTGTTTTTCAGGGTTCAATCCACGAGGGGCGTTCGGGTTCAGGCATGAGAGGTTTCGTATAGCGCAGTGTTTCCGGGTCGTAGGCGGTAGGATCAAGGTTCTTCCCGCCGCGGATGGTTGCCATGTCCATGAGGGCGAGCGTGTCTTCCAGTGACCTGCTTCCTTCCGGAAGATGGGCAATGACGCCGTCTTCCCCTTTGAGCGCCGCCTGCATGGCGGTGTTGCCCAACCGGCGGGCGAAGGCCGCATCGCGGGTCGTAGGGGGGCCGCTTCGGAAGAGGTACCCCGGGCAGAGCTGCATGGTGCTGATATTTGCGTTATTGAGCCACCGTTCGATGTAGCCTCGCACCCCTCCCAAGCGCATATGGCCGAAAGCATCGGGCAGACCTGCAAGATGGATTTTCATCCCGTCGATCGGGTACCCTTCCGCAACCACGAGCACGAGCGCCTTCCCCTGCGAGCGGATCTTCTGCTGGATGGCGCACACAACCTCATCTTCAGAAAGCTCCATTTCGGGGATCAACACGCCGTCGGCATTCTCCGCGCTCGCCGCAGCCAGCCATCCGCAATCCCTTCCCATGGCTTCGATGATCATCACTTTCTGGCAGTTCTCCGCTTCCACGCGCCCCTCGCGAACGAGATGCTGTCCGCAGAGCGCCGCAGTGGTTGCGCCGAAGGAGTAGGCGATGCGCAGAAAATCATTGTCGATCGTCTTCGGAACCCCTACGGCTTGAACAGTTTGAGACTTCCCGTGCGCGTTCCTCCTCTTCAGGATGTCGTAGCGGTGGAGCATGCTCGCGCCGCGCCAGAGCGTATCGTCGCCGCCGACGATCGCCAGGATATCCACGCGGTTGCGCGTGAGGTTTTCCTGGATCACCTCCGCATTGCGATGGAACACCTCCAAGTCCACTTGGATGATGTTCCCGTCGGTGTTCACGGGAATGGGCTTGGTGCGGGATGTGTGCGGCAGGGATCCCGGCTCGAGGAACAGAGCGTCCAATCCCCTCTGTTGCACCAAGGGATACGAGAAGATGTCCCGGTATTCCTGTTCAGGCGTTATCAACCCTTTATACCCCTCGGGGATCACCACCACTTCATGGCCTTCTTTTGTGGCGGTTTGCGTGAGGCCGTAGTGGGCTGCGTTCGACCCGGGGCAGGTTCCGCCACCCTGGAGGAGTGCGATTTTCATTGGTTGGGAAAATTAGAGTAAGGGGGGCCGCGTGTCAAGAAACAGTGACACCTGTCTCTCCCATGGTCGTTTTGATTCTCGGGGCGTTTGGCTTCATACTATGGGCGGTTCAAGATCGTTTCATCTTCGGTTTCGACCTATGTACGACGTCCTAGTCATCGGCCTCGGCGCCTCGGGATACACGGCCGCCATCTACACGGCGCGCTATCAGCTCAAGACGTTCCTCGTGGGCTTGGAGGAGGGGGGTTTGGGGATCACGGCGGCGGAAGTGGGCAATTGGCCGGGTGATGTGGAAGTGCACGGACCGGAGCTGATGGAGCGGTTCAAGAAACATGCCCTGAGCTTCGAGGAAGTGACGCACAAGGTGGCGCGCGTGGAGAAGATCGAGAAGGTCGCAGAGGGCTTCAAGGCGACGTTGAGCGGCGGAGAGAGCGTGGATGCCAAGGCGGTGATCTTGGCTACGGGCTCCAACAAACGCCATTTGGGCGTCCCCGGGGAAAAAGAATTTGCGGGGAAGGGCGTCTCCTACTGTGCCACGTGCGACGCGTTCTTCTTCCGCAACAAGACCGTGGCCGTGGCGGGGGGAGGGGATGCGGCGGTGGAGGGGGCGGCCATCGTGGCGCAGGTGGCAAAGCACGTCTACCTGGTCCACCGCCGGGATGCGTTCCGCGCGGAGCCGTATTGGGTGGATAGGGTGAAAGCGCGCGAGAATGTCACGTTCGTCCTGGAACGGAACGTGCGGGAGATCCTGGGCGAAGGGAAAGTGACGGGTATCAAGCTCGATCAGCCGTTCGAGGGGAACGATGTCCTCGCCGTCGACGGCATTTTCATCGAAATCGGCTCCGATCCGGCTTCCGCATTGGGGAAGAGCCTGGGGGTGGAGGTGGACGGGAAGGGCTTCCTCAAGGTGAATAACGCCATGCGCACCGCCGTTCCCGGCGTCTTTGCGGCGGGCGATGTGACGAACGGCAGCAACCGCTTCGCGCAGTTCGTCACGGGGGCGGGGGAGGGAGCGGTGGCAGCCAACAGCGCGTTCGGGTTCATCCACGGGGATGGCGTGGGGATGGGGGCGATCGAAGGTGGATGACCGTAGGGCGGGCATTCTTGCCCGCGTGAACCTTGCGCGGTCAATGTCTAGATTGGCTTATCCGGACTTGCATTCCTTGCGTTTTGTAAGTAAAGTCTCCGGGCTATGCCTCGTGGTAAGCGCACCGTCTTCGGCATGTTCTGCAAGGAATCCGGCAACCGCGTGGGAACCGTCCGTTTGCATAAGCAGAATGCAAAGGGAGTCGGTTGGAAGGATTTCAAGACCGAAAAATACTGTCCCGTGTGTCGCAAGAAGGTCGCCATGAAGCTCAAGGAGGAACGGCACGCCGCGTAAAGCTTCCGCGTTCTCCCTACACCTCCGCACGCATCAGTCCTATAGTACTCTCATGGAAGAGAAGTACCGTTTGGCGGCGTCCGTGATGGTCCTCAAGCCCATGGAGGTCTGTACCCGGGAAGGGTGCAAGACCATCCATCAATTCCTTCTGCTCCATAAGCCGCGCAAGAACGATGCGTGGCAATTGCCGCAGGGGGGTGTGGAGCAGGGGGAGACCGAGCGGGAGGGGGCGTTGCGGGAACTGAAGGAAGAGGCCGGCATCAGCGACACCACCTTCCTCGCCTCCAGCCCGAAGGTCTACCAGTACGATTTCCCGCCGTCGTACCGCCATTTCCGTCCGGATAACATCTGCGGACAGAAGATCTCCTTCGTCTTCACGCTCGTGGAACCGGAGGCGCGCGTGGAGGTGGACGGCAAGGAAGTGGATGCGCACGCGTGGGTGGATCCCTCCCAATTGCAGTTGTACGTCCATCGGAAGGAGTACTTGGAGCTGCTGCAGGGGCTTTACGAAGAGGCGTTGAGGTTCGTGGAGGAAAAGCCATCCGTCCCTCTTCGTCCATGAGCGCTATTCTATGCGTTGTCCTGCTCTCCTTTCTTTTGTCAGGGCGACAAAAGAAAGGAGCAAAGAAAAGCGCTCCGCCGCCGAAGCTCCTCCTCCCGGCCCTGTGCCTCCTCGTCAGCCCCTGCAAGGTTTCGAGGCTGACTCGTCGGCCGGTATGTGGAAGCAGGGCCTTCCCCTTCACCCCCCGCGGCGGCGGAACCCCCCTTTTTCACCATTGATCTCCCATGCGTTTACTCTCGTTGTCCCTGCAGGATTTCCGAAACTACGCAACCGTGCAATTGGATGTTTCGGAGGGGCTGCTCCACCTCTTCGTGGGAAAGAATGCGAGCGGCAAGACGAACCTGCTGGATGCCGTGGCAATCCTCTCCCAAGGCGCGTCCGCGCTGGGTTTGCAGGAGGAAGACCTGGTGCGCCGGGGGCGGGAGTTCTACAGGGTGCGGGGGGAAGTGGCGGGTGATAACGGCGAGGGGGCGGCGTTGGAAGTGACGAGCCAGCTGGAACCGCGGCGGAAGAAAGCATGTTTCCGCAACGATGTGAAGACGGCTGCCGCCGATTTTGTGGGCTTGCTGCCCACCGTCCTGTTCCTGCCCCAGGACCTCGACCTCTTCACCGGCGCCCCCGCCGAGCGCCGGCGCTTCTTGGACAACCTGCTCTCGCAAGTCTCCCCCGCCTACTACCGCGCGCTGGGCAAGTACCAGCAACTCCTCAAACAACGGAACACCCTCCTCAAGCGCATCGCGAACCGCGAAGCCAAGGAGCGCGATCTGGAGCCCTGGGACGCGCAACTTGCGGAGGAGGGGAGTGTTGTCACCCTGGCGCGGCTGGAGCTCATCGAGACGTTCACGCTCACGTTGGGGGAGGAGCTGCGGGCGCTGGGGGAAGCGTGGGAGGCGGTGCGGCTCGAGTACCGCCGGAAGGGGAAGGAGCGCAGCCGCGAAGGATTGGCGCGGGAAATGGTCACGCTCCTGGAAGCCGCGCGGGAGCGGGATATCCTCCTCCAGTCCACATCCGTAGGACCCCACCGGGACGATTGGGGCATCCTCATCAACGGGCTTGCCATGGAACGTTTCGCCTCGCGAGGGCAACAGCGCGCAGCCGTGGTGGCACTGCTCTTTCTGGAGGCTTCCTACCTGGAACTCAAGCGGGGGGAGCGGCCGGTGATATTGCTCGATGACGTTTTTTCGGAACTCGATGACCTCCACCGGGAGCGCGTGGCGGCGGCGTTCCCGCAGAACCAGGTGTTCCTCACCTCCACACACCTCCCCCCCTCTCTCGTAAAAGGGGCGGTCCTGTGGTCCATTGAAGAGGGGACAGTGAGAAAGATGTGATACGAAACAATCCCGCTTGAAGTCATCTTTAGGAGAAAGCCAAGGAAGTATGTGTATGGAGCGCCCCGTACGCCGCCATCGCCAATGCGTCCGCCGCATCGTCACCGGGCCGTTCCGCAAGGTTCAGCATGCGCATCACCATATCCTGCACCTGCCTCTTATCCGCCTTCCCGTCCCCCGTAATGGCGGATTTCACCTGGAGGGGGGTCACTTCGAGCAGGGGGATTGCCGCCTGCCGGAGGGTGAGGAGGATCACGCCGCGCGCTTGCGCCACATCCATGGCGGTCTTCACGTTCGTCTCGAAGAAGAGCTTCTCCACCACGGCAAGGTCCGGCTGCCGTTCCCGCAGGTACTGCGTGAGGTCATGGTGGATTTCCGCAAGCCTGTCTCCCATGCCCAGCCCGGCCTTGGTACGCAGGAGCAACCACTCCTCCAGGCGGATGTCATGCGGAGAAGATGTTATCACAACACCTAAACCGATAGTGGCAAGGCCTGGATCGACACCGAGGACTCTCATGCACGGAGTGTATCAGCAGAGGGTGAATGCGTAGAATGAAAGCCTGTAAACTGCTATAATAGAAGGAAAAATGGGCTTCCTGAACTTCAAAAACACACAGCGGCACCGTCACCTCGTCGCGGCACCCCTCGTGCTCCTGGCGGCGCTGCTCACACTGGGCGTAGCGGATTCTTCGCTCTGGAAAGCGTCGGCCGTACCGGTGACAACCATCACCATCCCGTCCGGTACGGAGGTACGGCTGGGGGGGGGTCTGCGGGCGCTGGGGGGGGAGGAGGGCGCCACGATGGAGGGGGGGGTGAAAGAATACACACTCCTCCGCGGCAGCATGCTCTTGAAGAGCGAGGGTGTCGCACGCGTGCAAATGGACCGATGGGCCATCACGCTGTTGGATGGCACGGTGTTTGTGGAGCGCACGTCATCCCAGAAGCTCTCCATCGCGGCCATCACGGCGCATGCGCTCGTACAAGACGGCGAAGGGAGGGGATTGGTGGTTCCCGTCACCCGCCAGTGGAAGAGCACGGACCCGTTGGAGGCGGCTTCCCTGCAGGATGTTCCCGCTTCCTTCCTCCAGGAACAGAGGACACGGGCGCAGGGGATGAAGGAGGAGGCCTTGCCAAACATCGTCAAGGAGCCCCCTGCGCTCATGGGCGGCCCCTGGGTGTTCCCCTCCGCGGTGGAGCGTGCACAAGGACGCAACGAGGACGCGGTCTTCGGCTATATCCGTCACCTGTTGGCTACGCGGCAATGGTCCGTATTGCAGGGGTATCTCGCCCTCCCGGAGGTGACGGCATTCCTGGGGGAATCGCCGCTCACGCAAAGCCTCCTGCCCGCTCTCATCCTGCAATCAGAGGATACGCAACGCGCATCCCTGCTCCTCTTGCCGTTCGTCGCCGCGGATCCGGATGCGTTCGTGCTCCTCTCCGTCCATCCCGTCTTCCGGGACGCAGCCTGGTTGCTCCCCGCGCCTCCACCGGAAGGGGAGAGGATGCTGACGCTCCTTCGGAGCGTCCCTGCGGCAGATACCCTGGCGGAGGCCTTTTCTGAGGGCATACACCTACGCTGGCAAGAGGCCGTGCGCCATGCCCTCACACGCGCGGAGACGCCTGCGACGCTTGCGCAATCATTCCTGGAAGACGGCATCGCCACACTGGAGAGCCTTCTCGAACGCGGGTACGTGCACAGGCTCGTGCGGTATGCGGAAGAGTACCGGGAGCTGGCGGAACCCTATGCGGACAGTGCCGAAGAGGTACAAGCCGCTCTGCGGCGCATCCGTGCGCTGGAGGCGGGGGCGGAGGCTGCGGGTGGGAGCGCGGGGGCGGAAGAGGAGCGCGTGGCTGATGTTCCGGCTCCTGTTTCCCCAAATTCGCCCTCCGAAGATCCGCTCTACACGGAGGAGGAAATCCGTTCCCTCACCTACACGGCACTTCGCGACGCGGGGGCGCTCTTCATGGTCACCACCGAGATCCGTCCACTCACCACCGGCAAGGCGGCCGTGGAGGGAATCCTCTTCGGCAATGGCTCCTTCTCCTTCGAATTCGATCCCCTCACGCGTACGGTCAACAGGATCACCAAAGGGGAAACTGTGCTGCCCTTCTCCCTTTCCTTCGAGAAATTCGTGGCGTGGGCGAGGGAATGAAGAATGTAGAATGATGAATGGAAAATGCAGCGGGGTATCAATTTGATTCGAGAGTCGCCTTCCGGAAAAGTGCATCGCATACTTCTTCCGTTACGTCCAAAATCCGTAGCAAAGGGTCATCCTCTCCGATCGTGAGCAGGCCTCGCGCCCCCTTGCGTATGGATTGCTTTATTAATTCCCGCCCCTCTTCACCTGCGTTGTATCCCTCTATCACATTCGTAACGCAATCGTGCTCAAAGCCCGCCAGTGGCCTGCCCAATTGTTCTTCTACAGCCGATACAACTCGGTTGTTATGAAGATGTATCATGCTTTGACAGTAAGATTCTCCTGTATTTGTGTCAATGATGGTGGGCGATGATGGATTTGAACCATCGACCTCGACATTATCAGTGTCGCGCTCTAACCCCTGAGCTAATCGCCCTGATAGAAACGATCCGTATCCTCGGCTGGCAGCAGTAATGCCTGGTCGTGCCCTCAGTACCCCGAAGCGGGAGCAACTTTAACGAACACGGAAAGACCCACTGCTCAGACCCAAAAAGCCTACGGGGAGCGGCCTTGTGAGTCAATAACAGGCGGATCTTCGATGGTTTGACAGTCTCTATTTCTCCGCCTTCTATTCCCATCGCCCACCAACCGTTTCTTTCAGTCATAGGGGTGAATGGATACTGTTGGTTGTAAGGGGGAATGAAGATATGGAAGCAATAGAAATACATTGAGTTTATGCCTTTCCGAGCGCAAATTGACAAAAACATACAACACGATAAAGTATAAAAGTGTTTCAGGAATCTACGTTGTTCTTTCTTGTACGAGGAGGTCCGCCATGAATTCGTGTGTCCTCGATTGCCATCCCAATCAATTGCAGACTGCGTTATCTACATGGTTAACAGAGCATCCGAAGGTCACTATCGTTCATGCTCAGCAAACTGTGTATAACTGCAAGGGGATCGAAAGAGTCCTCTTCACCATTATTTACACATAGAGCCTGCATAAACCTGAAGCCTGCCGCAGCTCACGCTGCGGCATTTTCTTTGATCACAAAAAAGCGGGGAACGTTCCCCGCTTGCAAGATCTCCAAGAGACGATTATTGGGAGCTTACGGATGAACTGCTGGAGGAGGAGCTCACACTGCTGCTCACGGAAGAACCGGAGCTGGCGGAACTCACGCTGCTCGAGGAGGAGCTGCCGGAGCTGGGTTGGAGCTTTTGCCATTTCTGTTCCAGTTTGATGCTCCTCGCTTTGGCCTGCTCTTCCAGATGGCGCTTCTGATTCTCGTATTTCTGGTTCACATGTTCCAGCTTCTTCTCGAATACCTGCGTGTTGGTCACCTTCTTCACTTCCAACTTCTTCAGTGCGGCGGCCTTGCGGGCTTCGATCTTCTGCTTTGCCTGCTCCCTCTTCCATTCCAGGAGGAGTTTCTTCTGTTTTGCGAGGCAGACCTTCTTGGCACCGGCACCCTTCACCACGGCGCATGCTTGCAACTTGGGTCTGACGATGCGCGAGGAGACGGAGGATGCAGAAGATGCAGAGGATGCAGAGGAGACAGACGAGGAGCTGCTTGTCACCGAGCTGGAGCTGCTCGATGAGGAGGAAGAGGACTCTTCCGCCAGGGCGGTGGATGCTACGGAGCCGGCAAGCACCAACACGGTGAACAGGGAAACGAATGTCTTCATACGGAGAGGTGGGAAGGTACGTATGTATGGTACGCAAGCTCGCCAGGAATCCAATTGCGGTGCACCCCCGGTCACCTTCTCGTATATCCTTGCCCTGTCATCTCTTGTAGATGGCGGTGACGCTCTGTCCACTTTCAACGTGTTGTATCACCCAGGCGAGCAGGGGGGCGATGGGGAGGATGCGCAAGCCCGGGAAGGCTTTGGGATCCAGCGGCATGCTGTCCGTGACCACCGTTTCCGTAAAGGCGGCTTGACGCAGGCGTTCCACCGCGGGACCGGACAATACGGCGTGGGTGGCGGCTGCGTACATCTCTTCCCGCGCCCCATTCTCCCTGAGCAGTTTCTTGGCGGAGACCAAGGTGCCTGCCGTATCGATCAAATCGTCGTACAGGATGCACGTCTTGTCCTTGATATCCCCCACGATCTCGTGGATTTCCGCAGTCTGGTGCGCGGGACGGGTCTTGTGGAGGATGGCCAGTTCCGCCCCCAGGGTATCCGCGAACTTCTTGGCGCGCTTGGCGCCTCCCACGTCCGGCGCCACCACCACGGGATCCGGAAGATTCTTTTCCTTGAAGTACTTGGTGAAGATGGGGCGGGAGGAGAGGGCGTCCGCGGGCACGGAGAAGAAGCCCTGGATCTGGTCGCTGTGGAGTTCCAGGGTCATCACGTGGTCCGCGCCCGCTTCCTCCAGCAGGTGCGCGATGAGCTTGGCGGAGATGGGTTCCCGAGGTTCCGTCACGCGGTCTTGGCGCGCGTACGGGAAGTGGGGGAGAACCACGTGCACGGTGTGCGCGAAGCTGAGCTTGGCGGCCTGGCACATGAGCAGCAGTTCCATGATGTCCTCATTGGGGCGGTGCGTGGCCGTCTGCAGCAGGTACACGTCCTGTCCGCGGACGGATTCCTCGAACTTGACGTAGTTCTCGCCGCAGCTGAACTTCTTGAGCGCGATCTTCCCGAGCGGGATGCCCAATTCCCGGGCGAGGGCGTTGGCGAGGGCCGGGTGTGAGGATCCGCTGAAGAGGTGCATGGTTGTGGAAGGAGTGACGAATGGGATCGTACCATAGGAGCCCTCTCCCCGCCCTCTCCCATTGGGAGAGGGGGACGAGGAAACTGTGAACTGCCTTGGGGATGCATACGGGGGAGTATCCTGTAGGATATTGGTACCTTTGTTCTATGCACGCACGGTTCTCCACCACGCTCCATCTGCCGGTCGTCGACGACGACGTGGTGGAGGAATTGGGGCGCATCAACGGCGTGCTCATCCATCCGGATACGGGAAAGGTGGAGGGGTTCTTCCTGCGCACACACGGCTTCTTCCGCCGCCAGAACTTGTTCCTGGCGACGGAGGACATTCAGCGGTGGGGGTTACGCATCACGGTGCGGGGACCGGAAGTTCTTGCGCCCGTGGAGGAGCGCGTGCGGTTGCAGACGCTCCTGGAGGAAGGGCGCTACGTTCTGGGACAGCGTGTGGTGACGGAAACGGGCCGCACGCTGGGACGGTGTGCCGACGTGCAGTTTGAGACGGAGTTCTTCATGGTGGAGTGGCTCTTGATCCGCAAGTTCTGGCGCTGGCGCACCTCTCTCCCGCTCTCCCAGATCCTCGAAGTGCGCAAGGATGCCGTGGTGGTCCGCGATCCCCTCAGCCCCGTCCCCGAGAAAGCGAAAGAAGAGAAATCACCCATGCTGCAGGTGCCGGAGGCCGCCTAGCCTCACCCGGCACCTTTTCTTCAAAAATAAAAGCGCGCCTTCCGGCGCGCTCTGAAAACCGAAGCGAGGAAGATCATGTGCCGAAGATGCCCGGCACCGTACCCATGATGAAGCCGACGATGATGCGAGCGAGCAAAATGACGATGAGGCCCACCACCACGTAGAGGATGGACTTCTTGGCCTTCTCCTTCGCTTCATCCTCCCCCTGCGAAACGATGAGGCGGATGCCGGCAATGATGATGAAGGCGATGGCGACGAGCGCGACGAGGTCGAGGACGAAGACGATGATGCTCAAGATGGCATCAATGAGGTCATCCTTGCCGCCTTCACCGCCGGAGGGCAAGCCGGGGATCTCGGGGATTTCTATCTGCGCGTGGCTGATGGACGGGGAGAGCAAGGTTGCCGCTGATGACAGGGCTGCCCACAGGCGAAGAGAGACTCTGTTGAACATGAGGGAGGGTGGAAATTACGGTTATTCTTGCTTGCTCTTCAGCTATCTGCAATGTGGAGCGCAGTGTTTGACCTTGACGGAAACCGCGTATCTTTCTGCTTTGCTTGCTCCGGGGGAAAACCCTACGTGTTGCTCGCAAACCCCGCGCCCACCAGCACTATGGCCGGCGCGGCGAAGAGCAGGTCTTGATTGAAGATCATGAGTTGCATGAGCATGCTCTGCCGGATGATGGGGGAGAGGGAGGCGAGGTTGGGGAGGGAGGCGTCCAGGAGGGGGAGGCCGCTGGCGTACGTGAGGAGGGTGGAGAGGAGCAAACCCGCCGTGGCCACGCCGCACAGCACCGTGATGACGATATTCACGATCATCGTCTCCCGTGCATACACCACCGTGAATCCCGCCTTGATGGTGAGCAGGATCATGATGACGATGAAGAGGATGAGCTTGGTGATGGAGAGGAGGGGAATGCCTTCCCCCAGCCCGAAGAGGCTGTTCTGGGTGAGGCCCGCCTCCGCGCCCACGCGCTGGATCACGTTGCCGATGCCCTGCACGGCCAGGATGGCGATGTACGTGGAGATGATCACCTTCACCGATTCCCTCTTTCCGATGATGAACGTGTAGGTCACGACGATGGCGAAGAACACGATGATGAAGAGGTCCCAACTCATCTGGAGGTTCGCCATGGGAGGGATCATACCGTGTTGCATCCCATCTTCAGCTATGAGGTATTGTTTCATTGTTGAATTGTTGCATTGTTCGCAAGCGAGACTTGCACCGATGGGAGCAATGGAACAATGGAACAATGGAACAATGGAACAATGATGTCTACAATGGCCACCACTCATGCGACACGGGTTTCTCCTCATCGATAAACCGGCGGGCATCACCAGCCACGATGCCGTGGCCATGGTCCGCAGGACGCTGCCGGAGACCCATGCGGGCCACCTGGGCACGCTGGACCCCGCGGCGACGGGTCTCCTGGTGATGGGCGTGGGACGCAAGGCGCTCAAGGTGATCGAACTGTTCAACGGGCTTTCCAAGGAGTACGAGGCGGGCGTCCGCTTCGGCGCGGTGAGTACCACGTACGACGGGGAGGGGGTGATAGAGGAAGTGAAGCCGCCGGGGGGATGGACGGTTCCCCAGCAGGTGATTCTGCAGCGCACCATCGCCGACCGCTTCATAGGGAAGATCGACCAAGTACCCCCCTCCTACTCCGCCATCAAGGTGGGCGGGGAGCGCGCGTACCGTAAGGCGCGGCAGGGGAGGAGCGTGGAGCTGGCCGCGCGACAGGTGGAAATCATCTCTTGCACCATCCTCTCCTATGCCTATCCGGACCTGGTGCTGGATGTCACCTGCGGCTCGGGCACCTACATCCGCTCCCTCGCCCACGACCTCGGCCGCCTCCTCCGTTGCGGCGGGTACTTGAAGAGTCTGCGGCGGACAAAGGTCGGCCGCTGGTCCGTTACCGATGCCGTGCCTCCCGATAAGGCTGCCTGGGCGCGCGTGATACCCCTCAAGGAGGTCCTCAGGGGCTTCCCCCGCCGGGAACTTACTTCCCAAGAGTTCAAAGCGTTGGGCTATGGCCAGGACATCGCGGGTACAACAGCCCCGGGTACCATCGCATGGCACGAGGAACTCCCCGTCGCCCTCTTGGAGCAGAAGGGGGAGGGGGTAATCCACGCGAGGAAGATGTTGTGATGGTGGGTCAGGTGGGATTTGAACCCACGGCCAATTGCTTAAGAGGCAACTGCTCTACCGGACTGAGCTACTGACCCGTTACGGGTACGGTACCAAAACAGACCGCTGTTGACAACGATCCTTAGGGGGGAAGACCGGGCTTACGATCACTCAGAACCCCTCTCCAGCTTGGCGCGGAGGGCTTCCTCGAATTGCTTGCGGTGTTCCCTGTGGCCAACAATTTCCTGCTCCCGCTTGGCGAAATCCTGTTCCAGTGAGGCGATCTGCGCCGCCGTACCGTCATCGCCCTTGCCGTCGTTGACCTGCGCTTGCAGCTTATCGTGCAATTCCTGCGCCTCCTCATTCTGCTTCACGAGCGGGTAGATGACGCCCGTGAACGCATGGATGGCATCCAGGAGTTCCTGTTCGCTCATGCCTCCCGTGTCTCCGGGGAGGGGGGGCGGGGCTGCGCGTTCCTCTTCCGTCGTCTGCGCTTCCGGGGCTTCACCTGCCGCCGGTTCCGTAACCGTCACAGGGGCGTCCGCAGGCGTTTCGGGGGGAGGGGAATCTGCCTCCGGGGGCGTTTCCTCTTTCGCCGTCTCTTCCGGGGCGGCCTCCTGCTCCTCTTCCTCCGGCGTGAGTTCCTGCGCCGCGGGCGCTTGCTCGTCACCCAAAAGCTTCCCACCCTCTTCGGCCGGCACCAGGGCATCGTAGATTCCCTGCACCTTCTGGAGGTCATTCAAGTCCGCCTTCTTCCCCAACGCCTGCAGCGGTGTGAGCACGAAACGTTCCGAAAAATGGTGCGCCGCGCCAGCCCGGTTCTGCGCATTGCGCAATTCCGGGGAAAGAGAAAGGATCTCCTCGCTCTCCGAAAGGGAAGGCCCCGGCTGCGGTACTTCCTTCTGCATCTGGAGGAGCCGGTGCTCACCTGCGCCGTTGCTGAAGGGCAGGAATCTCATTCGGCGGGGAATGCGGGGAGCGGGGAAAAATCGGAGAGCAGCGATGCTTCGTCATCCTTCTTGGACTTCTTACTCACGGCGTGGGTGCGGCACTGCTGCACGGCTTCCCGCAGCTCCTTGGTGAGCGCCGCAAACGCACGGTCATACTTGGCGAAGGCCGCCAGGTACCGCTTCCGGCGCTCGGCGTTCTGCTCCGGCGTCTCGTCCTTGTACGTGTTCTCGAGCGTGGGGATGGTCGCTGTCACCAGATCTGGCTCAATCTGCGCCATGAGCGCGTCGTAGATCCGACGTCCCGAGGGGATGCGCAACGGCAGCGCTTTGGAGGAGGGTTTCTGAGGGTTCAGAGCCATCCAGACATTATAGCACAACGAAGAGTATTTGTCTTGTGGAAGCGGATATCTTTAAATAGGCCCTTCGCTCCTTTCCGTCCGTTCAGGAAGTCTTTTTCATCATCTGTGACATCATCCGTGGGAGGACGATGGCATTATTCACGTTGTTGGCAACGGTCCGCAATTCCTTATCCGTCGGAAGGGTGGCGATCATGGTTTGGGAGACGGGGTCCGCCCTAAAGCCTTGCGTGTCCAGGATCTTTAAGAGATTGACGATTTCCGCGTCTGGCACCCCGCCCCTGTTCCTCAATTGGTTCAACTGGACAATCATGGTGTACTCGCCGTTGTCTTCCCGCGTAACGGCGATGGAATTACGAACGTAGACGGCATTGTTCTTATCATGCGGAAGCATGACGAAGGCGTTTTGAAGTTCCGTCCACACCTGGTTCTCCACGGTGGCGGTTTCCCGCGTCGCGGGTTGCTGGGGCGTTTCCACCGTCATGGACGGTGCCGGAGCCTCCGCAGGCGCGGCGACGGGTGTGGCGGTCGGTTGTGCGGAGGGCGCCGCTTCCGGTTGTGTGGGTTGGGGAGCCGGTTCCACCGCCGCAGCGGGGGGGGCCGCGGGGGCAGGCGCCGCAGCTTCCGCAGGAGCGGTAGCTGCCGGAGCGGGGGCGGGAGACGCCGTAGCACGGGGAGAAAGGAGCTTCTGGATCGCAGCCTTCTTCTCTTCAGCGGTTGCAAGTCCCAGCCAGTCGATTCCGAGTTCCTGTTTCATCTGTGACTGTAGGCCTTCCATGCGGTCCCCCGCGGGAAGAGGAATGTAGGGAAGCTGGAGGAATACATCGAATTCCTCTGCGGTCATTTGGGGAATGAGCGAGGACACGTTCTTCAGTTCTTCAGGGGTCAACGCTTGATGCTCCAATATCTTCCGGGAGGCTTCCGGCAAGCGTTGGAACAGACGAAGGGTGGGCAGCTGTTCCTGCGGATTGGTGGTGAGAATTTTCTCACGCGCCAGCTGCTGCAGTTCCGGCGACGCGAGCTTGTCGATTTCGGTTGTCACCTCAGCGGGGAGTTCGTCCGGCTTGGTGATCCCCTTGATGCGGTCCATGATGTCCCGGAAGATGGCGCCGAGGTAACTGAAGGTGCCCATGAGGCGGTTGAGGGACCGCTCCCATCCGGGGCTCTCGAGGCCGTACGCCTTGAGGTTGGGGTACTCCACCGCACCCTTCTCATTCGTCTGCGATTCGAGAACCTTGTCCCCGGCGCTCACATCCACCCCCACGCCTTGCAGGCGTGCGAGGAGCTTCGCCTTTTCCACGGCGGAGGCTTTCTTTGGGTCAAAGCCTTCGGGAATCAGTTTCTGCGCCTTCTCCAATATGTCGTTGTTCTCTTGCTGCGTCAGCGGTTCCGGCTCGAACATGCGGTCGGTGGCGTTCGTCAACTTATCCAACACCGAAGCGGACTCGAGCTTTTTCGTTGCCCTGTCCACGCCGTCCTGGGCCTGGGCGGTGCGATCCCCTGCGGCGCGTTCAAGATCCTGCTGCGTCTCCACTGTGGCTTCGGGTGTCGGCGTATCCATCACGTCCGTCAGTTCCGGCGTCGCCTGGGGGGCGTTCTGGAAGAGGAGACGGTGCTCACGGATGCCGGCGGGGGAGGGGAAGCGGAACATGGGATCATGCAGTGCCGATCTGGGATTCCAGTTTGGAAATCGCGTCGTCATCCTCCCCTTGCGCCTTCATCTCCGCCGTCTGCAACGATTGCCTGTGTATGCTCGTCACGGTCGCTTGCAGCTCCGCGGACCAGGCGCGGAACGCCTCGTCGTACAGCTTGTAGGCCCGGCTGTAGCGCGCGAAACGCTCCTTCCTCTGCGCCTCCGATACCCCGCGGTATTTTTCCTCCAAACCGGGGATGGCGGCGGTGAGGAGGTCGGGCTCGATCTGTCCCATGAGCGCGTCGTACACGTCCGTTCCGGTGGGGATCGGGAAGGTGACGCCGCCGACGGTGATAGTTTTGCCGGACATGGGTCAGGAAGTACGACGTTCCTTCTTCATCACCGTTTCCATGCAGTGGCGCTGTATGGTGCGCCAGTCGAAGGGGAATTTGTGCGTCTCTGCGGCGCGGACGAATGCGGCGAAAATGCCCCACCGGTCACTCCTCTCGAAGAGGAAGCCGTTGCCCGTCTCCTGAACGGGGTCGTAGTCCTCCAGGAGATCGGTCCCGGCGGGGGCAATGGGGACCACGCCGTACTGCAGGCTGTTCGCCACTGCCTCCATGCCGGATGCGTCCTTGAGAAAGAGGGCCATGTCCGATGCCGCGAGCATCTGGTGCACCTCCTTCTCATCGTCCGTCACAATGTGCACGCGGTGGTTCTGGTCTGCGGCGAGCTTGGTGAAGAGCGCCCCGTACTTCTCCGATCCCTTCCCCAGAATCAGGATTTCCATGGGTAGTGTGAGCAGGCCGGGAAGCGTTTCCATGAGGATGTCTCCGCCCAATTTGTCCGTCATCCCCGCAGGGAGACACACCATGGGGCGGCGCGGCTCAGCCGGCCAACCCAGTTCCCGCTGGAGCGCGGTCTTGTTCTGCAGCTTGAGATCGAGGGTCCCAATGCTGAATTTCCGCGCGATGAGGGAGTCGTAGGAGGGAAGGAAGGGGTGCATGGAGATTTCTAGATATTATAGCGCAAAAGTGGGTTTTTGTGGAGCCGTCGGGACTTGACGTAGGTATGAGAAAGTATGAAATGTTACATTTTCTTTCCATCCCCGGCACCCTCTCAATACACCATACGTAATACGTCATACACACTACGAAATACGCATACGCAATGTTGGTTCCCTCGATCTCTTTTCCGTGGCAGTCTGTGCTTCGATGAAGCACCTCGTCCTCATCGACGGTCATCACCTGATGTACAGGGCGTACTACGCCATTCCCCGAACGCTCTGCACGTCCAAAGGGGAGCAGACCAATGCCATGTATGGGGTGGCTTCCATGCTCCTGGCCATCCTCACCATCGAGAAGCCGGATGCGCTGGTCTTCTGTTTCGATGCGGGGGAAGAGACATTCCGTCACCAAGAGAACGCCACATACAAGGAAGGGAGGGCGGAAACGCCGGACGATTTCTACCTCCAGATCCCGCGCATCATGCAGATGGTGGAGGCCTTCGGGTTCAAGCATGTGTCCGATGCCAAGTACGAGGCGGATGACTTCTTATGCGCGTATGCCACGGCCGCCGCGGAAGGGTGGAAGGTGACCATTGTCACGGGGGACCGGGATGCCTTCCAATTGGCCACCGAGAACGTCCGCGTCGCCATTCCCCACAAGGGATACCAGCAGACGGAGTACCTGGGGCCGCAGGAGATCCTGAACAAATACGGCGTGCGGCCGGACCAGATCGCTTCCTATAAAGGCCTGGTGGGGGACGCGTCCGACAACCTTCCCGGGGTCACGGGGATAGGGCCCAAGGGGGCGGCGGCGCTCCTGCAGCAGTACGGGACGCTCCGGGGCGTGTACGAGCACCTGGCCGATATAAAGGAGGGCGTGAGGGCCAAGCTGGAGCGGGACCGCGAACAGGCGTTCTTCTGCGAGCACATGGCCACTCTCGTTTGCGACATGCCCCTCCCGCACTCACTGGACGATGTGACGCTACGGAACATGCCCGTGGAAGCTGTACACAACTTTTTCCGCGACGTGGAGTTCGCGGCCCTGGGAAAGAGGTTTGATACGCTCCTCAGGAGCCCCTATGGCCGGCAACATTGGAACGTACCGATGGTGGAGAAGAAGGTGGAACAGGTGGAGAAACAGATGTCGATGTTCTAAGAAACTCGAGAAAAAATGTTCACAATTCGTATTCACCTCTAAAACAGGGGTATATTCATTGAGTAACTTTTGTGGTTCATCCCTGTGTGTACACAAAATACCTGGGTAGAAAATGTGATCAGGTAGCGGATTTCTGAACACGAAAGATATTCATAGGCCTCTTGCGTGGCTCATCCAAGCCCCGTTAGACTTCCTTCCGTTTTCTTTTGCGACTTCGCCCTCTTCCGCCGGTCGTTTACCCCCTGCTTGTATGTCAAAGGAACGCGTCCTAGCGAGTCTCGACATAGGGAGCGCTAAGATCCGCACCGTCATCGCCGTCGTGGACGGCGCCGACGCCGACCATCGCATTCCCAATGTGATCGGCGTGGGCCTTTCCCCGTCCCTGGGCATGCGCAAGGGGCACGTGATCGATGTGGAGGAACTCATCCACAACATCATCTCCTCCTTGGAGGACGCGGAGCGCATGGCCGGCGTCCCCGTGAACCACGTGTGCGTGGGCATGAGCGGCTCCCACATCGAGAGCTTCGACAGCAGGGGAGTGATCGCCATCTCCGGGTCGGAGATCACCGTGGAGGATATCGCGCGCGTGTTGGACGCGGCGCAGGCCATCTCCATCCCCGCCAACCGCCGCATCCTGCACATCGAGCCCAAGGCGTACGCCGTGGATGAGCAGCGCGCCATCAAGAACCCCCTGGGCATGACGGGGATCCGCTTGGAGGTGGAAGCGCACATCGTCACGGGCCACGTGCAGCACGTGAAGAACATCGAGAAGTGCATCGACCAGGCGGGCGTGGATATCGACGCCCTCGTCCCCTCCACCATCGCCGCCGCGGAAGCCACGCTCACCAAGCGCCAGAAGGAACTGGGCGTGCTGGTGATAGACGTGGGTGCGGGGTGCACCAGCGTGGCCATCTTCGAAGAGGGGACCATCCTCCACTCCTGCTCCCTGCCCGTGGGGGGCGAGAGCGTGACGAGCGACATCGCGATCGGGCTGCGCACCTCCATTGATACGGCGGAGAAGATCAAAATCGAGTTCGGTTCCGTGCTCCCCGGCGAAATGAGCGAACGCGAGATGATCGACCTTTCCACTGTTTCCAAGGTGGATACGCAGACGGTGAGCAATAAGTACATGGCCGAGATCATGCAGGCCCGCTATTACGAGATCTTCACCCTCATCAAGAACGAGCTCCAGCGCATCGGCCGCAGCGGCATGCTGCCCGCGGGCGCCCTGCTCACGGGAGGGGCGGTCAAGGCTCCGGGCGTGCTGGACCTCGCCCGCGACGTGCTGGGATTGCCCGTGCAAATGGGTTTTCCGGTGGATATCGGCGGCGTGATCGAAAAGGTGGATGACCCCGCTTATGCCACCGCTCTGGGCACACTGGTGTGGGGCATGCGCGAGGAGGAACACCTGGGCAGCCGCAATCCCTTCCAGATGAAACGTGCCGTCAAACAAGTGAGTTCCTGGCTCAAATCGCTCTTTCCCTGAATAGTTTCCTACGACGCCCCGGCGGGGCGTCCCTACACCGGTTTCCTTCCTCCTGTACCTTCATTCCCTCCCTCCCATGTCCGACACGTTCCGTTCCATCTTCGGCCCCCGGCCACAGGCGACACCCCCCACCGTCAGCGGTAGCGGAAGCGCCGGCAGTTCCGCGCAAGATGACACCAGCGCGCGTGAAGTGCGCCCCGATGCCCTTCCCGGAGCGGTGATCCGCGTCCTGGGTGCGGGAGGGTCCGGCGGCAACGCCGTTTCCCGCATGATCCACGAGAAAGTGCAGGGTGTGGAATTCATCGCGGTGAACACCGACGTACAAGCCCTGTACCATAATCCAGCCGACCGCAAGATCACCATCGGGCGGGGGACCACCAAGGGGCTCGGCGCCGGCGCCAACCCGGACATCGGCAAGAAAGCCGCCGAGGAGAGCCTGGAGGAGATCAAGGACGCGCTGGAGGGCACGGACATGCTCTTCATCACCTCGGGGCTGGGCGGAGGCACGGGGAGCGGCAGCACGCCCATCATCGCCGAGGCAGCCCGCAGCATGGGCATCCTAACGGTCGCCGTGGTCACCAAACCCTTCAGTTTCGAGGGGTTCAAGCGCAAGAAGCAAGCGGAGGAGGCTCTGGACCTGCTCAAGGGCAAGGTGGATACCCTCATCACCATCCCCAACGACAAAATCCTTTCCCTCATCGATAAAACCACGCCCCTCGTGGAGGCGTTCCAGGTGGTGGACGAGGTGCTCAAGCACGCCATTGAGGGCATATCCAGCATCATTACGGTGCACGGCCTCGTGAACGTGGACTTCGCGGACGTGAAGGCCATCATGCAAGACGCCGGTACGGCACTCATGGGCATCGGTTATGGCACGGGAGACAGCCGCGCCGCGGAGGCCGCGCGCGCCGCCATCGACAGCCCCTTGCTGGAAACCAGCATCCACGGCGCCATGGGCATCCTCTTCAACATCACGGGCGGCACTGACCTGAGCATGTTCGAGGTGGACGAGGCCGCGCGCATCATCACCGAAGCGTCCGCTCCCGAGGCGAACATCATCTTCGGTGCGGTGATCGACGAGCAGTTTACGGGCCAGGTGAAAGTGACGGTGGTGGCCACGGGCTTCAGCGAGAAGGAGAACATCATCACGCCCGCGGCGGCCAACCCCGCGCAGCGGCTCATGAAGGCGACGTTCTCGCGCCCCGCCACGACAAACGAGCGCGACCTGCGTTCTCCTCCCATGATGGACCCCAACGTGAAGTCCGCTTCTCCGCATCTGAATGAGGAAGAACTGGAAGTCCCGGCGTTCATGAGGAAGCCGCTCAGCAAGTAATTGTTTGTTGTCTCCCTCTCCCCTAGCCCCTCCCCCAAAGGGGGAGGGGGATGTTTGTGTTTGTTTCTTCGGCATATGTCCTCGAAGGAATAACAACTACAGAACATAAACATACCCCTCTCCCTCCGGGAGAGGGGTCAGGGGAGAGGGAGAGGAACACACACAACAAACCTACACATGCGTCCCCGTCGACCCGAATCCCCCCCGGGTCTCCGCACCGTGGCCATCGACTTCTTCCCAAACAGCCTTCTCCACTTTGACGAACAATCCCTGCGCTATCCGTTCGCCCCGCTCCACAGTGACAGGCTTATCCGTCACGTTCTGCACCTGCACGAAGATCTCGTCCTTTGGGCCGTGGTAGTCGCAATCAATCACCCCCAGGCTGTGGGGGCAGATAAGGCCCTTTTTGCGGGGGAGGGAGGAGCGGGGGAGGACGAGGAGGGCGTAGCCCTCCGGCACCTTGATGATCACGTTCCCCGGGACCAATCCCATTTTCCCCGCCTCAATCACCGTCGTCTCCCGCGTGAGAAGGTCAAAGCCCACGGCGCCGGGGGTGTGGTACGTAGGTAAGGGGAGGGTGGGGTCGACACGCTGAATGGAGACGCGCATGGAAAAAGCATACCGTGTCTCCTCCGCACGAGCGAGGGTCATCAGTGGGTGGCTTGGGAGCCGGGAACAGGCTCAGGAAGGGGGGTGTTGGGGATGCCGACATCCCGTGCCATTTCGCGTTCACTGCTTACCTCCAGAACTTTTTTGTACGTTAGTTTCTCGCTTCCCCCCTCGTTGAGGAAGTTATCCGATTGTGCAGCAAGCACCTGTTTGAATATTTCTGGGTTTTCCAGGATGACACGTTCCAGTTGCCGCACGAACACGATGAACGTGTTTTCTTTGCAAACTTTTTCCACGACCTCCTGTTCATTTCTCTTAAACTTTCCCGTTTCGAGCGAGAGCATTGCATTCTTTTGCACTTTGACTTTATTCCAATCAATCTTATCCATGAGCCCCGCGTTGTCCAGTGCTTGGAGGAACTCAATCATCTTGTTCCGGTAATCTCTCGTTACTGTGCCGCCGATTCCCGATGGGGAGGGAGTAGTGAATTGATATTCACTGAGGGAGGGGGGGGAGCCGCGCTCGGGGGAGCCATTCAACGTGAGGATGTTATCCATAAAGATATAGGCTCCCAGGTTTTGTGCGAGCATGCGCGCGTCCGCACCGGTGAAACGGTCGTTCCCCTTACCCTCCTGCTCCATCCTGGCGAGCATGCCGAAGATCTTGAATTTGGAATTGAACCCCACGTAGGCGTTCTTCCAGCCTTCCGGCGTCACCTTCTGGCGTTCACCGGAGATGACCTTGGCCATGTTGCTCATTTCCTTGTAGTCCATTTGTGTGACCAGGAAGGGGATATCCTCGTGGTCAATGCCTTCGGCGGAACGCGCGGAGCCTTTGCTCAAACGTGCGCGGACCGATTCCTCACGGGACACTTCAAAGTGAAGCCACAAGGTGGTTTTGATGCCGGGCTTATACGGCGCATCGGGATTGTCAGACGTTCCCTTTTCCCGAAGTTTTTTTGCTATGCGGCCGATCTCCGGGAGCGTGTTGTTCTTCTGGTAAAAATAATCAATGAAAGGGAACGTATTGATGATGCCGCCATGCTGGCCCGCCAGAGCGCGCAGGCGTTCGATGGAGAGGATTCCTTCAGAGACGCCCTGTACGAGGTAGTACATCTTCTGTTCCATGCTCATCTTCCCGTTCTTGATGCAGTATTCGAGGAGCTGTTCATACAGGTGCGGCTTTACGTCTTCCGGGAAAGGGGGATGTTTGGGGTCGGCTTTCCACAGAATGTACAGCTTCAGCTGCTTCTCCAGGTTTCCTGCCAATCCGTTTTGGACGTTGCTGAACTGGTCCACGATGGGGATGTACTTCTTCTTGTGAGATTCCGTGTTGGAGTCGTTGGCATTGCGCCAGTTGTAGTAGAGCTCTTTGTCGTTCCAGATCTTGGATATCATGCGGCGCAACCACACGTCGCGAAGGATGTCGTCCCGCGAACACGCCTCTTTGAGCATCTCGTATCCGGAGAACTTCATGAGTGTTCTCCAAGCGTTTTCGTCATCCCAATTCATTTCCCCGCGTTCGGTGAGCAGCTCAAAGATCCCCTTTGCCTGGTCCTTGTTCTGGGTGCTGCCGAGGATATCGAGGAGCCGGTGGCTGTCCTCGTTCTTCAGTGCGTCCTTCCATTTGCCCACCGATTCCACTTCCGCACCGGAGTAGCGGCGGATGTGATACCCCTTGAGGCGTTCCAGATAGCGAGGCCCCACGATGGGGATGCCTTTCATGTGGTAGGTGGCTTCGTGCACTAGGTTGCCGAAATCCTGCAGGAGGCGCTGCTGGTTGCGGCCCCAGATGGTCTTCACATCTTCAACCGAATCCTTCCAGAATTTGTGGAGATCGAGGAGACTCATGAAGCGTATGCGGCCCCAGAAACCCGCATGTTTCTTGGGGGATGCCATGGACGATTTCTCCAGCATTTCGCTGTCCGCAGCCTTGACCTGTTTAATGACACTATCAACCTCATCCTTGAACGCATGCAATGCCCTGATGAAACGCTCATCCTTCTCCGGTTCGGGAATAGCGGGGTTCTTTCCGAGCAGCGTGATGCGGGCTTGTTCGTAGAGTTCTCTGAATTCCCGATGACGTTGCTGCAGGATGGGAACGATATCCGCGAAATCCGGATTTGTACCGTACGCATTGATGAAGGAACCGATCACCTGCAACATGCGCTCGATATCTACGAGCATCTGCTTCAGGTTGGGAGGTTCGGAATCCCTGGCGCTCTCGAATGTCTGTTCGATGTCCGTCTGCTCCACCTCCTCACCGTCTACCTCATCCACACCCACACCGGAAGCGCCCTGGAACATTTTCAGTTCCAGACCGCCTTCGATGTTCATGGGGGTGGGGAGCGTTCCCGGCTCCAATTCACTCTCGATCATTTGGAATGCCTCACGCTCAATGCGTTCCTCTTCAAGTGCTTTGGCGCCAAGGGGGTGGCGGTCTTGCGCCCACAGGGCGTATCGCGTGAGCAGTTCGTCCATCAATGCGTCTTGACGCAGTTTCTTGGCATACCGGGCGGCCGCGCGTTCATCGTTGGGGAAACTGCGTCCCGCTGCGGTTCGGATTGTCTCTTCCTGCTGTGCGATACCGTAGTGCTGCGCCAGGCGTTCCAGGAGTTCCGTAAATGACTTTTGTTTACGTGCAGCGCTCTGCTCCAATTTGCCGTAGGCATCGGCGAGGAGGAAGGGGAACACTTGGGCGCGGCGCGTGAGAATATCCACAATCGCATGTGCGCTCTCGTGCCGCCATACGTGCTTGCGCTCCGTCTCCATGATGCCCTTGCGGACGTACACCGTCCCGTGGGAGCGGTCGTAGTAACCGTTTCCCCACTCCGCGGGGAATCCGCTCGCTTCCACCATCTTCTCTTCCGACACTTCCCGCAGCATTTGCTTGGCCTGTTCCAATCGCACCAGCTCCCGTTCCGCGCGGCGGATGTATTCCCGGGGGTTCCCTTCCGCGCCGCTCGCGGCACCCAGCAGATGGCTTTCTGTTTCCGTTTTCTTGCAGGCAAGGAGTTCGGGGAGGTTCAATGCATCGCTGATGGGATGGTCTTTAACGGCGGAGAGGAGCTCCGGAATGACGGCCTCCAAGCGCCTGCGCATGCCGCGTTGGATTTCGGCGACTTGCTCTCCCGTGTACGGCGCCTTTTGCTGCGATTCCATGGACGCCCTGCGCTCTTCTTCCATGGAAGAAGCGAGCGTTTGGTCCCTCTGTTCCAGGGTAGTGAGCAGGGTAGTGACCAGGTGTCCGCGTTCAAGGTAGAGGCGTTCCACTTTCCAGTGTTCCGCATGGGAATCGCGTAGGCGGATGAGGGCGTCCTTCTCGCCCTTCGTATCCGCATAGGGGCGGAGAAGGCCGCGGATGGCCTGAAGGTCTTCCATGCCGTCCTCCCCCAGGAATTGCACTGCAAAACGTTCCAGATCTTCCCGTTCCCGCCCTTGCAGGCTCAAGAGCGCGTCAATCTTGGATCCCGTCCGGTGCGCCCACGTCAGTTCGGGCGTTTCCGCCGGGTGTTCCGCGGTTGTTTCCGCAGAGTGCTGCTTCTTGCGGGGGGGGACGGCTTGTTCCTTCTCCCACAAGCGGAACTTCTGCAGCGCGCTCGGCACGGTGATGCCGAGGAACTCCTCCGTTTCTGTTACGGCGGGAAGGTTCCGTATGTCGTCGATCTCCACGGCCCGCCTGGCGAATTCGTCCAGTATGGTGATGCCGGATGTGCCGTACTTCTCGCGGGCGCGGCGTTCCGCCTCTTTGCCCATCTCTTCACCCGTCCGCTCGTTCTCCGAAAGGCCGAGTGTTTCCACGAATCCCTCCCACTCCTTGTCCAGTTGCAGTGCGGCGTCTTCCGCCTTTGTGACCAATTGGCCACGCAGGTGCTCCTGGAGCGTATCCAAGCTCTCCGTGAGTATCCCGTAGTAACGCGTATGCCAGGGGCCTTCCTCTTCCTGTTCCGGGCGCCCGCGCAGTTCGTACGTCTTCCGCTTGTAGTGTTCGTCCAGAGCCTCGATGACCATATGCACCAATTGTTCACGGTCTTTCCGCTGCGCACGCGGGGCGTCGGGAGGGAGGGGAGTGAGCCCAAGCTTCTCCTCCACCAGGGCTCGGTCCACGGTCATGCCTTCCACTGCCTGTGCAAATCGCTCGATGGGAAGGGTGCCCTGCGGGATTTGGAATACGCGCTTCATGCGGTCTTCCACTAGATGGACGTGCTCATCGTAGCGTTCGATCTTCTTCTGCACGGCTTGCGCGAGGTCGAGCGTCGTCTCCGGCGCGCCGAGGAGTTCCCGCACCAGGTCCTGGCGATCCGTGGCCGTCCAGGTTTCCGGTGTGTTGGGTGTTTGCGATTGCAGCAGGGTGCCGCGGCGCTCCGCCAGGCCGATCATCTTGCGTTCAAGATCCGCGTTCGATTCCATTGCGAGCGTGGCCAGCAGGGGGCCGTTCTCGAGGATGGCTTTCTCCATGCCCAGCGAAAGCTGGGGGACGGCGACTTGGCTGCGCAGGCGCATGGAAGCCGCTATCTCCTCAATCTTCCTGCTCCCATCATCCCCGTTCTTGGGAAGCAATCCTTGCCTCTCCAGGTCCTTCCTCTTGCGTTCGTCATCCGCAAACCGCAGCTCCCGCTTCTCCCGCTCGGGGGAGCCGAAGACCTGCGTGCCGACGATGGTGACGTAGCGCGTCATCGTCAGAGCTTGAAGATGCGGATGAGATAGTCGAGGAGGCGTTCCTTCTGGTTTTTGCGTTCACGCAAGAACGGCGACAGGGTGTTGCGGATGAGTACCGGGTCCACGGAGCCGGTCTGAATGACCGTCTCGCGGTTCCATCCCGCTTTGCGGAGGATGCGGAGTTCGGTATGCGTGGGCAGGCGCACGAGCCAAAAGTCCGCGCAGTCCTTCCATTCCGTGAACGTGTCATCGTACTGGAAGCCGTGTTCGTCCATGCCGATGCGGTGGAGTGCGGGACGGGCATTGCGGAGGAGAAAGTAGATGCCGCCGAGGAGGACGACGGCCAGGGTGAAGCTCCAGGTATGGGTCAGGATCCCGTACGTTGCGCCTACCATCACGAGGATTCCCGCGATGAGGTACCACCGGGCGGAACGTTGGGGAGAGGGCAGGGAGGGGGCCTCCCATGCCAGGAGCGGTGTGGGAAGAGTTTGTGTGTTCAAATCCTATAATTCTAGCAGAAAAACCGACTTTTTTCTTACCCAAAAAGTTGCATATTCACACAAATATTGTATACATTAAACCTTTTCTCAAATCGTCAATAGCGCTTTCAAAACATCGTAGGAAAGACGAATGAAAATCCGCTTTGGGGAAATGAAAATGGACGTAGTTCAAGGACACGCCAAAGGGTTCGGGAGGTGGTATCACGATTGATACACACCCCCCGATTGTGGTCTTTCGCCTTGCGGCTACCCATCACATCCTTGATTACGACTGGTACGCTTCGACCGCAGCGCGAACGGAGAAGCGATCCTTCTCCTTTTCGTCCTCGCTGAGCTGTGCGTAGGGCGGCTTCTGGTGTTCGGACGCATCCGCGCCATTCCGTTCGAGCCACTTCTCGTGGGCGACCGCCGAGGCGGCTTCCACGAAGTTGGAGTCGAGCGGCTGGCTGGCGGCGACCGCGTTGAGGAGATAATCCACGACAACCTCAGCATTCGCCTTGTTCTCAGCTTGCCAGTCGGTCGGCAGATCGGCGTAGGCCAGTGCGGAGATGTCCACCTCTCCAATGCCACGGGCGTGAAACGCCGGATCCTTGGTCTCCTTGATCCGGGGCTTCCCCGGATTCTTGGCCAAGTAATCGGCCCTCCACCGCTCGTGCGACTTGGAGGCGACCATTGTCACCAGTTCGTCACGCGTCTTCATGGGAACTCCTTTGCCGCAGCGCGGCGAATAGGAACTGTGCTCCGCTCACTGTGAGTACCACCGACGCAAGGTGGCGCTGGTCGTCCAAAGGTATGGACGCGGAGAAAGCCAGCAGGGGAAACTACAGGCTGGAAATGGCCTTGATCAGCCGCTTCAAGCCTGTAGCTTGCATTTATAGGGTGTGATGATTGAAAAGAACACGCGCCATCGTGAAAGATGGCTCATTATTAAGATAACACTCAATTATATAACAGTCAATGTCCTGCGCAGCTTTGTAGGAGCAGGCAAAATTTCGCGGTGGGAGCAATGTGATTTTGGATGGCGTGCCACGCGAAGCTTCTCCGCAGAGGAGCATCCTCATTGGTGGACGAAGCTTGATGATGTTTGAAAGGCAGATGGACAGTAAGCCTTCGAACGTAATGGCCTGCCAACCGTAGACGCAGCGATCCAATAGCACGAAAACCCGCTTTCGACCTCGGGACAACGGTTGGTAACATCCGCTGCGCGAAGGTTGGTGGGCAATACTGGATTCGAACCAGTGACCTCCACAATGTCAATGTGGCGCTCTAACCAGCTGAGCTAATTGCCCGTGATGTAAAAGAGAAGTTCCTTCGATGCTCTCATAGCTTCCAAAGCGAAGCTGGAAGCTGCCTGCCCGCCGTAGTCCCGCAAGGCGGGACGAAGGTGGGAGCTAATTGCCCTGGAGCCGACATACGGTACCAATACTCCAAGAAGTTGGGAAGGAGTAAGCTGAAGGACTATGTTCCAAACCCTCCTCGACTTCCTCTTTCCCCGCCGCTCCCTCACCGGAACGGAAGGGGAGTGGATCACGGAAGAAGAACGGGCGCAGCTGAAGGCCGATCCCGTGGTCCTCGAAACGGAGCAGTTGCGGCGGCAGGGGTTCCTCTCCCTCGACCGCCTGGTGGCCGCCGCCGATTACCGAAAAGTTCCCCTGGTGCGGAAGGCGGTCCACACACTCAAGTACCGCGGGACGCGCGCCATGGTGCAGGAACTTTCCGCGTTTCTCGCGTCCGTGTCGGACCGGTTTTCCCTTCGGCAGCATCCTCACATCACTCCCGTCCCTCTCCATTGGTCGCGCCGTTTTAGGAGAGGATTCAACCAGGCGGAACTCCTGGCGCGCTGCGTCGCGGAAAAGCTCGGCCTCACGTTCAGCGATCTTCTTCAGCGCAAGCGCGCGACCGGCTCGCAGGTGGGGCGGAGCAGGGGGGATAGGCTGGGCGCGATGGAGAATGCCTTCCGGGTGCGAAGAGGGGGACCGGTGCCCCCGTCCGTCATTCTGGTTGATGATATCTGCACCACGGGGGCCACCATGGATGCGTGCGCAAAAGCGCTGAAGGAAGCGGGTGCGTCGTTCGTGGAGGGGTGGGTGGTGGCGAAGGATTGATGGCTAGTTCTACCACCTCCTCATTCCACTATCAGCGCAACCCAATAACGATGTGGATAACTTTTTAGTTTTCCACCAAGGCTGTAGCATCCCGATCCATGACCTTGTTCATCTCCGCCGTCGCATTCCTCATCCTCCTCTCCGTCCTCGTCATCATTCACGAGCTCGGGCACTTCTTCGCCGCGAAGGAAGCGGGCGTGGTTGTGGAAGAATTCGGCTTCGGGCTGCCGCCGAAGGCCATGCACCTCTTCGTGTGGAAGGGGACGAAATTCACGCTCAACTGGATCCCGTTCGGGGGGTTCGTGCGGCTCAAGGGGGAGAATTTGGAGAGGGAATCGGACCGGCATGTGCGGGGGAGTTTTTCGGCGGCGTCCATCCCCGCGCGCATCGTCATCCTCACGGCGGGCGTGGCCATGAACTTCCTCTTCGCCATGCTCCTCTTCACCATCGGGTTCTCGGTGGGGAGGTGGATCCCCACGTACCTGGATTACGAAGGCCTGCAGGCCGCGGCGGCGCGGGGGGAGGTGCACATGGTGCCGGCCGTGCTCATTGATGAATTGGTGCCCGAAGGAACAGCCCAGGCCGCCGGGGTGTCCGTCCCCAGCATCCTCACGCACGTCAACGGCCAGCCGATCACCTCGCCCGGCGAAGTGTCCGCCATCCAGAAGGGGAGGAGGGAAGTGACGTACACGCTCCTCGCGGGCGAGGCGCTGGACCAGGAGCAGACCATCACGCTTCCCATAGGGGAGGATGGCATCACCGGGGTCATGCTCCGTCCGTTCCCGCGGGAGCTTTCCGCCCCCATCCGCTCGCCGCTCTCCGCCGCCTACTACTCCCTCCGTGAGGCGCACATCATGACGGTGCAGACCATCCTGGGCATGAAGCAACTGGTGGTCTCCCTCTTCTCCCGCGGCAGCGTGCCCGAAGGAGTCACGGGAATCGTGGGGATCGCGGAACTCACGCATATGTCGGTCCAGGACGGTTTCATGACGTACCTGCGCCTCGTCGCCATCCTCAGCTTGAGCCTGGCCGTGCTCAATATCCTGCCGCTCCCGGCGCTCGACGGCGGCCGCCTGGTGTTCGTCCTCGCGGAACTCATCCGGCGCAGGCCGGCGAACCGCAAGTTCGAGGTCACCACGAACCTGGTGGGCTTCCTGGTCCTCATCGGCCTCATCCTCATCATCACGTACAACGACATCATCAAGCTCTTCTGAATCCTCCTGTGCCCATCGCAGCCCCTCCTGCACCGGCTTCTGCCGTCGACCCCGCGCTTCGAGAACTGTGGGTGGCTATCCTCAAGAAATTTTCCTCCCAGCTCCAGCGCAGCCAGTTCATCACCTGGTTCAAGGACACCGCCGTTCTGGGGTATGAGGAGGGCAACCTCGTGATCGGCTTGCCGCTCCCCATGTTCCTCAATTGGCACATGGAGCACTATCGGCCCCTCACGCTGCAGATCGCCCAGGAGATCGACCCCAACATCCGGCAGATCGTGTACAAGGTGGATGTGGGGCTGAAGGACAACCCGGAACGCTCCATCGATATCCTCCAGCTCTTCCCCGAGCAGAGGCGGCGCAAGCTCCCGGGCCGGCAAGAAGTGAAGCTGGCGGAGGGCATCGTGAGCAAGGTGCTCAATCCCCGCTACACGCTGGAGCATTTCGTGGTGGGGTCCAACAGCCGCCTCGCCCACGCGGCGTGCCAGGCGGTGGCCGCGCAACCGGGCGGCAAGTACAACCCGCTCTTCCTCTACGGCGGCGTGGGGCTGGGGAAGACGCACCTGCTGCAGGGCACGGGGAACGCCATCCTGCGCCAAATGCCCAAGGCGGCGGTGGTCTACACCACGTCCGAGGACTTCACCAACCAGGTGATCGAGGCCATCCAGCACCAGAAGATGGAAACGCTGCGCCGCCGCTACCGCCTGGTGGACGTCCTCATCATCGACGACGTGCAGTTCCTGGCCAACAAGGAGCGGACCATGGAGGAGTTCTTCCACACCTTCAACGCGCTCTACGAGGACCGCAAGCAGGTGATCATCTCCGCCGACCGCGCGCCGCAGGAACTCCAATTGGAGGACCGCCTCATCTCCCGCTTCGAGCGCGGCATGATCGCCGATATCTCCGTCCCAGATTACGAGACGCGCCTCGCCATTTTGGCGGAGAAGGCGGCCGAGTACGAAATCTTCCTGGACATGACCGTGCTCCAGTTCATCGCGGAACACGCCACGCGCAACGTCCGCGAACTGGAAGGCATCCTCATGCAGGCCGTGGCGCTCTACGAGCTGGAGCAGCGCATGCCCACGGTGCGGAGCATCGCGGAGATCATGCGGAAGCTGAACAAGGACCCCTACGCCGAGGAGGTGCCCGTGGGGTTCGAAACGCCGGAGAAGCGCAAGGCTACGTTCCAAGACCTTCTGGAGGCGGTGAGCCGTTACTACTCCGTGTCGGTGCAGGACATGATCGGCCAGTCCCGCGTGCGCGAGATTCTCATTCCGCGCCAGATCGCCATGTTTTTGGGCAAGAAGCATCTGCTCATGAGCTACGTTCGCCTGGGCGATATCTTCAGCAACCGCGACCACACCACCGTCATGAATGCCTGCGAGAAGATCGACCAAAAGCTGCAGAACGATCCCCAACTGTTGCGGGAGGTGCGTGCCATAGAACAGGAGGCGGGGTTGGTATGAAGATTGGATGGAGAGTGCCCCGATGAAGATCTTTCCACCTTTTCCCGGCGGAAAAGGTGGAGCCAAAACGCCGGCGCGCCGAACCCCCCTCCACCTGGCCCTGTGCCTCCTCGTCAGCCCCTCCAAGGTTTCGGGGCTGACTCGTCGGCTGCCA
>Ga0172379_10000598_pt1 | contig 88457 bp, 73 predicted proteins | sample GrowelOW334metaG_FD_119756 | JGI IMG/M metagenome (GOLD analysis project Ga0172379, IMG submission 119756) | Groundwater microbial communities from an aquifer near a municipal landfill in Southern Ontario, Canada - Groundwater well OW334 metaG | ecosystem: Environmental > Aquatic > Deep...
AAGCAAGCCGCCGCTCCGGCCGCCGATACTCAAGCCGCCGCTCCTACGGTTGTACCAAAAAGCGATAAGCCTTCTGTTGAATTATATGTATTTACTTATTGCCCTTACGGGACTCAATCTGAAAAAGGAATTATTCCCGCGGTAAAATTATTAGGAAGTAAAATTGATTTCAAAATAAGACAGATTGGGGCGATGCATGGAGAGCACGAAAAACTTGAAGCTCAAAGACAATTATGCATTGAGAAAAAATATCCTACAAAATTATTAGATTATGTTTTGGCTTTTGCGCTTGATTCCGGAATCGGATCATGCGGCTCTGACGCTCAATGTTCAGAACCATTAGTAAACGTGTTATATACTAAATACGGAATCAATAAATCGACGATAGACGCTTGCATAAAAACTGACAGCGTAAATTTATACGCGGCAGAAGAAGCAAACGCCCAATCTAAAAATATCGGCGGCAGCCCGACCTTAGTTATTAATGGCGTTCAATCTAGCGCCGGCAGAGATTCGGCCAGTTATTTAGCCGGTATTTGCGCGGCCTTTAATACTCCTCCGGCGGAATGTTCTCAGCAAGTATCGAGCGCGGCTCCGGCCGCGGGTTTTGGCGCGGCCGCGGCCGCGGCCGGCGGCGCGGCGGCCAGTTGCAATTAATATAATTTTTAGAAAAAAGGGCGCGTAATAGCGCTCTTTTTTATATTTTATTATTTTTTTCCGCAAATTTAAACCTAAATTTTTCTAGGCTCGCCTTTAAAATACAAATTATAATTATATTGATATTTTATTTGCCTAAAATTGGTAAAAAAGATAAAATATGAATAGATTATAGATATTGTTATTTTTTAATTATGCGCGAGCAAAATTATACTGTAAAATTTTTAATTTTATTTTTAGCGACCGGCGCCGGCATTTTCGCTATTTGGTACGCTTTAATGCGCGATGAAAGCGTTGATTGGCTAAGTTCGCAAATCGCCCATCAAGTTTCGCCTTACGTTATAGCCGAGACCGCAGACGGTTTGCTTATCAGCAATGTTTTAATGGGCTATGGCTTTGATTTGCCCGAAGGCTTTAAAACAATCGGCGCGAAAAATATTAGTTTTTATATGGAAGAAGCGGGTGAAAAAAAATGCGAGATTAAACATTATATTAAAAAGACCGGCGGCAAAATAAATATTGATAACTTGGTTTTTGAATTGGTAGATAAAGAAGAGAAAAATATTTGTAGAAAATATTTATTAGATATAAAAAATAGTCTGGTGTTTAATTGAAATGCTTGCAATTTTAAATTAATAGTGTATAATATAAAAACAAATTAAATAACGCCTATAATTAAGCCTTTAGTCAAGGCGGCTAAAGGACTTCTCTGCGAAGAGAGGTTAGGATAATTTTTTTATTTTATGACGGAAGAAACTAAGTTAAATAACGGGCAATCTGACGTTTCCAACGATGATTTTCAAAAATTATTGGACGCGGAAAACGCCAAGATTCCTCAAGTCGGAGAAATTATCAAGGGTACGGTTTTGTCCGCTTCAAAAGCCGAGGTTAAGCTTGATATTGACGGCATAGCTACCGGCGTGGTGCGCGGCCGCGAGCTTTATTTTGAAGCCGAAGAATACGCCAATTTAAAGCCGGGCGATGAAGTTGAAGCGACTATCGTTGAAGAGGAAAATGAAAACGGGGATTTAGAGCTGTCATTCAGGAGCGCCGGCCAGCAAAAAGCCTGGAGCGCTTTATTTGATGCTTATGAAAATAGAACCATATTGAAATTCAGAGTTCAAGACGCCAATAAAGGCGGCTTACTGGTAAGCTATGGCCAAATTCAGGGCTTTTTACCGGTGTCGCAATTAGCGCCGGAAAATTATCCGCGAGTTAACGGCGGCGATAAAGGCAGAATTTTAGACAAGTTAAAATCTTTCGTCGGCACTGACTTTGAAGTCAAAGTTATGACTTTGGACGAAAAAGACGAAAAATTAATTGTCAGCGAGAAAGAAGCTTGGCAAGAAAAGCAAAAAGACATAATTTCCAAATATAAAGTCGGCAGCGTGGTCGAAGGCGCGATTACGGCCTTAACCGACTTCGGAGTCTTCGTCAGCTTTGGCGAAAACTTAGAAGGCTTGATTCATATTTCCGAATTGGCTTGGCAGCGCATTGATGATCCGTCGGACTTATTTAAAGTCGGGGACAAAGTCAAGGCCGAAATAATTTCCATTGAAGGCTCAAAAATATTTTTATCAGCCAAGAAGCTTTTAACTGATCCTTGGCATGACGTGGAAAAGAAATATAAAGTCGGCCAGGTGGTTTCCGGCACTATCCTTAAAGTTAACCCGTTCGGCTTGTTCGTTGAGTTGGACCCGGATATCCACGGCTTAGCGCATATCAGCCAGATCGGCTTGGCCGCGGGGCAAAAAATCAGCGAGGCTTTTCACTCGGGAGAAAAACGGGATTTTACCATTGTTTCCATTGAGCCGAAAGATCACCGCTTAGGCTTGTCCGTTTCGGCCGAGGCCGAACAGCCTGCCGTAAAAAGTAAACATAAAGAAGATAAAAAAAACGAAGGCGAAAAAAAGGCTAAAACTAAAAAGGTGAAGAAAGAAAAGGCTGATGACGCGCCAGAGAAAAAGGACAAATCGGCGAAGAAGAAAAAGGAAAAATAAAATTTAAAAGCGCTTCTGAATTAGAGGCGCTTTTAAAATAGACTTAAGATATAAAAAAATGATATAATAAATTAAGCTATAGTTTAGCTAATAACAAATAATATTTGTCATTGCGAGCCATGTACTCATGGCGAAGCAATCTCTGGTAAAAATCAACGTATATGCCATTGAACCGGAGATTGCCGCGTCGCTCATTACGCTTCGCTTAATTCGCTCCTCGCAATGACAGGGAGTTAATAATATGGCAAATAAAAAGGATAACACAACATTGGAAAAAATCGCTTCTTTATGCAAGCGGCGGGGGTTTGTGTATCCGTCTTCGGAAATTTACGGCGGCTTGGCGGCGATTTATGATTATGGCCATTATGGAACGCTGTTAAAAAATAATATCCGTGATTCGTGGTGGAAAAGCATGATTCAAACGCGGGATGATGTTGTCGGCCTTGATAGCGCGATTTTTATGCATCCGACAACCTGGGTGGCTTCCGGGCACGTGGGCGGTTTTAATGATCCTCAAATTGACTGCAAAGATTGCAAAAACAGATTTAGGGCGGATCATTTGCTGAAAAATTACGGGATTGAAGCGGATAAAGCCACTTTAGAAGAAATTAATAAGCATTTGACCGAACTTCGGGAGAAGAAGAAGTTAAAATGCCCTAATTGCGGTTCGGATAAATTAACCGACGCGAAAATATTTTCGCTGATGGTGAAATCAAACATCGGTTCTCCGACCGAAGAGCTAAAAGAAGAAAATGTTGTGTATCTAAGGCCGGAAACTTGTGGCGGCATATATTTGGAATATAAAAATACGGTCGATTCACTCCATAAAAAACTGCCGTTCGGCATCGCCCAAGTTGGCAAGGCTTTCCGAAACGAAATTGTAGCGCGGCAATTTATTTTTCGGACGCGGGAATTTGAGCAAATGGAAATGCAATATTTTCTCCATCCCAGCATGATGAAAGAGAAATACGAAATGTGGAAAGATTTAAGATGGCAGTGGTATTTAGCCAATGGCATTCCGGCGGATAAAATAAAATGGTTTAAACACGAAAAACTGGCTCATTACGCTTCCGAGGCTTACGATATTGTGTACGATTTTAAAATATTCGGCGGATTTGACGAGGTTGAAGGAATCCACGCCAGAGGCAATTGGGATTTGAGCCAGCATGCAAAATTTTCCGGCGTTCCACTCAATTATACCGATGAAAAAACCGGCGAGAAATTTATTCCGCATATTATGGAAACATCAGTCGGACTCAATCGGCTACTTTTGATGTTCCTTGATTTTGCCTACTCTGAAGAAGAAGTTAAAGGCGAAATTAGAGTGGTTATGAAATTTCCTAAGCATTTGGCGCCAATTAAAATCGCCATCTTCCCGCTTTTAAAAAATAAGCCGGAACTGGTTAAAAAAGCCAAAGAGATTTATAAAAATTTAAAAATTAATTACATGTGCGAATTTGACGATCACGGCAATATCGGCAAGCGCTACCGCCGGCAGGATGAAATCGGCACGCCTTATTGCTTAACCGTTGATTTTGACAGTTTGGAAAAAGGCGACGTAACGGTGCGCGACCGCGATACTATGGAACAGGCGAGAGTTAAAATAGCTGATTTGGATAATTTTTTCAGGGATAAATTTTCCGCCTGATTGCCAGAAATGAGTAAATGCTATATAATTTATTAAATTAAGGAAGTGGATTCCCGCCTACCTACCGGGCAGGCAGGCCTACGCGGGAATGACAAACGGAAAAATAAATGAAAAATTTAATCAAAAACTTTTTAATATTTTTTACGGTATTTTTGCTGATTGCCGCGCTTTTCAGTTTTTTCGGCGGCGGCGGGCAAAAAGCCGAGCAAGTCGGAGTGGAGACTTTAATCGGCCAGATTAATAATCAGACGGTGGCCAAAATCGCCATTGTCGGCAATGAAATAAGAACGACTTTAAAGGATGGAAAAAGCCAAGTGGTAAAAAAAGAGCCGGGTGACACTTTTTCGCAGATTGTTAAAAATTATAATGTTGATCCGAGCAAATTAAACGGCCTATTGATTGAAGTGCAGGATAATCAAGGCTTGGATTTTTGGCTGGCAACGATTCTGCCGTTTTTAATTCCTTTTTTACTGATCAGCGTTTTTATTTATTTCATGATGCGCTCGGTCCAGGGCGCTAATTCCAAAGCTATGATGTTCGGCCAGTCCCAGGCCAGAGAAACCGGCCGGGAATTTAAAGGCAAGGTGACTTTTAAAGACGTGGCCGGGGCCAAAGAGGCTAAAGAAGAATTATCCGAGGTGGTTGAATTTTTAAAAAATCCTAAGAAATTTTCCGAGCTGGGAGCGCGCACGCCGCGCGGCGTTTTACTTTTGGGTTCACCGGGCACGGGTAAAACTTTGCTGGCCCGCGCGGTCGCCGGCGAGGCCAGCGTGCCGTTTTTTTCCATCTCCGGCTCCGAATTCGTGGAAATGTTCGTGGGCGTCGGCGCTTCGCGCGTCAGAGATTTATTCCGTAAAGCCAAAAAAAGCGCGCCTTGCATAATTTTTGTTGATGAAATTGACGCGGTCGGCCGCCGGCGCGGCGCCGGACTCGGCGGCTCGCATGACGAGCGCGAGCAGACTTTAAACCAGATTTTAGTGGAAATGGACGGCTTTGACGTGACTACTAACGTTATTGTTATCGCGGCCACTAACCGCCCCGACGTTTTAGATCCAGCGCTTCTGCGGCCCGGGCGCTTTGACCGCCGGGTTATTTTAGACGAGCCAGACCTGGCCGATCGCGAGGCGATTTTAAAGGTTCACTCCAAGAAAAAGCCGTTAGGCAAAGAAGTAAGCTTAAAGAGAGTGGCGGAAAGAACGCCGGGCTTTACGGGCGCGGATTTAGCCAATCTTTTAAATGAAGCCGCGATTTTAGCCGCCATGAAGAATAAAAAAATAATTGATTTGGAAGAAATTTTTTCTTCCATTGAAAAAGTCATGCTCGGTCCGGAAAGAAAATCAAGAATTTTGTCAGATAAAGAGAAAAAAATAACCGCCTACCACGAAGCCGGGCACGCCGTTGTCGCCCACTTTCTACTGCATAGCGATCCGGTGCAAAAGGTTTCCATTATCGCCCGCGGCCAAGCCGGCGGCTATACTTTAAAGCTGCCCTTAGAAGACAAACATATGTATTCTAAGACCGAGTATGTTGAAGAAATCGCCGTTTTGCTCGCCGGCTATATTACAGAAGAAGAGATTTTCGGCGAAGTTACCACCGGTGCCACATCTGATTTGCGCCGTGCCACTAATTTGGCCAGAAAATTGATTACCGATTTCGGCATGAGCGATACTTTAGGACCGCGCACTTACGGCGAAAAAGACGAGATGATATTTTTAGGCCGGGAAATTCATGAGCAGCGCGATTACAGCGAAAAAGTGGCCGAGCAGATTGATAAAGAAATATCCAATTTTATTGATAAGGCCGTGCATCAAGCCAAAGGCTTGGTTAAAGCCAAACGCGAAATTTTAGAAAAAGTCGTGGCCGAGCTGTTAGTTAAAGAGACTTTGGAAAAAGAGGATTTTGAAAAAATTGTCGGCCCTAAGCTAAAAGAAGGAGAATAATTGTTAACAGCGGGCAAAGGCTTTGATTAGTGATTTTTTTTACTGCGCCTGCCGGCAGGCAGGGAACTCGTATTTGCTATGTGAGATTGCCGCGTCTCCTGATTACAGGCTTCTCGCAATGACAGGCGATATATCTTGTGGTATAATATAAGTATTAATAATTAAACCTCGCTTTAAAAGCGGTATTAGGAGGATTTTTTATGCCATTTTATAGAAATATTTTAAAACAGGCCTGGCAATTAACCTGGCGCAATAAATATCTCTGGTGGTTTGGCATTTTTGCCGCGCTCTTAGGCAATGGCGGAGAATTTGAAATTTTATTCAATAACTCGGGCGCCAACCCCGGGCAGGCTTTATTTCCGTCTTGGCAGAGGATTTTTTCTACCGGAATATTCAGCGGCCATACTCTTACTAATATCGGCAATTTATTAAAACAGGATACTTTAAATATGATTTTTGTTTTAATTACTTGCTTGATTGTTTTGGCTGTTTGCTTATTTTTAATTTGGCTGGTTATAGTTTCGCAGGCGGCCGTAGTTAATAATTCCGCCGCGGTTATTAAGCAAAAAAAGCATACTCTCCGGGACGGTTTTAATTCCGGAATTTTAAATTTTTGGCCGGTGCTGACTTTAAATATTATAATCAAAGCCATTATTTATATATTATTAGTGGCCGTCAGCCTGCCGGCGATTTTTTACCAAGGGAATTTTAACGCTAAACTTTTTTATATTTTTGCTTTAATTATTGTCGCGCCGGTGGCTATTATTTTATCTTTTATCATGAAATACGCCGTGGCTTACGCGGTTATCAATAAAAGCAAAGTTGTACCGGCGATTAAGCAAGGCTGGCGCCTGTTTAAGGAAAATTGGCTGATTAGCTTTGAGATGGCGATTATTTTATTTTTCATCAACCTGCTGGTCGGGTTGGCTATAGTTTTGGCGATTCTAATTTTAGCCGTGCCGTTTTTATTTTTAGGTTTGATATTTTACTATGCTTTTTCTTTAGTCGGCTCTTGGCTGATCGCTATTTTGGCTTTTGCCAGTTTTTTATTCATTGTTGTTTCGGCCGGAGCGGCTTTGGCGGTTTTCCAAATTTCTTCCTGGACCGGCTTGTTTTTGGAACTGGAAAAAAAGGGCGGAGTCAGCAAATTAGTCAGGGCGGTGAATAATATGGTGAAGGCGTAAGAAAATTTAGAAGATTATATATAAAAGAGCATGACGGTAGTCGTGCTCTTTTAAATTATTATAGATTGCATCTTTAAGCAATTTATGAGAAAATAAAGGTATTATGATCTCATATTTAAAAGGAAAAATTAAGCATAAAGGCCAGGGTTTTGTGATACTTGAAGTAAATAATATCGGTTATCAAGTTTTTATTTCGCCCTTGCTTTATGTTGACTTAAACCTTAATCAAGAGATTGAATTTTATACGTATCAGCAGGTGCGCGAAGACGCTTTGAATTTATACGGTTTTAAAAGTACGGCAGAGCTGGAATTATTTGAATTATTGCTTTCCATTTCCGGCATCGGCCCGAAATCGGCTTTAGGAGCTATGTCCATCGCCACAGTAGCGGATATTAAAGAATCAATCGGCCGCGGCGATCCGGCGCTCTTAACCAAGGTTTCCGGCATCGGCCGTAAAACCGCGGAAAGGGTGGTTTTAGAATTAAGAGAAAAAATCGGCAAATTAAATTTTGGCGATGGTCTGCCCGGCGGCAGCCAATTAGGCTCAAGCGACGAGATTGACGCGCTAATGGCTTTAGGCTATTCTCTTTCGCAAGCGCGGGAAGCTTTAAATAATGTTGACGCTAAAATTAAAGATTCGGGCGAAAGAATCAGGCAAGCTTTAGAAAAGTTAGGTAAATAAGCCTTTAAAAACTTTTTTAGAAAAAGTTTTTAATATTTTCAAAAAATATAATGTATCAAATATAAATTTTATAGCGGGCAAAGCCCTACGGCCATAAAATTTTTATTTGATAAATATAATATGCAAATAATCACTATCACAGACAAAAAACAGCTGAATGATTTTGTTAGCCGAGAGACTATGAGCCAGTTTTTGCAATCGTTTGAATGGGGGGAATTCCAGGGCAAGGCGGCCGGGAAAATTATCAGATTAGGCGTTTTGGAGAATAATGAATTGGCGGCCGCGGCCACTTTTGTCAAAAAAACCTTGCCCATGGGCAAGAGTTATTTTTTATGCCCGCGCGGGCCGATTATCGGGGCCAATCAGGATAAATTAAAAATTTTAAAAGAATTATTTGACGCGCTGAAAAAATTCGCGGAAAATGAAGATGTGATTTTCCTTCGCTTTGAGCCGGTTTTTAAGATTGATATCTCTCCGATAGAAATCCAGAAAACTCTTGATATTCAGCCAAGCAAAACCTTGATTTTAGATTTAACCAAATCGGAAGAAGAATTATTGAAAGAGATGCATCAGAAAACCAGGTATAATATAAAACTTGCGGCCAAAAAAGAAGTAAAAATGGTCGAAGCCGGGCCGGAGCGTTTTGATGATTTTTGGCGATTAATGAATTTAACCGGCGAGCGGGATAATTTTCGCCCGCACGGCATAGATTATTACAAAAAAATGCTGGAAGCGGACAGCGATTTTATAAAACTGTATTTTGCCGAATATAAGGGCAAGCCGTTAGTTACGGGTATTTTTTCTTATTTCGGCGATACGGTTTCTTATTTGCACGGCGCTTCGGCCGATCATGATCGCGAAGTCATGGCGCCTTATTTGCTTCATTGGCAAATAATTAAAGAAGTTAAAGCCGCGGGTTTCAAATATTATGATTTATGCGGCATTAATGAAAAAAGGTGGCCGGGAGTAACCAGATTTAAAAAAGGCTTTGGCGGCTTTGAGCATGATTATCCGGGAACGTTTGATTATATTTTTGATCAAAATTGGTACAGTATTTATAAAATGGTCAGGCAAGCCAGAAGAACGTTTTAATAAAATTTTAACTCGTCAGTAAATTATGGAACAATTACTGCACATAATTAAACAATATATACCCACAAAGTTATTTAAGGCCCTACAACCGGCCTATCATTTTTTATTAAGCCTGATTGCTTCTGCTTGGTACGGCTGGCCGTCAAATAAACTTATCGTTATCGGCGTAACCGGCACAACCGGTAAAACCACCAGCGTTTATTTAATCTCTAAAATGCTGGCTTCGGCCGGCTATAAAACCGGCTTTACCTCAACGGCTATTTTTAATGACGGCCGAAGCGAATGGCTGAATAACAAAAAAATGACCATGGCCGGCAGGTTTTTTACCCAAAAAATGCTAAAACAAATGGTAAAAAATAACTGCCAATACGCTATCGTTGAAACCACTTCGCAAGGCATTGAACAATTCCGCCACAAATTTATAAATTACGACATCTTAATTTTTACCGGCCTTTATCCCGAGCATATTGAAGCCCACGGCAGTTTTGCCAACTATAAGCAGGCTAAAGGCAAATTATTTTTTCATTTAAAACAAGGCAAAACAAAATATGCCGATGATAAAAAGCGAGTGGTTAAAACTGAAAATGGTTTTAAGAAAATAGAGTCTAACCGGGTTAAAAAAACCATTATCGCTAACGGCGATGACAAATATGCTGATTTCTTTTTGTCTTTTTGGGCTGAAGAAAAGTGGCAATATGCCAAAGGCGAATTAAAAGCCAAGCCGGCGGATGATAAAACGCAGATTGTAAAATATGGCAATATTGAATCAAGCCAAAATGGCGTGAGTTTTAAAGTAAAAGATGAGGCAGTAGTAAATTTAAAGCAATTGGGCGAATATAACGCGGCTAACGCCATGGCCGCGGTTTGTTTAGGGCTTAGCCAAGGGGTGGATTTGGAAAAAATAAAAATCGGTTTGGAAAAAATTGATGGCATTCCCGGCAGGCTGGAGCTGATAACCTCACCCCGCCCCTCTCCTTTTAAAGGAGAGGGGGGAAGCTTTACGGTTATAGTTGATTATGCTTTTGAGCCTGAGGCTTTAAAAAAAATATACGGCACTATTTTAAAATTAGAGCATAGTAAAATAATCCATGTAATAGGCTCTGCCGGGGGCGGGCGCGACGTTGCTAGGCGGCCGAAGCTCGGAGCCTTGGCCGGAGAAAAAGCCGATATAGTAATCGTAACCAACGAAGATCCTTACGACGACGATCCGAAATTAATTATTGATCAGGTGGCGGTCGGAGCGAAAAACGCCGGCAAAAAAGAAAATGAAAATTTATTTAAAATTGAAGATCGGCGCGCGGCTATTAAAAAAGCTTTGTCTTTGGCCGGCGAAGGCGATATGGTTTTAATTACCGGCAAAGGCTGCGAGCAGGCTATTTGCGGGCCCGAAGGCGTAAAAATTCCTTGGGATGACAGGGAGGTGGTGAAGGAGGAATTGAAGGAGTTGGAAAAATAAAAATAACAATTTTATATTTTATAACACTAATTTGAAAAATTATTTCCTTCGTGTCTAACCTGTGGATAATTATGCCCTCCAGTATGTTGATATAATAAAAAAATTATGTATTATGGCTAAAATTAAAGTAAATTAAATAGGCTTGCGTAATTTTATAAAATTTAAACCGAAAACCCTTGACAAGCCTAATGATTGTTGTTAGTATTTAATAAGTTTTCAACAAGCTAAAAATTGATACATAATAAAACTCATTCTACGTCCCCGGTTATATGGGGATGACAGAATAAAAACTCAACGGCTCCGTCAAAGCAGTAACAAGCAGGATGGAAAGGTATAAACTGGCCGTTTTTTTGTTATCAAAAAGATAAAATCCCCTTAACCCCCTTTGTTCAAAGGGGGCGATAAAATATCCTGTTCATATTTTAAAACTAAAATAAGTGAAGACTTATCTCATTAATTAAATATTCCGCGTTAACTCACAGCTATTAAAAAACTGGTTGGGGTTTTTTTGTTTTTTAACCTTTAAAAACTTTTTCAAAAAAAGTTTTTAATATTTTCAAAAAATATAATGTATCAAGTTAAAATTTAATAGCGAGCCAAGCTCTATGGCCATTAAATTTTAACTTGATGAAATAAATTGAATATTATGACTACGAAAATAAAATCAGCCGGCCGGAAATTTTTCAGCGATACCAAGGCATCGATTGATTTGCCGGATTTAATTGAAATTCAAAAAGATTCTTATAATTGGTTTTTGACTGATGGACTCAAAGATTTGTTTGAAGAAGTTTCTCCGATCACCGATTTTATCGGCCGCGACCTTGAATTGTCTTTGGAAGACTATTATTTGGACGAGCCTAAATTTGACGAAAGCGAGAGTAAGTCTAAAAATATCACTTATGAAGCTTCGCTTAGAGTCAAGGCTAAATTATCCAATAAAAAAACCGGCCAAGCCGTTACTCAGGAGGTGTTTTTAGGCGATTTTCCTTTAATGACTAAAAACGGCACTTTTATAGTCAATGGCATTGAAAGAGTCGTGGTTTCGCAGTTGATCAGAAGCGCCGGCGTTATTTTCACTTCGGAATTCGTTAAGGGCAAAAAATATTACGGCGCCAAAGTCATACCTAACCGCGGCGCTTGGCTGGAAATTGAAACCGACATGAATGATGTCATCTGGGTCAGAATTGACCGTAAAAGAAAAGTCGCCATTACTTCTTTATTCAGGGCTTTCGGTTATGGAGCGGATGAAGAAATCAGGCAGTTGTTCACCGAGAAAAACGAATTGACCGGCGGAATCGACGGCCAGAAAAGTTTGTCCGGCTATATTGAAGCCACTTTAGCCAAAGACGCGGCCAAAAACGAGGCCGAAGGGCTTAAGGAAGTATATAAGAGGATAAGGCCGGGTGATTTAGCTACGACCGATAATGCCAGGCAATTAATCCATTCCATGTTTTTCAGATTTGACCGCTATGACTTTGACCGCGTGGGCCGCTATAAGATGAATAAGCGCTTCGGCCAGAATATTCCCAATAATAAAGAAAACAGAGTTTTAAGAAGGGAAGATCTAATCGCCATCGTTAAAGAAATCGTCAGATTAAATATTACCCAGGAGAGAGAAGACGATATAGACCATTTAGGCAACCGCCGCGTCAGAGCGATCGGCGAGTTGATTCAAAATAAATTCAGAGTCGGTTTGGCCAGAATGGAAAGAATCGTCAGAGACAGAATGAGTATTATGGATATAGACTCTCTGACGCCAAATAAATTAATTAACGCCCGTCCGGTCATCAGCGTGGTCAAGGAATTTTTCATGTCTTCGCAGTTATCGCAATTCATGGATCAGACCAATCCTTTGGCCGAGCTTGAACATAAGCGCCGGTTATCAGCCATGGGCCCGGGCGGTTTAACCCGCGAACGCGCCGGCTTTGAAGTGCGCGACGTGCATACCACCCATTATAGCCGTATTTGCCCGATTGCTACTCCGGAAGGCCCGAATATCGGCTTAGTCGGCCATTTAGCCAGCTACGCGCGCCTTAACAGTTATGGTTTTATTGAAGCGCCTTACCGCGTGGTTTTGCATGACATAGCCAATGATCCGGCCAAGACTCTTAATAAAATCGCCCGTGAAGATATTTATGAGATCAAGGGCGATAAAAAAGGCAAATTGATTATCAAGGCCGGCGAGGTTATTGATAAAAAAACCGCGGCCGAGTTAAAGGCGAAAATGGGCCATGTTACCATTCCGATCGTGCCGGTTTTAGGCGATGAGATTGTTTATCTTGATGCTTTTGAAGAGGAAAAATATATTACCACGCCCGCGACTACTCCGGTTGACGCTAACGGCTATTTTAAAGTTCTAAAAGCCGAAGCCAGAAAATACGGCCAGCCTTCGCTTGAGCCGGTGGAAAAAATAGATTTAATCGGCGTGGCGCCGAATCAAATCGTTTCCGTGGCCACTTCTTTAATTCCTTTTTTAGAGCATAACGACGGCATCAGGGCTTTAATGGGAACAAACATGCAGCGCCAGGCAGTTCCCTTAATAACCGCCGAAGCGCCGATCGTCGGCACGGGCATGGAAGCGCGGGCGGCTACTGATTCAGGGCATATTATTTTAGCTCCTGACGACGGCGAAATCGTTAAAATGGACGGCGGTTCAATTGAATTTAAAAGTAAAAAAGGCCAGACTACCAAATATATTTTAAATAAATTTTTACGCTCTAACGCTTCAACCTGCATAAATCAGCGCCCGATTGTTAATCACGGCGATAAAGTAAAAAAAGGCGATGTTTTAACCAACAGCTCGGCCGTAGATGACGGCGAATTGTCACTGGGGCGCAATGTGCTCGTGGCTTTTATGAGTTGGGAAGGCTTTAATTATGAAGACGCGGTGATTATCTCCGAGCGCTTAATGAAAGAAGACGTTTATTCTTCAATTCATATAGAAAATTATACGATTGACGTGCGCGACACTAAGCTCGGTCCGGAATTAATCACTAATGACATTCCTAACATCAGCGAGGAAAAATTAAAAGACTTGGATGAGCGCGGCGTTGTCCGAATTGGCGCCGAAGTTTCTTCAGGCGATATTTTAGTCGGTAAAATTACGCCCAAGGGCGAAACCGAACTATCGGCCGAGGAAAAACTTCTGCGCGCGATTTTCGGCGAAAAAGCCAAAGACGTTAGAGATTCTTCACTGTATTTAGAGCATGGTGAACACGGCAAAGTGGTTGATATTAAATTGTTTTCCCGCGAAGACGGCGACAAGCTATCGGCCGGAGTAATCCAGTCAATTCAGGTAACCGTGGCCAACTTAAGAAAAATTCAAATCGGCGATAAAATGGCCGGCCGGCACGGCAACAAAGGAGTTATTTCTAAAGTCGTGCCGATTGAAGATATGCCTTATTTAGCCGATGGCACGCCGATTGAAATAATTTTATCGCCTTTAGGCGTTGTTTCCAGAATGAATTTAGGCCAGCTTTTAGAAACTCATTTAGGCTACGCGGCAAAAAAATTAAATTATAAAATTGCCGTGCCGCCTTTAAACGGCATTAGCGAGGCGCAAATTAAAGAAGAATTAAAGAAAGCCGGCCTGCCGACCAACGGCAAAGTAACTCTTTATGACGGCAAAACCGGCGAGGCTTACGACAACCAGGTGGTGATTGGCTATAAATATATGCTGAAATTAAACCATATGGTTGAAGATAAAATGCACCAGCGTTCCATCGGGCCTTATTCTTTAATTACCCAGCAGCCTCTAGGCGGCAAAGCCCAATTCGGCGGCCAGCGTTTCGGCGAAATGGAAGTTTGGGCGCTTGAGGCTTATGGCGCGGCTCATTGCCTGCAGGAAATATTAACCATTAAATCGGATGACGTGCCGGGCCGGAGCAAGGCTTATGAGGCGATTATTAAAGGAGAGCCGATTAGAAAATTAAATGTTCCGGAATCATTTAACGTTTTAGTCAGGGAATTAAAAGGTTTATGCTTAGACGTTGAGCTTTTACAGGGCGATCAGGTGGTAAATCTAGAACGGCAAGGCGATGACAAACCAGCGGAAGAAGGGGAGAGAAGGCAGAATTTTGGAGAAAGAGAGCAAAGATAACAAATAATTAAAAATGACATTTAAAATATAAAATTATTTTTTATTGTCATTGCGAGCGACTGAAGGAAGCGAAGCAATCTCACGTACTCTGATTTTAACCGGAGATTGCTTCGTCGCCCGATTACGTGCTTCTCGCAATGACAGAAAATTTTAATTTTGCATTAAAGTATGCTTAATCCAATAAAGACCACCGATTTTGACGCCATTAAATTAAAATTAGCTTCACCTGAAGAAATTTTACATTGGTCCCACGGCGAAGTCATCCGCCCGGAAACCATTAATTATCGCACGCAAAAACCGGAAAAAGACGGCTTGTTTTGCGAGCGTATTTTCGGCCCGTCAAAAGATTGGGAGTGCTATTGCGGCAAATATAAAAAAATCCGCTATAAAGGCATAATTTGCGACAGGTGCGGCGTGGAAGTAACCAGAAGCTTGGTCAGGCGCGAGCGCATGGGGCATATTAAGCTTGAAGCGCCGGTAAGCCATATTTGGTTTCTGCGCGGCACTTCTTCAAAAATCGGCTTAATTTTAGATTTACCCATGCAGGCTTTAGAAAAAGTGGTCTATTTCGCCAGTTTTATTATTTCCGATGTTAACCAAGAATTATGCTTGGCCACCATTGAACAAATTAAGCAGGAATATAAGAATAAGAGAAAATCCATTGAAAATGATTGGCAAAAGCAGGTTAATGAAATTAAAAATAAAAAAGGCAAATTACTGACTCAAGGCAAGAGCGAGTTTGAGATTGCCAATATTTTAAGCCAAGAAATTGAATCTTTGGAAAAAATAAAAAATGACAAAATTAATAATCTAGAGCAGGCTTTTGACCAGGCGCAGAAAGAATTAAAAGACTTAAAGCCTTTAACCATAATTTCCGAAAGCGTTTATCAAAATTTAAGCTTAAAATACGGGCATATTTTTACCGCCGATATCGGCGCCAGCGCCATTAGGAAACTTTTGGAAAGAATTGATTTGGATAAAACGATTGCCATTATAGATAAAGAGCTTTTAACCGCGATTGACTCAAAAAAAGATAAAATGATCAGGCGTTTAAAATTATTGAAAAGCTTGAGAGCCAATAATTTAAGGCCCGAATGGATGATTTTAAATATGGTGCCGGTTATACCGCCCGATTTAAGGCCTATGGTGCCGCTTGACGGCGGACGTTTCGCCACGTCAGACTTAAATGATTTATACCGCCGGATTATTAACCGCAACAATCGCTTAAAACAGCTGATTGACCTTAACGCGCCGGAAGTTATCTGCCGCAATGAAAAAAGGATGCTTCAGGAAGCGGTTGACGCTTTAATTGATAATTCTATCAGGCACGGCAAAACGGTTGTCGCCTCTACCGGGCAGAAAAGAATGCTTAAGTCGCTCGCCGATTCATTAAAAGGCAAGCAGGGCAGATTCAGACAGAATTTACTTGGCAAAAGAATTGATTATTCCGGCCGCAGCGTAATCGTCGTCAACCCGAATTTGAATTTAGACCAATGCGGTTTGCCTAAGCGCATGGCTTTAGAATTATTCAAGCCTTTTATAATCAGCCAGCTGATAAACAAAGAAATCGTCCATAACGTCAGAAGCGCTTCCCGCTATATTGAATCAGGCAAAGACGAGGTTTGGGATATTCTTGAGGATATTGTTAAAAAATCATATGTGATGTTAAACCGCGCGCCGACTTTGCACCGCTTAGGCATCCAGGCGTTTAAGCCGATTTTAATTGAAGGTTTAGCTATCCAGATCAATCCTTTGGTTTGTACAGCGTTTAACGCCGATTTTGACGGCGACCAAATGGCGGTTCACGTGCCTTTAACCGAAGAGGCGATCGCCGAAGCTCGCGATATCATGCTGGCCAGCCATAATTTACTCAAGCCGGCTACCGGCGATCCGGTCGTGGCGCCCAACCAGGATATTGTTTGGGGAGCTTTTTATATTACCAATATTGACCAGGCCTATTTGGACGCTGATGAAAAAAAGCTGAAAAATTTTTATTCGCCCGAAGATGCCAAGCTGTCTTACAGCATGAAAAATATAAAATTACAGCAGAAAATCAGGGCGATGATAGACGGCAAATTAATAATTACTACCGTCGGCCGGATTATTTTTAATGAAGTTTTGCCGCCGAAACTGCGATTCGTCAACGAAACCGTGGGTAAGAGCAAGCTAAAAAATTTAGTTAAAGAATGCTTAAGATTCTACGGCGAACAGCCGACGATTGATTTATTGGATAGTTTGAAAAAGGCTAGTTTTAAATATATTACCAAAAGCGGTTTATCCTGGGGCATGGACGACATACCTCATCTTTACGAGAAAGACGAAATGCTGGTTCAAGCTTCCAAGCAAGCTGAAGAAATCAGCGAGCAATATCATGACGGATTGTTAACCGACAGCGAGCGCTACAGCAAAATTATTGAGCTTTGGACCACGGTCAAAGAAAAAGTAACGGAAATCTGCCGCCACCATCTGCCGAAAGACGGGCCGGTTTATTCCATGATTGAATCAGGCGCTCGCGGTTCCTGGGCCCAGCTGACGCAAATTTTAGGCATGAAGGGCTTGGTAACTTCTCCGTCCGGCGACATTATTGAATTGCCGGTTAAAGGAAATTTTAAGCAAGGCTTCTCGGTTCTTGAATATTTTATCGCCACGCACGGCGTACGCAAAGGTTTATCCGATACGGCTCTCCGTACTTCTAACGCCGGTTATTTAACCAGGCGCTTAGTTGATGTTTCCCAAGATGTCATAATCGTCAAAGATGATTGCGGAGACAAAGAAGGCTTGTTAATTATTAAAAAAGAAAGCGAAGAGATGGGTGAAAACTTGGTTAAGCGCATGACCGGCAGATTTTTAGCCGCTGATTTAAAAAACGCAAAAGGCAAGGTTTTAATAAAAGCCGGGGAACTAGTTACCGAAGAGCTCGGGGAAAAAATTGCTAAAGAAGATATTTTAGAAGTCAAAGTCAGATCGGTTTTGACTTGTAAAATACACCGTGGCATCTGCGCTAAATGTTATGGCTATGACCTGGCATATAACAAGAAGGTAGCGATCGGCACGGCCGTAGGCATTATTGCGGCTCAGTCAATCGGCGAGCCGGGAACTCAGCTTACCATGAGAACCTTCCATACCGGCGGCGTAGCCGGCCAAGAAGATATTACCCAAGGTCTGCCTCGCGTTGAAGAAATTTTTGAAGGGCGCCCGCCGAAAAAGAAAGCTTTTGTCGCCGACGTTGCCGGCAAGGTTAAAATTGAGACGGCGCAAAGGACAATCGCCGGCGAAGCCGGAGAAATGATTATTTCCAATCCGCAATCAAAAATTTTAAAGATATATTATCAAGGCGCGGAAAGCGATAAATATTATTTTACCGAAGCGGTTAAGGAAGCCTCTCTAGAAGATAAAGACAATAAAAAGAAAGACGTAAAAATATTGGTTAAAGACGGCGCCGAAGTCGTTAAAAACAGCGAATTGTTCGCTATCGGCAAAAAAGTTTTTAAAGCCAGAAAGGCCGGCGTGGTTAAATTAAATGAAAAATTAATTAAAGTTGTGAGCGACGTGGAAAAGGTTAAAGAGTTTATCGTGCCGAAAGGCTTTGGCGTTTGGGTTAAAGATGGCGACGAAGTTAAAATTGGCGACCAATTAACCGAGGGCTCTTTGGATCTGCATCAATTGTACCAGCTGCGCGGCAAATTAGAAGCGCAAAAATATATTATTAAAGAAATTCAGTACGTTTATTCCTCCCAGGGCCAGCCGCTGAATGACAAGCATATAGAGATAATCGCTAGACAAATGTTCGCGCGCGTTTATGTTAATGACGCCGGCGATACGGAGTTATTGCCCGGAGAAATCGTAGAAAAAGCGATTTTTGACCGGACCAATGAAGAGGTAAAAGCTAAAGATAAAAAGCCGGCCAAGGGCGAAGAGTTGTTATTAGGCATAACCAAATCATCGCTCACCACCAATAGCTTTTTATCAGCGGCTTCGTTCCAGGAAACCGCCCGAGTCTTGATTGACGCGGCGGTTACCGGCAAGGTTGATCATCTTGAAGGGCTTAAAGAAAATGTCATTATCGGCCGGCCGATTCCGGCGGGCACGGGGTATCGACAGAAAGCGGATTAATTATAGTTTATTTTTTGACAATTTTTAGTAGAACCTGTCGCGCAAAGATGTCGGTTTTTACAGAATGCGAAGTCTTGGGTTAGTTTTTTTCTCGTTGCGGAACTCGTCCGAGATTACTCGGGCTCAAACCTGCCTGCCGGCAGGCAGGCAGTCCTCGCTTCGAAAAATGACTAGCCCAAGCCTTTGCAGAGTTTAATAATTATTATTTATTTGTTCTTTTAGATATAAAAACAAAAAAGGCATTGCGGCGAAAGCCATAGTGCCTTTTTTGTTTGGAGAAAATAGTATTGTCATTGCGGGTTTAACCCGCAATCCAGAAACTTATTCGTAGCGTCTAAACCTGGATTCCGGCTCAAGGCCGGAATGACAGAAAAGGTTTGTTTGGTAAAAATTATAGTCCGTATTTTTTTACATTCTCATCCGCCAATCTTTGGATATGCGCGATCTGCTCTTTGCCCCGTTCGTCTTTAAACAAATGCTTAAATCTGCCTTGGGGCTTTAAATAGTCTTCTACCCGCGGGCGCTCGGCCGGTAATTTCATTATTTCACCGGGCTGGCCGTTTACATATTCCACGGCCGGATAGATGCCGGTTTGCACGGCTAATTTAGCCAATTGGATTGTTTGGCTGGGTTCAATTTTCCAGCCCGGAATGCAAGGCACTAAAATTTGCAGATACGACGGGCCGGGAGTGGCTACGGCCTTTTTAACTTTTTTAATAATATCCAAAGGATAAGCGACCGTAGTCTGGGCGACATATTTCAGGCCGTGCGCCAAGGCGATGGCCAGCATGTCTTTTTTCATAAAATGCGAGCCGATGCCGCTGATATCGGATGAAGTTCCGGCCGGAGTGGTAGAGGTCGCGGCCGCCCAGGGCGTGGCCGCGCTGGCTTGCGCGCCCGTATTCATGTAGGCTTCGTTATCATAGCAGACATAAAGGATGTTTTCGCCTCGCTCCCACATGCCGCTAATCAGGCCGAAACCGATATCAAAGGTGCCGCCGTCGCCGCCCTGGGCCACTACTTTTATCTCTTTGTCTTTGCCCTGGGTTTTTAGGGCGGCATAGATGCCCGAGGCCACGGCCGCGGCGTTTTCAAATAGCGAATGGATCCAGGGCAGGCCCCAGCTTGATTCGGGATAAGGCGTGGTCACGACTTCCAGACAGCCGGTAGCATTAGCGATAATGGTGTTCGGCCCTAAAGCGTCGGCAACGGTTCGCGCGGCAATCATCTGGCCGCAGCCGGCACAGCCGCGATGGCCGGGCGCGAGTAAAGAGGGGTTAATATTCGTTGATTTTTTTGCTGTAATTATATTATTCATATTCTGTTATTTTTTAAATCTTTTAATTATCAATTTTCAATTTACAATTATCAATGAATTTTCAAGGTTATAATTTTTAATTGATAATTTTATAATTTATTGAAAATTGATCATTGGTAATTGAAAATTTCTAGTTCGTTTCCATCATCTGCTTTTTAAGGCCTTCAATTTTTATCTTATCCATCTGCCCGGCAAACTTAGATGCGTTCAGTATTTCAATTAAAACCGGTTTTTTCGCTTTTGACAAATGAATAATAAAATTGCCAAAATCTATGGCATGGTCAATCGGATCTTTAGCGATCTCCCAGGATATTATATTAGCCTCAATATCGTATTGCATAATGTTATTTAATCGGGTAAAAAGTTATAATTTTAATTATTTCCGCTTCTTTTTTATAAATTACTTTTATATTTTCTCTCTGCGCCGTCAAGAGTTTTCCTTTTTTCCCTGCCTTTTCCGGAGCGCCAACCGCGTCTTCAACTTGTTCGCGGGTAAAATAAACCTTATGCTTATTCAGTATATCAAATTTATTTTCAGCGTATTTAGTGAAGTAGAGCATAAAATTAAATTAAAAATTGCACCATTTACTGTTAGCTTCCCATGGACCCCAGCCGGAACCTCCAGCTAATCTTTTTGCGTTGCTAATACTAACGGCCGGGTTAGAGGCGGCGGCTACGCATTGATTATATAAATCAACATTTATTACAGTGCAAGTCGGACTGCTATTAACCCATGCTCTGTTGCCAAAAGCATCGGGACAATTTAGTCTATTATTATTTTCATCCATTAAATAGTTAGCTGATAAATTAAATTGGAATAATCCCCAAACTGCGTAATAGTTGCCATTGTCGCATTTGGTTAAAGTATTTTTTGCATTAGCAACTCCTGAACTTTCAGCCATGCAGATTGCTGAAGCCTCTCTAGCTTTATCGCCAAAAATAGCCATTTTTGAGACAGAGCATTCTCCACTCTCGGTGGGCTTACATTTTTCGGCAAAAGCTTTTAAGTCTGCCGGAACCGGAGTTTGGTCAACTATTTGTATATTCAATCCGTTAAATCCTACCAAGGCCGGATTAACTTGATAAAGGATAATATAAGAGCATAAAGCAATAACTAGACCGGTTAAACTAGCGCCGATCCAGGATTTGGCTTCGCCGATCATGGTAGCCGAGCCGCCGGCCACAATCCACATCACGCCGCCGATCATTAAAACCACAGCGGCTAAAATGCCGACTATGCCGATGGCATATTTATAAATACCGGCGATATATTCGCCGATCCAAGGCATATTGCAAATTTTTTTGCCATTTTGCTCGGTGCATTTTATAGCGCTGCCTTTAGTTAGATTAAGCCCGGGTATGTCTATTTGCAACTTGATATCTGGTATATTAAATTTTGGCATAGTGGTGTTCAACAAATTATTTCCTCGAATACAGGTATGAATTGTCGCTCCGCCCATTGTACTTCCACCTGTTTGTCTGCAAACAAGTCCGCTATCACATGTTGTATCGCTAGGACCGGAACAAGCGCCTCCCAGTCCGACAGCCAAGGCAGTTGATGAAAATACGAAAAACAACAAGCCAAAAAACTGAATAGTTATAATTATAGATATAATTTTAATTTTTTTGAGGTTTTTTAAAAGCATATTTTATTGGCATCTATGTGTTGCCAAAGTACCTGCGTCACAATTATTGCTGACACAATCATTATTTTCACCGCACTGCCCATTTAAGTTTTGTTTTACTGCGCAGACACCTCTACCCATACAAGCGCTGGTTGTCATATACATGTTGCATATATATCCGGATGAACATTGAGTATCGTTATTTCCGTCACAACAGTTAGTCCCATTACCGCTTAAGGGAGCTGAGGCATCAAGACTAGTTTGTGTTGGCGATGTAACTTTTTTAATTTCCGTAGTTTTTAAATCCACCAAGGCCGGGTTAATCGTGGCTAAAATTAAATATGACATTAAGGCTAAAACCAAACCGGTAAGCGAAGCGCCGATCCAGGATTTGGCTTCGCCGATCATGGTGGACGAGCCGCCGGCCACAATCCACATCACGCCGCCGATCATTAAAACCACGGCGGCTAAAATGCCGACTATGCCGATAGCGTATTTATAAATCGCTCTGATATATTGCCCTATCATCGCGGTTGAGCCGTCAGGCACATATGATGTTCCTGCTTGAAAATCCGTGCCTATGCCGACTTGCGGCGTGAATTTAGCCGGGTCGGCCGCCTGGCCGGCTTGCGGCAAAGCAAAGAGAAAAATTAAACAGGCCAGCTGGAAAATGAAAACCGCCAAGAAAAAGATAGTTAGGATTTTAGGAAAGGATTTTAGCATAAAATTATTATTATTTTCCAACAAATATCGCTCCATTAATATTTTTGCCCGCTTGCTTAATTATTTTTTTAATCATTTCCCCGGTTATGTCCCGCCCGCCCAGGCCAACTATAAAATTTGAAATATTAGCCTTAATCTTGCCTTGGGCGATAGCTTTAATATCAGAGGCCAGACAGCCGATTTGCCCTAAAGAAATGGATTTATCTAAAACCGCGATATGCTTAGCGGATTTAAGAATATTTAAAATTTCTTTTTCCGGAAACGGGCGGAAGCATTTTATTTTTAAAACGCCAACCTCACCCCCGCCTCTCCTTAGTAAGGAGAGGGGTTTTCCCGGTTGCTCGCTAACGGTTTGTTTAATAGTGCCGCAGACCGAACCCATGGCTACAAGGACTGTATCAGGTTTATCTGGACCTACGTATTCAATTAAACCATTATCAATTTTATTTTTTAATTTATTCTCCAAATTTCCAATTTCCAATTTCCAATTTCCAATTAATGATTTATATTTTTTATATTCTTGATCTATAATTTTTAAGCTGGAAATTAAATCGTCATGCAGTTCCTGCCTGATTTCCATATAATGCGCCGGCGTGGCTAAAGCGCCCAAAGTGGCCGGATTGGCCGCGTCTAAATATTGGCCGGTTTCAGGCTTATAATCCGGCAGATATTTTTTAATCTGCTCGGCCGTTGGGATAAACACCGGCTCATAACTATGCGTCATAATAAAGCCGTCAACATTAACCATGACCGGCAATTTCAACTGCTCGGCGATTTTAAAAGCCATAATATGCTGGTTGACCGCTTCCTGGTGGTTTTCCGCGAAGAGTAAAATCCAGCCCGCGTCCCGAACCGCCATAACATCCTGCTGGTCGTTCCAGATATTTATGGGAGCTGATACGGCCCTGTTAGCGCAAGTCATAATAATCGGCAGGCGCATGCCGGCAATATTATAAATAACCTCGGCCATTAAGAGAAGCCCTTGCGAGCTGGTGGCGCTGTAAGCGCGCGCGCCGGCGGCTGACGCTCCTAAGACGATAGAAGCGGCCGCGAATTCAGATTCGGCGCGCACGTATTCGTAATTCGCTTCTCCATCGGCTTTAAATTTAGCCAGATCTTCAACAATATGGGTCTGCGGGGTAATCGGGTAGGCGGAAACAACCGCCGGTTTAATATTCTTGATAGTTTGCGCTATGGCGTTGGAACCTTCTAAAATTTGTTGTTTATTTTTATTGTCCATAAAATAATTTTATTTTTCGTCTAATTCCATTTCTATGGCCTTAAACGGGCATTCAACGGCGCATAAGCCGCAGCCTTTGCAAAAATCAAGATCGCAATCATAATAAGGCTTGGCTTTATCTGAAAATTTTTTGATTACGCCTTCGGGGCAAATACGCGTGCAGATGCCGCAAGAGGTGCATTTTTCATATATAAATTTCGGCCGGTTGGTGCGCCAGAAGCCGGTTTTATTTGTTATGGAAGTAGAAGGCTGAACGGTGATTTTCATATAAAATAAATTATATTCGGTAAGCCTTTTCCACGGCTTTAATATTTTTATCAATTAAATTTTGCTTGCCGGAAAATTTTTCTTCAATTGCCAGTTTAAGCTCTGGCAGGCCGATTAAGCCGGTTATTTTAGCGAAAGCGCCCAAGATTACCGTGTTAACGATATTTTTACCGATTATTTCCAAAGCGATTTTAGTGGCGTCAATCGTCTGAATATTGGCTTGAGGCAGATTAATTTTCATGTCCTGTTTGTTTTTTGCCGTATTAATAATAGTAATGGTTTTTTTGGTCGCGCCCTTGGCCATATCAGTAGTTTCAAGCAGGCTGGCATCTTGAATAATTAAGATGTCCGGTCGGTAAATCTGCTCTCTGATTATGATCGGCTTATCATCCAGGCGGACGTAAGCTTCCACCGGAGCGCCGGTTCTTTCCACGCCGAAAGAAGGGAAAGCTTGCGCTTGCTTTCCGCTTTTAAAAGCGGCAATAGCGATTAATTCCGCGGCCGTTACTACACCTTGGCCGCCGCGGCCGTGGATTCTGATTTGTATCATAATATAAAATTATTTTTTAAGCTCCTCAATTATTTTAATAAACACATCATACGGTATATCGCCGGCAATTTTATAGCCGTTGATAAAATAGGTCGGCGTGCCGGTAATGCCGAAGGTTTGGCCGTCCGCCAGGTCTTTTTGAATTTGCGGCAGATATTTTTGCTTGGTTAGGCAATCGTTAAATCTGGCTGTATCAACGCCGATCTGGTTAGCTAAAATTAGTAATTGTTCGGTAATTTTTATCTTATCGTCGTTGCTGCATTGATTTTCGTTTGGATTGATCAAGGAAATTATGGCGGTTTGGTTTTGAAATAACTTATCATGCATAGGCCAGAATAAGCCCTGTTCGCCGGTACATCTACCCGCCAAGGTTAAAATATCCGAGCATATTTGAGCCGGGTAATCGCGCCAAATCAATTTTACGTCGTCTTTGTATTTTAAGCTGATTTCTCTAATGGTATAAAAAGCATTTCCGCAGTCCGAACAAGCGAAATCCCCGAATTCAACTATGGTAATTTTAGCTTTGTCCGCGCTCAGCCAATAATGATCGCCGTCGGCGGCGCTATATTGCTGTCCGCTTAATTTCAGGCCGGTTTGGCTTATTTCTAATTTAGATTTTTTCACGCTGGCAAAAAAATAAAAGCCGATTGCCGTTATAAAAATTAAAATCGCGGTTAAAATAACGGCTAAACCCGCGCCCCACCAAGTTTTATAGAATGGCTTAGTAATATTTATCATTGAAATTTATTGAGATTAGCTTTATCATTAAATTAACTAACACATATCTCTCCCGCAAATCTACAAATCTGCTACAAATTTACGAATAATAGAAAAATATATTATAAAATATTTGCATATTCGTAGTTGATTTGTAGATTTATGGGGTATAAATATTATAACATTTATTTATGAATAAACAAAGTTTGGACAAACTGGAGCGGGAAATGGAAAAGCGGCTTAAGGCGCGAGAAAAAAGAAAAAGAAAACGCATGCGGGTCAGCGGAGCGGCCGTAAAAAAGCTGCAAAAAATAATCATTGCAAAATAATTTGAAAGCTGTATAATTAAACCACGCTGTCAGGCGTTTGTTTTTTTACTTAATAATAAAAAAGAAAGAAAAGAGTATGTTCACACCAAAGAAAATGTTTTTTACCAAAGGGGTCGGCGTCCATAAGGACAAGCTGGCTTCTTTTGAGCGAGCTTTAAGAAATGCCGGCATTGAAAAATGCAATTTAGTGACTGTCTCCAGTATTTTTCCGCCTAATTGCCATGTTGTTTCCAAGGAAAAAGGCGAAAAAATACTTTATCCCGGCCAAATAGTTTTTTGCGTTATGGCCAAAAGCGAGACCAACGAGCCTAACCGCTTGGTTTCGGCCGCCATCGGCTTAGCCAAGCCGAGCGATGAAAATAATTACGGCTATTTATCCGAGCACCATTCTTTCGGCGAAGTGGCGAAAAAGACCGGCGAATACGCCGAAGATTTGGCCGCGACCATGTTAGCCACGACTTTAGGCATTGAGTTTGACCCGGACAAAGCCTGGGATGAAAGAAAACAGATTTATATTTCCAGCGGCAATATTTTTAAGACCACTCATTTTTGCCAATCAGCCGAAGGCAATAAGGACGGCTTATGGACTACCGTCATTGCCGTAGCGGTTTTTTGCGCTTTTAACTTTCATAGAGAAGTAATCGCTCCGATGATTAAGGACGAAATACGTAATGGCAATAAAAAGTAAGGTTGCGAGAGCCGGATAATCTCCGCTTATATTTCAAGCAGGCTTAGTCCTTTATCCGGATTAAGCCTGCTTTTATAAAATTATTAACTACATGAAGCTTGGGCTAAATTTATAAAATTTTCTACTGCGGAACTCGGCTAGCTACGCTGCCTCAAACAGTCCTCGTACGAAAATTTTACCAAATTTAGCCCAAGCAATTATTATAAATATAATTAAGTATATGGCTTTAGAAAAGTATCAAGCCAAAAGAAAATTTTTCGTGACGCCCGAGCCGAAAGGCGCGGTGAAAAAACAGAATTTGTCGCGTTTTGTAGTACAGAAGCATCAAGCCAGCCATTTGCATTATGATTTTCGGTTGGAGCACGGCGGAGTTTTAAAATCTTGGGCCGTGCCTAAAGGCGTGCCGGAAAAAGCCGGGGTTAAAAGATTGGCGGTTGAAGTTGAAGACCATCCGGTTGATTATATAAATTTTTCCGGCGTGATTCCGCGAGGCGAGTACGGCGCCGGCACGGTAGAAATTTATGATCAGGGTAAATGGCAGGCGCTTGACGGCAGTCTGGAGCGGGGCAGTATGAAATTTAATTTAGTTGGTAAAAAATTAAAAGGAGAATATGTATTAGTCAGGCTGAAAGATAAAAAGAATTGGTTGATTTATAAAAAATAATTTATTTGCCTTTTCGCCAATTTTAGGATAAAATAAACGCATTATGGAAAAGTATGATCACAAAAAAATAGAAGCCAAATGGCAAAAATTTTGGGCTAAACAGCCGAAGCTTTTTCAGGCCGACGATAAAAGCCGGGCGGACAAACAATATATTTTGGATATGTTCCCTTATCCGTCGTCTAACGGACTGCACGCCGGCCACGTAGAAAGCTACACGGCGACGGATATTATATCGCGCTATTTAAGGATGAAAGGCAAAAACGTTTTGCATCCGCAGGGCTGGGATGCTTTCGGCCTGCCGGCGGAAAATTACGCGGTTAAGACGAAAACCCATCCTAAAATCACCACTGAAAAAGCCATTGAGAATTTCACCAAGCAGATGAAGATGATGGGCTTTTCTTATGATTGGTCCAGAGAAGTGAATTCTTCCGATCCGGATTATTATAAATGGACGCAATGGTTTTTTCTTTTGCTATACAGAAACGGCTTGGCTTATAAAAATAAGGCCAAGGTGAATTGGTGTGGTAAGTGCCACACGGTTTTGGCTAATGAGCAGGCCGAGGGCGGAGTTTGCGACCGCTGTAAAAACCCGGTGAGTCAAAAAGATCTGGAGCAATGGTTTTTTAAGATTACCGATTTTATAGAGCCGTCCTTCGCTAAAGCTACGGAGGCCGAGAAACGCATTACCTCGGGCTTGCTAGACGGTCTTGATAAAGTTGACTGGCCGGAATCAACTAAAGCGGCGCAGAAAAATTGGATCGGCAAATCCGCTGGCGCGGAATTTGAATTGCGAATTACGAATTGCGAATTACGAATTAGAGTTTATACGACTCGTTTAGATACGGTCTTCGGTATGACTTATGCCGTGATAGCTCCGGAGCATAAGTTGATTCAGGATCTAAAAAATCAAATTACTAATTGGCCGGAAGTGGAAGAATATATTAACCAGGCTAAAAAGAAAACCGAACTGCAGAGAATGGCCGATACTAAAGAAAAAACCGGCGTTAAGCTAGAGGGCGTGGAATTAATCAATCCTTTTAATAATGAAACTATTCCGGTTTTCGCGGCCGATTATGTTTTAGCCCATTACGGCACCGGCGCGGTTATGGCCGTGCCGGCGCATGATGAGCGTGATTTTGAATTCGCCAAGAAATATAATTTGCCGATAAAAAATGTTATTGTTCCTTATTGGCTGGATCAAAAAAATCCGGCGAAAGCCGATAAGGAGACGGAAAAACGCGAAGTAGTTTGCGCTATCGTAAAGAATCCGAAAGATAATAAATATCTTTGCCTAAAATGGAGCATAACCGGCTGGCAATCTTTTCCGACCGGCGGGATTGACGGAGGAGGCTTGGTTGGCGCCGCGCTAAGAGAAATTAAAGAAGAGACCGGCTACAAAAATTTAAAATTCGTAAAACAAATTCCTGGCTCCACCTACGCCGAATTTTATAGGCCGCATAAAGGCTCAAATGTAATCGCGCATTTTTATTATCTTATTTTTGATTTAGAGAATGAAGAAAAAGAGATTGTTGATCAAAATGAGAAAGATAGGCATGAAGCAGTTTGGATTCCGGAGAATGAGATTGAATCTTTTATTAACGTTGAAAATCAGCAATTCGCCTGGAAAAAATATTTTCACGGCGATTTTGCTTACTGCGATGACGGAATTTTAGTTGAGTCAGGCGAATATAACGGCCTAACCTCGGAAGAAGCGAGGGAAAAAATCACCGCCTGGCTGGAGGAGAAAAAAATCGGCTTTAAAAAAGTAAATTATAAAATCCGCGATTGGCTGGTATCGCGCCAGCGTTATTGGGGCGCGCCGATTCCCATAATTTATTGCGCTAAATGCGGCGAGGTCGCGGTCAAGGAAAAAGATTTGCCGGTTAAACTGCCGACTGACGTGGATTTTATGCCAACCGGCGAGTCGCCTTTAATGAAATCAAAAAGTTTTCATAAAGTAAAATGCCCGAAGTGCGGCGGCGCGGCGCGCCGGGAAGCGGATACTATGGATACTTTTGTCTGCTCGTCCTTGTATTATTTCCGCTACTCTGACCCGAACAATAAAAAAGCCTTCGCGGATAAAGCCATGATAAAAAAATATCTGCCGGTTGATTTATACGTCGGCGGCGCCGAACACACGGTTTTGCATTTGCTTTATTCCCGTTTTTTTACCAAAGTTTTGCATAATCTGGGCTATATTGATTTTGACGAGCCGTTTAAGAAATTAAGGCATCAAGGCATAATTTTAGCCGAAGACGGCCGCAAAATGTCCAAGTCTCTAGGTAATGTGGTTAACCCTGACGACGTGGTAAAGCAGTACGGCGCCGACGCTTTGCGCTTGTTTGAAATGTTTATGGGGCCGCTTGAAGACATGAAGCCCTGGAATACTAAAGGCATTATCGGCCAGGTTAGATTTTTAGAGAAAATCTGGAAAATGCAGTATAAAGTATCAAGTATAAAGTATCAAGGAGGAGAAAAAAAGTTGGAATTAATTGTCAATAAAACCATTAAAAAGGTTACTGAAGATATTGAAAATTTAAGATTTAATACAGCAATTAGCGCTTTAATGATATTAGCTAATGTTTTGGAGAAAGAAGAGAAAATATATCCAATACACTATACTTTATATTTGATACTTCTAAGTCCGTTCGCGCCGCACTTGGCCGAAGAGCTGTGGTCCGGGTTAGGGTATAAGCAAAGTATTTTTAAAGAAAAATGGCCGGAATATGATCCGGTGATGGTTAAAGACGAAACTATTAATTTAGTTATTCAGATAAACGGCAAAGTGCGCGATATGATTGAAGTTTCGGCTGATATTAGCGAAAATGAAGCAAAAAAAATCGCTTTGGCAAGCGAAAAAATCATAAAATGGCTGGAGGGAAAAGAAGTGGTGAAAATAATATTTATTAAAGGGAAGCTGATTAATATTGTGATTTAAGCGGTAAATAAAATATGTTTGAAGAAAAAATAAAAGAAGAAAATAAAGAGCAGTTTAAGCCGGTTGAACATGCTTGGCTGTTTGATGTCGACGGCGTGTTAACCCATCCTAGCGAAAAAAAGGTGACAGAACCAGAAATATTTTTTCAATTAATTAAAAGGTTGGAAGCAGGCGAACCGGTAGCGCTAAACACGGGCCGAGCTACGGATTTTATGTTGGAAAAAATTATTGAGCCTTTGGAAAAAATGGTGGCTAATAAAAAAATTTTACATAATTTATTAGCTGTTGGCGAAAAAGGGGCGGTAACGGTAACTTTTAATGACCAAGGAGAAAAGAAGCTGTATATTGATGAGTCCATATCCGTCCCTGAATGGCTACAAAAAGAAGTGATGGCTTTAGTAAATCAAAGATTCTCGGCAACAATGTTTTATGATAAGACCAAAAAAACGATGATTTCAATAGAGATGCTTGATAATTTAGAGTTGGAAAAATTTAAAGAGGAGCAGAATTTATTAAATCAAGCGTTGGCTGAGTTATTAGTAAAATATAAATTGACCGATGACTATAAAATTGACCCTTCCCGCATCGCGACTGATATAGAAAATAAGCATGTCGGCAAGCACCTCGGGGCGGGAAGAGCGTTGGCATGGCTTGATAAAAAGAAAATTAGACCGGAACAATTTATCGCTTTTGGCGATAGCCCATCCGATGTCGCCATGGCCGAAGAGCTTAATCGGCGCGGTTTAAAAATGCAATTTGTTTTTGTTGGAGAAAGAGAGCTTTTAGCTGATAAAAAAATGGATTTTGCTGTTGATTATACTGAAAATCATTGCGAGAAAGGAGTTATAGAATATATGCGGAAAGTAAAGGATTTGTGAAAGGGAAGTTAGTAAATATAGTAATTTAATTATACTGATTACGACAACAGTAGAACTTGAGTTAAATTTAGAAAATTTTCTACTGCGGAACTCGGCCGCTTAACACGGCCTCAAACAGTCCTCGCACGAAAATTTTCTAAATTTAACTCAAGCGTGACAATAAAAATAAAATTATGCTTTGGCTGTTATTTTTAATTTTGACAATTTTAGCTTGGACTTTTTCTGATGTTTTATTCAAATTTTTAGGCAATGAAATAAATTATTTTTTGGCACTTTTTATTATCTCGTTAGCCCAATTGCTCGTAGCCATTCCTTTTTTAATTTACGCTTTTTATAACGGAGGGGTTAATTTTTCGGCCAAAGGTTATTATATTTCTAGTCTGACAGGCGTTCTCTTGGCTTCCGGGATCATTTTTTTCTTTTATACTTTTAAATTCGGCGCTCCTTTATCCGTAGCCATGCCGGCTTACGGCATCGGTAGCCTTATAGTAGGCGCGTTAGCCGGAGTTTTTATTTTTAAAGAAAGCCTAAGCCCGACGGTTTTAGCCGGGTTGATTCTCGGAACCATTAGCATAATTTTATTGACGGCGAAATAAAAAAACACGCTTAACCTAATGTAAGCGTGTCTTTTTATTTAAATTATCATTTTCAAATACAAAAAATAATTGTAGTGTTATAAATTCGTTATCAGCCATTTGCCATCCGGCTGTTTTTCTACGTAAAAATATACCTGATGTTTTTCGTTTTGAAAATACACTTCATTAAAATAGGCTTTTTTGTTTTCCGTAGTCGACTGCAGGCTGCTGCCGGAAAGTATATTTGCCAGTATGAGCAAATCTTCTTTTCTCATATGTCGCAGAGAGTATTCAATTGATTTATGCATGTTGGGTGTGAAATACAACAGGGTTTGCTCTATGTTAACTTTTCTTATGGCCGCGGCCGCTAATTGCATTACATCTCCGGTGGTTGTAATAGGCGCAGGATTATCCGTATTTTGGATATCATTAATCAACAAAAGGCTGATAGGAATTTTTTGCAAATCAGCGTTAGTAATTCCCAGACCGAAGTTTTTCATTATTTTGAAGGCATCGGCCGGCCGTCCTAAAAAATATCGTTTTTGCGCTAAGGGCTCAACATACCAAGCTTCGCCATTTTTTTCCACCTGCAAAAATATTTTTCCGGAATTTTTTTGAGTGAATTTTTTATCAACAGGTTGTTTTCCCTCGCCAAGAGGGTTATATCCGTTGTCCAATTCTTCTTTATCGTTATAACTGTCATTGTCAGTATCTTTATTTTGTTTATCCGTGCCGATAGCGTCTTCTAAATTATCATAAAGGCCATCCGAATCGCTGTCTGGGTAATTATTGTCCGAAATACCGATTGGTATTTTCGTCAAATCTTTATCGCTGATGCCAATGCTTAATTTCCGCATTAGATTAAAAGCGTCGGTCGGCGTTCCTAAGTAATATCTGGTTTGATTTTCCGGATGAACATACCAGGCCTGGCCCTTTTCTTCAATTTGCAGTAATATTCTGCCTGCTAGCAAAGCGGCGCTTTTAGCAATATTAGGCGATATTAGGCAAAATATTAAGCTGATAAGGAAAATTTTTTTCATATTTTATAAAAAATGGTATAATAAAGTTACTATGAGAAAATTACTTTTAGCTTTGACTTTTATCATTATTATTTTAGTCAGCGGATATTATTATTATTTGCCAAAAGTTCGCTGGCAGAAAGCCGTGGAAGCTTCTGGAACTTATTCATATCCGATAGGTTTAACCAATACTAAGGAAATACAATGTAGTTTATCATGTTGTACTGCGGCTGGTTGCAGGTGTTGTATTGGTACGGGCAGTACCTTATGTGCAACAATAACAAATGAGGCAACCTGCCCAACCAAATCGGAGATTAACGGCACTATGGCCGGCGGTTCCGGCACCATGGCTTTATTTTCCAAGACGCAAACTTCAATGGCCGGATATAAGCCGGGCGATTCAATTATTGCCGCAGGCATGACTATGACTGAAATGGACAACGGTGTGTTAGCAACGCCCGGCGGCTGTTCTGGCTGCGGCATGAGCAAGGCTGATTCAAATTTGCTGGATAGAATTGTAAAAGTTGCTGATTATATTATAGCAGGATTTAGAGATAAGATTAAATAAGAAAAACAAGAAATGGATTTACTCCAACAAACCAAAGAACTTTGCCGCCTCTACGATATCAAGCCGGCGCGTTCTAAGGGTCAGAATTTTCTTATAGAAGAAGAGATTTATGACCAGATTACGGCCGCGGCCGGCCTGACGTCTAACGATACGGTTTTGGAAGTCGGCCCCGGCTTGGGTTTTTTAACAGCCAAATTGGCGAAAAAAGCCGGGCGGGTAATCGCCGTTGAACTTGACGATAAACTAGCCGAAGTTTTGCGTATCGGCTTAGCGGCCAAGGGGATTAAAAATGTAGAGGTGGTGAATGGCGATATATTAAAATCCTCTCTACCGTCCTTTGCTAAAGAGGGGTATAAAATTGTGGCGAATCTGCCGTATAATATCACTTCATTTTTTTTAAGAAAATTTTTATCGGAAACTGAAATAAAGCCCGAGCTTATGGTGCTGATGCTACAGGAAGAAGTGGCCGAACGGATAACGGCTAAGCCGGGGAAAATGAGCCTCTTGGCCGTGTCAGCGCAATTTTATGCCAAGCCGGAAATAATTAAGTTAGTCTCCAGGGAGTGTTTTTGGCCGGCGCCGGAAGTTGATAGCGCAATAATAAAACTAGAAGCTAAGAGCGAAAAGCCGGAAGTAAAGGAAAAAGAATTTTTTCGGCTGGTGAAGTTCGGCTTTAGCGCCAAAAGAAAAATGCTAAAGAATAATTTGGCGGCCGGCCTGATGATTAATCAGGCTGAAGCCGAGGATAAAATAACTAAGGCCGGCTTTAATCCGAAAATCAGGGCGCAGGAGCTAGCGGTCGGGGATTGGCTTAAGCTCTTCGCGATTTTTTAAGCGTTTTTTATCGCTGTAATTTATGCCGAAAAATTTTGATGTAAATTTAGAAAGAAGGATTGTCACTAACGCGTGGATTATTAAAATTCGCTGGGTTTACATGGTTGGCATCCTTTTAATCGGCATTTTAACTAAAACCATCAGCCATTCTAACGTTGAGTTTTCTTTCGCCGCCATGGTTTTATTGTTCGTGGCTTTTTCCGCCATAAATATTGCTTTGCATTTCGCGCAAAAAAAAGTGGAAAAAGTTTTTTCCGAAAAATTGCTGGCTTTAATCAGCTATACGCAGATTATCGTTGAATTGGTTTTTTTTACCATCATTATGCATTCGGCCGGCGGAGTTGAAAGCATCTCCACGGTTTTCTTTTTTCTGCCCGTGGTTTCAGCTTCATTGATTTTCGGCTCTAAAGGCTCAATCATAACCGCCATTGCCGCCGGCGCTTCAATTAATTTATTAATTATCGCCGAGTATTACGGAATTATCAGCCATATTCCCCGTTACGGCCTGCCAACCATAGAATTTCAAAGCTTGCCCATCGCTTTAACTAAAACTATAACTATCGCGATTTTTTACGTGATAGTCGGGTCATTCTCCGGCCATGGCGCTAAAATGCTGTTTAAGCGCGAAAAATCATTTGAAGAAAAAATGCAGCAGCTAGACGAGCAAAGTAAGAATCTTACTAAGCGTGGCCGGGAATTAACCGCGGCTAACCGGGAGCTAGACGGTAAAGTCGCCGAACTGGAGAGATTTCAAAAACAGACGGTAGGCAGGGAATTAAAAATGATTGAGTTAAAAAATAAAATAAAAGATTTGGAAAATAAGTCAAAAAATAATTAATAATTTTTATGGATTTAGCCCAGCTTAGGCCGATTGCCTTATTTCTCGCGGCTTTTTTGCAATGCATTTTTGCTTTTTTGATTTGGTCAAAAGGCAAAAGCAAAGAAGCTTTTTATTTGGGCTGGGTGGCTTTTTTTTCGGCGATTTCGGCTTTCGCTTGGGCTGGAGTGTTCTTTTTCGATAACAAACTGTTCTGGACTAAGGCGACTTGGCTTACCGCTTTAGCCGCCAGCTCTTACGTGATTTTTATTTATTATTTCACGGGGAAAACCAAGTTTTTTAAATTAAAATTTATTTTTTGGTATGGCTTATCAGCGGCCATATCCATTATTTCTTTAGCCACGCCTTATATAATTTATGAAGTTTCCAACCAATATCCGTTTATCGGCCTGGCCACGGCCGGTCCGCTAAATCAGCTGGCCAGAGTTTTAATTTTACCGATGCTGATTATCCCTTTTTATTATTTAATCAGCTTTTACCGTAAAAGCATCGGCGCTAAAAGGCTGCAAATGAAATATTTTATAACCGGTATTTCGGTTTATTTTTTCGGCGCTTTTCTTTTTTACGGAATTTTACCGCTTTTTTTCCCGGAAAAATTTTTTTCCTATCTTGACGCCCCGGTTTATTTTTCAATTGTCTGGCTGGGCCTAGCCACTTACGCCATTATCAAAAGAAAGCTGTTTGAAATTAAAGTTATCCTTACCGAATTGCTCGTGGCTTTAATCGGCTTGATTTTATTGGCCCAAATATTTTTAACTCAAGACATGCGGGCAAGGCTGGTTAATATTACCGTGTTCTTGCTTTATATAATGATCGGCTATTTATTAATCAGGTCAACCAATAAAGAAGTTGAAAAAGAGGAAAGAGCCGAAGAATTGGCCGATAAGTTAGAAGAGCTGAATTTAAGCTTGGAAAAAATAGTCAATAAAAAAACCAATGAATTGCAAATTAAAGTTAAGGAGCTGGACCAATCAAAAAAAGCCTTGATTAACATATTGGAAGATAATACCGAGGCCAGGCGGGAAATGGAGGAAGAAGAAAATAAAACTTTAGCTATTATCGCCAATTTTACCGATCCAATTATTGTTTTAGATAAGGATTATAAAATCGGCATGATCAATCCGGCCGCTTCCAGAGTTTTCGGTTTAAATAGCGCCGATTTGGGCCGGCAGGTAGCTACGGATAATAAATTCAGCATGTCTAATTTCAAGCCAATTATTAAAACCGATTATGAAATCAAGCCAATCAGCGAAGGTGGTAAAGACCATAATTTTATATCCGAAGAAATTACCTTGAAAGACGCCAGCTTAAAAGAAGATGCCCAAGGAACAACTTTTAAAGTTATTACGGCCAAAGTCTTAAGCCTTAACAATGAACCGCTTGGCGTTATGAAAATATTTTATGACACTACGCGCGAGAAGGCCATTGATAAAATGAAATCAGAATTTATTTCCATCGCCGCCCATCAATTAAGAACCCCTTTGTCGGCTATTAAATGGGTAATTAAGATGATTTTGGACGGTGATGCCGGGAAGTTAAGCATAGAACAGCAAGAATTATTAAATAAAGGCTATTTAAGCAACGAAAGAATTATCAGGCTGGTTAATGATTTATTAAATGTTTCCCGCATTGAAGAAGGCCGATTTGGCTTTAACTTTGAAAGAGTTAATTTTCAAGAAGTCCTAGATACGGCCATCAGCAATGTTGAGAGTCTGGCGGTTAAAAGCCATCAAGAGTTAACGGTTGAAAAACCGCCTAAATTGCCAAAAGTATTTTTAGACAAAGAAAGAATGATTATGGTTTTACAGAATTTACTCTCTAACGCCATAAAATATACTCCCGAATACGGTAAAATTAAAGTGATTATTGAAGTTGACAAACAGTATTTTCATGTTAAAATTAAAGACCAAGGAGTCGGCATCCCGGCCGAGGATCAGCCGAAACTGTTTTCTAAGTTTTTCCGGGCGGCTAATGTGGTTAAGTTAGAAACCGAAGGGACCGGTTTGGGCTTATTTCTCGTCAAGAATATTATTGAAAAGCATGACGGCCAGGTTAGCTTAAAAAGCGAAGAAGGCAAGGGCACGGAAGTAAGCTTTTTTATCCCAATCAATAAGACAGCTAATTTATAGTTTATTATATAAAATTTATATGCCAACTAAAAAAAATAAAATTTCCAACGAGGGAAATAAAAAAGTTTTAATAATTGAAGACGAGGATGCTTTGGCCAGCGTTTTATCGTCAAAATTTAAGCTTGAAGGCTTTGAAGTGGCGGCGGAAGTTAACGGAGAAGACGGCTTGAATAAAATTGAAGAATGGCGGCCGGATATGATTTTACTTGATATAATTATGCCGATAATGAACGGTTATGAAGTTTTGGAAAATTTGCAAAAAAAAGATAATAAAATTCCGATAATCGTAATTTCCAATTCCGGCCAGGACGTTGAAATAGAAAAAATAAAAAAATTGGGCGCGGCTGATTATATAGTTAAAACCCAGATTAATCCGGCCGAGGTCGTGGAAAAAGTAAAAAAAATATTGGACAATCCGGCCGGGGCTAATAATGGAAAAGAAGAGAAAACTGATAAAGAAAAAGAAGAAGACACCAGCGACGGCGTTAAAGTATTATTGGTTGAAGACGATTCGTTTCTGCGCGATATTTGTTATAAAAAATTAAAGAAAGAAGGTTTTAATGTCGCCGTGGCGGCCAACGGGGAAGACGCCGTAAAAAAAGTCGGCGAATTTATGCCGGCGGTTGTTCTCTTGGATATTATTTTACCGGCTATGGACGGTTTTGAGGTCTTAAAAGAAATCCGTTCGCATAGCAATAAAGTGGTTAAGAATGTGCCGGTTATTATGCTTACTAATTTAGGCCAGGAAGAAGATAATAAAAAAGCGTTGGATTTAGGAGCGAATGACTATTTGGTCAAAGCGCATTTCACGACCGAAGAGATCGTCGGAAAAATTAAAAAACGATTGGATTTGCAGTAAACTTAAATTATAATCAGGCGGGTGGTTAGGTTTTAAGCTATTATTTTACATTTTGATTTTTAAATTTTAATTTATAATATTATGCCGTTAATCAACGATAGCCGCGATTTATTAAATATAATTATTGCCTTATCGGTTTTATTATTTACCATATTTTCTTGCTGGGCGATTTATTATTTAGCCAGAATTTTACAGCAGTTTTTTAAAGTGCTGAAAGAAACTCGCGAGCGGCTTAATAAGTTTGATGAACTCGTAAAAATGGTAAAAGAAAAAATTGAGCATAGCGCTTCTTATCTGCCCTTAATCATGGAAGGCGTAAAAAAATTAGTGGAACTTATGAAAAATCGGGCGGAAAAAAAGAAGCAAGCGCGTAAAAATTAATTAATGAGTTAGATATTATGAACGATTCGGCATATCAAAAAATGATGGAGTATTTAAAAACAACCGCGGAAGCGGCCGGTTTTAGTAACCCCCGATCCATCCCGGAGATTATCGGCGCCTTAATCGGCACTTTTTTATCGCTGATCGGGATAATATTTTTAGGCCTGATTATTTACGGCGGATTTTTATGGATGACTTCGGCCGGGAATGAGGCGAAAGTTTTATCGGCGAAAAAAGTTTTAACCGAATCGGTCATCGGTTTGATTATAATTCTCGCGGCTTATAGCCTGACCCGCTTTATTTTTGACGCCTTATTAACCGCGGCCGGATAAAAAAATAAATTTGTAAAATAAAAAAAGAGAGCTAAATAGCTCTTTTTTAATTGTTTATTAAATATTTATTTAAATAATTTTGTATACTTTTTTGAAAATTTTGGCATTCGTGGCGCTTCGCTAGGACTTACTTTTTATGACTAAAAAGTAAGCAAAAAGTCTCGGGGGTTTCCGATTGGCTATCTTATTAATTAATCTTCCTGCTGTAAGCCTTGGCGCCAACTCCAACCCCCGAACCCCCGGGTGATTTTGAAATGTATTTAAAATGCGAACACGGGAGAGCCAAACTGTTTTTTTATTTTTTCCCTTTATTTTATATATCCGCAATCTTTGTTGGAGCATTTAACTTCGCCCTTTTTAGCGTCTTCAATCAATAGGGCGTCGCAATCCGGGCATTTTTCTCCGGTCGGTTTACCCCAGAAAGCGGTTTTACAGGCTGGATATTGGTTGCAAGCGTAAAACAGGCCGCGGCGGCTGCGCTTTTGCACGACTTCGCCTTTACCGCAAACCGGGCAGGTTATGCCGGTGCCGTTATTCCCGCCGCCGATATTTTTTAAATTTTTGCATTTTGGGTAGGCCGAGCAGGCTAAAAACGGGCCGAATTTTCCGACTTTAACCGCCATAGCCGAACCGCATTTTTCGCAAACCTCGGCTTTGTATTTTTCTTTTAGCTCCTTAATTTCTTCGCTGTCGGCCTGGCCGTTGCCGTTTTTATCCGCGCCGGGCATTGATTTAATGTTTTTACATTCAGGAAAAGCGCTGCAAGCCAAGAATTTTCCGTAACGGCCGGTTTTAATGATCATGGGCGCGCCGCATTTATCGCACACCTCGGTTGATTTTTCTTCAGGCATGATGTCATTTTTATTTATAACTTCGTATTTATTTTCTAAATTTGCGTGAAAGGGCTCATAAAATTCTTTAATTACCGGCTGCCATTCAACGTTGCCGTCAGCGATTGAATCCAAATCGTTTTCCAGCTTGGCGGTAAATTGGAAATCCACGATTTTAGGAAAGTGCTCAACCAATAAGTCGTTAACCACGAAGGCAATATCGGTCGGCCCTAAACGTTTGTTCTCGTCGCGCTGGACATAATTTCTGTCAACGATGGTCGCTATGGTCGGAGCGTAAGTTGACGGCCGGCCGATGCCGTATTTTTCCAATTCTTTAACCAGCCCGGCGTCCGAATATCTGGCCGGCGGCTTGGTAAAATGCTGTTCCGGCTTTATTTCCTCTAACTCCAGCTTTTCTTTTATGTTTAATTCCGGCAGTTCAATTTCCTGGCTGGCTTCCGGATAAATTTTTAAGTAACCTTTGAATTTTAAAATTTGGCCGTTAGCCCTGAATTGGTAGGGGGTATTTTTAGCATCAACATCAACCACGGTAGCATCAACTATGGCTTCGCTCATTTGCGAGGCTAAGGCGCGCTGCCAGATTAATTTGTATAATTTATTTTGGTTGGGATTCAGGTCGCTTTCAACCGTTTCCGGAGCGCGCGAGGCTTCGGACGGCCGGATAGCTTCATGCGCTTCTTGCGCGCCTTTGGATTTAGTTTTAAAGCGGCGCGGGGATGAAAGCGCGTAGGTAGAGCCTAAGTTAGCGGTTAAATATTCGGCTGCTTCGCTCAAAAATTTTTCCGCTAAATTCAGCGAGTCGGTCCTCATGTAAGTTATAAAGCCCATTTCATAAAGCTGCTGCGCTATCATCATAGTCTGCTTGGCCGAGAAGCCGAGCCAGCGATTGGCGGTTTGCTGCAGGCTGGAAGTCGTAAAAGGCTTGGGCGGCTGCTTTTTAGTTTGTTTTTTTTCCAAATTAGCGACGACGTATTCGACCCCGTTAAGCGCGGTTAAAATTTTTTTAGCCTCCTCCTCGTTTTTAATTTCCAGCTTATTGATGGTTTTATTATCAATTTTATTCAATCTGGCTAAAAACGGAACCTCACCCCGGCCCTCTCCTTGGTAATGAGAGGGGGAAAGCAATGCTGTTATGCTCCAATATTCATCGGTAATGAATTTTTTTATTTCCCGCTCGCGCTCAACGATTAAGCGGACGGCTACGGATTGCACGCGGCCGGCCGATAAGCCTTTAGCCACTTTTTTCCATAAGAAAGGGGAGAGCTCGTAGCCGACTAGCCGGTCAAGAATTCGTCTGGCTTGCTGGGCGTTGACTAATTTCATATCAATAATTCTCGGGTGTTCTAAAGCTTGCTCAATCGCCGATTTAGTGATTTCATGAAAGACAATGCGGTCGGTTTTTTTTAGATCAACTTTAAGAGCTTCGGCCAAATGCCAAGCGATAGCTTCGCCTTCGCGGTCTTCGTCGGTAGCCAAGATGATTTTATCTGATTTTTTGGCTAAGGCTTGAAGTATTTTAAGGTTTTTTTTAGCTTTGGCCGGCACGACATATTTAGGCTCAAAGTCATGTTCAATATCAATGCCCATTTTGCTTACCGGCAAGTCGCGGACATGGCCGAAAGAAGACTCAATATTGAAATCAGAGCCTAAAAATTTAGCTATGGTTTTCGCTTTGGTTGGAGATTCAACGATGACTAATTTCATAAAAAAATAAATGTCATGGTGATGACAAGTTATGTTTATCTGGCTAGCACGTATTGCATATTACCTAAATTTTTTACCATGCCTTTCATTTCCATGATAGTAAGTGTACTATTTATAACCGAGGTGTCAAGTTTTGTCAATTGCTTAAGCTCGTCAATATGCGCCGGCTCATAAGACAAGCGGGCGAGAATTAATTCTTCTTCGTTCGTTTCCGGAATTATTTTTTTGTTTTCAATATAGGCGGCCGCTTCGGCTAAATTCAGAGTTTCAATAATATCTTTAGCGCCGGCTACCAATTTAGCCCCCATAGTGATTAAACGGTTAGTGCCTTCCGAAGAGCCGGAATAAATACTGCCGGGCACGGCGAAAACTTCCCGGTTTTGCTCTAAAGCGTGAAAAGCCGTAATCAGAGCGCCTGACTTTTCACCGGCTTCAATGACTAAAGTAGCGCTCGTTAAGCCGGAAATTATGCGGTTTCTTTGGGGAAAGTGATGTTTTAAAGGCATGGTGCCGATTGGATATTCTGATAAAATTAGTCCGCCGTGAGCTTGGATTTTATCGGCTAGATAGCGGTTTTGCGAAGGGTAGATATTTTGCTGGTCTAAGCCGGAGCCTAAAACCGCGATGGTTTTTCCGCCGGCTTCGATGGCGGCCGCATGGGCCAGAGTGTCTATGCCTAAGGCCAGACCGCTGACAATGGTTAATTTATTAAAAGCCAGCTCTCTGACTAGTTTTTCCGTGACTTGCGCTCCGTAGGCGCTGTATTTTCTGGCGCCCACCACGGCTAAGAGAAAACCGTTAAAAGCTTCCAGCGAGCCGCGGTAATATAAAATAAAAGGCGGATCGTAAATTTGCTTTAAAAGTTTCGGGTAAGACGGGTCTTCTATGGTTAAAGCTTTTAGTTTTTCTTTGTTTAAATTTTCCAATAATTCATCCGGCTCAACCTGATGTTTGAAAATCATGAATTCTTCGGCCACTTTCTCTTCAATGCCGGCGCGGACATAATCTTTCGCCGAGGCTTTATAGGCGCTGGCAATATCAGAAAAATAGTTTTTTAATTTTTTAAATTTGACCGGGCCGAATTTATAAAAATGGCTTAGCGCCAGCCAATATTTAAGATCGTTCATATATTATTTAAGTTAATTGCATGAAGATTGGGCTAAATTTTACCAAATTTAGCCCAATTTTTGTAATTTGTCTGCTGTAGAATTATTGGAAATAAGCCTTGACATACGGTTTAAGTTATGATAATATAATCTATTGAATTCACCCCGTTAAATACGCTTTGCGTCCCAACTTTGATTGGGATTTAACGGGGTAAATTTTATAGCGTCCAGTCTGTTACTTGCTTAAGGGCCTAATTAATAAATAGTTTTCCTCCTTAATTATTTATAAATTTTGCATCCCTTCTAAGCAAGTAGCATCTTGGGCGCTATTTTATACCTATCTAATTTTTGGCAATTATCTTTTTTCATGATAACATATTTTATACATGCTCAACAAATAGTATTTAGAATTTTGCCTAGGAGCGGTGAAAGTTAAGCCTCCCTCCTGGTTTAGCCGGAGCCTTAAATCGGGGTTATCCCTGGGCTTCTAGGCAGAATTGTGGATATTATAAAAAACAAAATCGGGAACAGCATAAGCTGACTCCCGTTTTTTTATTTCCGCTCCGCTCGGGGCCGCTTTTTTAATAAAGCGGCGCAAAAATCGCGAGCTGGAGAAAATTTAGGGAATTTTTAGGCTGCACTCGGGATAATTTATAACTCGCCTAAACGGCTCAAGCAAATAAATTATCTATCCTCGCTTCCGCCTAAAAATTCCACTAAATTTTCTAGGCTCGCAAGAGTAAGTTCAAATGCTATAGTTTTTTAGTGGCCTTAGGAATTAATTGATTTATAGTTTTTTCTTCTTCTTTATTAAATTTCTGCAGGACGAATTTGGCCGCCTCCACTTCGTTTCTGCGTGCCAAGTTCGCCGGAATTTTTTCTAATGGCGGTGTTTTAATGCCGATTCTAATACGCTGGAAATTTTTAGTTTTAAGCTGGTCAATAATAGACTGAACGCCCCGATGCCCGGCGCTTCGGGAGTCCAGGGAAATTTTATATTTACCGAGCTCTATATCCAAGTCGTCATGGATAACGGTTAAAATTTCCGATAAATCGGCATTTTTTGTTTTTAGAATGCCAAGTTTTTTCGGTAGCAGCTTGTAATATGATAAAACCGCGCTGACCGGCAGGCCGGAATTATTCATGAAATCCAGCGGTTTTACTAAAATCAGGTTTTGGCCTTCGGCCGTTTCAGCTTTAAATTTTTTATTAGTTTTCCAGACTAGGCCGAGGCGCTCGGCTAAAACGTTAAGCGCCATGAAACCGGCGTTATGCCTGGTGTACTCGTATTGTTCGCCCGGATTGCCCAGGCCGACTATTATTTGCATATAATTTTTAATTTTTGGAAATATAATTAAATCCCAATTTCCAAATCCCAATACCCAATAAAATCACAAGCCCCAAATTTTAATTTTTTATTGTTTAGTTTATTGTTTTGGGATTTGTTTGGTTATTGGTCATTGAGGTTTGGGTTTTTTTAATCTTTATGCAGCCCGTGGACATTCTTATTTTTTGCTACGCTGATGGACAGCGGAGTGCCTAAGAAGCCGTAAGTTTCGCGAAGGCGGTTTTCAATAAAGCGGATATAAGAAAAATGCAGATCCTCTTTGGCGCCGATTTTCATTTCAAATTTCGGCGGGTTAGTCTGGGTTTGCTTGAATTCGCGGATTCTCGGGTGCTTAACGCCTTTGCCTTTGGCCGGCCGATGAATTTTAACGATGCGCGACAGGAATTTATTAAGCTGGGAATCGCTAAGCTTTAGTTTTCTTTCTTCGGCGATCTGCAAAGTTAAGTCCAGGATTTTTTTTATTTTTTCGCCGGTTAGAGCCGAAGTGAATTGGATGGGCGCGAAGCGGGCGAAAGGCAGTTTGCCGTAAATATAATCGGTGTATTTTTTTGTGTTCCGCTCTTTAATTTTATCCCATTTGTTGGCGATAAAAATAAAGCTTTTTTGGGCGTTAACGATTTCTTCAATCAGCCTGGCGTCTTGATGGGTAATATCCTGGCTGATATCAAAGGTCATTAAAGCGATGTCGCTTTTAGATAAAGCGTTTAATGACTTGGCAATGCCGAATTTTTCCAAGCCTTTGGTTTTCGCGCCTTTTTTACTGATGCCGGCCGTGTCAATCAATAATATGGGCAGGCCCCGGTAAATTATTTTTGTGTGCTGGGGTTCGCGCGTGGTATGCGGCTCCGGACTGACAAGCACCCGCTCGTAGCCTAAAAGGGAATTTAACAGGCTGGATTTTCCGACGTTAGGCTTGCCGATAATGCAAACTTTGATTAAATTTTCCGCGGCTGTTTTCACTGCTAATTCCCGGGCTTCTTTTTTATCCTCATTTTCATCTTCTTCGTCTTCTAATTTTAATTTTTTAACTATAAGATCAAGCAAATCGCCGGTGCCCGAGCCGTTAGCCGCGGAAATCGGGCGAGGTTCGCCAAATGATAATTTATAGAATTCGGAAGTTTTTAAATGGTCGCGAGGGGCGTCAACTTTGTTGATGGTCAGAATAACCTTATTAGGGTCAACATTTTTTTTAATTAAAAGCGCCATGGCTTTGTCCTGGGGCAATAGGCCGGTTTTATTATCAACTAAAAAAATAACCAAATCGGCCCGCTTTAAATATTGGCTGGCTTGCCTTTGCACTTGGTCGGCAATCTCGTCGGTAGAGGCGCCTTTTTCGGTCAGATGCTTTAAGTCAATAATGCCGCCGGTATCCACAATTTCAAAACCGCGGCCGTTCCATTTAACCTGGCCGAGGTTAGAGTCGCGGGTGGTGCCGGCGATATTGGAAATCAAGGCTTGGCGTTTTTCGGTTAAGCAATTAAACAAAGTTGATTTGCCGACGTTGGCCCGGCCGAAAATAACGACGAGAGGGAGAAATTTACTATTGTCTTTTGTTTCTTCCATAAATTTTTATAATAACAAATGACTAATGTCAAATCAAATCCAAAATCTAAATGTCAAAAAATTAATTAATTTGTTATTTAGCCATTTGACATTGATTTGACATTTGTCATTGGAAATTTGTCATTTTACCTATTGTTCCGTATTAACCGCGCCTGACTGCGTTTCGTCCGCGGCTTGGCCGAGAATTAAAATAAAATCAGGCTGGATCGGGTTGGTTTCGCCCAGAATTTCTTTGGCCAGCTCATCTATCAGCCATTCGGGCATGCCCAAAGCGATATTAGCGTCGGTTCTATTTTTTAAAATCGTCAAGGCTTGAATTTTTCCGCCGTAAGTTAAATCGTAAATTACCGATTTTTCAAAATTTTTCTGGCTGGTGTTGCCGATGCGCGCGATAGTAAAGCCGTATTTTTCCAAATCCAAGGCCGCTTTATTGGCCAGTCCGTTTATCCAGGTGCCGTTTCTGATTTCAACCGTGGCTTTTTCCATTTTGACTTTTTCCTTATCGGTCGCCGGCGCGTCGGAAAAAATATTGTTAACCAAATATTTTATTTCCGAAAAATCTCCGCTTCTGGGAGAGAGCAGGTAAGCGCCGTCCAGGCCGATCGTATCAACTAACAGGCCGCTCGGGCTATTATCAAGCACGCGGGTGGCGATGTTTTCGCTTTTTATATCTTTAGCCAGCCCCCATAATTTAACAATTTCCCAAATTTTTAAATTGGTGCTGTGATTTTCATTAATATCGGAAATTATTTTGGAAATCATGCCGGGCTTGAATAAAACATTAAGCGACAGAACTTTTTCTTTAACCGCTTCCAAGACTTTTTGCTGCCGGCGCGAGCGCGCGAAATCCGAGCCTTCAACGCCGTAAGCATGCCGGGAGCGGACGTATTTTAAAGCCAGCTCGCCGTTCATGGTTTGCTCGCCTTTGTCAATATGCAGATGCTCAAATCTTTGCTCCCATGGGGCGTCTTCGTTGCCTAATATCGGGTAGGCGTAATCGTCAAAAGTATTTTCTACGTTAACTTTAATGCCGCCCAGATCGTCAATAATTTTTTCAAAGCCGGCGAAATCCACGGTGACATAATAATCAATCGGGATTTTAAAAATATCGCTGATGGTTTGGCTGACCGCTAAACCGCCCGTACCCGGAGTTTTCATTTCAGCGTAAGCGTTAACGCTGTTAATTTTCCGCCAGCCCATATTTTCTATCGGCACGGCCAGGTCGCGGGGGATAGAAAGCAAAGACACTTTTTTTTCGCTCGGCTTCAGGCTAACCAGCATTATCGTATCGGTTAAAAGGCCGCCGTCATGATTTTTCCCGCCGATGCCGAGCAGCAGAATATTTATCCGGTCATCGGCTTCGCCTTTTAATTTAGCGTCCGCGCTTTCCACCAGATGCTTAATCTGGCTGATAATCGGCAGATTATAGAACCAGGAAGATGATTTTTCTTCCGGCGTTTTATTAAAAGAAAAAATTACATAAACCACCAGGAGAAAAATTAAAATAAACCCTATGGGCTTAAATTGCCCGGCGCTAGGGTTTTTATTTGATTTTATCGGCATTTTTCCTATGATTTCAGGCTGGCCTAACTTTGGATTTAATAAATCAATTTTTTTATCCATAATTACAATCTACAACTTATTTTAAAATTAGTCTAATTTTCATGTTAAAATTATAATTTTAATACTTGACGTAAATTATATTTTATAATATAAATTATAGTCAAGATCGCACCTTAAATATAATCATATTTCATAGAAGGAGATGGAAAAATGACGCTAATGAAAATACGAACTCCGTTAAAAAAAGATGATTCTGTTTTGCGAGCCGGAAAATCGGTTAGCGGTGTTATTGCGCCGCTTAAAGCCCAAGACACCGGTCTTGTTCATAAAGGCTGGAGCGTGGAGAGCGACAATCCAGAAGGTAAAATTAATCTTGTTAATCTGGATTACTCTTTTTGCCCCGTTCAAAAAGATCAGCCGTTTATTAGCAGCAGCACAATGTTCCGTCTGGCTGACGAAGTCCAGGCTTATGGCAGCCTAGGCTTAGCCGCCATATTGCTTAAAGAGCAGGCCGAGGGAAAGGAAATTTTTCCCGTTGAGTCGCGCGACGAGCATTATTTTATTATGCCTCGCACTATTTTACTGAATGGCGACCGTCGCCGCGGAGTAGTCTACTTTTATTGGAATTGCCGGTTATGGGCGCTTAATATCCATTGGTTGGATGATGTTTTTGACGGCGACGATCGATTTATTCGTCTCCGCGAGTAAGCCTTTGGAGCCTTGAATTCCTGAAATTTATGGAATTCTTGGCTCCTTATCTTTTTATCCCTGCCTACGCGGGGATTTTTTATTGTTTTTTTTTGATTAACTTGTTATAATAATGGGTAGACAAAATATTAATTATGTTATAAGCTTATTTATTATCAGATAAGCAATTTTTATGGTGAAAAATTTTTTCAGCTATGTTTTTGAATTAATTAAAGTAGTGGCGATTTCCTTGGCCATTATTATCCCAGTCAGGTATTACTTGATCCAGCCGTTTTATGTTAAGGGCGCTTCCATGGAGCCTAATTTTTACGATAAAGAATATTTGATAATTGATGAAATCAGCTATCGCTTTCATACGCCCGAGCGAGGCGACATAATAGTTTTTAAGTATCCAAGAAACCATGAAGAGTATTTTATAAAACGCATTATCGGCCTGCCCGGAGAAAAGATTCAAATTAAAGACGGGTTTGCTTATGTCTATAATCAAGCCAATCCTTTGGGCGTAAAACTTGAAGAAACGTATTTGCAATCAGGCGATAAAACCTACGGTTTGAACGAAGAAATTATAACTTTAAGCGACAGCGAGTACTATGTTTTAGGCGATAACAGGAATTCATCAAAAGATTCCCGAAGCTTCGGCCCGGTGGATAAAAAATTAATTACCGGCCGAGTTTTGCTCCGCGGCTGGCCGTTCAGCCGGATAGACGTTTTTTCCGCGCCAGCATATAATTATTAAAAAATAATTTTAAATAGTTTGTCATTGCGAGCTTCTGTAAGAAGCGAAGCAATCTCTGGTTATCATCCGAGTACGTGAGATTGCTTCGTCGCTGACGCTTCTCGCAATGACATAATGTAATATGCCAAAATTTTTTAAGAAAAAAGAAAACAAAGAAGCCGAAGACAAAGCTTCCCGGATCAGGAGAAACAGGTTTATTTCGCGGCTTCGAGGCACGAAAGATATCTTGCCGGATGAATATAAGTATTGGAATTTAGTCATTAAAAAAGCCGTTGAACTTTCCCGGTCTTACGGCTTTAGGCGGATGGATACGCCGGTTTTAGAAAATTTGGAATTGTTTGAACGCTCCAGCGGCCGCGGTTCGGATATTGTCACTAAAGAGATGTTTTCTTTCATTGATAAAAATGGAGAAAGGATCGCGCTCCGCCCCGAAGCCACGCCCGGCATTGTTAGATCATATATTGAGCATGGCATGTTTAATCTGCCCCAGCCGGTAAAGTTATTTTGGCTCGGACAAGTCTTTAGGCATGATAAGCCGCAGGCCGGCCGCTTCCGCCAATTCAGCCAGTTTAATCTGGAAAATATCGGCGAAGCCAGCCCGGTGGCCGACGCCGAATTAATCGCCATAACTTATTATTTTTTCAGAGAATTGCAGCTGGAAGTCATTATTCAAATAAACAGCGTGGGTTGCGCTTCATGCCGCAAGGAATATTTAGTCAAGCTGGAAAATTTTTATAAAGAGCGCGGGCGGCGGGCTAAATTATGCAATGACTGCAAAAAAAGATTGGCGAAAAATCCTTTGCGCCTCTTAGACTGCAAAGAAAAGCAGTGCCAGAAAATCGCCGTTGACGCGCCGCAAATAGTTGATAGCTTATGCGATGACTGCCGCAATCATTTTATAAAAGTTTTGGAATATTTGGACGAATTAAACATACCCTATAATTTAAATTCAACTTTAGTCAGGGGCTTGGATTATTACAACCGGACTGTGTTTGAAATTTGGCCTTCCGCCGCGGAAAGCCAGGAGGGCAAGCCGGGCGAAGAGCAATCAAGGCAGAACGCCATGGGCGGCGGCGGGCGCTATGACGGCTTGGTGGAATACATGGGCGGCCGGCCGACTCCGGCTTGCGGTTTCGCCATCGGCATTGAAAGGGTGATTTTAAAGATAAAAGAAAAAAGCATCCCGTTAAAAGACGAGGAAAAAGGCGATTTGTTTTTAGCCCACTTAGGCGATCAGGCCAGAAGAAAAATAATGGTTTTATTTGAAGAATTAAGGAAGAACGGCTTTAAGGTCCGCCAGGCTTTTACCAAAGACAGCTTAAAAAGCCAGCTGGAGATGGCTAATCAGGCCGGGGTAAAATACACTTTGATTTTAGGCCAAAAAGAAATCATGGACGGCACGATTTTAATCCGGGACATGGAATCAGGCATTCAGGAAATAGTTGATTATAAAAAAGTGGTGGTGGAAATTGAAAAAAGATTAGGCAGTCCGTTGAAGAAAGCATAAATAAAAATTATTATAAGACAGTTGTGGCTCCGTGAATAACAGCAAATTTTCTACTGCGGAACTCGCCCGAGATTACTCGGGCTCAAACAGTCCTCGCCCCGTTAAATAGGCTTCGCCTCCCGTAGGGATTTAACGGGGCGAGCACGAAAATTTGCCATTATTCACGGAGCTAGCCAGAGAAAAACATATATTATAGAAAGCGAGGTGGACTTATGGCAGAATTCAAAAGAAAAAAAGGCGAAAGTTTTGAGAGTTTTCTAAGAAGATTCAATAAGAAACTTCAGCAAAGCGGCAAATTATATTTGGCCCGCCAGGTTCAGCATGTTCAGCCGAAAATTAATAAGACCCAGCAAAAGAAACGCGCTTTAGTCGGCATGAAATTAAGATCAAAAAGAGAATATTTAAAGAAAATCGGCAAGCTTGAAGAAGAGCCGAGAAGAAGATGGTAAATGGGAAAAAAAGTATAAAGTATAAAGTATAAAGTATAAAGTATAAAGTATAAAGATTATTTCTTAATTGTGTATGGTTAAACTATTAGAACAAATTAATCAGGATTTAGTGCTGGCCATGAAAAGCAAAGACGCGGAAACCACGTCGGTTTTAAGAATGCTGATCGCGGCCGCGCGCAATAAGGAAATAACTTTAAGAAAAGACGGCCAGGCCGAACTGACTGATGAGCAGGCGCTTGAAGTTTTATCCAGCGAGATAAAAAAGCGCCGCGATTCGGTTGAAGCTTACGCGGCCGGCGGCCGGCAGGATTTAGTTGATAAAGAAAACAGCGAAATAAAAATTTTGGAAAAATATCTGCCCGAGCAGATGTCTGACGATGAGCTGGAAAAAGTTGTTAAAGAAGTAATCGCGGCCGGTGCGGCTGATTTTGGCAGAATTATGGGGCAAACGATGGCGCGCGTTAAAGGCAAGGCCGACGGCGGGAAAGTCGGGGAGATAGTAAAGAAGATATTAGCGAAATAAGTTGAAATATATAAAAAACACCTCCGAGCGATCGGGGGTGTTTTTTTGTGTTGGACGAGGAAATAAATTATGCTATAATTAAAGCATAATAATTTTTATTAATTATTTTATGCCAAGGAGGATTTTTTTATTTATCATGCCGATATTTATTTTGGCATGGTTTTTTGTTTTCGCACAAAATGCTAAAGCGGCTGAAATGACTGTTGATACGGTTTGGAATAAAGGCGAGGTAAGAGTGATAGACGACGGCGGTTTAGCGGTTATGTCGGGCGTGAAGTTAACGATTGAGGCCGGGGTAATAATTAAACTGGCGCCTAATAACATGATTTTAGTCATGGGAGAATTGGATATTAGAGGCAGTTCGGCCGAGCCGGTAGTTATAACTTCACTAAAAGACGATAGCGCGGGTGGAGATACTAACGGTGATGGCGCCGCGACTATGCCGGCGCCGGGCGATTGGTATGGCATATCGGTAAATGATCCAGGCGCCATAATTAAGATTGATTATGCCAAAATCAGCTACGGCGGGTCGTATGATGGCAGTCCGGTTTATTTATTAGATATTAATCAGGGCGCGGAATTCAAGCTTAGCCATAGTTCGGTTATCAATAATAACGGTTATATCGCGGTCGGCCAGGCGCCGGACGTTAGAATAAATTATTCCAATATTTATAATCCTGATTTTTGCCTTGATCAAGATCCTTTAGACATGGGCATTAATATGATTTATTGCGGCGGCGCCGGCATAATAAATATGGGCGCTAATCTAATTGACGCGGTGAGTAATTATTGGGGGCATGAAAACGGACCGACCGTGTCGGAGCAAGTTAGCGGATCAGAGGATATAAAAGGCACGATGATCGGCGGCAATATCAGCTATCAGCCGTTTTTAACCGAGCCTTGGGTGCCGGAAGAAGAACCAGCTGAACTTAATCCGGTAATTTTAGTGCCCGGGATTATGGGGAGCTGGGAGGTTAATGGCAGATGGGAATTAGATCCAATTTTACATACATACGATAATCTCTGGCAGGCGTTAAAATATGCAGGTTACGAGGAAGGTAAAAATTTGTTCGCTTTTCCGTATGAATGGCGGCAGGATAATACTTTAAGCGCTTATCAGCTAAAGCAGAAAATTAACGAAGTAAAAAGCATTTGCGATTGCGATAAAGTTGATATTGTAGCTCATAGCATGGGCGGATTAGTCGCGCGGGCTTATGCGGAAAGCGATTATTATGGCGGCGACATAGATCAATTAGTATTTTTAGGCACACCGCATAAAGGATCGCCGGAAAGTTATTTAAAATGGGAAGGCGCCACAGGCTTTGAGGGTTTTAAAGCTAAAATATCAGAATTAGTATTTACACAAGAAGCTCATGCTAGAGGTTATAATTCACTTTTTAATTATATACAAGATTATGTAAAATCAGTTGGACAGTTATTGCCGGATTATGCATATTTACAAAATTTAGAAGAAGCTAATTTTAGAATTTACGACAAAGTCAATTATCCAAATAATTATCCGTATAATACATTTTTAGAAAATATTAATTCATTGGATAAAATAAATCAGTTTACCAATAGCGGCATAAAAATAATGAATTTTATTGGTGATACGGGCGACAACACTATTAATGCCATTAAAGTAAGTTCGGGTGAGCCATATTGGCCCATGTGGGAAAATGGTTATGCCGAAGAATCAATCAGATTAGCTGGTGATGGTTCAGTATCCGAATTAAGCTCTTCTATGTTTTCGCCCGTTAAGATTAATAATTCCGAGCATGAAAGTTTGCCTAGTAAAGCACAAAAACAGGTAATAGAATATTTAACCGGTAATTTACCCGTAGTAGAAATTAATGATAATAAAATACCCAATATATTATTAGCATTTAGAATTTTTTCTCCGGCTGATTTCGTGATAGTGGCGCCGGATGGTAAAAGGCTGGGCAAGGATTTTTTAAGCGGCCAAGCGGTTAATGAAATTCCGGGTGCGTTTTATTCCGGTTTTGAGACTGACGCTGAATTCGCGGTTATCTCTGATCCCATAGAAGGGGAATACAAAATGGAATTACAAGGCACGGGGCAGGGAGAATATAAATTAAGCGCTAGCTTAATAGATAATAATAATCAAATTGATCAGGAATTTAGCGGCAATATTCAGCCAGATATGCAAAGAGATTTTACTATAGAATATATAGCCGTGTCGGAAAATCCTCTAAGCGATTTAGAGCCGGTAGATACTATTTCGCCGGTTGTCACTATTAATAAGCCGGTAGAAGATGATAAATATTTACGTAGCGATAATTTAGTTATAGATTATAGCGCCATGGACGATTTTTCCGGTATTGCCACTACAATCATAATGATTGATGGTCAAGCGGTGGACACGACTACAGTTGATTTATTTGACTATGCCTTGGGTCAGCATAATTTAATTATTCAAGCCATAGATAAAGCCGGCAATCAAGCGCAAACGCAGATAAATTTTGAAATTGTCGCCGATATAAATAGTACTATCAGCGATATTGAAGAAATATATGGCCGAGGCTGGCTTAAAGGCAGAATTTATAAGCCATTATTAATCAGCGCGTTTAAACTTTTAAAAATAGAAGCTAAATATTTTGATAAAGAGCAGGATTTAATTGAAAAATTGATCAGGAAAACGCAGGATGACGAAAGATTAACAGATAAGCAAAAGCAGAAATTAATTGAACAGTATGATAAAAAATTGGATAACCTAAAGAAAAATAGAGCTAAGGCCATTGATCGCAGCTTAGACATAATAGAAAAATTATTAAATACGGCTAAAAAGCAAAACCAGATTAATCTGCGGGGATATGATATAATAATAAGTGATATTAATTATTTAAGAGAAAATTTATGAATCAAAAATTAAAAAATGTTTTGATTATTTTGTCAGTTTATGTCGGTTCTGTTATTTTAGCGTTAATTTTAGCTCCAATAGGCGGATATTTGCATATTAATTTATTGAATGCCCATTGTGGTGGCGGATTATTTTTATTAGAAATGGGAGATAAGGGTTGCAACTATGAGGGGTTTATTTATTTTTATATTTTTTGGCTGGCAATTTTTGCTTTTTCATTATTAAAACAAAAGACCGCCTGGGCAGTCTATATAATTGGTACGGTATTATTTTGGATTGGCATTATTTTAATTATTGCAACAGAAAATTTAAGATATTTAAAAAATGAAGATATCGGCAGTTTGATAATAATGATTTGTTTTTTCGCAGTTGGTTGGCTTTTAGCCCAAGGTGGATTGCTGGTTTATAAGAAATTCAAAAAATAATTAATTCCGCATAAAAACACCGCTTTAGCCGCGGTGTTTTTGTATTTTAACAAAGTTGAAATATTAGCGGAGAAATGATAGAGTAAAAACATGAATAAACAAGAAGCTAAAAAACAAATTGAGCGGCTGGTAAATAAATTCACCGCCTTAACCGAGGCTGAATTTAAGAAGAAAAACGAGTCAATGACTTGTAAGGATTTTATTTTGCCTTTATTTCAGGCTTTGGGCTGGGATGTTTATAATAATATATCCAATCATGAAGTTACTTCGGAAACGCAGGTTTCCGGCGGGCGCGCCGATTACGCCTTTCATGTTAATGACGTCATTAAATTTTTTGTTGAGGCTAAAAAACCAAGCGTGGATTTAAGGGAAGCTAAGCATGGCGAGCAAGCCATTTCTTATGCCTGGCATAAAAGCGTGCCTTGGGCGATTTTAACTGATTTTGAAGGTATAAAAGTTTATAACGCCGAATGGGACGAGTCGGACGCGGAGAGAAGCTTGATTTTTGAAATAAATTATAAAGATTATTTAAAAGACGAAAAGCTTTGGTGGTTGTCTAAAGAGTCAATGCTAAAAGGCGATTTAGACAAATACGCGGAAGCCAATTTTAAAAAACCAAAAAAAGAAGCGGTAGATAAATTATTAGCCGATGATTTGGTAAAATGGCGGTCGTTGCTGTTTAAAGATTTAAAAGGCTGGAACGGGGATAAAAAATTAAGCGATAAGCAAATTGCCGAGAGCGTGCAAAGGCTTTTGGACAGGCTGATTTTTATCAGGACGACCGAAGACAGAAAAATTGAAGGCGAAAAGTTAAGGGAAATCGTTAGAAATTGGGAAGATGGCAAAGGCAAATTAAATTTGGCTGATGAAATGAAGAAATTATTTAGGGATTATAATGACGGCTATAACAGCAAATTATTTTTACCGGCTATTTGCGATACGCTTATATATGAAGATGAGCTATTGGCAAGAATTATTAAAGAATTATATAAAAACACCAAAGGCATCCGTTATGATTTCGCTTCTATCAACGCCGATATTTTAGGCAGTATTTATGAGCAATATTTAGGGCAGATTCAGCAGGAAGAAAAAGATAAAAAATCAGGCAAAAGAAAATCACAGGGCATCTATTATACTCCGAGATATATCGTGGATTACATCGTAAAAAATACTTTGGGCGAATTATTAAAAGGTAAGTCAGGTTTTGAGGCAGGGAAAATTAAAATTTTAGATCCGGCTTGCGGTTCGGGCTCGTTTTTAATTAAAGCCTTTGAAGTTTTAGATAACCATATTAAAAGAGAAAATAATGAGCTTGACGCGGATATTATGAAAAATTATGCCAGAAAAGTAAGTATTTTAACTTCAAATATTTATGGCGTGGATTTAGATCAGGAAGCCGTAGAAATCGCTCAATTGAATTTATTATTAAAAGTCTTAGGGCAAAGAGAGCTTTTGCCTAATTTAGCCCATAATATAGAAAACGGCAATTCTTTGATTTCGGGCAAAGAAGAGGAATTAAAAAAATATTTCGGTGAAAATTATAAAGAAAAAAAGCCGTTTAATTGGCAGAAAAAATTTGAACCGGTTTTTAAACAAGGAGGTTTTGACGTGATAATCGGTAATCCGCCATGGGGTGCAGAAATTATTAAAGAAGAAAAGGATTATTATAAAGAATATTTTATAGCAGGTAGTGGCATCGTAGATACCTTTGCTTTATTCATAGAGAAGTCTTTTAATTTATTAAAAGAAGATGGTTTTTTAGGGCTTATATTGCCTGATATTATTTTGTTAAAAAATTATCCATTGATTAGAAAGATAATTTTAGATAATTTTATTATAACCAATATTTATTATACTGGAATGGCTTTCGCGGGGGTAAACTTAGATTCCGTAGTAATGATTTTAAGAAAAGAAAAAGTCAAAATAAAAAGAGATAGCAATTTAATGAATGTTATAGTTAATAGTGAAAATAAAAAAATTAAACAGATTATATTTTTAGAAAATAAAGATAATAAATTTAACTTATATTTTGATGATAATATATTAAAATTAAAACAAAAACTAGACGATGTTTCTGCAAATTTAGGAAAAAATTTTGAGATACACGAAGGAATCCATTCTGGTAATGTAAGAAAAAAATTATTTATTGATTCTTCAAGCTCAGAACTTTGTAAGAAGTTATTATTTAAAGGGAATGAAATTAATAGATATTCAAAAAAATGGGCGGGTAAATATGTCATATATGATAAAAAAATAATTGATAGAGATAAAAAGGAGTATGCTAATTTGGGCAGAGAGGAATATTTTGTTAATAAAAAAATATTAGTGAGAAGAACTGGAGATAGAATTATAGCTTCGATTGACGAAGAAAACTTTTATGCGAGCAATAATTTTTTCGTTTTATATAAAAATTTAGAAAATCAGATTAGCTTGAAATATGTTTTAGCAATTTTAAATTCTTTATTAGGTACATGGTATTTTTTAGCCATACAACCGCGCAAAGGAAAATTATTCGCAGAAATTAAGATAAATCATTTAAAAGAAATACCGATTTATAAGATAGATTTTAAGAAAAAAAATGAAAAAGCCAAACACGATGAATTAGTGAAATTAGTTGACAAAATGTTGGAAAAAAATAAAGAACTGCAAAAATTAGACCCGATTATGGACGATAAAGAATATAATGGGGTAAAAGAAGAAATTGAAAAGACGGATAAAGAAATTGATAAAAAAGTTTATGAGCTGTATGGGTTGACGGGAGAGGAGATTAATATTATTAAAAAATAATGAGTCAAGAATTTAACACGATAATTTCATATATAAAAAATATAGAGGGTCGTTATTTTAAGGCACTCTCCGCTTTTCATATATTTGAAACACTTATTGAATTAGTTGATCCCAGTGCAGTTGAGCAAGACACATTGGAAAAGAATAAGAAGATTATAGAAAAAGATTTTAGTAGTTTTTTTCTCCCTTTAAAAGAAGCTCTGCGTGTTTATTTCTTTTTAGAGCTTGCTAAGTTTTTTGATATTGCCGATAATTCACTCCATGTTACGAAGATAATTAACTATACGCAAAGTAATATAGCCAAATTATCTGTAAGTGACTTCGCAGAATATAGCCAAGGGCAAGATCCAAATTTTATCGCTATGCTTATTAGAGAATATAAGGGCGTAAAATATGAAGATATATTAGCAATCCAATCTGACATTGAGAAAAATAAGGAAATTATTAAACGACTAAAAACTTATCGCGATCAATATCTCGCTCACGATGATATAAAAAAAGATGAAATAAATATAACCGGCGAGGAAATTAGGAAACTTTTTAATATTATTGAAAAGATAATAGATATGTTTTTATCGAAATTAATTTCTACTAATATAATATATGATAATGCGAAGATAGATACTAAAGATAAAACAAAAATGGTTGTAGATTATTTGAAAAGATTTGAAGTTTATCGATTAAAAGAAATTAATGAGTTGTATGGACTGGGGGAGGAGGAGATAAGGGCGGTAGAGGGAAAATAAAAACAGGAAGCTTTGAGCTTCCTGTTTTTGATGATTATTAACCTTTGGATTCAGAAGGGTCTTTGCTGCGAGGGTATGTCCTTTCTTCTTGGAATATGTGGTTTTCTTTTTGAATCTTTACTGATCCACCATTGTTCCCAAGCAAATCTTTCATAACCCCACCCTCTAAGGCTTCACCCTTAGTGTCGAAGTTTTTCAGAACTCTGTTTGTCATATCGTTTCTAAGTTGCCACACATCTTTTTCGTCATTCAGACTAAGTGTAAATTTCGGTAACATAAGTATAAATTAATTATTATTCCCCAAAAATTGAGAATGTGCTATCCTTTAATTATTAAGAGCGTTTGTGCGGATAATCGGCCGCACATTTTCAAGCGGGTAAGGCCTTTATTGGTCTAACCCGTTTTGATTTTTAAGGGTTATTTATTATTTTAGCAAAAATAGAAATAGCCGTCAAGAGACTTGACGAGTAATTATAAAAAACTTGACAAAACATTGTTCTTAGTCTATAATGTGGATAAGTATAAATAATCATAAAATTTTATGCATTTGCATCCCATACAAGAAAAACTATTAAAAATCGTTTCTAAGATTAATATGGAAAAAATGAGCCTTAGAGATATTGGCTTATTGGTTGACGAAAGCCATCCGCAAAAAATCAGCCATCATTTAAGCCAATTAGAGAAAAAGGGATTTATTGAAATAGATAAAAAAACCGGTGAAGCGCGATTAATTAATTCGGAAATAAAACAGGGCGTTAGCGAGATCGTGGCCGTGCCGATTTACGGCGGAGCCGATTGCGGCGAAGCTAAAATTATTGCCGAGGAAAATTTAGAAGGCTATTTGAGAATATCGCGGCGCTTAATCGGCAAGGTAAAAAATATTTTCGCAGTACGCGCTCAAGGGCCGTCAATGAACCGCGCCAAAGTTAATGGGGTACAGACAATAGAAGATGGCGATTATGTTTTAGTTGATCCTGATAATAAAAATCCCCGTAATGGCGACTATGTGCTATCGGTTATTGAAGGATGTGCCAATATTAAAAAGTTTTTTTGGGATAAAAGGGAGGATCAAATCGCGCTGGTTTCCGAATCATCGGAAAATTTTAAACCAATTTATATTCATGCTGACGATAATTATATGATTAATGGTTTAATAAAAAATGTAATTAAAACTTCTTCGTTTGAAGACATGCAGGATGCCGCCGGCCGCGACGCGCTTAAAGCTTTAGGTTCAATTTCGGAAGCGGCAGCTAATTATTATAAAAATCTTAAGTAAATATGAAAAAGGGGGAAATCTGGTTGATTAAATTGGCCGAAGAAAAAAGCGTTGGGCACGAATATTATAACGACCGTCCGGCGCTTATTATTATGGCTAATAATTTAATTACCGCCGTTAATTTAGTTACGATTATGCCGTTATCTTCTTCCGGTAATCGTCATAGAGATGATATTTTTATCAAAAAAGACGTTAGCAATAGATTATATGAAGATTCAATTATAAAAGTACATCACATAATTAGCTATGATAAATTAAGGTTTATTCATAAAATAGGGGAGGTAAATATAAAAATTATTAAAGAAGTCGAAAGTTATCTTAAGAAACACTTTGGAATTATCTAAACAAATAAAAATAAATGTCCATAACCGCTTCAAAGCTATATAATTATCTCCAATGTCCACATCGGGTGTGGCGGGATGTTTGGGGTCCGCAAGAGGAGAAAATTAAAGAAACTAATCCGTTCGTTCAATTGCTTTGGGATCGGGGCGTCCAGCATGAAAAGAAAGTGGTCAGCAAGCTGGGTGGGTTTACGGATTTAAGTAAAATTGGATTTGATCGGGCCGCTGATTTAGCTATGGAAGCTATGAAGCGCGGTGATGAATTAATATATCAGGGAGTTTTAAAAGGCGAGAATTTAATGGGCATACCAGACTTATTAAGAAAACAATCCGATGGTAATTATTTGCCAATTGATATTAAGGCTGGATTGGGCTATGAGGGGGAGAGCGAAGATGGCGAAGGCAGGCTAAAAAAGCATTACGCCGTGCAATTATGCGTTTACGCTGGATTATTAAAAGAAAAAGGATTTGCCAAAAACAATATAGGTTTGATTATTGATATAAACGAAAAAGAAGCGGAATATAAATTAGATGATAAGATGGGTGTTCGCAGTCCCGAGACTTGGTGGGAAGCGTATGAAGAAATAAAAGAAGAGGCGGATGCGCTAATAAAGAATAAAAAGCAGAATTTACCGGCCAGTTCGGCTATTTGCAAATTGTGCCCTTGGTATTTAAGCTGTAAAAAGTGGTGTAAGGAAAGTGACGACTTAACCAATATATTTTATTTGGGACGAAGCAAGCGAGATGTTATTGTTGAACAGCTAGGGGTTAATAGCGTAAAAGATATCGCACAATTAGATATCGCGGTTATCGCGGCGCGGAAAAAGGCTAATAAAAAGTTTTTACCGGGCGTGGGCGAGAAAACAATTGAAAAAATAATTATTCGAGCCAATATCGTTGCCAATACTAAAAAACCGGTTATTTATGAGCATCTTAATTTGCCCGAAGTTTCCACGGAATTATTTTTTGATATTGAAGCCGACCCGACGCAAAATTTAGTCTATCTTCACGGCGTGTATGAAAGAAAAAACGGTAAAGAAAGGTTTTTAAGCTTCGTAGCCGAAAGCAATACGGCAGAAGGTGAAAAAATTGCCTGGCAAAAATTTTGGGATTACATCAGAACTTTACCGAAAGATGACTTCGCGGTTTATTATTATTCGCCTTATGAAAAGACGGTTTATAAAAAAATGCGCCAGACATACCCAGAAGTCGTGAGCGAAGACGAGCTGGAAGACTTTTTCGCGCGGGAGAAGACTATTGATTTATATATGGATATAATTTATAAGCACACCGATTGGCCACTAGGGAGTTATTCTATAAAAGAGATTGCCGTCTATCTGGGATTCAAATGGCGGGACGAAACGCCCTCCGGCGCTTTATCAATACAATGGTATAATGAATATTTAAAAACCAAAGATGAAAAAATATTAAAAAGAATTTTGGAATATAATGAAGATGATTGCAAGGCCACTATGGTTTTAAAAGATTTTTTGGTTAAGAATAATATTTAAATTATTGAATTTCGTATTTTGTTCGTATATAATTATAAATAGATTTTAATGAAATACTAATAATATGAGTAAAAATCAATTTGAAGATATTAAACGGCTTGATAATAATGGCAAGGGATATTGGTCGTCGCGCGACTTAGCTAAAGTTCTGGAATACACGGATTATCGCAATTTTCTCGGAGTTATAGAAAGGGCGAAAATTGCCTGCGGGAATAGCGGTGAGGTTATCCACAACCATTTCGTTGAAGCTAACGAAATGGTTAAGATTGGGTCAGGAGCGGAAAAACCCGTGGAAATCATATATCTTTCCCGTTACGCTTGTTATCTTGTCATGCAAAATTCAGATCCGACAAAAGTCGTAGTCGCCAAAGGGCAGACCTATTTTGCCATCCAAACCCGCCGGCAGGAAAAGACGGATAATTTAATTGAGGATAATAAGCGCGTATTTTTGCGAGAGCAGATGAAAAAACACAATGTAAGCTTAACCCAGGCGGCCTCAATCGCCGGTGTAGAAAATTACGCGATTTTTCAAAATTACGGCTACAGAGGGCTTTACGGCGGCCTTACCATGCAAGACATCCATAATCGCAAGAATCTTAAAAAGACACAGCATATTCTTGACCATATGGGCAGTGAAGAGTTGGCGGCCAATCTGTTTCGCGCCACGCAGGCCGACGCTAAAATCAGGCGAGAAAATATTAAAGGAGAGACAAGCGCTAATCTGGCCCATTATGAAGTCGGCCAAAAAGTCAGAAACACCATTCAGGGTTTGGGCGGCACTATGCCGGAGAATTTACCTACGCCGGACGGCATCGGCAAAGCGCATACCAGGGTAAAGAAGGCTGAAAAAGTAAGAAAAATTAAAAGTGGTAAATAAGTAAAACAATTTGACAATATTTTTAAGTGTGGTAAAATAATACCACACTTATTTAATATTAATTAAAAAACTAGAGAGGTGGTGAATCAATGAAAAAAAATCTACAAAAATTCGGCGAATTGTTAAAAAATTTAAGAATTGAAAAAAACCTTAGCCTAAGGGAAATATGTAAATTAGCCGATTATGATCCTAGTAATTGGAGTAAAATTGAAAGAGGAAAAATGGCTCCGCCTTCGGATAAAAATACTCTCATAAAGTGGACTAAAATATTTGGATTATTACCAAATAAAAAAGAACTGAATGATTTTATTGACTGCGCTGCGATCGCTCAAGGCATCATACCGGAAGATATACTTTCCGACGCAGATACAGTTAAACTTCTGCCGGCGTTTTTTCGGACTATGAGAGACGAGAAGCCGACCAAGCGAGAAATAGAGGCGTTATTTAAGCTAATAAAAAATAATAAATAAAAAAATGAATTTTCAGAGCGTTAAAGTGCCCTTTCTAACCAAGGGAGAAATTTCCGATGCCGCCGAGCTATTTAGAAAAAAATATTGGAACGACATAATTCCGGTGGATATAGAAAAAATAATCAGTGTTAATTTAAGGATGGATATTATATTCAAGCCAGGCCTATTTAAATTGTTTAATATTGATGCTTATATAACTTCGTCTTGGCAACAGATTTGCGTAGATTATGATTTATTTGAAGCAGATAAAAATAATAATAGATTAAGATTTTCATATGCCCATGAAATCGGCCATTTGGCGTTGCATAAAAATTTATATGAACAATTTGGAATTAGCGATGCCGATGATTTTAACAGGTTTTATGATGAAATACCGGGAGATCAATACCATTTTATGGAAACACAAGCGCATATTTTTGCCAATTTTTTATTAATTCCTCGGGGTCAATTATATGAAATTAGAAAAAAAGTGATTAATCAATTTATTTCTGAAGATCAAATTAAAATAACTGAAATAGACCCAAAAATTCTTAATCAATATTTAGCCAGACCGATAGCAAAATATTTTGGCGTTAGCTCCGCGCCGGTTGAAATAGCTTTGCTAGATTTAAACAGATAATAGATAATTGATAATATAAAAATTATTAAAGAAGTTGAAAATTATATAAAAAAGCATTTTGGTTTAATCTAAGATAAATAAGATATAATTTAAATAAGTTATAAAATATGTCTGATATCAATGAGTTAACAAAAAAGGTTATAAAATTTCGCGATGAAAGAGACTGGAAACAGTTTCACAATCCAAAAGACATGGCTATATCTTTAGCGTTGGAAGCGGCGGAGGTTTTAGAGCATTTTCAATGGAAAAATAAGCAAGAAATGGAAAAGTATGTAAAAACAAATAAAAATGAAATAGCCGACGAATTGGCAGATGTTTTGTATTGGGTTTTACTAATGTCGCATGATTTAAATATTAATATTAGCTTGGCTTTGCCAAAAAAACTTATTGAAACAGCCAGGAGATATCCGATTGAAAAAGCCAAAGGAAAACATACCAAGCATAATAAGTTATAGATATGCGCCTATATTCCGGCGCTAGGAAATAATTTATTAAGGATGCCAATAAAACTCCATCGTTTTAAGCTAATGGCTCAAATGGTGGAAATGAGCCAATGGGCGAGTAGGCATGAGCCATAAGAGCCGGCTGTTTTAGCCGCAGTTCTGTCTCCGGGCGCAGCGCAGATTACGCGATAGGCATCTCCGGTTTTGTTTGAAATTTATCTCTAAAATTAGGCCGGATTATAATTGACAAACAGCAAAATTTAGACTATTGTTTAGTTATTAATTTATGGATTTTGTCCTTTAAAATTTATAATAAAAAATTAGAATTGGGCTAATAAAATAATCTTTAGGAGGAGGTGCTTATGGGAGATTTAGAAGAACGTTTTTTTTCGGAAAAGGGAAAAACGTTAATAACTGCAGATGACGAAAATGCGGCAGAAATTTGCGAAGTTTTAAAAAAGGGCATAACAAGGGGGCAATTTATCCAAAGAGGAGGCATGCCCAGTAATTATTTATTCAGTTTGGATTTAGTTTACTAGTCCTGTTCATTCTTTCGCGGGAGGCCGTATAAAGCCTCCCGCGCCCATTTCTAATTTTTTATTAAGTGCTTTTTAATTTTAAAAACAAAACCCCCGCTTATCGCGAGGGTTTTTTTATTATTTTTCTATTTTATCTTCGGTATGAATTTTTTAATATTATCCATCATGGTGGATTTTAAATTTTGCTTGATTTTATTTCTGGCCGTGGCGGTTTTAACGAATTTAAGCCAGTCGCGGCTCGGGCCTTGGCGTTTTTTCTCCGTGGTTATTTCCACCAAGTCGCCATTTTTTAATTCCTGGTCTAAGGTGGCGATTCTATCGTTGACCCTGGCGCCGACCGCCTGGTTGCCGATATCCGAATGGACGTAATAAGCGAAATCAATCGGCGTGGCTCCTTCCGGCAAGTCAAAAACATCGCCTTTAGGCGTAAAAATAAAAATCCGGTCGCGGAAAACATCAAATTTTATCTGCTTGATAAAATCAGCCGTGTCCGCGGTTTCTTTTTGGATATGCAAAACTTCCTTTACCCAGTCCGGCTGTTTTTTTGAATCGTTTTTATGGCCGCCGTCCATTTTATAAGACCAATGGGCGGCGATGCCGTATTTGGCCACGTCATCCATTTCTTCGGTTCTGATTTGAAATTCCGTTGATTTGCCTTCCGGGCCGTAGACAGTGGTATGCAGAGCCCGATAGCCGTTAGGCTTTGGCACGGCGATATAATCTTTAAACCGGCCGGGGTTAGGCCGCCACAAAGAATGAATTATGCCTAAAGTTTTATAGCAATTAGCAACGTCAGGCACGATAACGCGCAAAGCGAAAACATCGTAAATTTCGTCAAATTTCCGGTCTTTTTTCTGCAGTTTAAGATAAATGCTGTAAAGGTGCTTAAAACGGCTGATAATATGGAAAGGAATTTTTGCTTCTTTAAGTTTCGCGCCCAGCATATTTTTTACTCTTTGAATATATTGGTTATGCTCAAGCCTTTTTTCTACCTCAAATTTATAAGCCAGTTTTTTATACTCTTCCGGGTTTAGGTGCTTAAAGCAGATATCTTCCATCTGCCATTTTAACCGCCAGATGCCTAAAAGTCCGGCGATTGGAGCGTAAATTTCCAAAGTCTCGCGGGCGATGCGCTGGCGTTTTTCCAAAGGCAGAGATTCCAATGTCCTTAGGTTATGCAGGCGGTCGGCGAATTTTATTAAAATAACCCTTAGGTCTTGCGCCATGGCTAAAAACATTTTGCGCAAGCTTTCGCGGTAGCGTTCAATGCCGCGGTATTTTATCTTGCTTAATTTAGTTATGCCTTCCACCAGATCAGCGATCTCTTTGCCGAAGTTTTTTTCAATATCGGCCAGCGTAAATTCGGTATCTTCGGGAATATCATGGAGCAGGCCGGCGATTATGGTTTCCATATCGGCTTTAATCTGCACTAAAACGAAAGCCGTATGCAAAGAGTGCTGAATATAGGGTTCGCCGCTTTTTCTTTTTTGCCCGGAATGGGCTTTAACGGCGAATTCATAAGCCAGCTGGATCATAGTGGGGTCAGCCTTGGGGTTATTCTCCTTAAAGTTGTTGATGATTTGATTTATGGTCATGATTGTTTGCTTTTGCTATTTTGTTTATGTTATAATATTATTACAAGACTGTGCAAAAGTCAAAGTTTTTAAATTCATTTTTTCCATGCTAAAAACCAAAAAAATTAATAGGCTTTATAAAATAGCCGGCATATGTTTATTTATGCTCTTGGCTATTTTTTTATTGGCGAATTTCGCCTTGGCCGCGGCCGGGCCTGAAGTCGGCTTAAACTATGCCGAAGGCACGGGCTTAAGCAACTCCCAGGATATTAGAGTAATTATCGCCAGAATTATCAGGATTTTTATCGGCTTTTTAGGCATTATCGCCGTTAGCTTAATAATGTATGCCGGCTGGATTTGGATGACTTCTGAAGGCAATGAAGAAAAAATAACGCAAGCGAAAAAAATATTGCAAAACGCGGTTATCGGCTTAATAATTATTTTGTCGGCTTTCGCCATTGTAAGTTTTATTTTAAATAGGCTGACGGGCGCGGCCGGCGGCAATGTTCCCGTGCCTCCGGGCGGAGGCGGAGGCGGCGGAATTTCGGCTTTGGGTTCAGGCATAATCAATTCCCATTATCCCGGGCGCAACCAAAAAGATATTCCCAGGAACACAAAAATCGCGGTTACTTTTAAAGAGGCGATTGATCCGGCGACGATTATAGTTGACAATAAAATCAATCAGCAAAATATTAAAATTTATAAAACCGTGGACGGCGTGGCCGGCGCGGTTACTTTTGACGTTAGCGCGGTAAAAACCGATGACAATAAAACTTTTGTTTTTAAGCCATCGCAATATTTAGGTTCGCCCACGGAAAAGATTTGGTACTCGGTCGGCTTAGGTAAAAACATAAAAAAGGTCAACGGCGATCCGGCTTTTGGCTCCGTCATCGGCGATATTGCTTATGACTGGATGTTTGAAGTCGGCACGTTTATTGATATCACGCCGCCGAAAGTTGAGAGCATTATTCCCCAGCCCAGCGCTACCGAGCCGAGAAACGTGGTCGTGCAGATAAATTTTTCCGAAGCGGTTGATCCGATTTCGGCCAGCGGAGCTTTTAGAGACGGCAGCGGTTTTGAAAATATTAAGATTTTTAATAACACGGACAATGTTATAATTGAAGGCATTTTTTACATTTCCAACCAGTATGAAACCGTGGAATATTTGACTTTTGACGCTTGCGGCGTTAATTCCTGCGGCCAGACGATTTATTGCCTGCCCGGCGATAAGCAAATTAAGGCCTTTATCAATGCCGCGGCTTTTGACCCTGATATCGCTTCGGCCATTTTCCCCTATAACGGCGTAGTTGATATGGCGGATAATTCGTTTGACGGCAATGGCGACGGCACGGCGGTTGGGCCAGAGTCGCAAAGTGCTTTACCGCCTTATAACGCCAATAGCCAAACCCATGACGGCCAAGGCGATGATTACTATTGGCTGTTTAATACTAATAATACGATTGATATCATACCGCCAAAAATAGATCATATCAGCCCGCCGGTCGGCGGCAGCGGAGTGGATTTATCCGCCGTGCCGGAAGCTACTTTTAGTAAATTGCTGATGAGCTCGTCCTTAAACAGTTCAAGCATAAATTTAAGAAGCGCGGGCGCTGGCTATAACTATTGGATAACCAAAAGCGATAATTTTGCCGACAATAAAACTACCGCTAAAGTTAATCATGATCAGTTTAATGAAAATACTGATTATTCGGTAGAGTTGAATTCCGGCGTTAAGGATATTTACCAGAATTGCTATACGCCCTGTTCCGGACTAGGGGTAAACGGCAATCCGTCTTGTTGCGACGGCGCGGCGAGCAGTAATAGCAGCTGCCAGTAAGGATTAGCTGTCATTGCGAGAAAGCCAATTTCTTTGTCATTCCCGCGCAGGCGGGAATCCAGGCGCGAATGAAATGAATGCTATGTATAATACAACTAAGAAAGCCCATATTTATTATGTTTATATACTGGCGAGCAAAAGAAACGGCACATTATATATCGGAGTAACCAAAGATTTATTCAATAGAAGTTTTCAACATAAATTAAAACAAAATCCTCAAAGTTTCACGGCTAAATATTTATCCCCGGAGGGGGATAAAATTGATAAATTAATATATTTTGAAGAATATCAATATATTCAAGACGCTATATTAAGAGAAAAACAATTGAAAAAATGGAATCGGCAATGGAAAATAAATTTAATAGAAAAAGACAACCCAACCTGGTACGATTTATTTCTTGATATGCTATAAATATTAATTATGCGTTTAACCCCTGGATTCCCGACAGCCTGCGGCTTCGGGAATGACAAAAATGGCGCTCGCAATGACAATGAAAATTAGAATAAAAAAATTATTATTTTTTATCTGTTTACTTGCAGCTATCTTTACTGTGGCTGATTTCGTTTTGGCCGCTACCGGGCCGGAAGTCGGCTTAAACTACGCCGAAGGCACGGGCTTAAGCGCGGCTAACGACCCGCGCGTTATCGCGGCCAATATAATTAGAATATTTTTGGGTTTTTTAGGCATTATCGCCGTGGGCTTGATAATTTACGCTGGCTGGCTATGGATGACGGCCGCGGGCGAAGCGGATAAAATTGAAAAAGCCAAGAAAATATTAATCGGCGCGGTTATCGGCTTGGTGATTTGCTTAGCTTCGTTCGCTATCGCCAGCTTTGTTTTAAATCGTTTATTAAATGCTACCGGCGGAGACGGCACGACTAACACTGGCGGCGGAGGCGTAGTGCCTCCGGGCGGCGGCGGTTTGCCGGGAGAAGGGGATCCTTGCTTAACTGATTTGCAAGATATGAGTTGCGCGTTCGGCCGATGCGCCACGGGTTTTAATTGTTCAAGCATTGATTGTATCTGCAGAAGGATTACCCAGCCTTTAGAAGGCGAGAGCTGCGACGTTGATGCTAATCTGCCCGACTGCCAAGCCGGCGACTGCGCCAATAATTTAGTTTGTTCGTCCAGTGATAATTGCACTTGCATTAAAACGCCCTTAATCGCCTGGGTGAGCCCGATTGACGCTTCTTCAACGCCTAACGGCGCGGTTGGTAATTTTATTACCATCGGCGGCGGATATTTCGGCACCACGACCGGACAAGTAATTTTTATGGGCGATCCTAATAATCCTGCTGACGATAAAATTGCCGGTTTTCCCAATCAAGTTAATCCATTATGTTCTAGTTTCTGGCAAGATAACCAAATTATCGCCGTGGTGCCCGCTGGAGCGGTTAGCGGGCCGATTAAAGTAATTGACAGCAGAAATTATTATGACACCACGGATAATAACCGCGGCGCGCATATTAATGATTTTTCAGTCAATAATATTCACCGTCCGGGCATCTGCTTAGTTGATCCGGCGAGCGGCGGTCTGGCTGACGCTTTTAACGTGCAAGGCACGGCTTTTAACCTTTCCCCTCATTCGGTTTTTTTCGGCAGTAGCGCCAGTCCGATAGCGGCCAATGATATTGCCAACTGGACCAATACTTCGGTTGACGCCACCGTGCCTAATATCAGAGACGGCAGGAATTCGGTCTTTGTCCAAACAAACAACATTAATTCCAATGATCTTATTTTTACCATAATAAATAACGCGGATACCAATCCGGCCATTGATTATATTGAGCCGGATAATGGCCCGGCCGGCCAGTACATAACCATTTATGGCCGTAATTTTAAAATATATAACGCGCAAAAAAGTTCGGTGAAATTTTATTTACCGGCCGATCAAAGCAATAAAATTAACGCGGACATTGATTTTCCCGAGCCTTGCCGTAATAATTGGTGGCATAATACTTATATCGTGGTTAAAGTGCCGGAAGTAAATAATTTAGGCGATTATAAAGTTGAAGTTACTAATTCTGACGATAAAGTAAGTTTGCCGGCCGATTTTACCATTAATGACGAGGCGCTTAATCCCGGCCTTTGTCTGTTAAACCCGAATAACGGTCCGGTCGGCTGGCCGGTAACCGCTAACGGCGAAAGATTCGGCGCTAATCAGGGAAGCGGCCGCGCCCAGTATTTTAATAATAAGGACGCGTCCATAACAAGTTGGACCGATCAGAAAGTTGATAATAACGTGCCGATTGATTCGGTTAATGGTCCGTTTAGAATAATTAATAATCAAGGCTATCTTAGCAATCCTTTGCCATTTCGCGTGGGCAAGTGTTCGGCTAATTCCGAATGCGAATTAGGCGAAGAATGCTGCGGCGGTGGAACTTACTGGTCAGGCATCTGCCGCGCGGCCGGCACTTGCGCCCAGGGAGCGCCCGGAGGCTGCGGTTTTGGCTGGACGTTTTCCACCGTGGCCGGAGATTGTTTAATCGGCCAAGAAAAATGTGATATACCTAATGCTCCGCCGGGCAGTCCGGTTACCTTTAACTGCTGCGCCCCCAACCAATGCAATCACCTTACCGGCCAATGCGATAGCTGTCCGCCCAATCAGCCGGATCAATGTAGCGGTGATTTAGAGTGCTGTTCAACCGGCGGCTGCCGAGATTTGGATAATGACGGCTATGATGAATGCACTGACGGCGAAGCTTGCTCAAGCTACGGCTTAAGCCAATGCTCTTCAAGCTATTTCTGCCCGAATTCGCCGGGAAAATGTTCAACTTACGCCGGCGGTGAAATCAGTCAAACCGGTACTTGCGACCATAGCTGTAATAATTTTAATGTTTGCCAAACTAATTTATGTATCTATCGGTCGGCGATTGATAAGTGCGTTAAAAAGGCTCAATCTAATCGCCCCTTCTTCGTTAGGCTCCAAACCTGCGCTCTGCCTAAAGTTGTTAATTATACGCTTAGCGGAGTTCCGGCCACTGCCACGGCTGATTGTCTGGCTTATAATAATCAAAATAGATGGATTATAGAAATTAGCACTTCTTGCCCGGCCGGCTGGACCAGTATTTCCGGCGGCCGCTGCGTGGAAAATAATACGACTTGTTCGGCTTGCGCTACGGGTTTTAAATGCCTTAAAGAAACGGCCGCCGCGGTTAATGGCGTTTGCGCGGTTGAGCAGAGCCTGTGCCCGGTCGGTTCGGTTTGCGGCAATGATGATAAATGTGTGAAGAATGATGACGCCAGCTGCGAATGCTGCTGCCGCATCGGCCATGACAGCGAGGATTGCTGCTCGCCTTTAAAGTGCGAAGGCGAATGCGGCAGCGACATAACCGCCAATACCAACACTTATGGCCATTGCTCCGGCTGCGCCAGCGCGGGTACGACTCAAGCCGAGCATAACGAGGCCTGCAATTGTTCGGGAACCAGCGGCAAATTCTGTTTAATTGATACGGCTAATCCGTCCGGCATTTGCCAAGACTGCGCCCAGATCAGCGACGCGGCGGTTTGCAGCGGCCTGGGCGCGGGCGCCTGCTGTGTTGACGCGGAAAAGAATAATGCTTGCCGCGGCGGCGAAGCGCCGTATGCCGCCGGCCTGCCGGCCTATAATTACTGCGCTTATTATGAATGCAATACCGGCAGCTGTTCTAATACGGCCGTGGCTTCTTCCAGCTCGCCGAATTATAAGACTTTAACTGAATGTAATAATAAATGCCGGCCAGTAGCTCAATTCGGCAATACTTGTTTTAGTAGCGCCACCACAACGCAGAGCTGCGATATTAATAAATGCGTCGGCTTTGCTTGTATCAATGAAAACGGCGACGGGCCGGCGGCTCCGAATTGCGGCACTTGCTGCTGCGATCCTTTGGCCGCGCCGGATAGCTGTAGAACTTTAAACCCTCTTTTAACTTGTAAACCTAACCAAGAGCCTTGTTCGGGCGATAAGCGCGGGTTATGCTGCGGCTGTTCCAGAGACAATGAATGCGGCGATGCTAACGCGGTTGGCTGCGGCTATGATACTTGCTGTCATGCCAGGCCGAGCGTGATTGAGACTATGCCGGCTGGCGGCGCCATTGATGTTTGCCGCAACAGCCTGATAAAAGCCACTTTTGATCAGCCCATGCAAATAAGCACTTTTAACGGCAATATTATCGTGGCCGGAGAATATGGCTCTGACCAATGCCCGGCCAATACTAAATATCTAACCGCGGCTTATAAACCGAGCTTGCTGGCCAGATTAACCAGCTGGCTGGCTGGCCTGCCGATATTAAATAAGATTTTCATTAATCAAGCCCAGGCTTTAACCGGAAATTTTTGCGCTGTCTCCGGGCTGGCTGGCGGCTATGTTACGGCTGATGAAAAAACCGTGCTGGAATTTAAACTGCAAAAAGTTTTAGAGGCCAATAGAAAATATTATGTTATAATCAAAGGCGACTCTGATATTGCCGACGCTATGAATAATGGAGTTTTAAGCCAGGCGGGCATAGGCTTGAAATCAACTAATGAAGAAACTTTCAACGGCGTTAATTTTAAAGGAAAAATTTGGTCGTTTACCGCTAAGCCTAATACCGCGGCCAATAACGGAATTTGCTTAGTTAATTATGTTAATATTAATCCGTCAGGCTATTTATTTACCACGGCAATTAACGATTCGGCCGATGATAATTCGGCTAATGCCGCTTATGATACCATAAGAGACGGCGATAAAGTTTTCCGCGCTACGGCATATTACGCGGCCAATCAGCCGATCATGCCGATTGAAAATGTTTATAATTGGCGCTGGGATTGGACTATAGACGATAAATCGGTGGTGAAGTTTAAAAATGGGGAAAACGCGCTTGACGATAATCCGGCTCAAACGCTGGTGGCGCAAAACGTTAAAGAAGCCAATACTTTGCTTCATGCCAAAACCACTATTACGCAGGATGAAATCAGTAAATTATCAACCGTCGGGCAGTTTAAAGAAAAAGAGGCTGAAATTTATGTCTTTTTATGTTCTAATCCTTGGCCGCCTTTTAAAGCTGATGGTAGCTGGGAGCCGTGGCGCGATGCGTCTGTTAACTGCACTGTCACGGCCGGCGGTTGTTCTGACGCTAATTTTGAATTATATTATTGCCGCGATACGGAAGGAGCCGGCACCATAGATGATTTACCGCCTATTTTAAGCGATACGACCGTAATCCGCGGTTCATCAGCCGAGCAAAATATTTTAAAAGAGTTTTATTTCTTTAGAGAAGACACGCCGGACATTGCTTCAGGCCTAGCCACGACGACTAATGACGCGATTAAGCAGGGCGGCAAGGCCGGCTTGACTTGGCAGGCTATCGCCGTACCGCCCGATCAAATTTTTGATAAATATTTAATTTATTATGGCGTTAAATCCGGCAGTTACAGCCAATCAATTTCCGCCGCTTTGCCGGGCACGGCCGCCAATCCGGCGATAGTCGGCAATTTAACCAATGGGGTAAAATATTATTTCGCGGTTACGGCTAAATATAAGAGCGGAGCCGAGAGCAGTTATTCCAACGAGACTACGGCGGTTCCGGCCGATGTTTGGGCGCCGCAAACTCCGCAAGGCTTAGCCGGTACGGCTACTACCACTAAAGCCACTTTAAGCTGGACGGCCAATACGGACGATACGGCGATTTATAAAATTTATTACGGCGCCGAGAGCGGTTCTTTGGGCGCGGCGGTTAATTTGGAAAAAAATAAATGTTCGGCCGCTACCGGGCAATGTGAGATTACCATCAGTAATTTAACCGCCGGAGTTACTTATTATTTCGCGGTTAGCGCTTTAGACCTTAAAGCCAACGAAAGCAACAAATCCGCGGAAATTAATTTAACAATATTATAATTTATTAATTGGGGGCAGTCCCCGAAATAACTTTATGTTTGACGAATTGGATAAAAACGCGGCATCCGGCAGCGGCGTTCGGCCGGCCGGTCAGACGCCGCCTAAAACCGAAGACATTTTTTCCGAAGTGGACAAAATCGTTAAGCCCGAAGCGCTTAGGCCGAGAGATATTAATTTACCGCCGGCTATCGGGACCGTCATCCCGGCGGAAGATGGCTGGCTAAAAAATAAGAAAATAATTTTCGGCTTGATACTAGGCGTTTTAATTATTGTCTTCGGCGGCGGCTATCTTGGCTTAAGGTTAATGGCTAAAAAAACCGCTCCGGCTAATCTGGAGGTAAACAAAGAAGTTAATAATGATCAGCTTACGCCCGAAGTTACGGCGCCGGCTACGGGAGAAATTAATAATGCCGCTAATCAGCTAAATCAGCCGATAGTTGCCCAGCCGGTCGATAGCGATTCTGACGGTTTGACCGACGAAGAAGAAGTTGGCCTTGGAATTAATTCTAATAATCCTGATAGCGATTCTGACGGTTTGACCGACCGCGAAGAAGTAAAAGTTTATAAAACCGATCCTTTGAAGGCTGATACGGACGGAGACGGCTTTAAGGACGGAGCCGAAGTTAAAAATAACTATAATCCCAACGGCCAAGGCAGGTTGTATGAAATAGATAAATCAATAAAATAAATCAGCCATTACAATATGTTTAATTTTTTTAGAAAAAACAAATCAGGGCAAACTGAAGCAATCAAGGAAGAAATTCAAGGTCCGGCGCTAAAAGAGCCGGTTAAAGCCGATAATATAGCTATTCATGTCATGCCCGAGCGTTTTCGCAATCAGCCGGTTAAAAAGGACAGTGCTAAAACTACCGGCTTAGTAATAATTATCGGCGGAGCCGTAGTTTTACTGATAGCTTCGGCCGGCTTGTATTATTTTTTATTTAGAAAGCCAAGCGTAGTTATTACCCAAGAGCCGTCTTTAACCGCGGAAAATAATCAGCCGACAGAGGCGAGCCAGGCCGGGGAAAAAACCGAGAAAAAACCTGAAGCCTCGAGCGCTCTAACCGCCACCGGCACGGAAATAACAACTTTGCCTCTTGGCGGAGAGACCGCGACTACGACCATAGCCACGACGACTCCGGAAATTGCGTCCGGGGAAGAGGGTCTTAGTTTGCGCGTTGGCGCGGACGGCGATAATGACGGCTTAACCGATATGGAAGAAATTCTTTTAAATGCCAGCGCGATTGTGCCTGATACCGACGGCGACGGCTATACGGACGGCTCTGAACTTATAAATTTATATAATCCGGCCGGCGCGGGGAAATTAACCGCTAACTCCAATATTTCGCTTTATGAGAATAAGACTTTCTCTTATGATTTGCTTTATCCTACGACTTGGCAAACCAGCGTTAACGGCGGAGACGATTCGCTGATGTTTAAAACCGGCGACAATCAATTCGTGCAGGTTATCGTCCAGCCTAACGTTGATAAGCAGGCGCTTGACGCTTGGTACATGGAGCAGCTCGGCGTTTTAACCATTAATGAAACCGACCGGGTAAGCGGCTCTAACCTGCCTACCGGACAGGCAGGTTGGCAGGGGATTAAAAGCCCTGACGGCTTAAACATATATTTAATTGATAAAAAACAAAATTACATATTCAGCTTAACCTATAATCCGGGCGGCGGAAATATTTTGGAGTATTTTAATATTTTTCAAATGATGGTTAAGTCGTTTAATTTAAAAGATTAAGCGGCTGATATGAAAATAGAAATTAATAATCAGACTAATTATAAAATTAATTTAAAACTAGTAAAGAAAGTCATAAGCGTTTTTGGCCGAGTTTACCCCGTTAAATCCCCGCTAAAGCGGGGTGTGAAGCAATTTAACGGGGTGAATAAAATTAAAAATAAAGAAATTTCTCTGGCTTTTATCGGCGACGCGGAAATGAAAAAATTAAATTTGACTTATCGCGGCTTAAATAAGGCGACTGATGTTTTATCGTTTATTGGCGGCGGCGATTATTTCGGAGAAATTATTATTGATTATAATCAGGTTAAAAAACAGGCTAAGCAATTTAAAAACAGCGCGGAAAAAGAATTGATTTTTATTTTAACGCATGGCTTGTTGCATCTATTGGGTTATAATGACAAAACGGAAAAACAGCGGGAGAAGATGATAAAAATAGGAGAGGAGTTTATTAAGAAGCATTTATGATAAAAATAAGCAGATTATTTAAAAGCTTCGGTTACGCTTATAAAGGATTATTTAAAACTTTCCGCGAAGAGCAGAATTTAAAAATCCAGACTTTTGTCAGTTTGGCGGTTGTAATTTTAGGATTTTATTTTTGCATCAGCCGGATTGAATGGGCGATTTTAACGCTGGTGATCTCTTTAGTTTTAGTCGCGGAAATCGCCAACAGCGCGGTTGAGCGCATTACCGATGTTTTAAAGCCGAGAATTAATACTTATGTCAAAGAGATTAAAGATATTATGGCGGCCGGAGTGTTATTAGCCTCTTTGGCCGCGATTATTACCGGCGCGATTATATTTTTTCCGTATTTTTGGGAAATTTTTAAAAAATAATTTATTTTTTAAATAAAAATTTATGTTTAGAAAAAATTCTAAAATTTCCTTTCTCTTTATTGGCGCCGTTATTTTTACCCTCGGCCTATCTATCTCTTTTCAATCTCTTTTAGCCGACTGGACCGCGCCTTTAGCCAATCCGCCAACCTGTACGTCCGGAACCGCAGGCTGTTCCGCGCCTATAAACAGCGGTTCAAATTTAGTGCAGACAATGCAAGGCGCTTTATATATTGCTAATACCGCGCCGGCAGTGTCCGGCCTAATTGTTGGGCAAGGCAACGTCGGCATCGGCACGATGGATCCGACTGAAAAATTACAAATAGGCAATTTTGCTTCAGTAGGCAGCGCGGCTCCTGATGCGATTAATTTAGGGGCAACCTATAGTTCAACGGCCGGGGCAAACCCGAAGATGATAATGTATGATGATACTATTAATGTCCTTGGATTCGGAATTTCAGGTTCACAGCTTGATTATATAGTGCCGGCAGGCGTGAGCCATGTGTTTTATGTCGGCGGGGTTGAGCAGGCAAGGCTTAATCCTGCTGGAAATTTAATTATAGGCAATAAAGTTGGGATTGGCTTATCGCCAGCCTATAAACTTGATATTCAATCAGCCGCGGCTAATGATAGGGGGATAAATGTTTTGGTCAACGCGACAACCGGTTCTAATTTCGGCATTGTTGCCCAAGCGGCCGGCGCCGGAGCGGCGCAGAATATCGGCGGATATTTTCAAGGCAACGCCGCAGCCTCTAATTATGGAGTTTATATTGACGGAACAGCCTACAACGCCAACACGTGGTCGCTTTATTCTAATAATCCCGCCAAGTCTTATTTCGCTGGCAGCGTCGGCATCGGCACGCTGGCGCCCGAGGATAAATTAGAAGTGGCCGGGAATATCAGAACAACCTGGGGTGATTATAAAATAGCCAGCAGATATCAAGACGGTTCGCAATATGAAATGGGCCTTTCCTTCACTGCCGCGACAAGGCTAATGACTATTTTCAACAGATCAAATGACAGCGGCGGTAATATTATATTTGATTGGCCGGGAAGCGTAAAAGGCAAGGTTGGTATCGGCACGGCTTCTCCCAATAAGTTACTCCATGTTTACGGCGCCAGCGGCGATAACGCGGAAATTGATATTCAGAGCGTAGCCGGAGCAAATAAGCATTGGGGCGTTTATCAAGATAGAACTACCGAGGATTTAAGATTTTGGAATAATACTCCGGCAGGCGAGAAAAATATTTTAACTTTAACTAATGAGGGGAATGTCGGCATCGGCACGGTGGCGCCAACTAGAAAACTCACAATTTACGATGGATCTGGAGCTGGAATTTTTAGTTCAGCCGGAACTAATGGCGGTTCGTATTATGTAGGCACAACTCCCGTGCTTTCCGTGTCTACTGATGGCTCTAATTCAACTGCCAGCGGAGCTTATTTAAATAACGCTCTTTTTGTGGTCGGCCGAGGCAATGGGATAAGCGGTCCGTTAGAACAATTATTCAGAGTAAATTTAAGCGGCAATGTCGGCATCGGCACGGCGAATCCGGGACAAAAACTTACCGTGAATGGCACAATTGAATCAACAAGCGGAGGCATAAAATTTCCCGATGGAACAACGCAGGCAACGGCGGGAGGCTCTATTTCTTGCCCTGCTTGCGGAGGAACTTGCTGGGCGACAAACTTGCTTACTCAGTCTACTGGTTCAGTTGCTTGCGATACCTGCGCTCAAACGGGGTATTATAGAATGTGTACTCCTAGCGGATGGCGGCAGACAGAGACAACATATTGCGTTACACCGAATGTGGCATGTCCTCCACCTATGAGCACCCCCTACCTCTTCACTCTAACCAAAAATGATAAGTATCTGATTGAAAATGACATAATGGGCACTTATTTCCAAAAAGATGGCATGACGATTAAAGAAGTTGAGAAGGCGTATAAAAACAATGAATTAGGCCGTTCATTTTTGCCCCAGGATATATATAGGCTTAAGTTACAGCCCAAGATTGAAGACAATCTAATTAGTCTGCAAATTAAGGAACTAGAGCCGGAAGAGAGTAATTTTGACAGAGTTCAGCTTTTCAGAGTAGTCCATGATAAAGATTCTTTGGCCTATTCGGATAATTATGATATTTACGTTTCTAAGCTAGGCGAGATTAAGCCATTTAGCTGTCTGGATGAAAAAGGCCAATCATGTCTGGAAGCTATCAGCCAAGCGGATGATAAAAGAATAAGAAAAAATCCGGGCGACTATATTGTCTTAAAGTTTAAAGTGGATGATTTGGCTTTAAAGCCTTTCCTATCCATAACCTCCTGGGAGAGTAATTTTGTGCCTAAATTAATTACCAGCCCGCTTGAGGAAGGTTATCCGGCTTCAATAATGTTAACAAGTTATCTGGACAAAACAGGACAATGGGCTAAAGCCGGCCAGGATTTTCATCCCAGAGCCATAAAAAGCAATGAGTTTAGTAAGGTGGATCTTAGCAGTTTTATAGACAAAAACGGCATTATTACTTTAAAGCTTGGCTGGACAGCCATCCATAGCCTGGACAAAATAAACCTAACAACTTCTGAAGACGAGCCATTTAAGACCGAGGAACTGCAACTGACCAAAGCGCTTAACTCAAGAGACGGGGACGTAACCTCTAAACTTCTGAAACAAGACTATAATTATGCCCATATTATCAGAGGAGGTTCAATCAATCTGACTTTTAAGTCCGATGAGCTGAAACTGGACAAAGATCAAGTTGTTGATTATTTCTTCCTGTCCCAAGGCTTTTACCACGGCCTCCGAACTTATCTCTATCCGGAAGTTGACAGCACCGACAGCTATGTAAAGGAAGTCAATAATTATATCAAGGAGTTGAACGAATATAATGGAAAGAAAGAATAAAAAATTAAATCTGGCTTTTTTCGCCCTGCTGATTGTTTTAGCCTTGGTGTTTGTTATCGCGAAAAATAAGCAAAGTGATTTTAATTCAGCTATCAGTTCTAAATTCACGGAGCAAAAATTAAGCTTCTCCTACTTTGCCAAAAACGGTAAAAGTGATTTTAAGTTGATTTTAGGCGATTTAAACGGTTTGAATTTTAACACTTATAAGGTTCTAAACGGAGTTGTCGGCAAGACGTTTAATGGCAATAATTCCGTAATAATCGTGCCATCCATATTTAAAGAGAAAAGTTCGGTTAAAGCAGGCGAAGTTAATCAAGAAGTATTCATGAATGCCATCTCTAACAATAACGGCGTGGTGATTGTTGATAATTTTTGCACGAGCAATTGGCAAAACCCAAGTCCGGGGCCTTATGATTATACCCCGCTCTCTAAAGGAAAATTTTGCCAAAGCGAGGAAGAAACGCGGGATATTCAAAAGATTATCTCCGGTTATGCCATCAAAGAAGTTGTTATAGTTTATGATACGGATTCGTATGTATCATTTATTGATAATTTTTTGTTATTTCTGAAAGAGAATGGCATTAATTATAAATTGGTTAAGATTGAAAATGAACAGCAAATTATTAAAGAATTTTAACTGGCTTAAGCTGGAGATTGGCTTGGGGATTATTTTAGAAATAGTCTTTATCGTTTATTTTTCCTTGCCGATAATTTTTGGCGCCCCGGCTCCGATTTTACTGATTAAATCAGAATCAATGCTGCCGGTAATAGCCAAAGGAGATATCGTTGTTATTAAATCAATAGCTCAAGGCGAAGATTTAAATAATCAGATTATAGCTTTTTACGATCCTTCCCGGGGCCGGATAATCGTTCATCGGGTTATTGGCGAACAAGACGGCTGTTTTATCACCAAAGGGGATAATTCGCAAGGCATAGACTTCTTTAATCCTTGCAAAGATTATATTTTAGGCAAAGCGATTTTATATTATAATCTGTATTTATTGTGAGAATTGTCGGCAATAGAGAAACTTATATTGTAAATTCAATTAGGCGATTGTTAAAAATAGAATTTTTGTGTTATAATGAGACTGTATAAATAATGTATTCATTGTCATTAAAAAGCATTTAATAAAAGTTGACATAATTATGAAAGAAAATATTATTGCCGGCTTGGATATCGGCTCAACGTCAGTCAGGCTGGTAGTCGGCCAAAGAAAGGCCAATGAGTCAGGCGAACAATTGCAAATTTTAGGCGCGGTTACCGTGTCGGCCCAAGGCATAAACCGGGGCGCGGTTAACAGCATTGAAGACGCGACTTCGGCGATTTCGTCCTGCCTGGAAAAAGCCGAAAGATTAATCGGCGTGCCGGTTACCAATGTCTGGGTAGGCATAAACGGCCCGAATTTAAAATGCGAAAAAAGCCAGGGCGTGGTCGCGGTCGGCCGGAGCGATAATGAAATAACCGAGGATGACGTTAACCGGGCGGTGGAAGCCGCCCAGGCTTTATCCGTGCCGCCGAATTATGAAATCCTTCATGTCATACCGGTTAAATTTTCCGTGGATAACCAGGCAGACATAAAAGATCCGATCGGCATGACCGGCGTCAGGCTGGAAGTTGAAACTTTAATTATTCAGGGGCTAAGCAGCCAGATAAAAAATTTAACCAAAGCGATTTACCGCACCAGTTTAGAAATTGAAGATCTGGTTTTATCGCCTTTGGCCGCGGCCGAAGTCGTTATCGGCGCCAAGCAAAAAGAGCTGGGCGCGGCTTTAATCAATATCGGCTCGTCTACCACGAGTTTAGCGGTTTTTGAAGAAGGCGAACTGCTCCACGCCGCGGTTATTCCCATCGGCTCCGAGCATATAACCGCCGACGTGGCTATCGGCTTAAGGTGCCCGATTAATTTAGCCGAAAGAATTAAGCTTGAATACGGCTCGGCTAAGAGCGATAAATTTACGAAAAAAGACGAAGTGGACGCGAGCGACCTAGCTAAAGAAGAAAATATTTCCGAAGACAGCATGGTGATTTCTAAAAAATACGTGGCGGAAATCATTGAAGCCCGGGTTGAAGAAATTTTTGAAAAAATTGACAATGAATTAAAAAAGATAGACCGTAGCGGGATGTTGCCGGCCGGAGTTTTCTTAATTGGCGGCGGCGCTAAATTAAATGATTTGGTGGAGGTGGCGAAAAATAAATTGCGTTTGCCCGCCTGCTTAGGCTCTAACCAAAATATTTCTTTAGCCATTGATAAAGTTAATGATGTTAATTATCTGACCGCCTTAGGACTCGTCGCCTGGGGCAACCAGTTAACCAAGCGCAAAAAGACTTCAAGAATAAGCTGGCCGACCGGCGGCGCGGCCGGTAAAGGGCTGGAGCAAGTTAAAGAATGGTTTAAGTCGCTGATACCGTAAATTTTTAGCTGGCGGTTGGGTTAAATTCATAAAATTTTCTACTGCGGAACTCGCTCGAGATTACTCGAGCTCAAACAGTCCTCGCCCCGTTAAATCCCTGCGGGAGGCGAAGCCTATTTAACGGGGCGAGCACGAAAATTTTATAAATTTCACCCAACCTGAATACTGCTGGTCAAGTGTATAAATCTTTTATACAGTTTGCAAAAAGTCCATAAAACCGTTTGGCAAACAAGGGCTTGATATATTTTTTATTATAGGTTAATATTGTAATAGAGAATTATGAATAATGGAGGATAAAATATGTAAGCGGTGGATATAAAATTCATAATTCGTAATTTATAATTCGTAATTTTATTAATATGGCTGAAGTAAAACCAGTCGTGGAAACATTTGCTAAAATAAAAGTCATCGGCGTCGGCGGTTCGGGCGGCAGCGCGGTTAACCGCATGATTGATTCCGGCATCAGAGGAGTTGAGTTTATCGCGGTTAATACCGATGTTCAGGCTCTTCATTATAATAAAGCTTCAAAAAAAATACATATCGGGAAAACCATAACTCGCGGCTTAGGCGCGGGCATGAATCCGGAATTGGGCAAGCGTTCGGCCGAAGAAGCGCAAAATGAAATTCGCGACATGCTAAAAGACGCGGATATGGTTTTTGTCACTTGCGGGCTGGGCGGCGGAACCGGTACGGGAGCTTCGCCTTCTATTGCCGAGATCGCCCGAGACTTAGGCGCTTTAACCGTAGCGGTCGTAACTAAGCCGTTTGCTTTTGAAGGCGCGCAAAGAAAAAATATCGCCGAGCGCGGCTTATCCGAGCTGGCCGATAAAGTGGATACCATAATTACCATTCCTAATGATAAGCTTTTACAGGTGATTGATAAAAAAACTTCGCTCTTGGACGCTTTTATGGTGGTTGACGAAGTACTGCGCCAGGGCGTTCAGGGCATTTCCGAATTAATCACCGTTCCCGGTTTAATCAACGTTGATTTCGCGGACGTTAAAGCGGTTATGGCTAACGCCGGCTCGGCCTTAATGGGCATCGGGCAGGCTTCGGGCGAGAATAAAGCCATTGAAGCGGCTAAGGCGGCTATTAGTTCGCCGCTTCTAGAGATGTCCATAGAAGGCGCGCGCGGCATATTATTCACGATCGTCGGCGGACCGAATTTATCCATGCATGAAGTTAACGAGGCGGCTAAAGTAATTACTTCTTCGGTTGACGAAGACGCAAAAATTATTTTCGGCGCCGTAATTGATGAAAAATATAAAGATGAAATTAAAATAACCGTGGTGGCGACCGGTTTTGACGGCCGCCGCGTCGGCGTTAGCGAAGTTATTTCTTCGGATAGAATTTATACGCCTAATCCTTATATTACCGCGGAAGAGGATAAAGAAAATAAAGAGCAGATGACTAAAAAGAAAAGCAAGATTTCTCCTTTAAAGCAGGCGCAATCGGAGCCGGCGCAGAAAAAGAGCGCCGAGGCCGAAGAAGAAGACGAACTCGGCATTCCGGCGTTTATTCGGAAGAAGATGATGTAAAATCTTTGAAAACTTTTTACAAAAAAGTTTTCAATACTTTCAAAAATTAAAGGTATTTTAAAAAATTTTATAGCGAGCAAAGCTCTACGGCCATAAAATTTTTTAAAATAAATATTATTTGTCATTGCGGACTTGATCTCGTCATCGCTACGCGAGATCTGGCGAAGCCACGACAATCCATTTCCTTATATATTAAGCACCCCGAAAGGGGTGTTTTTTGTATTTTAGAGTAAAGTTGAAATATTAGCCGATAAATGGTAAGGTAAAATTACAAAAAATAAATTTTATTATTAATTATAAATTTATGTTTTCAAACAAAATTGTTATTATTTTACTTAGTGTTTTTTTATTGGCCGGAGCGGTATTTTTAGGCTTTTTAAGCTGGCAAAACATAGCCGAGAAACAGAAACCGCAGGTGAGCATTGAGGCAAATCCCGGGTATTTAACCGAGCCTAAAAATACCAATATAATCGGCGTGCCTCCCGCAAGACCGATTGAAGAAGTAAAGCCAGACGGAGAGATTGAATGGCTGGCCGAACCGGTAAAACTGGAAGATTTAAAATTAGTTGACTACGCGGCCGATGCGACCGGCATGCCGCCGATAGAATATTATAAAGTCGCGAATATCAATGGCGGAGGAGAAATCATTAATGAATTCATCCAACCGCAAAATCCGTCAGGCAAACAAGTTATCCGCTTTAAAAAAACTTCAGACGGAAAATATTCGCTGATTAATAAAAATTCCGAGTTTGAGGGCAACGATTTTAAAAGCAACGTACCGATTGACAGGGAAACTGATATAAGCTCTTTAAACGCGCCGGCGAAAATTTTAATCAACGGCATAAATTTCAGCGAGAAAGATTGGTATGGTAAAGTTCCGCTCCAGTGGGATAAATTAATTAAAATCGGAACAACCGCGAGCGGAGATTTTTTCAAAAAATTAACCGCGGAAAATTATAATCTGGCAGCTATAGAATATGTATTAAAATTGCCGGATTCTACCGCCGTATATTATGATATGCCTTATGATTTTTTAGCCGCCGATAATTCTTTAATCGCGAATTTTAATGAGGAAAATAAAGAATTTAAAGAAAAAAAATTCAGTTCCACGATTATCCCGGGCTGTTCCGGTTTTTCCGCCTTTATATCAGAAATTAATTTAGCCAATAGTTTATATCCAATCGGCGCGACAATGTCAGGCAGTATATTATATGCCCCGAAAGATACTGCCGGCGAATTATTCAAAGCGGTTTATGATGGATATAAAATCGGGCGAGAGGCGAGCGAGCCTGATTTATTGTCTTATGAAGCCATCGTCGCTAAAAAGCCGGTGGTGGTTTGGCGGGATTTGCTCGGCGATTACCATATTTTTTACGACAGCGTTTATTCGCCCGCGGCTGAATGCGGCAAACCGGTGATTTATTTATATCCGGAAACTAAAACAGAAATAAAAGTGCAAGTCGGCGCCGAGGTAAGAATCAGCGAACCGAATTATGGCGTCGGTTGGAAGGTGGCCGCTTATCCTGACGGAAAAATTATTAATTCTGACGGCGCGGTTTATGAAAATTTATATTGGGAAGGCAAAGGCAGAGGATATTATCCGCGGATTACGGAAGGGCGAATAGTTAAGCAAGCTGATATTGAAGCCGAGCTGCGAAGCGATTTGGCCGCGCTTGGCTTAAATGAAAAAGAGTCGGCTGATTTTATGGATTTTTGGCTGCCCCTTATGCCTAATACTTCTTATATACGCTTAACCTGGTTGGATACGGCCGAGATGAATAATTTAGCGCCGCTAGCCATATCGCCGTGGCCGGATACGGTTAAGCGCGTCTTCTTGGATTTTGCCGGGCAAAATACGGCGGCCACTGATTTAGCGCCGCAGCAGCTTCAAGGCTTTGAAAGAATTGGTTTTACGGTGGTTGAGTGGGGCGGGTTGCTGCTGGGAGACAAATAATATTTGAATTATGTTAGTTATATAACAGTTGTAGCTCCGCGAGTAACAGCAAATTTTCTACTGCGGAACTCGTCCGCCCGCTGGCGGGCTCAAACAGTCCTCGCACGAAAATTTGCCATTACCCGCGGAGCTGTTTGATTTAAGAAGCATAATATGAAAATAGACAGGCTAATTTTAGTAATTGCCTCTATAATTGCTTTAGCTTCGGTCGCGATATATTTTTCGGCCGCGGGCATAAAAAGTAAAAATATTTTTTTGGTTTTTCGCGCGCGGCCCGAAAGCGTTCCGCTGGCGGCCGTGATGCCGCATCATGACTTGGTAAAAGATGTTAGGCGCAAGTTTATGGAAGAGCTTAGCCTTAAATCGCGGCCGCGGACGATTATTTTAGTTTCAGTCAATCATTTTAACTCCGGCCGAGGCGATATTATTACGAGCGGCGAAGACTGGCTGGTCGCCAACGGTACTAAAAAAATTACCGCCGATAGGGCGGTAATCAATAGTTTAAAAGACAGCGGGCTGGTTAAAATTGAGCCGGCCGCTTTTTTGAGCGAGCATGGCATTAAAAATTTACTGGCCGAAGTAAAAGAATTTTTTCCCGATTCGTCTTTAGTGCCGCTGATTATAAAAGAGCCGGCTAAGCCGGACGATATAAAAAAATTATTTGAAGCTTTAAAATCAAGCTGTTCGGCTTGCGGCTTAATCGCTTCGGTTGATATGTCTCATTATCAGCCGGCGCGTCTGGCCGAGATTCATGACGTTAAAACCCTTAGGGCGCTTACGGCTTTAGATATGGAGCAAATTTGGCAAACCGAAACCGATTCAAACGCCGCGCTGGCTTTGCTCGCCCTCTGGTCTAAAGCTAAAAACTTAACTCGCTTTAATCTTTACGCCCAGACTAATTCGGGGTTAATGGCGAAAAATTTAGAAGCCGAGGCTACTACGCATATTTTCGCAAGCTACTCCGCGGGCGAGCCGGCTAAGGGAGAAGATAAATTAAGCTTTTCTTTCGCCGGCGACAGCATGTTCGGCCGAAATGTCGGTTATTATTTTCAGAAAAATAATTTTAAAGATTTATTTTCTAATTTAGGCAATCGCGCTTTGTGGGGCACGGATATTTCCTGGCTTAATTTAGAAGGCCCGATTAGCGATAAAAACGTTGAGCAATTTCCCCTAGACCATAGTCTAAGTTTTAATTTTTCCCGCCAAACCATTGAAGCTTTAAAATATTTAAAAATTACTGCGGCCGGGCTGGCCAACAACCATACTGATAATCAGGGGCGAGCAGGCTTAAATAAAACTAAAGAAATTTTGGAAAAGGCTAAGATTGACTGGGTCGGCGATCCTAATGAAGCGAGCGACATTAGTATAAAGCGCTATAAGCAAGGGGATTTAACGGTCGCGCTTTTAGGGGCTCACGTTCTTTATGGCGCTAGCGGAATTGAAGAATTAATAAAAGAGGAAAAAAATAAAAATAATTTCGTCATAATTTTACCGCACTGGGGAAATGAATATCAGCCAACCCATTCGGCCAGCCAGGAAAAATTAGCCCGGGCTTGGATAGCCGCCGGAGCGGATTTAATCATCGGCGCTCATCCGCATGTCGTGCAGGACGCGCAAATTATTAACGGTAAGCTGGTATTTTATTCTTTGGGAAATTTTATTTTTGATCAAATGTTTTCTCGAGAGACTCAAGAAGGCTTGATTTTAGGCGGAACTATCAGCGCGGAAAAAATAAAAATCGTGCTGGTGCCGATTATCAGTAAAAAAATGAAGCCGGAGATTATGCGCGGCGCGGATAGGCGGAAAATGATAGATAAAATTTGCCGCCCGCTCGGCGAATATTGCCGGGAGGACATAATAGAACTTTGATTTTCCTTAAGCGCTCGGGAAGGGGTATTTTGCATAATATTCATAAAATAGCCAGATTGCTGATTTATGATATAATTAGTGTATAATTATCTAAGCGAAAACCTATAAACCCCGCTGGAAATTATTAATTAAAATATATTATTAAAATTTTATGTTATCTAAAAATAATTTGAATATTTCCAACGGGGTGAAAATACTCGTGGTTTATTATTCCCGGACCGGTTTTACTAAAAAATTAGCGGATTTTATCGCTAAAAAAATCAACGCCAGCCTTGAAGAAATCAAAGATACGGTGGATCGCGCCGGCGCTAAAGGCTATTTATTGGCCGGGCGGGACGCTACGTTTCGCCGGCTGACAAAATTAGAAAAGCCAAGCCATAATCCGGGAGATTTTGACCTGGTTGTTATCGGCACGCCTATCTGGTCGTGGAATATGTCGGCCCCGATTCGGACTTATCTTCATAAATATAAAGCCCAATTCAAGCAAGCCGCGCTTTTCTGCACTATGGGCGATAATGGCGATGAAAGAGCTTTTAAAGAAATGGAGGAGATTATCGGCAAAAAGCCGGCCGCGGTTTTAAGTTTAAAAACCAAAGAAGTCATAACCGATAGTTTTGCCAAAGCGGATAAGTTTTGCGAGGAGATAATAAAGATGGTTATTTAAGATTAACCGGATAAAATTATGGATGAAATGCAAAATTTGCAGTATGAAATTAGTGAAATTAAGAAACGCAATATGCGCGTTGAAGCGGATAAGGCCTGGGAAACCAGCTTATTTCGTAAAGTTTTAGTTGCGATTTTAACCTACATCGTGATTGTTTTATTTTTTGCCGTGGCTAACCTGCCAAAGCCATTTATTAACGCTATCGTGCCTACTCTGGGCTTTTTACTTTCAACGCTATCAATCTCTTTTTTTAAAACGCTTTGGCTTAAATTTAGTAATAAAAATAAATAATTCATGAAAAGCAATAAATTTGTCACTGATTATTTTATTATTCTAGAAGATAAAAATTTTAGCCGCGATATCGGCAAATGGGCCGTAGCTGATCTGGATAAATCAAAAAATAAATCAGCTAAATTCCGCTATGGGAAAAAATTAAAAGACCTTTTATTTTATCAGGAAAAAATAAAGCGCTCGGTTTTTTTCCAGCTAAATTCAGCCAGCCCGGGCTTTTATTTGCCGGTTACTATAGCCAATCCGAAAACCGGCCAGGCAATTACGGTTTTAGCTGTTGCCGATTCGGGCGCCAGCAGCTCATGCTTTAGCCATGAAATAGCCGAGGCTATCGGGATTAATTGGAAAAAGGGCGTAAAATCAAAAGCCTTCAAAGGCGAAAAATTTACTCCGCTCTATGTCTACCAGGTTAAGATTTTAATGAGTTTGCCTGGCGATAAATATTTTTACGAGGAAAAGGTTGATATAATAAATGAAAAACGGTCGGATAACTTATTGGGCATGATCGGTTTTTTTAATCATCATCAAGTTATTTTTGATCCGAAATTTGGAATTAAATATAAATTTATAACCTATGGCGGAACTAATTAGTTTTTTGGCTTTTAAGAACAAAAAAGAAGAGATAAATTTTAGCGATAAGATTGATTATAATAAGCTGACCAAATTAAGGTGTTTGGTAGATAATTTAATATCGCAAACTATCGATAATTATAGCCCGGAGGCTTATTCAGAAGAAGAAAAAAAACAATATAATTTAGTTAACTCTCTTAATGATGCTCTAATAATCGGCTGGATTAATAATTTTAACGAGGAAAAAGTCATTGCTGAACCGCTTTTTTATTCAGCTTTGATTAATGTAGCTATGAATAGAGAATTAATTCGTTCAAATTTTAATGGGTAAATAAACCATTAAAATTAAAATATATGTTTAATTCCATAGAAAAAATTTATGACTATACAGAGCATCCGGTAAATTTGAAAAAAGAATTAGAAGAACAGGGCATAATAGCCGAGGATTTGTCTCGCAATGAAAAATATGAACGTAAATTTTCTCCCGAGAGTGAAAAACAATATGATTTATTAAGCAGTATTATTGATAAAGAATGGGAAAAATTTAAAAGCGAAGCAAGCCAAGATAAATTATTAAACAGATATTTAAATTTAAAGAAAAGCCGGAATTCTTCTGAAGATAAGTCTGCTGATATTGAAAAGGCAATTACAGATCAAATTCAGAGTTATGGCGATGAAACAGAGCAATACCAAAAATTAGAAGAAACAACTTATCAGCAATTGGAAATTGAATCAGGCCTTAAATCGTTTGACGCTATTAGATGCGCGAAAGACCGAGTTAGGACCTTAGCTTTTTTAGAAACAATAAAGGAAAAAGTAAAAACCGGCGATAAAATTTTAGAGGCCGGGGCCGGAACCGGGATTTTAGCTATCGCGGCGGCTCAAGCCGGCGCCGAGGTGGCCGCCCTGGAAATAAATCCTATTACCGCGATATTTGCCAGAAGAGTTGTTGAAAGATGTATCGCCGAAGGCCTAATAAAAAAGGGCCAGGTAAAAATAATGCTTGGAGACGCGCTTAAATATAAAAGGACAAGCCAAGACGAGAAAGATGGTAAAAAATTTGATGGCTTCATCAGTGAAAATTTATATACCGGGCAA
>Ga0172379_10000599_pt1 | contig 88191 bp, 87 predicted proteins | sample GrowelOW334metaG_FD_119756 | JGI IMG/M metagenome (GOLD analysis project Ga0172379, IMG submission 119756) | Groundwater microbial communities from an aquifer near a municipal landfill in Southern Ontario, Canada - Groundwater well OW334 metaG | ecosystem: Environmental > Aquatic > Deep...
AATCACAGCGGATACTACTGATCCAGCTTGTGCGAAGAGGTCTTTCAACGCATCTTCTTGAGTGCTGTAAGGGAGTCCCCCTACATATAGCTTTGTAGCCATACTATTTACTTCTCCCGTTTTGAAAAAATCGGGCAAAAACTATTTATAAGCGTAGAAACTTCATTTCGCTAAATGAGACCCTACCGCAAAATAGTACCATATATAAAATAAAATGCAAAATTATTCCTCTTCTTCATCCCCCACGGCGCCAGATTCTATATCAGAAATTATGTCACCAATAGCCCCCTCCATAATTTTCGGCAAGTTGTGCCAGGATTTCTTTATTCGGTGATCGGTCACACGGTCTTGAGAGTAATTGTAAGTGCGGATTTTTTCCGAACGATCGCCAGAGCCAATCTGGCCCTTCCTGATACCCGCATGCTTTGCTGCCTCTTTTTCTTCTTCGAGTTGCTGAAGTTTATTTGTCAAAATGAGCATCGCTTGTTCACGGTTTGCGAGCTGACTCCTCTCGTTCGTCGAGCGCACATCGAGACCGGTAGGCTTGTGAATTATTCGCACCGCTGTCTCCACCTTGTTCACGTTCTGTCCACCCTTTCCGCCAGAGCGAGAATATTCCATTTCAAAATCTGCAGGGTTGATTATAAAATTAACTTTCTTGCGAATCGGAAGCACGGCCACTGAAGCTGTAGACGTATGCACGCGGCCGTTTTTCTCTGTTGCTGGAACTCTTTGCACTCTGTGCACACCAGTCTCGTAGCGCAATTTCTTATATACATCTCTCCCTTTTATCTCAAAACTTGCCTCTTTATATCCGCTTAAGTCACTCTTGGATTCATAGTTTACTTTCCATTGCCACCCCTGCGCTTCGGAAAATTTCTCATACATATGCGCGAGCTCCCACGCAAAAAGACTAGCTTCGTCTCCACCAGCTCCTGCGCGCACCTCAAGCACTATCTCGTTTGGAAATTCTTCTGCCTCTTTATCTTTGTTTAAAATATCCTCAACTTGTTTTTCTATTCTTTCTCTTTCTTCCTGTAAAGTTTTCAATTCTTTTCCCGCGAGCTCATGTAGAGTTTCGTCAGAGTCTAGCATCTCGCGCACTTCAGCCTCTTCACGCGCTAAACGTTCTAGCTCTCCTGCTAGGTAGCTCGTGTTGTGATTCTTTTTGAGTTCTTCTAAATCTAGACTCATATAATAAAAAATTCTGTAAATAAACTTTGCAAGAGCCTTACCCTTATGACCTAATGCAGCAAAGTTTGATTTGCAGAATTTTTACTTACTTATTTCTTAGCTTTTACTGATGCAGCACGGCGCTTATTGAATCGCTCCACGCGTCCAGCGGTATCCATTATCTTTTCGTTTCCAGTATAGAAGGGGTGGCAGTTACTGCAAATTTCCATCCTTATTTCACCCATGGTAGACCCAACCTCGAAAATAGCTCCGCAGGCACAGGTCGCTTTAGTCTTTAAATCATATTTTGGATGTATATCTTTTTTCATAACTTAAGCAGGTTATCATGAATTTACGAAGAAAGCAAATCTATATTGGCCTGGATTGAAGCTTTTAGCTTCATCACACTATTACCATAAGAACAAGTAGCTCCCCCCGAACCATAATATTTACAAGCAGCCTTAATCTGAGCGCTAGCACTGTCTCCTTTTGCCCCTAAGTCAGAGAGGTACATGCCGGACGCCATAAAGGCATCTTTCGGAGCCCATGGATTAGCATAATGTCCTAATGCATCTTTCAGGCGATTGATGAAAATTTTCCAAGTAGAAGGTATGAATTGAGCAGGACCCATGGCCCCTCCGTACCCCGCAACACCAGCAATGGGACATGATACCGCTGTCTCAAAAGCATTTAGTCCAAGTTCGGAAGTTATTTCAAGAAATGGGGTTACGTCACGAGTAGGTTTCATAACGTTTGCAAAAGGAGTACCAGTATTTTTTCCCTTTCCTGCACCGGTAGTAGTATCAGTTAAATAACATTGCCCAACATTTGCCCCAAGATTACTTTCTTGGGTCAGAATAGCAAGCAAGAATGCTGGGTCAACCCCAAGCTTATTCTTGACATCGTCTGCGTATAAAAGTGCGGTCCCGAATTCAATTTTTGTGGATGTATTCGCCAGTGGAAATAATGCTGCCCGTATTCTGTCTGCTTGCGCTTTCTTTGCTGCAGCAAGTTTTTGATATTCTATTTCCTTATTTTTTGAAATATTTAGAAGTGTCTTTTTATCAGCCTCTGACTTAGCAACACTTTTCTGAGCGCTTTCAAGCTGAGCCTTAGCGTCTGTTTCAGCATCTTGCTTTTTCTCTAGATCTTTCTTGGCAACTTCAGTTTGTACTTTTACGCCATTAATAACATCTACTGACGCCTTAACTGCTTCCTTGATTGAATTATAGGATTCAAGGTCGCTGTAGAAATTAGATATAGTATCGTCAGAGAGAATCAAATGCACCAATGTTTCCTCATCAAATTCATTTGTATTACGTAAAAGTTGAGCCAGAGACGAATATTCTCGTTTGATTTTATTTGAAAGAGAATTTATTGTACTTACTTTTTCTGCAATGTTGACTTTGAGCTGAGCAATTACAAGTGCTCGTGCTTTAATTTTTGACTTTAAAGCATTGATTTGACTGTTTAAGTAGTCTACGTCCCCTTTTAAGGTACCTGTTTGCTTTTGTTGAATTTTTTGTTTATTTAATAGCTCCTTAAGCTCGGCTTCGATTTGATTCAATTGATTCTGGCAATATGACTTATCAGCTTGATTAGAAGAAGAAGTAAGTTTTAGACAGTCAAATTCAGCATGTGCTTTGGGCACAAGAAATAATGAAAGCACAAATATAATAACAAAAAAAACTATGCCTCTCTTCCTGGTCATAGCTTTATTATAGCATAGAAATTTATTTTTCTTCCTTAGCCGGGGATGCAGGAGTATCAGATGTAGCGGCGGCATCTCCTTCCTCTTCTTTCTTGCCCTTCTTCTCAACTTCGATTGCAGATAGATCAACGGGAGCTGCGACTTCTTCTTTTTCTTCAATTTGCTCAACCACAGAAGCAACAACGTCAGTAGGACTACTAATTATCACAACTCCAGCAGGGACCTTAATATCAGAAACAAAGACTTGGTCCTTCAGTGTTTCGAGTTTAGAAATGTCTGCGGTAAGGTTGTGAGGTAAGTCAGCTGGAAGCGCTTCAATTTCAATTTCATGAAGAACCTTCACTAGGTTACCAAGCCCACCCTTAACTGCATTTGATATCCCTTCGAATACCACAGGTACTTTAACCTTTATTTTTTTCTTCATGTCAATGGCAAGGAAATCTACGTGGATTGGTTCTTCTGTAACAGGATCAACTTGAACTTCGTTAATAAGAACATCAATATCGCCCGTTGGCGTAGAAACCTTAACGGCTGATGATTCTCCTGCATCTCGCCAAACCTTTTTAAATTCAACAACAGAAATAGCAATAGAGGTTGTTTCCTGTCCTGCTCCATAAAAAACAGCTGGAATTTCTCCGGATTTCCTCAAAGCATCTAACTTAATGCTGTCATCTCGCTTTTTAGCTTTAATTACAAACATAAAAATGATTATACACGAAAAAAGCCAAAAGGCAACTTCTGTTTCGCGGATTATAAGCTCTAAACTTTATGGACAGACTTATGCTCTATGGCAATGTGTGATGCTATATACTTTTTTGTGCCTCCGAGGTTTTCTGTCGGGACTTTTTTGCCAGGATTAAAAATGTTATTCAAATCAAAAATTTCTTTTATTTGAGAGAAAATCTTTACTATCCTTGGACCGTACATTTTCTCTAAGTATGGAGTCCTCACAAGGCCGTCATTGTGTTCGGCTGCCGTAGAGCCGTGATATTTAAATACTAAATCATAAACCTTCTCTCCAAGCTCCACAATTATTTTAGCGGTGTCGGAACGTTTAAAATCCATCAATGGAATAATGTGAAAATTCCCATCCCCTGCGTGCCCAGCTAAAGTATAAGTCAGTTTGTGTTGCCCTAGAACATTATTTAAATCAGGAAGAAACTTGGGTAGAAATTCTGGACGAACAATAATGTCATCTATGAATGGCGCGGTACGCATCCCTTTAACGTGTTTTCTGAGTAGAGCAAAGCTTTCTCTTCTAATGTCCCAATATTTATTCGCCTCAATTTCGGATTTAGTAATGTGGACTTTTAATTTAAATTCTTTTATTTTTTCTTGAAGTTCTAAACACTTGGCTTCAACGGCCTTCTCATCATTACCTGCAAATTCGGCTAAAATAATTAATTTTGGGAAATCTCCGGCCCCAATGTAGCTTCCAATCAACATAAAAAATTCCGGCAAGAAACTCCACATAAATTTAAACATTCCGACAAATCCTTTATTTTTTAGAAAATCGGGGAAAAACTTCACGGCTAATTTCATGGTTTTGTCATCGTAAGTCTCAAGTGTCTCTGGATTAAGGGTTAAAATTTCATCTACCAAGCGCCCCAGCGGTGCCGTATCCTGCATAAAAATAGCCACAAGTTTAGAGTGTTTAATGTCGGGCAAAACTTTTAAAGTCATCTCTGTCACTATTCCCAATGTCCCCTGTGAACCCACAAGTAATTTATTCAGATCAAAAATAGTATCTTTTTTAACATTCCAAATATAATATCCCGACGAATTCTTGCTCACTTTCGGCTTAGCTTGAGCTATTTCGTCTTCATTGTCTTGTATTAAATTTAAAATATTTTTATAAACATTGCCCTCGAAATCATTTTGAGCAATTTTCTTTTCTAATTCATCTTTCGTAAGTGGCTTTACTTCATATTCATTCCCATCAGCAAAAACAACTTTTGAAGATAAAATAAAATTTTCCATCTGCCCGTACTTCAAAGTCCGCTCTCCAGCAGAATTATTCCCAAACATTCCCCCTAAAGCATTGATACTTTTAGAAGCGGTATAGCAAGGGAGAATGAGCCCTTTTTCTTGCGTTATTTTTTCAAAATCTCTATAAAACATCCCTGGCTCTACGGTAATATAAGATGGCACTAACGGATAATTCCCCCGATAATTTTTACTTTTTTTCGAAGAGTAAGAAACATTATCCAGTGGCACTGGACCACCCACTAATTTATTCATATAACGGGTAAAGTCTAAAATAATTGACTCCCCCAGTGCTCCACCAGACATATCTGTACCTGCGCACCTGCAAGTAATAGAAAGTTCAGGATATTCTGCTTTCTTTTCTCCTACCCATTTCACTAAACTTTTTACATCTTCGGAATCTTTAGGAAAAAGTACAATCTTCGGTCGGACTTCGAAAATACTCGCATCATGCGAATATTTCGTAAGTGTTTCCGCGCTATCATCCACATCTCCCTTGAAAAATTTTAAAATTTCTTTCTTCAAATTTATTATTGGATTCCATTAAATAATTTGAGTCGAGCTTCTACCACTGCTTCAACTGCCTCTACTGATGCGGGCAAATATTTATATGGGGTATTTTCTTCTGGTTTGTCTGCTAGAGATTTTCGTAACGCTTTTGTAAAGGCCACTCGTATTTCTGTATTTATATGAACAATATCAATACCTTCTTTTATACAAGAAACGAAATCTTCATTCATTGAACCAGAGCCCCCGTGTAACACAAGTGGTATACCGGTCGCTTCACGAATAGCTTTTACCCGTTCAGGATGTAATCTAGGATTGCCAGATTTAACCATTCCATGTACATTTCCTATAGATGGGGCTAGTAAATCTACTCCAGTAGCATCCACAAAATATTTTGCATCTTCAGGAGTCGTCATTGTCGCATCTGACACTCCATCCGGAAGTTTATCCATTACTACAGAAGAAGTACCGATAAAACCTAACTCGGCTTCCACTAGAATTTCTCGATTTTCTTTTTTTGAAACTTCACGAGCATACTCTACACATTGTTTTGTAATTTTTATATTTTCTTCCAGCGGAAGTTTTACTAAATCAATTACCACAGAATCAAATCCTGCATCAATTGATGCCTTTACTCTTTCAAAACTATAGTGGTGATCAGCATTTAAAAATATTGGATAATTATCTCGTTCACGAATAGCTCGTACAAGTGCCACTCCTTCATGAATACCCACAAAGTCTTCTTCTCCTTCTGAAAGACCGATAATGATGGGCAAATTTAATTTTTTTGCTGCATTATAAATGCCGTGTAGTCCCTCAAGATTAGAAATATTGAAATGACCTATCGCCACACCTTTTTCGTCTGCTTCTTTGATATATTCTTTATATGTTTTCATATTTTTATTTTAGCAAACTTTTTAATATTTCAATAACTTTCTGCGGATTGGCGCTCCCCTTGCTCTCTTTAATAACTTTCCCAACCAAAGACATGATTGCGTTTTCTTTCCCTGCTTTATACGATGCTACGACTTCAGGATTTTCAGAAATAATTTTCTCAACAATAGTTTTAATAGCACCTTCGTCGCTACTCTGAAGGAGATTTTTATCTATCGCGATCTTCATTGGTGATTCATTGTTGTTTACTATAGTGGCTAGAATATCTTTAGCAGCACGCGAGCTTATCAAAGATTCAGAAATCATAGATGCCAGCTCAGCCATATTTTTTGCACTCGGCATGTTTGCTTCTGGGTTAGTCTTTTTAATACCGATAAAGTCTGTGGTAATGTAATTCGAAACAATTTTTATTTTTTCAGCATTATTAAGAATTCTGGCAATGTCTTCGAACCAAGCTCCGAGCAACGTGTCATTTATATAAACTTCTATATCTTCATCTTTAATTCCGAAATCTTTTTTATAACGAATACGTTTTTCTTCTGGCAATTCTGGTAAGTCTATAGCCATTTTTTCTAAATCAAAGGCTTCGTGGAGTTTCATTTTTGGTAGATCAGGATCAGGGAAATATCTGTAGTCTTCGCTAGATTCTTTTTTGCGTTGTGAAAAGGTAACCTGCTTGTTTTCATCCCAGCCTCGCGTCTCTTGAACTATTTCGCCTCCCTTACCCGCATCGAGTAATTCTGTCATTCTATCTACTTCGTATTTTATCGCTCGCTCCACACTACGGAAGGAATTTAAATTTTTCACTTCCACTTTTGTGCCCAATACTTTTCTATCTGGAGAAATAGAAATATTCGCTTCCACGCGCATTTCACCTTTATCCATGTTCGCGTCAGAAACACCGAGATACCAGAGAATGAGTTGCAATTCTTTCGCAAACCGAGAAGCTTTCTTGGCTGTCTCGTCTACGTCTTCGAAAGTATGCGCTTCGGTCACGAGCTCCATTAAAGGCACTCCCGCTCTATTAAAATCAATTAAGGAAAAGTCGCCTCTATCGTGTTTATTGTTCGCTGTGTCTTCTTCTAAGTGAATACGAGTCACGTCCATGTCTGCAAGGTGCCCTCCGGAAACAATCGGAAATTTATATTGTGAAATCTGATATCCCTTGGGAATATCCGGATAAAAATAATTCTTACGATCAAATTCTGAAAAGTCTGCAATGGTCCCGTTTATAGCTAGCCCTACTTTAATTACATTCTCTATCGCCTTTTTATTCGGCACCGGCAGTGCTCCAGGATGCGCCATGCATACTGGACAAATGTTTATGTTCGGTTTCTCTTCATCGGGGTTATTCTTGCATGAACAAAACATCTTCGTCGCTGTTTTCAACTCCGCATGTATCTCAAGCCCAATTGTCGGATAATATTTCGCCATAAAAAGTTATTTCTTTTTTAAAATCTTTGTTAATTCATCGCTGAATTTCTTTACCATTTTATCATCATATAAAGATAAAGTGAAAACATTCTTATTTATTTTTTGAAATTCTTTAGTAACCTTTGTGATTAACTTTAAATCTTCGACGACGTCTGTTTTGGTCAAAACAATAATTTCTTTTTTAGAAGCTAGGCCTTCGTCGCCGAGATTTAACTTCTTGTCGTATTTTTCTAACTCTTTACGAATTTCTTTGTAAGCTTTTACCATCCCAGCTGGGCTAGAAGATTTTAAATTCTCAAAGGATACGAGGTGAGCGAGCATTTTCGTACGTTTAATGTGCCGCAAAAATTTTACCCCAAGCCCCTTGCCTTCTGAGGCTCCTTCAATTATTCCTGGAATATCAGCCACGATGTAACCATAAAAGTCGCCCAAATTCGGATCAAGGGTGGTGAAAGCATAATCCCCGACTTTCGCTTGCGCGTTCGTAAGTGCATTCAAAAGTGAGCTCTTGCCAGCGTTCGGTAGACCGATGAGACCAATGTCTGCGAAAAGCTCCAACTCAATTTTAAAATTCCCTTTTTCTCCTTCGGCTCCCGGACGAGCTTCTTTCGGAGTTGTGTTCACTGAACTTTTAAAATGTTCATTCCCGAAACCTCCATATCCACCTTTTAAAACTAAAAATTTCTGCCCTTCTTCTGTGAGTTGCCATGTTTCGTCAGTTTCTAGATTTGTAATGATAGAACCTATCGGTAATTCCAAGAAAAAATCTTCACCATTTTTACCGTGCAGACTTTTGTTACTACCATCTTCTCCCCGTCCAGCAGAAAAGCTTTTCTTGGCTTTATATTTAGAAAGTATGTGCACATCACGCACCGCTAAAACATAGAAGTCTCCTCCACGCCCCGCATCTCCGCCCGAAGGTCCTCCCTTAGGTACAAACTTTTCTTGTCGCCAGCGCACGACGCCGTCCCCACCACGGCCTGCCTCCGCGTATATCTTCATTTCATCAATAAAAGCCATATCTATGATTCTACAGCAATTTGAGCCAATTTAATAGCCCCTTCTTTAGATTTTGCTCCTACTAGAAAAAGTCCCCTGTGGCAAAAAAGTGCGTCCGACACCCCTGAAACATTCGCCAATTCTTCATCTCGCAAGCCTGCCCAAGATTTCGGAAGATTTTTCCTATTTATAAAACTATGCATTTCTTTTCTGATAGCTTTCACTCCCCATGTCCCGAAGGTCTTCCTAGGATAAACTGCGAAAAGTGGTTCAGGAAAATTGATGAGAATATATTCAAAGGGATAATTTTTATCTAATATAATAATTCTTTTATCTTTAGAAGCGTTGTACACAGCCGTAACCGCATCTTCAGCTTCTAGCAAGTCCTGCACTTGAACTATTTCTCTTTCTAGGACTACCCGCGCCATATCCACACATTTTAAAAACATATCATCAATGTTCACGTCTTCTTCTTTCCAGGTCGGCTGCATCGCAAAGAAAATATTTTGAATATAGTATGGAGTAACATCATATTTATTTTCTACTAAATCAAAACCGTTGTCCCAAGCATCTATCGGCACACAGAGACGTGTGTTTATTATCTCCGCCGCCCTTTCACTTCCAGCAATTATTTTCCCGAATTTTTTCCAAACTAAACCGAAAGCTGCGTATTCTACATTGTTCGGACCTTTCCCCGCTCCACCTATCTGATGATGGTCAAAGAGGTTCTTTTCTTCGTCGTGCACACCCCCTACGTCAAAAACATAATCCCCTGTTTTAATAATGTCTTCATCTCTTGTGCGGATTATTTCATATTTCTCACCTTGCTTGTCTAGCATTATCCCGAGCGCCGCCGCCGCAAAAATATCATCCGCGTGGAATGAGCCGTTGTGCGTAATTAACTTTTTGCTTAATTTTTTAATGTCGTTCATCATAAAATTCTTCGAATAACTCATAAAGCCAAGATACCAGCTTATCAAATAAAATAAAAATAGTGAATAGGATAAGGACAACAGCTAGAAATTTCCAAATATCTCGGCTTACATTAAGCGCAGTATAACTGAAAAAGTACCCTAAGGATAGCAAGACTGGAGCCCAAAGAAAGGTGGCGCTTAATTCTGCTTTTAAAAACTTCTGATAATTTATCTTCTCATAACCTGAGAAAAGTATAACTATGTTGTTCGCGCCAATGATAAATTTAGAAATAAAAATAGACCAGAAGGGTTTATCTTTAAATCTCGGTAAAATACTATAAACTCTCTTCTGCATATATCTAAAGAACCCATTGTGCTGGTATTTTTTACAAAGAAAACCTCCGAGATGGTAACCAATAAAAGTTTTCCCTAACGCTCCCAGAATGATAAAAAAGAAAGCGAACCAGATATTGAGTGCCCCCAAGTGAGCCAAGATCCCCACTGAAATTATTATGACTTCCCCTTCGAAAATAAGCCCTACGAGAATAATCGCATAAGTTAAAATTTGATGATGCTCCACTAAGCGAGTTAGAAGATTTATTGTGTGCATCGTTTTAAAATAGAGAATCCACTACTTCCTTTACTGTTGTCCCGTCGGCTTTACCTTTTAAGTCCTTCATTAAAGCAGACATAAGCATGCCCTTTTTTGTAGCATCAGTGATGCCGAGTTCATCTTTCTTAGCCTTGGCTATAGCTTCCACCTCGCCCTTTTCCATCAACTTCGGCAAATAAGTTTCTAAAATTTTAAGCTGAGCTTCTTCTTCTTTAACTAAATCTTCTCTGTTGCCTTTCTTGAATTGTTCAATGGAATCTTTTCTCTGTTTACTCATACGAGTAATGACTGAGATGGCTTCTTCGTCTGTAAGCATCTCTGTAGGTTTTCTGTTTTTAGAAACTAACTCGTTAGTGAAAGCTGCCGACATCCCACGATAAGTCTCCAGACTGACGCTGTCCTTCGCTAGCATTGCTTCTTTTATCTTTTCTTTTATAGTTTCTTGAATCATATTAATTACTATTATTTAACCACTCATTGCATTCACTTGTAAGTTCCATCATATCTTCCGGGCAAGGATCTGTGGCATTCCGCAGCCTGTAGATGTACGCGAAGCTAACGCCAATTATTATTATCGCAACGACAATAATCCATTTTTTCTTCATTTTTAAATACTAGCAAAAATATGTTAAAATAGCACTACTTGTCCCGTACTAAATTTTTGATTACGTGGTACAATGATAAATATTATTATATAAAATTTTAGTACCGGGATGCCAAAACTAATATTTTTTGATACAGAGACCACAGGCAACACTGAAGAAGACTTTTTAGTCCAGATTGCTTATAAAACTGGCGATGAATCTTTTTCCGAACTTTATAAACCAGAAATAAAAATTCCTCCGGAAGCTTCCGCGGTGCATCACATCACGAATAAGATGGTAGAAAATAAACCCACCTTTAAAGAAAGCACTGATCAACCAATTATTAAAAAACTTTTTGAAGATAAAGATTCAGTCGTCGTCGCTCACAATGCCCCCTTTGACCTGATGGTCATAAAAAAGGAAGATATCATACCGAAAAATTTCATTTGTACTCTGCGCGTAGCCCGCGAGCTAGACCCCGAAGGAAAAATTGAACGCTACAATTTACAATATTTACGTTACTTACTAGACCTAGACGTGGAAGCTACAGCGCACGATGCCCTCGGTGACGTTTTAGTATTAGAAAAACTTTTTGATAGATTGAAAAATAAACTTACTGAAAGTGGTTTAAGTGAAGACGAAGCTATTGCGAAAATGATAGAAATTTCTTCGCATCCATCAATCTTTCGTACCTTCAGCTTCGGCAAGCATAACGGTAAAAAGATAGAGGAAGTACTCACCACCGACCGCGGATACCTGGAGTGGCTACTTGCCCAGAAGCTCGAAAGTGGCCAGCTAGAAGAAGATTGGATTTACACTCTAAAGCATCATTTGGAGAAATAGCTATTTCGTGTTATAATAAAAGTAGTTTCGCACAAAATTCATTGCGCATAAGCGCTGGAGGGACAAAAATAATGCTTCATAAAGGCATCGTGCTCATTTTTGGAGAAGAAGGTTCCCTGCGGGGAACGTTCATCTCCGAGAGGAGTAACATACCGGCCCCCATCCCTGATTTCCCCCCCACATATCTTGAAGCGGTGGAGTGGATCAGGGAAAGAGCGGCCGATAAAGGTCACAAGGTTCGAGCGGCCCGCTCGTCCGCGTACCTCATCGAGTAGAAGCATCGTCACGGTCGTCGGGAGAGCGTCAGCTCACCGGCGACTCTTCTTTTTTTACTTAAAGTGATAGAATATAAAATATGGAAAATGCTTTAGGAATAATAATTGGATTAATTGTCGGGGGGATTTTTGTTTATTTTGTTTTGAATAAAAAGAAAGAAGAAACTAAAACCGAAGACAGCCCGGCGCTTCTTATGCTTCAGCAACAGATGGCAGAGCTCACTCGTGAAGTAAATAAAAATTTAGTAGAAGTCGCTCGAGAACAAACGAAAACAAATGAAGCTACTAGGCAATTCGTAACCATCGCCGAAAAGCTCGGAGACTTGGAAAAAACTTTAAAACATCAGAAGCAGCGCGGAAACTGGGGCGAAGCATCACTCGAGCTTATTCTTTCAAACACCTTAGCACCCGGGCAGTTTAAAATGCAGTATGAATTTAAAAATAAAGAAGTGGTAGACGCTGTGATTATTACTAAAGAAGGAATTATCCCGATTGATGCGAAATTTTCTTTAGACAATTACGACCGCGTGGTGCACGCGATAGATGACAGACAAAGAGAAGAACTAGAGAAAGAATTTAAAAATGATTTGAAAAAGCGCATTGATGAAACTTCGAAATACGTCCGCCCCGAAGAAGGCACACTCCCCTTCGCCTTTATGTATATTCCCGCAGAAGCTATTTATTATGATCTCCTAGTAAACGAAGTCGGGTCAATTAAAGTAAATACTAGAAACCTCATAGACTACGCCTACAACGAGAAAAAGGTTATCGTGATTTCTCCGACGACATTCATGGCTTATTTACAATCCGTTCTTTATGGATTCAAGGCTTTTAAAATTGAAGAATCTGCGAAAGAGATAATAAAAAAAGTGAGTGACTTAACAAAACATTTAAAATCATACGAGGAATATCACAACAAGCTTGGGAATGCCATAGGCACTGTCGTCAATCATTACCAAGCTTCTGGTAGAGAATATAAAAAAATTGATAAAGATGTTTTAAGAATTACTGGCACGTCGCCAGACATAAATCTTTTGGAAATAGAAAAACCAAAAGTTGATGTAGATTAAAAAAAGTCAGGGCAGGGACGCTTCGGCGTTCCTGCCCTTTGCTGTCTCGCTCTAGGCAGACAGCTTGATGGCATCCTCGGCGGCTTTCTTGGCCGCGATGAGTGCCTCGTTCTTTTCTCTTTCCTTCGCGAACCAATCAGGTGCCGGTTCGCGTCGGTCAAGAACTCCGAGGACAATCATCCCAAAAAACGCCGAGAGCCAAATGGCGTTTTCGAGAAAGAGTCTCCCGATCACCGTCAACATATGACTCTCCTGTGAATTCCCCCGTTCGAATTGAGCGGGTTACGTTCCTTAAAGGTATACAACTCGTATAAAATTCGTCAAGTAAAAAAGTGTATAAAAATGTAAAGGGACAGTAACGACGAATCGTTACTGTCCCTGTTGAGCATAATTGCTCGATACTTTCACTCACCTTCTCCCGGGTGAGCTCCGGTGGACACTAGTTCGTCACGCGACGAAATAGTGATGACGACCGCACCCGTGGCAGAACGCCCAGTACCTCGTACCAGCGGCCGGAGCCGGCGGGGCGGGAGGCGCGGGCGGAACGGGTCGGCGACCTCGGCGAGCCTCGTGGCTGTCCAACAGCCTGTCGATCATTCCCGCGAGCAGTGCGAGCGCGAGGCCGAGAGCGAGGAGTCCGAGAACGAGACCAAGGAGGCCCATACCGAGCCATCCCCAGAACCCCAACCCGGACCAGAAACCCTGTGTCGCCGGCGGGCAGGCCGGAGGACATGTGACGCACGGCGACGGGCACTGCGGGCAGGCGGGACACGGAACGACGGTCGGCTTCGGAGCAGGCGGTACGGGGAACGCCACGAGGCGATTCCCACAGGCCGCCTTGTAGCGGATGACGCCGTCGGCATCGACGAGGACGAGATCCCCGGCGACGACCGTGACGAGCTCGAAGATTCCGCGGGTCCGGTTGAACCCGAGGAAGTCGGTGGACTCGGTCAGGCGGATGGGACGAAGCCCCATATCCGCCATCTGCGCCGTCGTGAGCGGGCCGACGGTGACGGGGTACTTGTCGAGCTCGGCTCCGGTCGGGACGGGACTCGCCAGCGACACGCTGGCAAAAACGAAAACAGCGATGACGATGAGCAAATTACGCATTTTTTTGGCCCTCCTTTGAGCCAATCAGGTGTGACCTATCCGGCCACAATCCCTTCTACCACATATTATAGCATAATAAATACCTACTTGTCAAGCACACATAGAACCCTTGCTTGTCAAATAGAAGCTTGATATAATGTAAATATGGACAAAGATGAGATAGACAAATTATTGTTCAGGAGAAAGGATGAAGACATCAATAAAAAAGATGCATATATTGATTATTGCCTAGAACAATACCGTATCTACCTCCACGTCTTCAACTCCACGAGTGACCGCAGTCAAAAAGCCAACGAATTCTTCCTCGGGCTAAACGCCGCCATCATAGGTATCCTCGGATACGTAGAAACGAAAGTCTTACCTCATGGAAATATAATTTTTGGGTTAATCCCCTTCATCGGCATCAGCATCAGTTATTCTTGGTATAGAATAATTAATTCTTACAGTCAGCTCAACCGCGCGAAATTTAAAGTCATCCACACCCTAGAAGAAAAGCTACCGATAGCTTTATTTGAAACAGAGTGGAGTCTTCTCGGCAAAGGCTTAGATCCGAAAAAATATGTTCACTTCTCAAAAATTGAAAGAAACATCCCTATGACTTTCATAGTGCTTTATGTTGTGATTTTAGTGGCGACGTTGATGAGTTAAATGAAAAAACAGTAGCGGCCTCCAGGTGCTACTGTTTTTGATCGGCATCATGCCGTACCGGTTTGCCGAGGATTCGGCACGTATAATTATACTGCGCCTTTTCTAGTCGCTCGGCCTCCTCGCTCCAGTAATCGTGACGCTCTTTGAACTCCGCATTGAGTTCATAGAAATGAGCCACTGTCTGGCACTCGAGGATTCGGACGGCGAACGCCGCCAAGCGCCACCGGCGCCATGCGAGAATCACTCTCCTGCGAAACCGCATGACGAGCAGGACTCCCGCAAGCTTCCAGGCGATGGCAGCCAGCAAAAGTGTTGTCCTCAGTGTCATGTGAACCTCCTTTTCAAAAATAATATAGCATAGAGTAAAATAAAATGTTATATTCTTTTCTGAAGGTATTTTCGGCTCTATCGTCTAACGGTTAGGACATATCCTTCTCAAGGATAGAATCGCGGTTCGATTCCGCGTAGAGTCACACGACCAAAAAGCACTAGAATATTCTAGTGCTTTTTGCTGTCGCTAGTGATCTCCTGACGGAGAGAATCGAAAGCCGGAAGCCGGCGGGCTGAGGCGGGGTCGCGAGATTTTTCAGAAGAAAAATACTTGTGACCGAAAGCGTACTCGCGTTTCCGCGTAGAGTCACAAAACAAATCTAAATCTTCTGCCAAGTGTCTCGGTATAGCAAAACTGGAGTCTTGCCGTTTTGGTTTTTTCGGAATTGCCACATTGCAGATTGAGAAAATAATAAATCTCTTAGCATGCTTGTTGTCGCTTTTGGGTATTTTATTAGTTTTTTGAATAAGGCTAACCACACTTTGGGACTCGTTAAAATTTTCCTTTTCATTTCTACCAACCAATATTCATATGTGAAATGATAATCTTCTGTGCCGTCTTCTCTACTGACAAGCTTGAAATAGTTCCCTGCATTTTTCTCCAACTGGTCCCCGTATGGATACCAGCCCCCGAAGTCTTCTAAAAGAAATCTCGCGAAATGATAATTACTAGAACCATAAAGAAAATTTTTAGAACCCTTTATAATTTCTTTCGGATCGATAAAACTATTAAAATGCGATACAGTAGTGACCACATGTCCCCCAGGTTTTAATAATCTATAAAAAATTTCAAACATTTCCTTGTAAATCGTGTCTTGCTTACCGTCTATCACATCCTGCACTTGGACGAAATGCTCAATGGAACCATTGGCAATGATGCCATCAAAACTATTATCCCAATCATGTGGAATATTTTTATAATTCATTAGATAAGCAACAAGCCCATCTTGTGTACACCTACTCACCTGCTCTTTAGAAATTGTTACCCCCACGGCGTCTGCCCCGCGTTCTTTAATAGCTCCCAAGATCCTGCCGTTTCCACAACCTACGTCTAAAATACGACTCCCGACTTTGCAGTGGACTTGATCTAATAAATATTCTGCTTGATTTCTCTGAGCTATCTCGTGCGATAAAGACTTATCGCCAAAATATTTACCATCAGTGAAGTCCTTTACCCCACCTGCTATCGCCGCGTCTAAAATGTCGTAACACCTTATGACCGTTTCTGACGTATTTGTTAAAAATTTTGAAGTCATAAATTTTATATCATGGAGTCCATAGGCACGTCCTCTGGAAGCTCAAGCTGAGTTAAATTTTTTCTCTTACGATACAAAACCCAAAAAGCCAAGAGTAAACAAAGTGCACTAAAAAGAAAAGGCATTGATTTATTGGCGTCAAACATTATTCCCGAAAGAAAAGGACTAATGGTCATACTGAGCGAAGTTATTGAAGCTAAAATCCCCAAGACTTCACCTCTTTCGTGTACTGGAGTCTGCCCAACAACCTGACTCGTCATCACAACTCTGAGAATGGATTGCCCGAAGGTCGTCAGCACCAAGGCTAAAGCAAAGATAAGAAAAGTTTTAGTATTTAAAAATAAAAACCCAACAACAAAGACAATTAGCATAAGTAGCTCTAGAGTGGGCTCTTTAAAATATTTAAGCCAAATATGCTTCATGGCTAAACCTTGATTTATAGCGATGATAACTCCGATGGCTGCAAACACAAACCCCACAATCAATTCATTGAAGTAAAAAACGTCTCGCATATATAGAGAAAAGATTGATTGAAAGCTAGCAATAGCTAAACCGAATAAAAACCATGCTAGATAATTCCCCCGAAGGGCGTAACTCTTTACTGCACGCAATAAAGGAATAAAGGGGTTAATGGTAATAGCTCTCGTGCTTAAATTTTTATGCGTTTCCGGTAAAATAAAATAAGCTAAGACACCATTGGTTAAGGCAAGCGCCCCAACAAACCAAAACGGCACAGAATGCCCGAAGTGACCCAAGACTCCCCCAAGGGAAGGTCCGACAATAAAGCCTATTCCAAACACAGCTCCAATAACACCCAAGTTTACTGTTCTTTCCTTATCATCTTTCGCTAAGTCCGACAGGTAACTCTGAGCAATAGGAAAATTCCCTGCCATAACTCCATCTATTATTCGCCCAATAAAAAGAAATAATATATTTGGCGCGCCTGCGAATACAAACCATCCTATGGCGGTGCTAAAAATACTCATGATAAGCACTGGCCGACGTCCAATGCGATCCGAAAGCGCTCCTAGCACAGGTGCACTAAAAAAAGAACATAAGGCATACACAGCGAAAAGAGATGTAATCAATAGGGCTGACTTACTGAAACCAGAAACATAAAAAGGAAGAATAGGGATAACTACCCCGAGCCCGATAACATCAATAAAAACTGTAAGTAAAATTGTAATTTTCGTTTTGGACATAAAAATACATTATATATATATTAACATTATCACACAGAAATAAATAATGGTGTGCTATAATTTTCAAGTGAAGATAATTTTAAAACTTCTGCGAATTATCCTAGGGATTTTCCTAATTCCCTTCTGCATAGGTTCTGTTATTGCTCTCTACTACATTCTTCTAAGTACCGGCTCTGCTCATATGATCTGGTCCTCAATGCTCGCTGGAGTGGCGACGTGGCTACTTATTTATTTCTTCTTACCAGAACCGAAATGGCTGTACGTCTTAGGGCATGAGCTCACTCACGCTCTGTGGTCTTGGGGCTTTGGTGGTAAATTAAAAAAAATTAAAGTAAATAGTGATGGTGGGCACGTACTCATAACCAAGGCGAATTTTCTGACGTCTCTTGCCCCATATTTTTTCCCTTTGTACGTAGTCCTTATCGTGATTATTTTTGTAATCGGCAACTATTTCTGGAATTGGAATCCGTATATCTTATGGTTTTATTTTTTAATAGGAATGATGTATGCTTTTCATATAACCCTTACTGTTAGCACATTAAAAATAAAACAGCCAGATATTGTGCAAGAAGGTTACATTTTTTCTGCTGTAGTTATTTTCCTCGGGAATGTGCTAATTCTTCTCGTGGGCATACCGCTCTTAACAAATAAAATGGAGGTCTCTATGGCGATAAATTTGTGGCTAAGTTATTCGGCGCAAATATATAATTATTTAAGTAACTTTATTTAAATATATTTTTATGGAAAAAATTAAAAATAGTAAAGCTTTAGAGTTGAGTAATTTATTTTTCTTTATACCCTTAATTGTATCGTTAAGATACAATCTGTATTGGTATGCATTTGTGTTATTTTTAGTGTTTGTTATTTCTTTTAAGTTTCACTTCTCGGAAGAATTTGAGGACTTATATTATCTAGATGTTCTATTTTCTGTTTTCTTGATGTTTTTTAATGTGATTTTACTTTTTATGGGTCATTGGACACTACCTTATAGTGCCTTCGCGGTTATCTGCGCCATAATTGCCATATCTTTTTATTTCCAAAGACTCGAAAACGACTATGGCTTCAACCATAGTATGTGGCATATTTTTTCTGCAGGAGTTTGCACTTTTTGTCTATTAACTTTTATACTTAGTTAAAATTATTTCTTCTCAAGCCATTCTTTATCTTGTCTTACCAAGAGCTTGGATTTATTTTCTTGATCTAGAAGTATAGCTTCTACTATCCGCTCCATGCGCATCCCTTGTGAACCTTTCACCAAAACTACATCTCCTTTTTTTACAAAAGTTTTTATAAAATTCCCGGCTTCTCTGGAATCTAAAAACTCCAAGACTTTGTCTTCTTTCACCCCGGCACCAACTTTTCTCGGATAAGCTTCTAGAGCCCCTGCTTTTATGTTCTTCGCCCGTAGGCCGACGACCATAAGCACATCAGTATTTTCTTGAGCAATTTTACCAATGTTCTTATGAGCTTCAATAGTGTGCTTCCCAAGCTCAAGCATGTCCCCTAAGATTGCAATTTTCCTTCCAGTACTTTTTATTTCTTTTAATGTCTTCAGTGCCGTCTCACAAGCAAATGGAGAAGAATTGTAGGTATCGTCAATAATTAGAGTCTGATTAATCCCCTTTAAGAGTCGCATCCGCCCCGGAGGAACGTCGTAATTTTTTAGTGCTTCTGTGGCTCCTAGGGTGTTGAATTTTAACCCTACAGATAAGGCAAGCGCAGCAAGAGATGCATATATATGATTGCGACCAAAAACTCCTTCAATAACTACTGGGAAACTCTTCCCTTCGTTGTCTACCCTGAAAATTACGCCTTCGGGTTCCCCCTGATTGTTGTAAGAAATACTATCTCCCGAACCCACGACGTCGGCCCCTTCGTGAAAACCATAAGTCACGGTGATATTTTTACTTTTTTCTTTCATTTGAAGTACAGCTTCGTCATCAGCGTTTAAAACCAAAAGACCGTCTTTTTTCAGAGTTTTTATGAGTTGAGATTTTTCCTCAATGAGGTGTTTACGCGAATCAAAAAATTCAATATGGGCTGGAGTCTCCCCGATAGCTGTCATTATCACAGCATCTGTTTTAATCCAGGAAGCAGTCTTTTCCATATCTCCAGGTTTGCCTACTCCAACTTCGAGTATCAACCATTTAGGATATTTGTGTGGCCAAATGATAAGCCACAAGCCTTCAAGCGTATTCTCTAACCAAGAGATAGGGTTGCTCCAGCCGTTCGGTACTCCGAGAACAGTAAGTGGTAAACCTATTTCACTGTTGAAACTTTTATCACTTTTACGAACATAAGAAATTTTTGACAGTACGGCATAGACTGCATCTTTCGTGGAAGTCTTGCCTACAGAGCCAGTGATGGCTATAACCTTGGGCTTATATTTCCAAAGTACCAGCCGAGCTTCTATCCTTAAAATATACGTTATAATTTTTTTAAAAATTTGTTTCATTTGTCTATCGATCTGGGGGAACGTCGTAGTAATTTAATAAAAACTTGGTAATATCTAAAAACGGCACAGTCCACGTAGTCGCTGCATACTGAACTTCTTTCGGGTTAATTGCGTACAGAAAAATTATAAATTTTGGGTCATACGCTGGGAAATATCCGACAAAAGAATGCGTATGCTTGTCTTCATAATAACCTCCAGAAGTATTGTCTGCAACTTGCGCTGTTCCTGTTTTTACGGCGACACTAAAATGTTCCAAGCCTACCTTTAATCCTTTATCCATGACCGTCACTAGCATTCTGCTTATTTCCTGTGCAGTGACTTTAGAAATTTTCGTTGGGATAGTGGGATATGTCATTTTCTTGGATGTGCCGTTGTTATATTTTATTTCTTTCACTACATGCGGCACGACTAAATTCCCTCCATTCCCAAGAGACGCCAGGGCCCGCACAAGCTCTATGGGGGTAAGCGCGATACCCTGCCCGAAAGCAGCGTTAGCATATTCTATTTCGCGGGGGCTAGTGAGAATGTTAGAGACGAGCCCGCTTGTTTCATTTGGTAAATCAATTCCTGTTTTATCTTTAATACCAAAAGCGAGGAGATAATTTCTTAAATTTATTTTCCCGAGTTTACCTTCAACGAAAACCATCCCTGTGTTCAAAGATTGATTGAGTACGTCTTGCATTGTTGTCCCAGGTCCACGTGCCTTCTTGTCAAAGTTAAATATTTCCTTCTTTTCAACTATTACCGAACCTTTATCGTTATACTGCGTAGATGCCGTTAGAACTCCTTCGTTTAGAGCAGCAGCCATCACGAGAGGTTTCACCACAGATCCAAATTCTAGAACATTTTCTACTAAAGGATTAGTAAAAACAGAAATTTGTTTTACGTCTGAAAAAGTATTCGGATCAAAATCCGGCTTTGCCCCTAGTGCATAAATCGATCCATCCATGGGGTTCATAATTATCCCTCCGATAGCGTCCACATTATATTTATTTTTTACTTCGGTTAGCTTTTTTTCTAAAAAATTTTGCACCTGAGGCTCAATGGTGGTAACCAAGTCTCCCTCGGGCTCCGCATCCTCAAACAAACTTTTATTAATGTTAGAGAAAACTTCCGCGAAGAAGTTCACATATGGATTATCAGTGTTGCGGGCTAAAGTAGAATCATACTGACGCTCGAGACCGTATCTTCCTCCGAGTTCATCCCCTTTGTACCCTACAAATCCTAAAGCGTGAGAAGCCATATTTTCCCCGGGGTAAAAACGCCATTTTTCTTTAAAAATATTTACGCCGGGAAGTTTTAATGCAGAGATGGCATCAGCTTCTGTTTTAGAAATACGATTAGCTATTTCTTCGTAAGGATCATTAACCTTACTCGCCCGAGCTATGAAATTATCGTGATCAATGGAAATAATTTTTGATAATTTTTCGTAAGTATTCTCTGGATCCCCCAACTTAGCGGTATTCAGAGCTATCTTCAGTCCAGAAGTCTGCGTAGCAGCAGAAACGAGTTGCCCGTCTTTGCGTTCAAAATATATTGTGCCTCGTTCGTATATGTTTGAAGTCGGAGTAGCATACTGTCTGTCTGCTGTCTCTCCATATATTCGTCCATTTACAACTTGCACGTAAAAAAGCTTGGTTACAAGTATCACTGCAAACAAGACCACACAAAAGAGGATGATTCTGGAGCGAATCTTAAAACTAGATTTCATTGTTGGCAAGTTTTATGCTTCCAAGTGGTCTACGTGTTGCGAAGACTGCTTCCTTTTCCTGGAACCCCATCTCGGACGACATAGCCATGTCAATACTATTTGAAATAGATAAGTAAGAAAGCTCTAGCTCACTTACTTCGTTGGATAAAACCAGAGCTTCTTTTTCTAGAGACTTCCTTTCTACAATGTTGAAAACCATATTCCCCAAAATGAGTGCATACAAGAGTGCCAGCCCCGAGAAAATCACTAGCATTCCATTTAAAGTAAGCTTCCCAACGGCAATATTGTTGTTCATAATATTTACGTTCTGGATTCTTGTCTTTAGTTGTAATGTCATTTCACTCATATTTTTATTTTGTTTTTTCTAAAATTCGTAACTTTGCACTTCTGGCTCTGGGGTTATTTTTTAATTCTTCAGATCCCGCTATTATTGGCTTTTTATTTATCAGTTTTGCTTGGCCTTCTTTTTCTAATTCTTTAAAAAATCTTTTTACTATTCTGTCTTCTAAACTATGAAAAGAAATGACTGACATCCTCCCATTCACCCTAAGTGCATTAAACCCTTTCCTCAAACCAGTCTCTAAGCTTCGAAGTTCATCATTGACTGCTATCCGTAAAGCTTGAAACGTTCGTGTGGCGCAGTGCACCCTCTCTCTCTTATATGCCCCACCCACTGCACCTTCTATTATCTTTACTAAATCGAACGTGGTCTTAATTTCTGCTTTTTTTCTGTGTTCCACGATAGCTTTAGCAATTCTTCGGCTTAGCTTCTCTTCGCCATAACCATAGATAATGTCGGCTATGCTTTGCTCTTCCCAAGTATTTACAATCTCCCCCGCTGTAATATCTTCCGGAAGAGGATTTTCCTTCATGGTCATTAAGAGTGGTTCATCGATCAAAAAAGAAAATCCTCGCCCAGAACTCCCCAACTGATCCGAACTTAAACCTAGATCGAATACAATCGCATCTACTTCTTGGGTACAATTCTTTTGCAACACTTCGTCTATATCTCGAAAGTTCGCATTGATGAAAGAAATATCACAATTCAAGATGCTAAACTTATCTCCGACTCGTTCAAAAACGTTTCTGTCTTGATCAAGGGCAATAATTTTCACTTTGGGAAATCTTTTACAAATTTCCGCCGAGTGCCCTCCACCACCGAAGGTGCAATCAAGTACAAACGAGCCTGGACCTAAGTTCAAACCATCTATTGTTTCTTTTAAAAGAACTGTCTTGTGTATGCTTTCCATAATTGTTGTTTTTGCAAACACAATTTTAGGGGATTTCAAGGCTATAGGCCAAGAACGTTATTTGGATTTTATATAAATCCGTCCCCTAAAATTATGTTTTCAAAAATCATTTACCTTCAGCGAGCTTCTCTGCTAATTGCTCGGCTTGCCTCTCCACGGCGACCAGATTCTCTGCCCAAGCCTTATCATTCCAAATCTCTACTCTATCCTTGACTCCGATTATGGCTGCAGTATCTTTTAATCCAATTCTGTCTTTCAGGAAATCGGGAATTAATATTCTGCCTATAGAATCGAACTCCACTTCTACTGCTCGGCCAAACATATATCTGTTGAAACTTCTTTGATCCGCTTTTAAGAAAGATAAATCTGTTTCAGAATCAGAAAGTTTCTTACTTACTTTCGCCCATTCTGTATTTGTAAAAATGAACAAACATTTTCCGAGTCCTGGAGTAATAATAATTTTCTTGCCTAATTCTTTTCGGAATTTTACCGGCATTGATACTCTATTCTTCGCATCTATTGTGTGTATGTATTCGCCGATTAGCATTTTAATTAAAATTACTTAAAAATAACTTTTGCACAGATTTCCCACTTTTTCCCACTTGATTAACATTATAAACCACTATGCAAAATAACACCAAGCTCCGCCTGTGGATAACTCCGACGCTAGGCAAGGCCTAGGTCGGAGCCCGACTTCCCTTGAACGTCGGGCTTAATGGTCGACAAAACATAGGTATTGTGGTTATATGAGTGCAAGGAGAAAGGAATGTTCGAAGTTGACTGGTGGCTCTGGTTGCAGATTTTGGCTGGCTGCGTAGCAGTCGGCTTGACCTACCTCATGCTCCTTGGGGCATGGGTTGACCATCACAAAAAACGAAAGGAGGAGAATCACAAAAATACCCCGTCGGCCTAGCCACGGAGTATCGCTATTTGTGGAGAAGTTTTTAAAAGATGTTATAATTTAAATATGGGAGAACCTTCAATGGAAAAAGGAAATTTAAAAAAGTTAGTTGGAATATCTGAATCTACTAGATTGAGACTGGCAAAATGGATGGGGTTAGGACCAGATACTCCTTTGGGTAACATAGTCAAAAAAGCCAGAGAAGAATGGGCAATGTTTTTTCCAGAAATTCCTGCATCCTTCGGAGTAAAACCAAAAGGTACGGATGTTGAAGTTTTAAACGCTTTAGCCTTATTTGACGGAGACAGAACCTTAGAAGGAGAAACGGAAGAAATGAAAAGAATTCGCGAAGAACTCGCTGCTGAGAATATCTTAGAAAAATAAAAAATCCCGAGATAATACTCGGGATTTTTTATTTTATTTTTTTATTCTTGTTTGGGTCTCATTAGTGGGAAAAGTTGCGTCTCGCGAAGTGGTTTATCAGCTAGAATAGCGAAGAGTCTTTCACCGAAACCGAACCCGCACGTCGGAGGCATTCCGTACTCGAGCATCTCCACGAATTCATCATCTTGCATCATTGCTTCGGTGTCTCCCTTTTCTATGAGTTTCTGTTGAGTTTCAAATCTATCTTTCTGGTCTATGGGGTCATTTAATTCTGAGTACCCATTCCCTACTTCACTCCCAGCAATTATCGGGCTGAAACGTTCGGTAGTCGTAGCATCAGCACGATTTAACTTCGCAAGTGGCGCTACTAAGACTGGATGATGCACTAAAAATGCTGGTCCAGAAATTTGTTTGCGGCAATATTTCCAGAGAGTATCGGTGAGGCGTTCTTTGTTGTCGCCATCGTATTTCACTCCGAGTTCGTCCAACTTCTTCTTCATATCTTTTTCACTCGCATTTAAAACATCTATACCAGTGAGTTCTTTTATTTTAGAAACGTAGTCAATTTTCTCCCATTCATCCGCTAGGTCAAAAGTGTGTTCGTGGTAAGTAAATTTTGTCGTGCCGAAAACTTCTTTAGCAATTTTTATATACATTTCACGCACTAACTCCATACCGTTTTCATAATTGGCATAACCCCAATAAAATTCCATATTGGTAAATTCTTGGGCATGTTCCGGACTCGTGCCTTCGTTTCTGTATGCCCTTCCAATTTCAAAAGTTTTAGGAAATCCCGCGGCCATGAGCCTCTTCTGCCAGAGCTCACCTATAGATATGCGCATAAATACATCTAGATCATAATCATTATGATGGGTCTTAAATGGTGTGGCTTCGGCACCACCTGTCGTCGTCTCTAAAGTCGGAGTCTCCACTTCAAGGAAACCTTTTTCCTTCATGAAGTCCCGAGTGACATCCCAAAATTTGGATTTCTTAATTACCAAATCTCGCAGTTCCGGATTCATTAAAATATCCAAATATCGCTTGCGGTAGCGCTCTTCTACATCCACAAGTCCGTGCCACTTCTCTGGGAGTGGACGTAAGCTCTTTGAGAGCATTCGCCAGTCCTTGGCCTCTAGAGTTTTCTCCCCACGAGCTGTCGTGAAAAATGTACCGAAAAGTTCTACGAAATCTCCAATGTCTACAACCTCACCCCAAAAATTTAATTTATCTTCGCCAATCACATCTTTCTTTAGAAGTCCTTGAAATGTCGCCGTCCCGTCAAAAATCGTTATAAAAATAATAGCTCCCTGTCCGCGAATAGACATTATTCTACCCGAGACCCATTTACTATCTTTGTTTTTTTCTAAACTATCGAAATTCTCTATGGCTTCTTTTAAAGATAGCTCTCTTTTAGACTCGGCCGGATAAGGATCAATACCCTTTTCTTTTAGAAGGTTTAATTTTTTAATTCTTAGTCCCCGGATTTCATCAATTGAAGACATATTTAATTCGAAGAGATTTTAAGATACGCTGATGATTTTATAATTGACTACCCCGTTTGGAGTTTTGAAGGAAACACTGTCTCCTTTCTTTTTTCCAAACAACGCAACTCCTACTGGAGAATGGTTAGAAATTTTTCCAAGTGTCATATCTGCCTCTTCACTTCCTACTATAACATATTTTTTTTCTTCTTGAGTGCCTTCCTTTTGCACAACTACCTTGGAGCCTATTTCAATTATATCTCCACCGCCGCCTTTAACAGTCTGTGCATCTTGCAGTATCTTTTCAATTTTCAGAATGCGTGCTTCTAGCTTACCCTGCTCTTCACGGGTTTGATGATATTCGGCGTTCTCTGATAAGTCTCCCAGGGACTTGGCATACTCTAAATTGGCCAAAATTTCTTTTCTTTTTGGGCCTTTTAAGTCAACAAGCTCGGCTTCTAGAGCTCGTCTTTTTTCTATTGTTATATAATCTCCAGCTTGGTTCATCCTATTTATTTAATATTGTAATTAAAAACGATTAAATCCCGCTAACGGGATTCATAGATAGCTTATATTAAACTTTTTTAATAAAAAGTCAATGACTCCTTGCTAAAAATCTTTTTTATGATAACCTTAGGTTCATATGGCTAAAACAGTAATCGAAGTGAAGAAAAACCCAAATGAAAATAATTCAAGTATTTTGCGTCGTTTTTCACGCAGAATCCAAGAGTCCGGCATTATCCGCAAGGTTAAGGGTGCCCGCTATAATGTTCGTAAGGAGTCTAAGCTTAAATTAAAAAAGAGTGCTTTGAAGAGAATGGGGCGCAGGAAAGAGATAGAGAAACTCAAGAAACTAGGAAAAATGGTGACCAAGTAATAAATGGACCGTAAGTTTTCTAAAATCAAAAATGACATTTTAGGGAAAGACTATTCCCTATCTATCGCCTTCGTAAGTGAGAAAAAATCTAGAGAATTAAATAAGAAATATAGGAAAAAAGACAGGGCTACAAATGTTTTGTCTTTTGCATTACGTAAAAATGAAGGAGAACTGGTCTTATGTAAAGCTGTGATAAAAAAAGAAGCAAGAGATTTTGGAAAAACTTTTGCTCAATTCTTGGGATTTTTAGTTATCCACGGAATGCTACACCTAAAAGGCTACGATCATGGAAAAAAAATGGAACGATTAGAAGAAAAATACTTGTCCCGTACTAAATTTTAAAATAAGTGATATAATATTGATATTAGAATTTAAAATTTTAGTATCGGGATGATCAGAAATATTTCTATCGGAATAGACGTAGGCTCACAAACGACACGAGTCGTGGTGGGAGAGTTTCTAAAAGGAGAAAAAAATCCTAAAATAATTGGCGCGGGAGAAACGCCGACTTTAGGAATGCGACATGGCTATGTTACAAATTCAGATCTCGCTGCTACTTCTATCAAAACTGCAGTCGAACAAGCGGAGAAATCTTCGGGAATAAAAATAAAGAAAGCCTTCATATCCATTTCGAGCACTTCCTTGCGCGGAGAAATGAGTGGCGGAGAAACTATTGTTTCTAAAGCTGATGGCGAAGTTACGAGCTTGGATATAAATAAAGCTCTCCAGGATTGTGAAGATAATTTAAACATAGGCAACAAAAAAGTTATCCATGTATACCCGGTGTCTTTCCGCCTGGATGGGAAGGAGGTGGAGGGACGCATGGAAGGTATGCGAGGCACGAAAATTGAGGCCAAGGCCCTTTTTATCACGTATTCTATAGTTCATTTAGAAGACCTGCTTGGAGCCATAGCTGAGGCTGGAGTAGAGACCCTAGACGTCATAGCCTCCCCTGTAGCGATAAGCAACATTGCCCTTACTGAAAAACAAAAAATTGTAGGAGTCGCTCTAGTAGACATCGGCGCAGAGAAGACGACGTTGTCTGTCTTTGAAGATGGAAAATTAATTTCTATGAATACTTATTCTATCGGTGGCACAGAAGTTACGAACGATATCGCTCTCGGATTTAAAATTACTCTGGATAAAGCAGACGCTCTCAAACTGGGAAATGCTACCGAAGAATTTTCAAAGAAAAAACTTGATGAAATCATTGAGGCACGTCTGTGTGATATTTTCGAATCAATAGAAAATAGTTTAAAGAAAATGAAACGCTCAGAACTCTTACCGGCTGGAGTTGTCTTCGTCGGAGGAGGATCAAGTACGCCAGGACTTATAGAATTATCTAAATCAGAGCTTAAACTCCCTTCAAGTATCGGGATGACAGATATTTTCGGCACCTCTAAGACTAAGCTCCGCGACCCATCTTGGTTTAATGTTCTTGGACTACTAACTTCCGGTAAGGACAATGGAGGGCAGTCTGATAGCTCCCTAAATAACCTTTTTAAAGATCTTAAAAATACAATAAAATCAAGCATAAAACAGTTAATGCCGTAAGCATTGGGGGTAAAAAATTTATTAGCATTTTATAAATTTTTCCACGAAAAAAGTGGAAATTTGCTTTTTTCCATCCTAGTGCTAGTATGATTTCATATAAGTTAAATCTTTAATAAACAAAATTATGCCAAAAGTAAACCAAGAAATAGAGAGTTTTGCCCGCATTATGGTCATCGGAATTGGAGGTTCTGGAAAGAACGCAGTCAACCACATGATAAACTCTAAGGTCAAAGGCGTCTCATTCATTTGCATGAATACAGACACTCAAGACTTGCATCATTCTTTGGCTGATAAAAAAATTCACATTGGTAAAAACTTAACTAAAGGACTCGGCGCTGGCATGGATCCTGAAATTGGAAAGAAGGCCGCCGAAGAAACAAAATCTGAAATTCAAGACGTCATCAAGGGAGCAGATATGATTTTCCTTGCCTGCGGAATGGGCGGAGGCACAGGCACTGGTGCTGCGCCTATCGTCGCTCGTGCAGCGAAAGAGCAAGGCATACTTACTGTCGCTGTCACCACTAAACCATTTTTCTTTGAAGGAAATCAGAGAATGAAAATTGCTGAAAAAGGAATAGAGGAATTAGCGAAAGAGGTAGATGCGATAATTATAATTCCAAACGACAAACTGCTCCAATTGGCTGACAAAAACACGAATTTCAAGGATGCCTTTGTAAAGTGCGATGATGTTTTAAGACAAGCCGTAGAAGGTATTTCTGACCTTATAACCACCCCTGGAGTCATAAACGTAGACTTTGCCGACATTAAAGCCATCATGTCCAATGCTGGAAGCGCTCTCATGGGTATAGGTGCTGGTTCAGGTGAGAAACGCGCAGAAAAAGCAGCTCTCGCCGCTATTAATTCCCCTCTTCTTGAAGTTTCAATTCATGGAGCTAAGGGTGTTCTCTTTGCTATTTCTGGAGGTGAAGATTTGACGATTAATGAAATCCAAGAAGCAGCAAAAATAATTACCGAATCAATAGACAAAGACGCCAAGGTTATCTTCGGAACTATTCGTGATGAAAAATTAAAGAAAGGAGAAATCAAGGTCACCGTCATCGCCACATCCTTCCCTGCTGATATGCCTCGTAAAAGTCTTTTTAGTGGAGCACAAACTGGCACACTTCTAAAAGATGAAGCTCCAGCAGTTGTAAAAAAAGAAATCCATAACAGCCTCCAGAACGGCAACATCAACAACAATGAATTCATCAAGAAGATGGACAAGAAAGAAGAGATAATCATAGATGATGATGGCGATGATTGGAGTGCCGTCCCAGCCTTCCTCCGACGTAACAAAAAATAAAATAAATACTTTTTTAAACTAGATTTTGAAGGGGTTTTGAGTGTGACGACACGAAAACTTCAGGCTTTTTTAAGCTTCAAAAAATCCGTACCGGAAAAATCTAAGTTTGGAAAAGTTCAAAAATAATATATAATACTAACATATGACTTATGACCTTATAATAATAGGTGGTGGACCTGCCGGCACAGCTGCGGCTGTTTATGCTGCACGTAAACGATTAAAGACACTCTTCATTACTGCTGAATGGGGCGGACAGTCTGTAGTCTCTGAACAAATTTATAACTGGATTGGCACAACTTCCCTCTCTGGAAACGAACTCGCAGAAAATTTTAAAAAGCACGTAGTGGCAAACGTTGGTGATAGCCTAGAAGTGAAAGAAGGACAAAAGATAAATTCTGTTTATAAGAATGGAAAAGATTTTTCTGTAAAGACTGAATCAGGCGAAGAATTTTCAGCAAAAACAATTTTAGTTGCTAGTGGTAGTGGCCGCCGAAAAATTACTGCAAAAAATGCAGATGTGTTCGAAAACAAAGGCCTCACCTACTGCGCGTCCTGTGATGGACCGCTTTTTGCAGTCATGGATGTGGCTGTAATCGGTGGTGGCAATGCGGGTTTTGAAACAGCCGCTCAGCTACTTGCGTATTGTAAATCTGTTACCCTATTAAACAGAGCCGAATCTTTTAAAGCCGATGCGGTAACCGTGGAAAAAGTCATGCAAAATCCGAAGATGAAGGCTATAGCTAATGCTGAAATTCTAGAAATCAAAGGTGACAAATTCGTAAGTGGATTAGTTTATAAAGATATCGTATCTGGTAAAGAAAGTGACCTTGCTGTAGCTGGTATTTTCGTAGAAATAGGCCAAATTCCGAACACTACTTTTTTGAAAGATGTCGTCCCGCTTGATGAAATAGGTAGGGTAAAAATTGACGCCTGGAATCAAAAAACAGAAGTCCCTGGAATCTGGGCTGCGGGAGATTGTACTAATGTCCTCTATCATCAAAACAACATCGCCGCTGGCGATGCTGTTAGAGCTCTCGAAGATATCTATCTTTGGTTAAACACACAGTAACTATGCTACGCAATCACATCCAGCACACTTCTCTCCTTCGTGCTTGGCATGGTCACACTTTGAACATTTTTCTTCGTCCATGTTGGTTTTATTAAAAAATAATAATTATTTAAAAGATACGTGCGACAAACGTATCTACCAGTATAAAGACGTTGCAAGTTAGAAACCAATACAAGACAAAATTCGCTTGGTGTGTTTTTGTAAATTATGTTAAAATTGGAGCAATTATATGTATGAATCAATCTTAAATTTTAACAAGCAGTTCGAGTACAACCCAGAAATTGTTAACCAAGAAAAACTGATTAAAAAGTCTGGTTTCGTCGTTGTCGGCATGGGTGGGTCTGCGTTGGCTGCGAAGTTATTGAGAATATGTAAACCAGAACTAGACATCACTATTCACCAAGATTACGGCCTACCGAAAATTCCAAAAGAAATATTAAAAAGTAAATTAATTATTTTAAGTTCTTATTCTGGAAGTACCGAAGAAATAATTGATGCATTTCATAAAGCTAAAGAAGAAAATTTAGATATGGCTGTAATGGCTACTGGCGGTAAATTGTTAGCTTTAGCCATAGAAAACAAAATCTCATATGTACAGTTACCTGATGCTGGAGTACAGCCCCGTATGGCTTTAGGTTTATTTATGAAAGCAATTTTAAAGTTAATGGGAGAGGAGGCTGAAGTAGAAAGCTTAGGTACTCTCGCCACAACCCTCAACCCTACAGAATACGAAGAATACGGAAAGAAGTTATCAGTAAAAATCAAAAATCATGTTCCAGTTATTTATGTTTCAAGTAGTAATTTATTTCTAGCAAACATTTGGAAGATTAAACTAAATGAAACTGGTAAAATACCTGCTTTTTATAATGTTTTCCCAGAGTTAAACCATAACGAAATGACGGGCTTTGACGTCGCAGATGCTACGAAAGAATTAAGTAGCAAGTTTTATTTCTTGATTCTTAAAGACGGAGAAGACAATCCAAGAATTTTAAAAAGAATGGCGACATTAGAGAAATTATACAAAGATCGTAATCTAAAAATTGAAATAATAGAAATGGAAGGAAAAGATAAGTGGTATAAAATTTTCTCTTCCCTGCTCTTGGCGGATTTTACCTCATACTATACGGCACTAGGATATGGCCTAGAACCCGAGCAAGTGCCCATGGTTGAAGAATTCAAGAAACTTATTTTAGAATAGAAAAACCTGCGGAGGCGGTGAGATTTGAACTCACGATCGAGTTGCCCCGATGCCGGTTTTCGAAACCGGTGCCTTCAACCACTCAGCCACGCCTCCTCGCGACTGAAACTGGTGACCCTACAGGGAATCGAACCCTGATTGACGGATTGAAAACCCGCTGTCCTAACCGTTAGACGATAGGGCCTAAACAAAGCTATAATAGCAATTTAAATACTATTTTGCAAAATAAAAACCTCTTCAATATTTTTTTGCTGTAAAGCTTTGGTTATTTTATAAGCCAAAAGAAGGGACGGATTATAACGATTTTGTTCAAGCGAAATAATAGTCTGCCTAGTCACTCCGACAGCTTGCGCCAGTTGCTCCTGGGTAATAGAGAGTTTATTCCTAAAGTAAGAAATCCGTGTTTCCATAATATTAATTTTTTTTATCAAGATAAAAATTTGATACAGCTTTTACTACGAGCCCCACAACTACAGCAATCAAAATTACAGGATCTATTTTCGAAATATCTTGAGTCATCACTCCTGTTGCAGTCTGATAAGCAGCCCCGACTATAAGAACAGCCAAGATAACCCATAGGGCATTTCTCTCGGCAATAGCCTCGTGAATTCTATCTCTCTCATCTTTCGGCAAATGAATCATAATATCAATAAAGTCACAACTCACTATTAATGCCCAAATCACAATAAGCACGATACGTGTTTGGCTTATGGGTGGGAAACTCGTAAGCAAAACAAGTGGTAATATTGAGATCGCGACATATATCCACCCCTGCCAGGTAACTGGGGTAAAGCCCCAACCTGTATATTTCCTTCTCCTAAACCATTCGTGTTTTCCTATCATATATTTTTTATATTAACTACTAATGTAATATATTCTATACGTATAAAATATATTACACAAGTAGGGCTGTGGATAACTCAAATAAGCAAATAAAAACCCCGTAGAAACTACGAGGCCGCTTTGAAGCTGGTGGCGGTATAAACACGCCGATGTAAAACAAATTTTAAAAAGAACTAATGTTCGCCTTCCCCCGCCCTAGGCACTAGCGGCGGGGGTGTCGCTGGAGAGGTTTACTCACTCTCCGACATGTTCACCGAGCTGGGGCATGTCCCCGTGAGGGCGAACCGTTGCAACCGGTGAAGGGACTTTCCGCTCCTCCGGCGAAGGCGCGGTGGCAGACGCCGAGACGGACACGGTGGATGACGGCTGTCGAACGGGTGCCGATCCCATGTCCCGCTGGAGCCGAACCGAGACGAGCACACCGTGCTCGTCGGACTCCATGTCCTCGTGCCAAAAACGCACGAAGTCGCCCCTCTTCCCCGCAGCGACGAAGTACGTACCCCTCTCCAAACTTCTGGTAAGGTTCCCGGTGATCGTAGACCCCTCCTCTTTGATCACGGTTACCTTTTTCCCTTCTTTGATGAGTGCGTCCAACAACTTGGTATGCATTTCGCATGCCTCCTTAGGTCATCTTTTTAACATAAAAAACGCTATATGGCAAATGCTGTTTTGGGAGTATAATAAACTCATTATTATTTATTTAAAAATTTATGAAATCATATAAATATGTAAAAATGATGTTCTGGTTAGGTCTCGCAGGGGTATTGTTCTCTGGATATCTAAGCAGTGTGAAGTTTTTCACCTCCACTTGTGCCCTTAATGAGCCTTGCCCTTATTTCCTCGGCTACCCTGCTTGCTATTTTGGCTTTGGAATGTTTCTTATTATTTTCGTCTCGGCCCTACTCGGACTTATGAAGAAAATTTCTGAAAAAGGAACTGCGCAAATTTTAACTACTATCTCAGCCCTCGGAATACTCTTCGCAGGATATTTCACAATTCCTGAAATTCAGAAACTTTTATCAAATACTGAAACAGGATACTCCCTCGGCTTACCTACCTGCGCATATGGGCTTGTCTTCTATCTCTTAATTTTTATTCTCTCACTTTCGTATTTAAGGAAAGGTGAACAAAGTATAAATGGATCCCGTTAGAGATAATAAGATACATGTTTCTAACCTTGAGGAAATAATTGTAAAAAAATATGGTAATCTCTAACGGGATGGATAAAAATGAGAAGCTGAAAAATCTCCATACTAAATGGAAGGAGGAATGCATATGTGAGCTAAAAAAGACGGCGACACAGGCCGTGCTTGGTGTCGGATCAGCTTCTGCGGAATTAGTGTTTATCGGTGAAGCTCCAGGAAAGAAAGAAGATGAGCTCGGTGAACCCTTTGTCGGAGCTGCCGGCAAATTCTTAAACGAAATGTTGGCGCAGATAAATCTAAAACGAGAAGATATCTATATTACAAATATAGTAAAGTATCGCCCGCCGAACAACCGCGACCCCCTGCCAGAAGAAAAAGCGTCCTGCCGAGAATGGCTCTTGGGCGAGCTTAAAATTATTTCTCCGAAATTAATAATCTTCTTAGGACGGCATGCAATGAATAATTTCTTCCCTGAACTCCAGATAGGAAACGCTCACGGCAAGCTCCTTATTAAAACTTTTAAAGGCATGAGCACGAGATACTTCTTCCCTCTTTATCACCCGGCAGCGGCCCTCTATGACGGCTCTATGCGTGAGGTTTTAATGGCTGATTTTAAAAAAATTCCGAAAGTATTAAAAGAAATTGAGAAACGAGAATCTTAAGGTATAATGGCAAACATGGAAGATAAAGTAAGAATAGTAGTCTTAGCTGCAGGTAAAGGCACCCGAATGAAAAGCGAGCTGCCTAAAGCCCTTGCACTCTTAAACGGCAAACACATGGTCAAACATTTACTTGAATCCGTCAAAAAAACGGATTTAGATAAAAAGCCTATAATTGTAGTTGGCTATGAGAAAGATTTAGTGATGAAAGAATTAGGGAGCGATTATGAGTATGCAATCCAGGGAGAACAGCTAGGCACAGGACATGCAGTCCTGGCTGCAAAGAAAGCTACCAAAAATGCAGAAAATATAATCGTAATCTCGGGAGACCAACCATTTCTAAAACCAGAAACTATAAAAAAGTTATTCGCTCGTCACCTATCCTCTGATGCAACTATTACTATTTCCACCACAGTCTTGCCTGACTTTTTAGATTGGAAAAAAGCATTTTTAACTTACGGCCGAATCATCAGAAAAGAAGGGAGAATAATCGATAAAGAGATAAAGGATTGCACGGCAGAAGAATTGAATATCAAAGAAGTTAATGTGTCTTGCTATGCCTTCAAGTCAAAATGGCTTTGGGATAATTTAAAAAAATTGAATAAAACCCAAAATTCCCAAAAAGAATACCAACTTACGGATTTATGGCAAATTGCGGGAGAAAATAATGAAAAAATCGAATCTATACAGTTTGACGCCCTGGAGACACTTGGGGTAAATTCTAAAGAAGAGCTTGAAATATTAGAAAAGTTAATGATAAAATCATAGTCTATGAACAACCCTTATCAAAATGCGATGTCGCAGTTGGATAAAGTCTCTCGGATAAAAAATTTTGGAGATGATTTCGTAGAGAAATTAAGACACCCCGATAGAGACATCCGCATTTCAATCCCAGTAAAAATGGATGATGGAAGTTTAAAGATTTTTGAAGGCTACCGAGTTGAGTACAACAATGCCCTCGGACCCTACAAAGGCGGAATCAGGTACCATCAAGATACTGAAATAAATGAAGTGAAGGCACTCGCCTTCTGGATGACTATCAAGTGCGCGGTGGCAAATATCCCCATGGGTGGAGGTAAGGGTGGCATAACAGTTGCCCCGAAAAAATTATCTAAGAAAGAATTAGAGGCACTCTCTCGCGGATGGGTGCAGAAACTCGCAAACAACCTCGGACCCAGAAAAGACGTCCCCGCTCCAGATGTAAACACTACTCCTGAGATCATGGCTTGGATGGCAGATGAATTTGAAAAAATAACTGGAGACAAGACAAGGGCAACTTTCACAGGCAAGCCCATAGAGCACGGTGGCTCAGAAGGACGCGGACCAGCTACAGGGCTCGGAGGATTTTATGTTTTTGATGCTCTCCGTATAAAATTGGGTCTATCAGAAAAATGTAAAGTCGCAATTCAGGGATTTGGTAATGTGGGCGCCAATGCTGCCCAGATATTCGCCGAACACAGCCACACAGTCATAGCCGTGTCAGACTCAAAGAGCGCCATAGTAAATGATGCTGGCCTGGATCTAGAGAAAGTAGAAACGTATAAAAAATCCACCGGTACATTGAAAGATTTCCCTGGTGCAAAAAATATAACCAACGAGGAATTACTCGAACTCCCTTGCGACGTACTCATCCCTGCTGCTTTTGAAAACGTTATAACAGATGCTAATGCAGATAAAATTCAGGCGAAAGTAGTCATGGAACTTGCTAATGGGCCAATAACACCAGAGGCAGATGAAATATTGTTTAAAAAGAATATTTCTGTGATTCCCGATGTTTTAGCAAATTCGGGTGGAGTCACAGTATCATATTTCGAATGGGACCAAAACCTTAAAGGCGAGCACTGGAGCGAAAAAGAGGTTTTCGAGAAACTAAAACCAATGATGGAGGACGCTGCGAAACAAATATTTGAACGAGCAAAAGAAAATAAAACACACCTTCGTATGGGGGCATTTATTCTCGCCCTTGAACGTATCAAAGAAAAGACTCCGACGCATTAGGTCGGAGAGCCGACTAAAACGTCGGCTTGCTATAAAAAATGCCTTTCGTATATATTTTAAAAAATGAAAAAGGGTCGTTTTACATTGGAAGCACAGTCAACCTCGAAAGGAGAATAAAACAGCACCTGCAAGGTAACACAATAACCACAAAAAGAATGCGTGCTTTTGAGTTAGTTTTCTCTCAAGAGTACAAAGAATTAGTGGACGCAAGAAAAATTGAATATAAATTGAAAAAATTGAAAAGAAAAGATTATATTGCTAATATAATTAAAGAGGGTTATATAAAAATGACAGCTTAGTTTGCGCGGTTAGCTCAGTTGGTAGAGCGACCCCTTGACGTGGGGTAGGCCACAGGTTCGAATCCTGTATCGCGCACATGAGAATTTTAAGCATTGAAACATCCTGTGATGAAACAGGGATAAGTATAATGGAAGCCAAGGGAGGCATCACAAATGCTTCTTTTAAGGTGTTGGCTGATAACGTCTCTTCGCAGATTGACGTTCATATTCCATACGGAGGAGTCTACCCTGCTCTTGCAAAAAGAGAGCATCTGAAAAATTTACCTTTAGTTCTTGAAAAAACTCTCAAAGACGCGAAATTAAACAAGAAAGTTAAACCAGTGGACGCTATAGCTGTGACTTACGGCCCAGGGTTGGAACCAGCACTTTGGACAGGTATAGTCCTAGCTAAAGAACTTGCCAAAAAGTGGCACGTACCCCTTGTACCCGTAAACCACATGGAAGGACATCTACTTTCAGTATTCGGTAAAAATAAAGGCAGTTTTAAAATTCCAAAAATAAAAACCCCCATACTTGCGCTTTTAGTATCTGGCGGACACACAGAAATAGTGCTGATGAAAAAGTGGATGGATTATAAAATAATTGGACAAACCTTAGATGATGCTGTGGGTGAAGCCTTTGATAAAGTCGCTCGCATGCTCGGACTTCCCTATCCCGGTGGTCCACAAATCTCAAAATTAGCAGAAATGGAAAGAGTTCAAGTTAAAGGAAAACAATCTTTACAGGGTGTCTCGCAGGCCGACGGGCCGAGAGGCAGCGCTCCGCGAACACGCGGAGACAGCGACCCTGGAAAAATTCGTTTTCCTTTTGTTCTTCCTCGTCCCATGCTTCACTCTAAAAATTTTGATTTCTCGTTTTCTGGATTAAAGACTGCGGTTTTATATTTAATCCGTGACTTAGGCGGTCTAGAGAAAATAAATGCGCAAACAAAATCTCAAATAGCGCTTGAATTTGAAAACGCAGCTATTGAGTGTCTGATTTATAAAACACAAAAAGCCATCGAACAATATAAAATACAGACAATAGTAGTCGGGGGCGGAGTTTCTGCAAATAAACATCTAAAAGACGAAATGACCCGCCTTCGCCAAGGCTTCGGACGGGCAGGAAAAACTCTGAAAATATATTTTCCTTCTAAGGAGCTTTCTACTGATAATTCCCTAATGATAGGCATCGCTGGGTACTTAAATTATATTAAAAATAAAAGAAAGGTCCCGAACCCTAAGAGGATAAAAGCAACTGGCAATTTAAGGCTTTAATTGATCCCGTAGTGAATTTTGCCAACGCGCTTTAGCGCCTTATAAATATTGGCAAAATCTACTACAGGATGATATTATTAGGGCATGGATCCCGTTAAAAATAGCCGCGCCAGCGGTCCCACGGACTCGTCAAAAAAGACGAGCGCGATTTCTAATGGGATGGATGAGAAGCTAAAGAAACCCTACGACCCTAAAAACACAGAAGAAAGAATATACAAACTCTGGGAAGAGTCTGGTTTTTTTAGCCCGGATAATTTACCAGGAAACAGAGAAGAGGCCTTTACTATAATTATGCCCCCAGCTAATGCCAACGGCTCCCTGCATGCGGGACACGGCTTGGTCATGACCATTGAGGACATTATGGTACGCTATAAGAGAATGCAAGGTTATAGAACTCTTTGGCTTCCTGGACTCGACCATGCCGGCTTTGAGACACAAGTAGTCTATGAAAAAAAATTAGAAAAAGAAGGCCGCACTAGATTCGGAATGGATAGAGATGTTTTATATAAAGAAATTCTTGACTTTACCTTAACTAATTCTAAAAATATTAAGTCGCAAATAAAACAGCTCGGAGCATCTTGCGATTGGTCTCGAGAGAAATTTACTCTAGATGACAGTGTGGTTAAAACTGTTTACCAAACATTTAAAAGAATGTATGATGACGATTTAGTATATCGAGGTAATAGAATAGTGAGCTGGTGTTCCAAACATCAAACTTCTTTTTCTGATTTAGAAATAAAAGACGAGGAACGAGTTGAGCCATATTATTATTTAAAATACGGACCATTTATTATATCTACCTCACGTCCCGAAACAAAGTTTGGAGATAAATACGTGACTATGCATCCGGATGACAAAAGGTATGCGGAGTATAAAAACGGCCAAAAAATAAATCTGGAATGGATAAATGGGCCACTAGAGGCCACAATAATAAAAGATGAGGCCGTAGATATGGAATTCGGAACCGGTGTCATGACTATAACTCCATGGCATGACGTTGCCGATTTTGGGATAGCAGAAAGACATAATTTGGACAAAGAACAAGTCATAGATGAACACGGAAAGCTTTTACCTATCGCGGGAGAATTTGCAGGTATGCATATCAAAAAAGCTCGCCCCCTTATTATAGAAAAATTGCAGGCGAAAGGTCTGGTAAAAAAAATAGACGAAAATTACAAACACGTTGTGCGCACGTGTTATAAATGTGGAACGATTATTGAACCTCAAATAAAAAATCAATGGTTCGTTAAGATGAAACCCTTAGCAGAAAAAGCGTTAGAGAAAATAAATAGTGAAGAAATAAAATACATTCCAGAACATTATAAAAAAGTTACCACGTATTGGCTGGAGAATATTATGGATTGGAATATTTCTAGACAAATTGTCTGGGGTATTCCTATCCCTGCGAAAATTTGTACTAAATGCGGACACGGAATGGTAGACCTAGAAAATAAAATTTCTAAATGCGATAAATGTGGGGGCGTTGTAACTCAAGACTCAGACACTTTCGATACGTGGTTTTCTTCTAGTCAGTGGCCTTACGTAGTGCTTGAATACCCCGAAGACTCAGATTTTAAAACATTTTATCCTACTAGTGTGATGGAAACAGCTGGAGATTTGGTTTTCTTTTGGGTTGCTCGGATGATTATGATGGGCTTATATGTGACTGGGGAAATCCCGTTTGAAACTGTATACATGCATGGAATGGTTCTCGATGCAAAAAGTCAAAAAATGAGTAAAAGTAAGGGTAATGTAATTGACCCACTAACTTACACTGAGCAGTTTGGCACAGATGCTTTTCGTATGGGAATGATAGTCGGTAATACTCCTGGAACTTCGTTAGCACTTTCCCCTGATAAAATCAGAGGTTATAAAAACTTTGCAAATAAAATTTGGAATGCAACCCGCTTCGTCTTAGACAATACAAAAGATTTTGTTATTCCAGAAAATCCAAATGATATTGAGTATGATGAAGAAGACAAGCAATCCGATGCGGAGTTAAAAACCCTAGTCACCGAAATTACGAAAGAAATGGATGAGTTTAAATTCTACATAGTCGCCGAAAAACTTTATCATTATTTCTGGCACACTTTCGCTGATATAATAATAGAACGCTCAAAAAAGAAAAACACTGATTCGACCAAAGCGCTACTTCTTACCCAGCTCACAACCTTGCTCAAGGCACTACATCCTTTTATCCCTTTTGTAACAGAAGAAATTTGGTCGATGATACCAAGGAAAGATAATAATCTTTTAATCGTTGAAAAATGGCCATCTTAACTAGTGATCCAAAAATTTTAATGTTGGCTTTCATTGGAGGCATAATCCCATCTTTGTTGTGGTTGTGGTTTTGGTTAAAAGAAGACGAGGAACACCCAGAGCCAAAGGGACTACTAACTATGGTCTTCATCATGGGGATAATAGCAGTGGTAGTCACTCTTCCTATTCAGAAATTTATCCAAGGTCACATCTCTTCAAACACTGGGCAGATTATCCTATGGGCTAGTACCGAAGAAGTACTAAAATATCTCGCAGTGTTAATAATTTTATATAAAACCAACAACGCCAACGAGCCGATAGATTGGCCGATCTACATGATTACCGCAGCCCTCGGTTTCGCCGCCCTTGAGAATGCTCTTTTTCTGATTAAACCCTTTTCATTAAGCGAAGCAACAGTTGCTCTTCTTACTGGACAATTGCGATTTCTTGGATCTACCCTACTTCACACTATTGCGAGTGGAACTATAGGCATAGCCATAGGAATTTCTTTCTATACCAAAGGATTCAAGAGAAATTTTTCTATATTTATTGGTTTCTTGGTCGCCATTACCTTGCATAGTGCCTTTAATTTTTTTATAATAAGAAATGAAGGAAGTGACTTTTTGAAAGTGTTTGCATTTTTGTGGGTCGTCACAATTATAGTCATGTTACTTTTCGAAAAAGTAAGAAGAATGAGCGATAATTAATAATAAATCAAGCCCTAGTAAAATCTAGCGCCTAATATCTAAAATTTATGGAAAAGAAAAAAAGAAGTTTTTTTGAAAGGTTGACAGGAAGTGTAGATTTCGAAGAAGATAATCTTGAGACCAAGAAGGAAGCCGGAACAAAGGGGGATAAAAAAAATGGAAATAATTGGATTGAAGAAGAAAACGAAGAAGCAGAGTTGTCTGTGGATGTCTACCAGACTCCGACTGACATTATTATCCAGACTATGGTTGCTGGGGTTAAGCCAGAGGATTTAGAATTATCCATCGCTCGAGACATAATCTCTATCCGGGGTGAACGTGAAGAATCCAGAACAGTAGACGAAGACAATTATTTTACCCAAGAACTTTATTGGGGTAAATTTTCTCGAACTATCTCTCTCCCTGCCGAAGTAGAACCAGAGGAAGTAGAGGCAACCGAAAGACATGGTCTTCTTACTATAAAAATAAAGAAAGTAGACAAAGAAAAGAAAAATACCGTAAGAGTGAAGTCAATATAAAAAGATTCATTGTGGTCACAAGTATTTTTCTGCTGAAAAATCTCGCGACCCCGCCTCGTCTGCCTACGCAGACTGCGGCTCACAAAAGCTCCGCTTTTGTGCCTAGGGGGTGAATCGCACACCCGACCTGTCCCTCTTCAGGGGAACGCTCTACTACTGAGCTACCTAGGCATTTTTAACTTTAAAAACCTTCTTCCTGCTGCCGATTTAAAATATAATTCTCTCTTTCTTGCTTCCTCAAATGTATCATATTCTTCTTTATATACAAGTTGTAAACCAATCATCTTACTTGTAGTTATTGTGTGCCCAGAAAAATGTTCGGCTAATCTCCTAACAAGATTATTTGTCATTCCTTTATATAATTTACCTTTTTTATCTTTTAAAACATAGGTGATAAACATAAAGAAACATTTATTACAAATTAGGGCTGAGCCCCGCCCGTACCGAACGGTACGTTCGGGCGGGTACCTAGGCATTTTTAATTTTGAAAATTCTTGAAAAAAGAGCTAACACTGTCGACATTACTTTTTGCTCCTCCATATACACCAATTATTTGATCCACATACGGCTGAACAAAATAATATGCTCCAATGGCCGAACCTATGATGAGAGCCCAGTAAACAAAAGTCATTACTCGCCCTAAAAACATTGAACGCCTTATGGCGCGTAACATTTTATTATTATCTTCCTCAAGGGCTACACTCTTCTCTAAAAGCTCTCTTTCCTCTTGAGACATAGCTAAATACTAGCAAAAATTTGTGCCCTCGGCAAGAATCGAACTTACATCTATTCCTTAGGACGGAACTGTTCTATCCATTGAACTACGAGGGCAATGGACTATCTTATTATAATCCAAGCAATTTAGCTATCTTCGGCTTATCGAACCCAACAGTGAGATCACCATCTATTATTATAACGGGGACACCCATTTGTCCACTTTTTTCTACCATTTCCCTCCTTTTTTCTAAATCTGTCGCCACGTTGTAGTCTGTAAAAGCTACATTGTTTTCCTTAAAGAAATCCTTAGCCATATGGCAGAAATGACAAGTCGGTGTTGAGTAAATCGTTACGTTTTTCATAAAAAATTCCCGCTTCAGGCGGACGTCCGCCCCAGGCGGAAATTACTTTTAATCTTTTAATTATAGCATACGTGTCAAGTAGTGCGGGATGCGAGAATCGAACTCGCGTCTAATCCTTGGGAAGGACTCATTTTACCACTAAACTAATCCCGCTTAAGCGGTATATTAACCGCTTTTTGTGGTATTGCCAAGGGCCATTATTATCTTAAACACAGTGTCAGGATTTAGAGACATACTTTCAATTCCTTCTTCTACTAGGAACTTTGCAAATTCTGGATAGTCGGATGGAGCTTGTCCGCAAATGCCAATGTATTTATTTTTCGCTCGGCATTTATGAATTATCTCTGCCACCATTTTTTTCACTGCAGGATTGTTTTCATTGGCAATATGAGTGACTATTCCAGAATCCCTGTCTAATCCGAGTGTCAGCTGTGTCAAATCATTTGATCCGATAGACATACCATCAAATATTTCCAAAAATTCGTCAGCGAGCAAAATATTTGAAGGAATTTCGCACATTACATATACCCGAAGAGTAGAATCCGTAGCTCTGTCTACGCCATTGGCTTTCATGACTTCAATCACTTGCTTGCCTTCTTCTGGGGTTCGGCAGAAAGGTATCATAGGAACAACATTGGTGAATCCCATTTCTTCGCGCACTTTTTTCATCGCTTGGCATTCTAGAGCAAACGCATCTTTGAATTTTGGGTCATAGTATCTGGATGCTCCTCTCCAGCCGAGCATTGGGTTTTCTTCTTTGGGTTCATACAATTCTCCACCCAAAAGCGTCCTATACTCATTCGTTTTAAAATCAGAGAAGCGAATAATGACATCGTGCGGAGCAAATGTCGCCGCAATTTTAGCAATCCCGAGCGCTAGCTCGTCAACGTAAAATTGTGCTTTGTTTTTATATAGCGGAGTGAGACGATCAATTTCTTTTAGAACTTTTGTAATGTATGGGGTCTTTTTGCCCTTCTTCAAATTCTCATATTGCAGAAGCGCATTTGGATGCGCTCGGACAAATGAAGCGATAATGAATTCAAGCCTTCCCAAACCCACGCCCTCTGCCGGCAAATGATGATTGGCAAAGGCATCGTTTGGTGAACCTATGTTTACCATTATTTTTACAGGCGGTTTGGAAATTTTGTCCAAGTGATGCTCGGTAACCTTAAATGGTAAAATCCCTGCATATACTTGCCCCGTAGAGGCATCCACAGTCACCTCCTGGCCGTTCTTAAGCGTTTTAGTAGCGTTATTTGACCCTACAATGCATGGAATACCCAACTCGCGAGAAACTATAGCTGCATGCGAAGTTCGGCCCCCTTTGTCGGTTATAATGGCGCTCGCTATCTTCATTATCGGCTCCCAGTCTGGATCAGTGATTTCTGTAACCAGAACTTCCCCTTTTTGAAATTGAGAAATATTTTTTGCATTTTTTAATATGCGCACCTTACCACTGCCCATCTTGGCGCCAACCGAAATTCCATTGACTAAAACTTTTCCCGTTTTTTCTAAATGATATTCTTTGAGCACGTTTTTATCTTCTACAGAGCGAACTGTCTCTGGGCGCGCTTGAACTATAAAAAGTTCTCCTGTCTTGCCGTCCTTTGCCCACTCTATGTCCATGGGTTGATAGCGGTTATGCTTCTTGGAAAAATATTTTTCTATTTGCAAACACCAGCTTGCAAGCTTTTTAACCTCATCGTCTGTCAAAGAATATTTTACTTGCTCGTTTTCTTTGACATTTTCTTTCTTGGTTCCGTCTTTTGCATAAACTAATTTAATACTCTTTTTTCCCAAATGCTTGCCTATAATAGGATTTTTTATTCCGCCTTCTAGGGTAGGCTTGTAAACTATAAATTCATCTGGAATCACCATTCCTTGAACTATGTATTCTCCGAGCCCGTATATACCGTTTATAACTATTACTTTATCAAAACCTGTTTCAGTATCTATGGTGAAAGCCACACCAGAAGAAGAAAGGTCGGACCGCACCATCCTCTGGATACCTACTGAAAGTGCCGCGTCAAAATGCGAGAACCCCTTATCGGCTCGGTAAGATATCGCTCGGTCTGTAAAAAGCGAGGCTATGCATTTTTTAGTAGCGATTAAAATGTTTTCAATCCCATGAATATTTAAATAAGTTTCTTGCTGTCCAGCAAATGATGCCCCGGGTAAGTCTTCAGCAGTAGCCGATGAACGCACTGCCACATCTGTGTTCTTTCCATATTTTTCACATAGTTTACTGTAAGCTAAATCTATTGCTTGGTTAAGATTTTCTGGAAGTTTAGCTTTAAGAATTGCTTCTCTAACCTTTTTCCCTCTAACTTGAAGATTCTTTATGCTCTTAGTATCTAAATCAGCGAGAATCAGCTTTATCTGATCATCAAGGCCTGTTTCTTTAAAAAAGTGCCGATATGCATCAGCTGTTAAGGCGAAGCCGTCTGGAACATTTACCCCAAGTGGCACCAGGTTGGAATACATTTCTCCTAATGCAGCATTTTTACCTCCAACCGATGGAACATCGTCTATCCCTACTTCACTGTACCACTTAACAAAATTGTCCTTTTTTTCTTCTGCCATAATAACTATTTTTTTTATTAATAATAAATTTATTTTGTAATTTTTAATGTGTAATCTGAATTAACCTCTTATACTTTACCATCCTTTCTGTTTTTGTGGGAGCTCCAGCTTTTAAACCAAAACAGCCGAAAGCAAAGGCGAGGTCTGCGATGAAATCATCTTCTGTCTCTCCACTTCTATGGCTTACTATTAATTCAACGTTATTGTCTCTGGCCAGTTTCATCGTCTGTAGAGTCTCCGTCAGAGTACCTATCTGATTCGGTTTTATTATCATCGCATTGATGCTATTTTTTTCTATAGCTTGCTGTAAAAGAATTTTATTAGTCACAGTCAAATCATCTCCTACAACTTTTAACGTAGACTGAGCGTCTTTCAACTCTCTAAAGCTTTCAAAGTCTTCCTCCTGGAAAGGATCCTCAATGGAGAGTAAATTAAATTCTTTCATCAGATCAGCATAAATACCTAAAAGCTCATCCTTGGTGATTTCTTTACCGTCAACTTTATATTTTCCTTTATCGTAAAAAGAAGAACTAGCTACATCGAGAGCAATCCTAACCTTACCTTCCAATCCATTTTGTTTTATTGCCTCGTGTAAATAAATGATTGGCTGCCTAATGTCGCTAATTTTCGGGGCAAAGCCTCCTTCGTCTCCATAAATCGTAGATTCTTCCCCTAAATCTTTCTTAATTTTCTCTTTTAAATAATTATGAATTGCGATCCCGATATTTATGGCTTCTTCTACGTTTTCTGTTTCAGGGACAATGTGATATTCCTGAAAAGCAAGATTGTTCTTCGCGTGTTTACCGCCATTGATTAAATTCATGTATAAAAAAGGAATACGTCGAGATGGCTTTATTTCTGCTAAATTTTGTAGATATTTAAAAACTTCTTCCTTCTTTACTTTCGCCGCTACCTTTGCGCACGCTATACTTACTCCAATCATAGAATTTCCGCCTAGGATATCTTTATTGGCTGTGCCATCTAGCTCAATCATAATTCTGTCTATTTCTTCTTGCTTAAAAATATCTTTACCAATTAAAACTGGATCAATAACAGTGTTCACTTTTTCTAAGGCAGTTTTTATGCCTTTCCCATCTTCATCCCGTAATTCATGGGCTTCGTGGGCACCAGTGGACGCCCCAGAAGGTACCGAAAAGCTGTCGTGGATCTCTCCCACCCACACCGTCACTTTCAAAGTCGGATTGTCGCGCGAATCCTTAATTTCTTCTGCAAGAATTTTAGAAATGTAATTATTCATATTTTACTTATATTATACTTCTTATTTTACCATATTTTTGTTAAGATAAGCACAATGGATAAAATAATAAGCCTAAGAAATAATGTCACCCGCTTCACCTACCGATGGATTATAAAACCTATCTTTTTCCAAATAGACCCCGAAGTTATACATGATATTATGGTGGTTTTCTTGAATTTCTTAGGAAAATTCTCAATACTCAGAAAAATTGCTTATTTCTGTTGGGGATATTCAAATCAACAGTTGGAGCAGAAAATATTAGGCATAAAATTCAAGAACCCCGTCGGACTAGCTGCTGGTTTTGACAAAAATGCAAAGATAATAAATATTATGCCTTCACTTGGTTTTGGCTTCACTGAGGTAGGCTCAATAACTGGAGAAAAATGTGAAGGTAATCCTAAACCCAGACTCTGGAGATTGAAAAAATCAAAATCGTTAGCTGTGTATTATGGTTTAAAAAATGATGGTTGTGAAATCATCTCAAAGAGAATAAAGGAAAATAACCCCCAGATCCCCATGGGTATAAATATTGCGAAAACTAATTCAAAAAATACTGTTGATGTAGAGAAAGCAATCCTGGATTATTTTAAAGCTTATCAGGCTTTTATAAATATTGGCGACTATGTAACAATCAATATTAGTTGCCCAAATGCTTTTGGTGGCCAGCCTTTTACAGATACAGCTAAACTAGATGCATTGTTGATGAAAATTTTTTCTACCCCTAAAACAAAACCGATTTTTTTGAAGATCTCCCCAGATTTGAGCGTGAAAGAAATAGACGATATCGTAAATGTAGTTTCAAAATATGAAATAGATGGCTTTGTGTGCACCAACCTGACAAAGAACCGTGACAACAAAAATATTATTGATAAATATATCCCTGAAAAAGGAGGACTGTCCGGGAAAGTGGTAGATAGTATGTCGGATGATTTAATAAGATACATTTATAAAAAAACAAACGGCAAATACATAATCATCGGCGTTGGTGGAATATTTACCGCTGAAGATGCTTATAGGAAAATAAAAGCAGGGGCCTCATTACTACAGCTAATAACTGGAATGATATACGAAGGTCCCCAAGCTGTAAGTGCTATTAACCTCGGTCTAGTAAAACTATTAAAAAAAGACGGTTATCAAAATATCTCTGAAGCTATAGGAAAAGAAAATTAAAATAAAAAAACAGGTGAGCGTAGAAACTACAGCTCACCTGTGTGGATGGCGACGCGCCACCCACACAGGTGTTGCGCTCGTCGACTAGGCGTCGTTGGTCGGGCTCTCCGCGACGCTGCCCGAATCCGGCTTGGTCTCAGTCTCGACAGTGGGCTCCTTCCCACAGTCGAGACAAGTGAGATTCCCGCCATGCGACCGCATCCTTACAACGAAACCGTCACATCCGGGTTCGTTGCAGTGCAACCGATTGTCAGTTCCCAACATAAATGGACCTCCCTCTTGTATGCACCGCATTCGTCATGAATGGATGCGGACTAATCATCCAACACATTACAATATTAAGGCTTTTTCGTCAACAACACCATCAAGTCGGAGACGTTGGCGCCAGTGGGGCCGGTGATTATCAAATCCCCCGTTTTTGCGAAAAAATTATACGAGTCAAAGTTGTTTAAATATTCTTCAGAGTTTAAATTTAACTTTTGAGCTTTTTCTATCGTATTTTTATCTACCACAGCCCCCGCCACGTCGCTATTGTCTTGCCCATCAGACGCGAAAGATATAAAAACAGAATTTTCATCAATTATTTTATTATTTAAAACTTGCAGACTAAGGTGCGTATTTCTACCACCCTTGCCACTTTTATCTTTGACTTCAATTTTCGGCTCGCCAGCAGCTAGGACGAGGGTATTTTCTCCTTTAGCATTAAAAATTTTTTGAATGGCATCATCACCTTTATCATAAAGTTCGGTAGAAACAATTTTCGTCGCCAAACCCAGCTCCTTCCCTTTTTCGGCCATAGCTTGTGCTGCGGTGGTATTTGAAACCAACACAAAATTGTGAACTTTTTCAAAATATTTATCTTCTTTTGGAGTTTCTATTAATTTAAATTCACCAAGATTATTTTTAGCAATAATCTTCTCCGCGTCGGCAATAGTCGTCACGTCTTTATAAGTTGGCCCAGAAGCCACGTCCGCAAAATTATCCCCCGGAACATCAGAAAAAATAAGACCTATGACTGTGGCCGGATATGCTATCTTTGCGAGTCCTCCTCCTTTTAAAAGGGATAGGTGTTTCCTGACTGTATTCATCTCGGTAATAGTCTTACCTGAGTTCAGAAATGCATCGTAAAGCTTCACTCCCTGCACACACTCTTCGTCTCCATAACACAAAAGCGCCGAACCACCCCCAGAGACGAGTGCAATAATTAAGTCGTCTTCGGTTGAATTTTTAGCTATTTCGTATATCTTTTTCCCAGCTTCAACGTTGGCCTCGCTTGGTCTCGGATGAGTCCCAGCAAAGATTTCGATATTGTCACAAATAACTTTAGAAAGTCCGATGACTACGCCTTCTTTTATTTTATCTCCTAAAATCTTCTCAAGCGCTATAGCTCCTTCACAAGAAGATTTACCAAAACCAACAATTTTTATATTTTTATATTTTGACAGAACAAAACTTTCTCCCATAATAGAAAGAACATCATCTTGCAATCTAACAGAATTTAAAATAACATTTTCGGTATTTATAGATTTTAGCCCCGCCTCCATTATAGCCAGGGCATCTCTGCGATTCTCGGTCGTTGCGAGATCTTCAAAATTTTTTATTTGCTTATCTCTCATATTTATTGAACTAAATTAATAGGAGTGCCGGAAATAAAACTTTTTATATTCTCTATTGTCGTCTCGGCAATCCTAAACTCTGCTTCTTTGGTATTAAAAGCAGTATGGGGAGTCATAATGACATTCGGCATTTCTAAAAGTGGTATAACGCCTCCTTTTATAAAGCTCTTCTCTTCTTCTAAGACATCTAGCCCCGCGCCAGCGATGATTCCCTCTTCTAAGGCAAAGGTAAGCGCCCCGGTATCTACCAGCTCACCCCTCGCAGTATTTATCAGATAAGCACCTTTTTTAAATTGAGAAATATTTTCCTTGTTTATTAAATGATGATTTTCTTTAGTATATGGAGCATGGAGTGTGACTATGTCTGATTGCGATAAAACTTCAGGCAATGTTTTATAAGAAAAATTATTTTTTGTAGCAAAGTCTAAATCTGGATGTAAGTCATAGGCTAAGACATTCATGTTGAAACCACGGGCGATTTGAATTACATTTTTACCAATTTTCCCAGTCCCGACGACTCCTATGGTTTTACTATCCAAATCAAATCCTTGCACAGTTTTAGGTATAGAAAAATCTCCATTTTCTTTGATCGCCTGGCCAGCCTCTCGCATCTTTCGTGAAAGAGTCAAAAGTAGAGCAAAGGTAAATTCAGCAACCGTATGAGACCCATAAGCAGGAACATTTGAAACGAAAATATTTTTTGATTTAGCATATTCACAGTCAATGTGATTAAACCCTGTAGTGCGAGTAGCTATAAATTTCAAATTGGGCATGACATCAATTGTGTTTTTATTTACCAAAGAAGTTACAAAAACACATAGAATATCGGCATCCTTAGCTAAACTTACTGTCTTTTCATCTAATCTTTCCTCAAAAAACGAAACTTCTACCCCAGGTAAAACGTTTTCAAAAAATGCTTGTTTGTCTTTTTCTACTTCAAAAAATGCGATTTTCATCCCTTTATTATATATCACCCTTCTTACTTAAACAAATTTCTAAAAAATGAGAAAAACCCGCCCGAATCTTCTTCTGGTATGACTGCTGGATTTTTATCTTCTACTACCACAATCAAATCTTCTCCCTCTTTGGCTAAACCGAGATTTTCTCTAAAAAATTTCTCTTTCCCCTCGTCAGTCTGCAGGCTATTGATATCAGATGAAAGCTTTTGTTTTTGTTGCTCCAGCTGGAAAACTTTGTCTTCGGCGATTTTCTTATTTTTCCCCGTCTCATACATTTTAGTCCAAAAACCTATGACACTCCAAGCAAAAAATAAAATAAAAATACCGAAAAGTATCAAAACTGGTTTAGATTCCAGGATATGCCGCCAACCACCTTGTTTTTGAAAATTTCTCATAATGTGCTATTGTAAGTATATGATATTCAATAAGAAACATCAAAAAAGAATTCAGGTAGCTTGGGCTGTAGTCAGCATCCTTATCATCGTCAGTATGATATTGCTTTACACTCCATTCTTTAGATAAATTATTTATCGCTAGTACGCATCATTTTAAGAAAGACATCTTGTGGAATATTAACTCTTCCGCGTTCTTTCATTTTCTTTTTTCCTTTCTTTTGCTTCTCGCGAAGTTTCATTTTACGAGTGATATCTCCTCCATACATATGCTGGGTGACGTCTTTTTTCATACCAGAAAGAGTCCGAGAAGAAATGATTCTCCCGAGGGCTTTACCTTGAACTTTTAAAGTAAACATTTGCCTAGGAAGTAAATCCGCCAATCTCTCCACGGCAAGTTGGGCTTCTTCTTCAGCTCGCTTTTTAGACACAACTCTAGAAAAAGCTGGCACAACTTCGTCCGCCACCAGGAGATCGAGTCTAGTCACGTTGGCCTCCCGCATTTCCCCTATCTCATATGAAATAGAACCATACCCCGAGGAAGTACTTTTTAACTCGTCAAAGAAATTGCGCATCAATTCTCGAAGTGGCATAAGAACAGATATAGAAGAACGATTTTCACCGAAGTTGTCCGTCTCACCTATTTCCCCTTCGTGGTCAAACAACAATTGCATAATACTACCCACATATTCTATTGGCGTAATTATTTTCAATTTTACCCATGGTTCAAAGACCGTTTCAATGTTCCCATCATCAGGGAAAAAATATGGGGAATAAACTTTTTCTCGTTTACCATTATTCATTAAAACTTCATAGGTAATAGATGGTGTGGTAATAACTAATTTTAAATTAAATTCACGTTTTAGCCTCTCGGTAATAATCTCCAAATGCAACATCCCAAGAAATCCACAACGAAATCCCTTACCTAGAGATCCCGAAGCTTCTTCTTCATAAGAAAAAGCAGAGTCGGAAAGTTTTAATTTACCTAGAGACAATTTTAATTCCGCAAAATCGTCCGCATCTTCAGGAAAAACTGAAGCCCAAACCACGGGCATTGGTTGCATGTATCCAGGGAAAGCAGGTAATGGATTTTTAAACATGGTAATCGTGTCTCCGACAGAAGCGATACCGGGCTTTTTAATACCGGTAACAATGTACCCCGTATCTCCGGAGGAAAGATTTTCACGGGGAGTCTCTTCGGGAGAAAAAGTCCCGACTTCAAGGGCTGTAAATTTTTCTCCTGAAACTGCAAACAGTAAGGTATCTCCTTTAGTAACTTTGCCATCTAGCAGTCGCACGAAAACTATTACCCCGCGATGATTGGAATATTTAAAATCAAAAACTAAAGCCCGCAAAATATTGTCACCGTGGCTCGTTTCTTTTGGTTCTGGGATGCGTTTTATCACCTCTTTTAAAAGATTAGGTACACCTTCACCCGTACGCCCAGACACAAGTAAAATTTCGTCTGGAGAGCAATTTAATAGCTTAATCACCTCTTCTTTAATATCTTCTACTCTAGACAAAGGAGAGTCTATTTTAGAGAGCACGGGGATGATTTTAAGGCCTCCCTCGCGCGCCAGGGCAAGCGTAGTAAGGGTTTGAGCCTGTACTCCCTGTGTTGAGTCTATAAGCAAAATAGAGCCTTCTACAGCCTTTAAAGCGCGAGAAACCTCGTAGGAAAAGTCTATGTGCCCTGGAGTATCTATCAGGTTTAAAATGTATTTTTCCCCTTCAAAATTATACTCCATGCGCACTGGTTGCATTTTAATGGTGATACCTCTTTCTCGTTCCAGGTCCATAGAGTCGAGTACTTGATCCCGCATTTTACGAGTCTCGATGGTGTGTGTAATTTCGAGCATTCTATCAGCCAAGGTACTCTTCCCGTGGTCAATGTGCGCAATTATAGAAAAATTTCGTATGTGTTTTAGATCCATAAATTTAATCCAAAAATCCGCCAGTTTGATGATTCCAGAGTTCAGCATAAAAACCATTCTTTGCTAAGAGTTCTTTGTGCGTTCCCTCTTCTACTATTTTACCTTGGTCAAGTACTATAATCCTATCCATTTTTTGAATAGTAGAAAGTCTGTGAGCAATAACTATTGTAGTTTTACCTTTCATTAATTCATTAAAGGCATCTTGAATATAAGTTTCACTGATACTATCGAGAGAGCTTGTAGCTTCGTCGAGCATAAGTATCGGAGAATCTTTAAGCATGGCCCGAGCAATAGCTACTCTTTGCCTTTCTCCTCCAGAAAGCTTGACCCCTCGCTCTCCAACTAAAGTATCATAACCCTTTGGTAATTTTTTAATAAAATCATCCGCGTGTGCTTTTTTAGAAGCTTCAATTATTTCCGCATCACTTGCATAATTTTTTGAATATCCAATGTTCTCTTTTACCGATCGGTGAAATAATATAGAATCTTGCGGAACGTAAGATATAACGTTTCGTAAATCATCTTGTTTTATGTTTACGATATTTTGTCCATCTATTAGTATCTCTCCCTTTGAAGTATTAATAAATCTTAATACTAATTTTGTAATTGTAGATTTTCCGGAACCAGAATGGCCAACTAATCCTATTTTTTCTCCCGGCTCAATGGTTAAATTAAAATCTTTAAAAATAACGTTTTCTTCGATATACCCAAAGGAAACATTTTTAAATTCTATTTTTCCATTTTTTATTCTACATATTTCTGGGTTTTCGATATCCTTTACTTCCACTTCAGTTTCAAAAATATCTACCATTTCTTTCATGTCAGCAGTGGACTTCATGAACAGAGCCATGTCTTCAGATAGATCCCAGACACGTTCAAAAATAGAAAATACATAAACATAAGTAAGAACAAAAACTCCTATGGTTATCACCCCCATTCCCCAAAGTTGGATCATGGTGTATAAAATAAAAATTTGAAATCCAACCATCAGCACTGCCTGGGTTATGGAACGAAGCATGTCAAACTTAGAGGTGTTATAAATGCGATCCCTAAGAAGCTTACTAAATTTTTTAAAATAGTTGAATTCTTTATCGAAAGCAGAAAATATTTTAATGTTTAAAACATTGGTAATTGAATCAGCTAAGACGCCGGTAATCTTTGAATCAGCTTCTGCTTCTAATAAATCCAACCTCATCTTTTTCTTGACAAAAAATAGGGTGATAAAGATGTACAAGGCTGACCAGGCAATCAAATACCCTGCAATAATTTTTGATTCAGAGTAAAGCACGAAAATAGAACTAGAAATTAATATCAAAATAAACCAGAAACTTCCAATTATAATTTTATTCATTGCTTCGAATGCACGGACAAACCTCTTTATTTTTGCAACCAAACTCCCAGAAAAACGATCGGAATAAAATTTATACGAATGGTTCGCAAGTTTTAAGAAAGAAAAATCATAAATATCTTTTGTAACGTTACTAATTGTTTTAAAATTTAAAAAGTCTCTGTATCTGTTGACTGTTGCAGATGAAACAAACCCTACTGCCATTGGAATTAAAAACAAAAAAGCTATATATGACCGCTCGGCAATAGAAATCTGACTCATGCTCAGAACATCAATAATGCTCTTGTATAAGAACGGAATAAGTATTATCGAGAATAATATCCTAAAAGCTACCATCAAAAACATCAAAAAAATTGGGATTTTGTATGGCCTTATAAGTATTAAGTAGTATTTTAATATACTTCGAGCTGAAAACATGCAAGTATTCTAGCAGAAAAAACCCTTATTTCAAAACTCTAAAAAGATTTTAAAGCTCTTCTTGAGAAGGTGCGATGACTTTGGCTTTCCAGAATTTAGTCTTGAGAGTAACTATCAATTCACTTAATTCTTCACTCTTGAGTAAATACAACACCACTATAGCCGCCATAATTCCTAAGATTCCAGAAATAAATCCTTGCAATAACACACCCCAGAAAGTAGTCGTCCCGAAAACTGGCGAAAGAGCATTCAAGCTTAAATAGCTCACCAACCCCAAGAAAAATGAAGCCCCTAAGCTCTGGAAAAATGTTTTCGTAATAAAAGATTCGTTCGGCATAAAGTCTTTCTTTACAAACACCCAATGTAAAATAAAGTTAAAAATGGTTCCAATAGAATATGCAAGTGGAAGCATAAGTATCTCCGTCCCTGTAATATCAGTAACCTTCAAAAGTGACTCTATAAAATATCTAAAGAAAAGCCAATTTTCAAAAAGACGAATAAATACGAAAGATAAAACTATAATCAAAAGAGAAGATAAGAAGTTCACAATGAGCGGACGCTTGGTGTCACCTATCGCATAATACGAACGAGAAAGAAGAGTAATCATCCCCTGAGCAAGAATCGAAACGGAAAAAATAGCCAGACACGCAGCGACCAGACGGGTATTGTCCCAGGAAAAACTTCCGGAGCCTAAAATCACACGGACTATCTGTGCTCGAACAACAATGAAAAGAAAAATTACTGGTAAAGACCAGAAGACGATAGCTCGTGCGGCACTCTTCAAGTGCTGTTTAAATTCATCTTTTTTACCACTGCTGAAAGATTTTGCTAAAACTGGGAACGCAGCCACGGCATAAGAAATTCCTATAATATTTAATGGGACAGATTGAAGATTGAAAGCAAAATTAAATACTGAGATAGAGCCCTTTTGTAAATACGAAGCTAAGGCAATTATAGAAATCAGAGCTATGTTGTTAAAAGCCAGGCCCAACGTCCGTGGAAGTGAAGTTAAAGCTATGTTTTTTATATCCTTAAAATTTATTGAGAACGAAAATCTAGGGGTAAAACCACAACTACTGGAGGCGAAAACTTGTATTCCAAAATGCATCAAAGCTCCAAATACCACCCCTATACTCAAACCGTAAATTCCAAAGATTGGATAAAAGACAATGACTCCAGCGATAATACCCAAATTATAAAAAATTGGGCTTAAAGAATAAATAAAAAATTTACGAAAAAGCTGAGTGACAGTCCCGAAAAGATTTGATAAACCCATTAGAATCGGTGAAAGCAACATTATTCTAGATAATAAAATAACTTGCATCTGGCTCTCCCCCACAAACCCCGGAGCAATAAAAAACACCAAATGTGGCATAATCAAAAAGGCTATTAAAGAAACAGACACCATCAGAGAAAAGAAAACAGTGAAGATGTCGTTCAAATATTTTTTTGCTTCTTCTGTGACTTTATCTCCTTCCATTCTCGCCACCAGAAAAGGAATAATCACCGTGATAGAAGCAAGAGAAGCAATACAAATAAAAATCAAATCTGGCACCCGAAAAGCCGCATAGTAAGCATCGAGTGAAGAAGAAGGTCCGATAAAGTGAGCGATAGATCTATCTCGAAAAAGAGCCAGGATTTGTGAGAGTAAAGTCAGACTACCAAGCAGAAGAGCCGCTTGGTTTACGCTCCCTGTTTCTTTAGTAAAAATTCTCAGAATTTTCTCCATCCCGTTAGAAATTTAACAAATTAATTTTTTGTAATGAAATATGGTTCATAGATTTCTAACGGGGTCCATTATTTATTTTTATTGTTTAGGTTTGTTAGCGTTTGAGTCAGGCTTAGGTGTGGAAGAAGGTCCTTTTAGAGAATTAACATACTCTGCAATATCTTTATTGTTTTTTGATAAGACTAAAGCTTTTTCGGCTAAAGACAAGGCTTCACTTGTATCGCCTTCACTCTTAGCTATCTGAGAAAGTATAAGTAAAGCATCAATGTAGTCTGGCTTGAGTTCGAGTGCAGAGTTAGCATAATCTTTAGCAATTTTTGTCTTACCATCAGAAAGTGATACCTTAGCCATAGAAAGTTTTATTCCTGGATTTAGTGGATTAAGATTTGATGCAATTTGATAAGCTTCTACTGCTTTAGGATATGCGTCTTTTACTCCAAGGGCTCCTGCGGTATTATAAACAGCCCCGAGCAATAAGAAGTTAATATAATTTGAAGGATTTTGAGCGACAGCAAGTTGAGAACTTCGGACTGCTTGATCGAAACTAGCTTGCAGTTCTGTTTTTTCCTGCTCAGATAATGCTGAACCTTTATTAGCCAGAGAACCTAATTTAGCAATATATATCTGCGAATAAGTACGTAAATATAAATCATTAGAATATAAAGAAATAGCTTTTCCTATGTTGGCCTCTGCGTCAGGTACAGTAGTAGCACTTACTGCTTTCCCAAAATAAGAAATAGATGCAAACCTTTCTATATATTTGAATGAAGTAGCCACGGCTAGAATTATCAAAAGGATAAGCCCCATAATAGAGAAGAAACTTTTCCTATGATCATTTAAGAATGAAATTAAAATATGTTCATCTTTCCCTGCTGTAGCTAAACCTATGAAAATCCCAGTAAAAGACAAAGCAAGTAAGAATATAACAGGTCCAGCAGAATAAAAGAATAATGAGATATATAAATAAAGCGACAAAACAAAGAAGGCTATCATCTCAGAGTTCACACCCTTTTTAATACTAGAAAATATTGATTTCGAGCCCATCACTAAAAACAAAACTAGAAAAACTATCCAGGCTAGAATACCAAGACCTCCGGTAGTAGCTGTAAGTGTCGACAACAATCCTGAACCTGATTCAAAATAAACATCCCAGAACTCGATACCATTAATCGCTGCTGTATTTATTTCTATAGGTTTATACATAGCCCAAGCTTCACCGAATCTATTTGGCCCCATTCCTAAAATTGGATCTTTAAGTAAAACTCCTTTGGTCGTAGACAGTGTTGCAGAAAAAGAAGGGCCGATTTCGGTATTAGAAATTTTTAGAAGATTTGAAATAGTACTACCAAGATACATCGGACCTACTTTGGGAATAGGAATTTGCGGATTTAAAAAGAACAACAGAGCAACAATAACTATAACAAATGAAACGGTAGGAAAATTCTTTTTCTTATCTTCCTCTGAAGTTTGCTGAAAAGACAATGAAGCTTTATAAACAAATATTATAAGAGCAGATATGCCGAGAAGAATCCAGGTTAAATAAAAGTTTACGGTCGCCACCAGCAAAACAGAAAGTAGGATAAATATTTGTAAAATAATTTTTACGATTTTTGAAACTGGAAAAAATTCAACAACTAAAAGAAACATTAAACAAGCAAAACCAGAAAATAGCCCGAGCACATTCCACGAACCCAGTAAATTCGCAGTTTTCCCTGACAATATCCCAAGAGATAAAGTATCGGGCACAAATAAATGCAGAGTTTGAAAAATAAGCAGAACTGCTGAAGAAAGAATGATGCCAAGCAGGACCATCTTTGCTTGTTTGGAAGTTCTGAAAATCACTGAAGATAAAAACATTAAAATAAAACCAGCAAAAATAAACCAAAAGCTCCGAGGGTCGAACATCGTTCCAAACATTGACGCCTGAGAATTAGAAGAAAGTAATGCAGAAAATAAAAAAACTATTACTATCCCAAGTCCTGAAACTAAAATCCATGATTTGGGTAAAACTATTTTTCCATCAAAAAATCTCGCCATTGCCCAAAAAATAATACCAATAGCCAACCCTAAAACCAAAAGTAAGCCTTTGGAAATTTCTACTGGAATGTTCGTAAAGGGTAAACAAAACAAAGGAAGTAAAACAACGACTACGGCTAATGTTAAAAATGACAATCTATCAAAAATATTTGAATTCATATTGGATAATTATACTATAAATTAATAAGCAAATACAATTGAAACTTTTTATATCACTATGTTGATAAGTCGGTTTTTGACGTATATTACTATTTGTGGAACTTTCCCTGCCATGTGCCGAATTACTGACTCATCCGCCAATGCCTGATTCTTGATTTTTTCTTCAGTATCCCCCGCTCCTATCATAATCTCAGCCCTGACTTTGCCATTTATTTGGACTGCAATTTTTATCTCATCATCTTTTATTAGTGTTTCATCCCATTTTGGCCATATGGAAACATTGATAGATTTTTTCCCACCCGTAGTTAACCACATCTCTTCGGCAATATGTGGAGCAAAGGGAGAAAGTATTTGTAAGAATTTTTTATAATCTTCTTTTTCTACCCTTTCCGCCTTTTCCATTTCTGTGGCTAAAATCATTAGTGCCGAAATTGCTGTATTGAAATCCATACTTTCGATGTCTTCTGAAACTTTTTTTATAGTCTTGTGTAATAATTTTGGAACAGAAGAATTCTGAACGGTGTAGGTCCCACCCGTTACTCCGGGAAGGGTTAAGCCGGAAGAATTTTTCTGTTTCAAAATTTTCTCCCCTATTCGCCAAACTTTTTCAACAAATCTACGGGCACCAATAATGCTTTCTGTAGACCACGCCACAGACTGATTAAAAGGCCCCATGAACATTTCATAAATACGTAAAGTATCCGCGCCATAAGTTTTTACTATTTCATCTGGATTTATCACATTCCCGAGAGATTTAGACATTTTAACTCCCCCTTCGCCCAAAATCATCCCATGCGAAGTGCGTTTCTTATAAGGCTCTGGCGTCGGCACTAGTTTTAAATCATACAAAAACTTGTGCCAAAATCTTGAATATAATAAATGCAGAGTCGTGTGCTCGTTGCCACCGTTATACCAATCCACCGGCGTCCAGTATTTTAAATTCTTCTTATCGGCAAAAGATTTGCTGTTCCTGGAGTCGGTGTAACGCAAATAATACCAACTAGACCCTGCCCAGTTTGGCATGGTGTCTGTCTCTCTTTTTGCCGGCCCTTTACACTTCGGACATTTAGTATTAACCCATTTGGAAATATTGGCTAAAGGAGATTCCCCAGAATCTGTTGGCTGATAATTTTTGACTTTCGGTAGTTCAACAGGTAAATCTTTCTCAGACACTGGCACAAGCCCACATTTTTCACAATGGACCACTGGTATCGGCTCTCCCCAATATCTCTGCCTAGAAAACACCCAGTCTCGAAGCTTAAATGTAGTTTTTTCTTTCCCGCCCACAAATTTTATTATTTCTTTCTTGGCTTGCTCAGAATCCATCCCTGAAAATTCACCTGAGTTATGAAGTATTCCTTCGCCAGAATAAGGTTTTTCTTTACCCTGTAGCATCTCTAAATCTCGAAGAGATCCACCTATGGTCATCTTTTTTTCTAGTTCTTCCATGGTCATCCATTTTAATTCATGTATTTCTTTCTCTTCTTGAGCTAATTCTTTTTGTTCATCGTCAATAAGCTCAAAATAAAAGTTCGAGAAGTGAGCAAAGCGATTTTCTTTTTTAGGAACATGATAAAACTTGCTATGTGAGCGTGGAAATTCTTTTATAAATTTAAAATTTTGATACCCCGTTTCTTCTTTTATTTCTCGAATTGCTGCGATTTTTGGGTCCTCTCCTTCTTCAACTCCGCCTGTTACAAAAGTAAGCCAATCTACTTTTTTCCATTTCAAGGCTAAATATTTATCTTCCGACCAGTGTTTTATTATAGCGTGTATTGCTTCTCTTTCCACAAACGATAAATCTTCTTTGGGATTGTCTGAAAATACTGGTTCAATGACTTGTATAACCGGCAAATTAAATTTAGTAGCAAATTCAAAATCCCGCTCATCGTGTGCCGGCACAGCCATTATTGCCCCAGTGCCATAGTGTGGCAATACATAATCCGCAATCCATATTGGAATTTCTTCTTTTGTCGCAGGATTAATTGCCTTTACTCCTTTTAGCTCTACCCCTGTCTTTGTTTTATCTTCGGCCGTTCGCTCTATCTCAGTTTCCTTTTTTACTTTTTTAATATAATCCTCAACTTCACTCCAATTCGTAATTCGTGATTTCAAATTCGCAATTAACTGATGCTCAGGAGCCAAGACTAAATACGTCGCTCCGAAAATAGTATCTGGTCGCGTGGTGAAAATTTTAATTTCACCCATTTCTTTTATTTCAAATTCTATCTCCGCGCCTTCGGACTTCCCTATCCAATTTCGTTGCGCAAGTTTTATTTGCGGTAAATAATCAACGGTATCTAGATCTTTATCTAGTCTTTCTGCATATTTGGTAATTGCTAGCATCCATTGTTCTTTCTCTCTTTTTTCTACAGGAGTCCCACATCTTTCGCAATTTCCCCCTACCACCTCCTCATTAGCCAAACCTATTTTATCTTTTGGGCACCAATTGATGGCAATACGCGCTTTATAGGCAAGACCTTTTTTAAAAAATTGCAAAAATATCCACTGTGTCCATTTGTAATATTTTGGATCGGTGGTGTTCACCTCTCGAGACCAATCGAAAGAAATACCGAGGGATTTTATTTGTCTTTTAAAATTCTCACTATTTTTTTTCGTAACTACTCGCGGGTCCTTACCTGTTTTGATTGCAAAGTTTTCTGTAGGTAATCCGAAGGCGTCCCAGCCTATTGGGTATAAAACATTGAAACCTTCAAGTCTGCGCTTCCTGGAAATAACATCCATACCAATGTATGGTCTAGGGTGCCCCACATGAAGCCCGTCCCCAGATGGATATGGAAACTCAATAAGACTGTAGTATTTAGGTTTTTTAGATTTATTCTGAGCGTGATAAATACCTTTTTTCTCCCATTCATTCTGCCACTTTTTTTCCAGCTTCAAATGCTCATATGCTTTCATATGTCCTAATAATACCTAAAATATGAGCTTTTGCAAAATATTATTGATATTTTGGCGGATAAATATTGTTTGGATTTATAGTTTGAGAGAAACAATAATACCCAGCTCCATGAACCCAAGATACGTACCCCATAGGACGAGCATATGTATTTGGCTTCGTTACTTCTACTTTGTTGTCTTTATTGAATTCTGCACAAAGATCGTACGTAAGAGCTCCTGTTTTTTTGTATTCATAAGGCTTTTGTGTCTGTATATCATTTTGATTTACGTAATAATTAATTGTAGTAAGTTCAGCTAAATCTTTCGGTAAAGTATTTTTCATTGAATAAAAATTCTGAATCGCATCATTTATCGAGGAAAGATCTGCAACTTTCTGTTCATCGTATTTCAGCAATTGCTGCGTTCGAGGAGAACCCAGAACAGCAAATCCCCAGACGATAGACCCGACAATGATCACTAGAGCTACGATACGATATATGTTTCTTAGTTTAGGTGTCAATTTACCTCTCACGTCAGCAAGATAATAAGAAAAGACCCCAGACGCTATGACCAGAAGAACGAAAATCTTCAACAGAAAACTTGTGGTTAACTCTTGCCCATCAATAAAGTAATAAAGGACAGTGATTAAATCGATGGCGATAGTGAGACCAGCGATAAATAAAGTTATGTATGTAAGCCAGCGATGAATACCTGAATTTTGCTTCTCTGGGTTATTAATGTAATCTTTCCCTAAAAGCCACATCAAAAATATGAAAATCGGAAAGAAAATAATGATAATAGCTACCGGCCAGCTAATAGAAGAACTACCGAAATAATTGTATCCGTTGTTGATTTGCGGATAGGACTTGTTAATTACAGTAAATAACAAATTTACTAAACTTACGACAGTGGTATATAAAGCGACTATAGCTCCTAAATTAATAAAGAAATCTTTTGCACTTGTTTTTGGTTGTGTTTCCATACCACATATTATATCATGTATCATGTAGACAATAAATATGACCATTCGGTAAATTCAAGGTCATAATGACACACGGAAATATGAGAAAAAAATTCGAGAATTTTTCGAAAAAATTGACCCGTTGGATTGGCTCGCCTCAATCCATTTTTGTTCATACTATTTTTTTTGTAGGTATGTTTTGCTTACGATTATTCGGTATATCTTCCTCAGATGTTCTGTTAATTTTGACCACAGTAGTATCTTTAGAAGCTATTTACCTTTCGATTTTCATCCAAATGACTGTGAACCAGCATGCTGAAGAATTGGAAGAAGTTTCCGAAGACATCGAAGAAATTCAAAAAGACGTGGATGAAATTCAAGAAGACGTGGAAGACATTCAAGAAGAAATCACGGATGAAGAAAATTCAGAGGGAGAAAATACTCAAATTTAATTTGAATTCCAGATAGCTGTATTCGCAAGCGGGATAACCCGCTTTTTTGATTTCTCTAACACGCATAGTTCACCCTGTTCTATCTCTCCTGTGACATCTTGCATAATATCCTTCAGGGCATAGCCGAGAGAAAGCGACGAAGAATCTATCGCATAAGAAGTTACTATCACAAAAAGGGGTTTATCGCTTAAAACTTTCTTAACGGATTGTAGAAGCCTTGGCAACATTTCTTCTATTTTCCACACTTCGCCCTTAGGCCCTCTGCCGAACTTTGGTGGATCCATAATTACAGCGTCGTATTTATTCCCTCTTTTTTCTTCACGCTCAAGAAATTTAATTGCATCATCTTCGATAATTCGCATTGGTAAACCTTTCAAGTCTGGATTTAAATTCTGGTTTTCTTTTGCCCAGTTAAGAGTTTGATTAGAGGCATCTAAATGCGTCACCTCCGCACCTGCCCGTAAGGCAAAAAGACTCGCTACTCCTGTATAACCAAATAAATTTAAAAATTTCACGGGCATTTTTGCAGATTTTATTTTTTCTTCTATAAAATCCCAGTGGTTCGCCTGCTCAGGGAAAAATCCAAGATGTCGGAATGGTGTCGGTAAAGCTAAAAATTTAATACCTTTATATCCCATCTCCCATTTTTCTGTAATTGTTTTAGAAAAAGTCCAGCCCTTTTTTGCCCCAGTTTTAGAGCTCCAAAATTTCCCGTCAGCATCTGCCCACTCTTTTTTAGATAAAGTCTTAGACCAGACAGCATCTTCATGTGGTCGCACAAAAACATACTTACCAAATCTCTCCAATTTCTCTCCTTCACCTGTATCTAGGAGTTCATAATCAGCCCAATCTTTACTATAGAAAATTTTAATTTGATTTTGCATAATAATTTTTTACTTTAATCATTCTCTGTCTATATATGCTACCACAGCTTTATGGTCACTGATTCCTTCTATCAATCTTACGTCTTTCGCTAGATATTTAGGTGTGCTAAAAAGCCCATCCACCATAAAGACAAGCCCTGGAGCACGATGCAATTTAGGGTCAATACTAGAATCATATTCTTGTGGAATATTATCTTTATATTTAGCTGCGAAAATACCGAAAGTTTCTCCGCCTCGAGGTGCATTTAAATCTCCGACCAACACAAATTCCTTCAATTGCTCATCTAAAATTGCAGTAATCTTGGAGGCGTCTTCTTTTTGATACGCTGTTGTTTGGCCATCTGGGGTCCACGTAAAATGAGTACTTGCTATTCTGTAAACTTTTCCCGTAGAGTCAGAGATATCAGCCCACATAAGAAGAATGTTGGTATTATTCCTTTCTGTCTTTGCCTTCTCTGCCCTCATAAACTTAGGAATGTTTTTGTCGTCTCCTATAATATATTGATATGAACCGACTGTCTTGAAATTAGTTAAAATAGCTACGCCTAAAACCTTCCATTCATCTTTGCCAGAATTAGAAATTCTATAGTAACACATGGGTTTAAAAAAGCTTTTCATAATTAATGCTTTTTCATATATAGGAAGCATATCTTCAAAAACTTCTTGAAGACAAATTACATCAGGCTTTTCTTTTTGAAAAAAAGGGAGTGTTGTCTCGAGATGTTTATCTCGCTCTATATTTAAAGAAATAAGTTTCAGCATAATTAAATCAAAAATTCAATGACGTCTCCATCTTTAACAATGTATTCTTTACCTTCGGTGCGAACCCAGCCGTGTTCTTTAGCTTTAACAAAACTTCCTGCTTCTACAAGCTTATCGTAAGCCACGACTTCTGCCCGTATAAATTTCTGTTGAAAGTCGGTGTGTATGGAACGCCCTGCTTCTGGAGCAGTAGACCCCCGCTTTGTAGTCCAAGCCCTAGTTTCATCTTCACCAGTGGTCAAAAATGTAATTAAATTCAATAAATCATATCCAGCTTTTATCAGATTATCCAAGCCTGTGCCGAAAACAGGATCAACTTCGATGTATGGGCCAGGTAATTTAGAAACAAAATCTTTTTTTACATTCTCTGCAGCCTCGGATTTATTTAATACATAAAGTGTCGGTTTTTTAATTCCCGCTTGCTCTAATTCAAAATTTATAACTTCAATATCAAACAGTGGATCAACCTTATCATGCACGTGTATGGTGTTGGGGTCTTCGAAGATTCGCACTACTTCGATAATCGCATCTACTTCGCGAATGTGTGAGAGGAATTTGTTCCCAAGCCCCGCACCCTCACTTGCCCCTTTTACCAGCCCAGCGATATCAACGAACTCCACTACTGCAGGGATAGTTTTCTTGGACTTGGACATTTTAGATAAGACATCAAGACGCTCATCTGGAACTGGCACAATGCCCACCGAAGGATCTATGGTACAAAAAGGATAATTCTCCGCGGGTACGCCTTTTTTAGTAAGAGCATTAAAAAGCGTGGACTTCCCCACGTTTGGCAACCCTACAATCCCTATTGATAGTGACATAAAGAAAATATAGCAGAAATATCCACAAAAAGAAAACTAAATTTTAATATTACTCATACCTTAAGGCATCTATAGGACTGAGGTTCGCAGCTCGTCGCGCAGGATAATAGCCAAAAATAATTCCTGTTGCGGCAGAAACTCCAAATGCAAGCAGAACGGAAGCCAGAGATACGCTCGTCGCCACAAGACCACTCAGATTTACGACAAACGAGATTAGCCAGCCGAGTACAATACCTATGATTCCGCCGACAAGAGTGAGTGCAATAGCTTCGGCTAAAAACTGTGTTGAGATGTCCTTTTTTCGCGCACCGATCGCCTTACGAAGACCAATTTCCTTTGTACGTTCAGTGACAGTCGTAAGCATCATATTCATAATACCGATACCTCCTACGAGAAGTGAAATACCGCCAATTGCCGCCAAGAGATATGTGAGTGTTGAAGTTATACTAGAAGCTGAAGACAAGATGTCGCTCTGATTAAGAACACTAAAATCCGCCAGAGTCGCCTCTTTAATTTTATGTCGATTTAAAAGCAAAGTGGTAATATCTGCCTGAACTTGGCTCATCACCGTAGGTGTTGTGGCCTGCACAGCAATTGTCGTCAGATACTGATCCCCTGAAAGATATCTTTGAGCACTCTTCACTGGTATATAAATTATATCGTCTTGATTCTGAAAACCACTACCTCCTTTCGCTACAGTGACGCCAATTATTTTAAATTGCAAACCATTAATACGAATTACCTGCCCAACTGCATTTGACCCTTCTCCAAACAAATCATCGCGAGTTGTTGGGCCAAGCACCGCGACCTTGGCTGCCGAATTATTGTGTATGCTCGAGATGAAAGATCCTTCAGCTACTTCTACATTACGAATTTGAGGGTAAACCTCAGTAACTCCCGTAACACTGGTGTTGGTATTGGTACCTTTGGCGGTGATTTGATATCTACTCGAAACCTCGGGGTCCACTGCCTGCACACCTGATATTTGTGCAGAAATTGCCGCAGCATCCTCGTTGGTGAGAGTCTTCGCACCGCCCCGCCCAGCTGAAGCGGCAAAGCCTTGTGTTCGTTGTGCCCCTGGCGTAATCTGTATGAGATTCGATCCTAGAGCTTCGATTGAAGAAGAGATTGTGTTGGAGGCACCTGTACCGATACTCACCATGGCTATGACTGAAGAAATACCAATCACAATCCCTAACATTGTTAATCCAGACCGAACTTTGTTTGCCGAAAGGGCGGCATATGTTTCATGAATAATATCTTTAAGCTTCATAATGTTTGGCATGTCTACGTTCATGCGATTTAGAATCAGAGATAACCACCCCGTCACGTAAGGTAATGATTCGATCCGCATATTCCGCAACATCGTGTTCATGAGTAATTAAAATAATAGTGCGACCATGTTCTTTATTTAATTTTTGAAAAGTTCCAAGAACAATTTCGCCAGTCCTGGTGTCGAGGTTTCCGGTAGGCTCATCGGCGAGAATTAGAGATGGATCATTAACAAGTGCTCTGGCAATAGCTACCCGCTGAATCTGGCCTCCAGATAATTGATTACTTTTGTGGAAAAAATGCGATTCGGTCATCCCCGCAGAGATTAGGGCTTTTCTTGAACGCTCCTCTCGCTCTTCTTCCTCGACTCCGGCATACACTAAAGGCAACATTACATTGCGCATTACAGTGGTTCGCGGAAGTAAATTGAAAGCTTGGAAAACAAAACCTATGTGAAGTCTGCGGATGTCTGCCAACTCCTCATCCGTGAGAGTAGAAACATCTTTACCGTCAAGAAAATAAGTTCCAGTTGTGGGTGTATCAAGACATCCTAATATATGCATCATGGTTGATTTTCCAGAACCAGAAGGACCCATAATGGCAACAAATTCTCCATCTTCAATTGTAAATGAAACCCCGTTTAGAGCCTTAAATGCCGTATCCCCAGACCCGTATGTTTTTGTAATGTTATTGATTTCAATCATATAATGCTACTTTGGAACAAAAGCCCTGCTTCCACTGGTTCTACTAGCACTCCCTCCCAAGAGGCCTGGGGCAGTAGAGGTAGACTTTGTTGTGGTGCCAACTATAGTGCGTGCGATATATTGATCTCCTTCTTTTAGACCTGATAAAATTTCTATAGACTCATCGTTTGAAAGACCAGTGGTTACCAAAACGGATTCTGGTGAGGAAGCAAGAAGCACTCCACCAATGCTTCTATCTCCCGATGTTTCAGTTGGTGACACAATTTCAACATAAGTTTTCTCTCCGCGAGTTTTTATTGCACTCAGTGGAACCTTCATCACCCCTTCTCGCATATCCGTAGTAATATCTGCATTCACTGTCATGCTTGGTTTTACTCGGTCATCGTCTGTATCAAAACCAATCTTTACTTTATAACTTACTACCCCTTGGCTGACAGTACCAATAAGATCTATTTCTAAAACTTCTCCAGTAATTGTCAGTCCTTCAATGGCATCAAATGTGAGCGTCGCCTTTTGTCCAACTTTAATTTTTGCCGCATCAATTTCGTTTAATGAAATTTCTGCAATTTTTTGTTTAGTAATTAAAGTAGCTATGGTTGTACCACTTGAAACTGCATCCATCTTGCGAGCTGAAACAGAAGCGATGACTCCTGTAAAAGGTGCTCGGATAAAGTAATCTGCATATGCCTGCTCTTTTTGTTTAAGTGAAAGCTCTTTCGCTCGCAAGTCCAGGACGTCTGGACCATCTTTAATTTCTTGCAAATCTATATCCGCATTCCTTAAAGTCCTTTTACCTTCGACAATATTATTTTTTACCGCTAAGGTGCTAGACACGGTGGAATTTGATGTAGTGACCAATCCACTTACAGTGGTGTATGCTTCATCAGCTGTGGTAGAATTACCATCTTGATAGTCACGCAAATAAATCACAGCATCCTTAGAATATTTTGCAGTTTGTGATATTGCATTAGCAACCTGATTGGCTTTGGATATTATTGATTCAATGGTGTCATTATTTGTTTCGTTTGATGTATCTCGGTATTCTTTTGAAAATGTATTTAATAACTTTTCAGAGTCGTACCACGACTGCTCTGCTCTGTCTATGTATTCCTTCCCTATTTTACTAATACCAGAACCGCTACTACTTAAATACCCACCAAAAAGATCACCTAACCCAGCCATAACGTCGGCCATATCGTTTGATGCAGACGCAAGAGTGGTGCGAGCATCGACATAATAATTATTTAAATTTGTTTGTGCTTGCTCGAGTGCATCTGTAGCAGCCCGCAATTCATCTTTATCAACTGAGATAAGTTCTTGATAAGAAAGCTTGGCCGTTTCTAGGTCGTACGCAGCAGTACTTGCACTTACTTGCCCTATAACAGCACCAGCGCTGACCTGTTGACCCACTTTTGCGTTGAGATATATCAGATCTCCAGACACTTTTGTCTTTAGGTCAACCTGATTTGAGGTAGATACTTGACCCGCCCCTGAAACTAAAGATATTATATTGCCTTTCTCGACATTCGCTAGAACATAACGTGTCTCCTGGGCACTACCACCAAACCCCCAAATCACTGCGTATAAAATACCAACCAAAACAATAGCCCCTATGGAGGAAAAAATTTTATTCTTTAAAATCCAAATCTTAATTAAATTAATATATTTCATATTTTTTATTGAATAGGAATATTATTTGGCATTGCCTCGGGCGGAAATGGCACAGCACGAATGAGCTTGGCTTCTATCTGCCCGACATCATTTGGGACACCAAGAACGACTATGTTGTCTCCAATTTTTAAATCAGCCACTTTGACTTCATCTTGAAACCTCCTGACTAAGGTGTCTTCTTTTATTAAAATTGTTTTTTCTAGATTGTCCGGCCCAGCGACAACGATAAGCGGAAGTTTGATGCTTACAATTTCTCCCACAGCGCCATTACCCCCCGGAGGACCCCTCCGGTCAGAAAAATCCTTAAAAAAGCCTCCTTCGCGAGGATCAATGAAATTTCTATTAAAATTATCTCCAAATCTTTCCGAAAATCTTGCTTTGTGTAAGCCAGAAACCTGTCCCAACTTAAAAACTCCAAGAATAATGATAGCCACACCAAGTCCTATAAGAATTCCGCGAACTGTTTTTGAATTGTGTATATTTTTTAAATCCATAATTATTTTTAGTTAGTTTGTAAAAGAAAACGGCGAGTGTTCGAAAGTGCATTCGCCCCTGACCAAACCAAAATTCCTAAAGTCGAAAGAAAAACAATCACTCCCAAGATAGGTATTGAGTCGACAAGGGACAGAGATAATTCCTTCCAGTATGAAAAAACCACATTGTCTCCTGAAAACATAAGTGAGATATATTCATAAAATCCAGATTGGTAGAAACTTTCTGCAAGATATTTAAGTGAAAATGCCACCCCAGCCACAGACGCAAAAAGAGTAGTTATAAAAAAGAAAAAGTATAGTTTCGCTCGGCGATACTCCTCTAGTATAATTCCTGAAATGATATTATTCCTAAGATTCTGGAGACTTTTTGGTGGTTTTACCTTATCCATGCTAATTAGACGAAAAAAGAATGCATTTTGGTGCATTCTTAACATTTACACTATAAACACGTAAATCAGATTGTTCTAGCCTCGACTGATCTGCGAATAGCAATGATAGCTCTGCGATGCTGGCTTTTGATAGTATGCAGAGGTCTTTTTAGTATTTCTCCGATTTCTTTGAAAGTAAGATTGTCTCCATATCTAAGATTAATAACATCCCGGTAAAGTGGATCTAATGCTTCTAAGAGATTTGCTACAAAAAAAGTATTCTCTGCTTTCTCAATGAGTTCAAGAGCTGAAGGATTTTCATCAGCAAGAGTTTCTGTCAGTAGATTTTTTCCAGCTTCATTATCAAAAATTGAAAGAGGTACATCTTTTCTCTTGCGCAACCAATCAATGGCAGTATTTCGTGTGATTGCAAAAAGCCATGTCTTAAAACTGCTCCCCCGTTTCCATCCACGAATATTCTTCCATGCTTTTATAAACGATTCCTGCGCAACATCTTCGGCGGCGCTAGAATCATGTGTTAACTGAAAGGCAAAATTATATGTATCAGAAAGATAACGATCGACAAGAGTCTCGAGAGCATTCTCGTTTCCTTCTAGATATTTTGAAATTAATTGTTCATCAGTTTTTTTCATTTTAGTTTTTATCTATAGACGTAATTTTACCATCGTCTAGATGCACTATGCGCTCAGCAAATTTACTATACTCCACCTCATGGGTAACCATTATGATAGTTTGTCCTCCTTTATGCAAGTCACGAAAAATTTCCATAACAATCCGAGAAGATTCATTGTCTAAGTTTGCCGTCGGCTCGTCGGCAAAAAGAATTTTTGGTTCGTGGGCAATGGCCCGCGCGATACTTACTCTCTGTTGTTCTCCCCCAGAGAGCTTGCTAGGTAAATTCCCCAATCTCTTTCCAAGTCCAACTTTAGTGAGTGCGTCGGTAGCTTTTTCGTAAGCATGCTTTTCTGAAAGACCTTTCATCAAAAGTGGCAAGGCGACGTTTTCAAGTGCATTCATTTCTGGAAGTAACGCATAGTCTTGAAAAACATATCCGAGTTCTGAAAGCCTGAAGGAGGTTTTCTCATTTACAGTCATCAAATGAGTATCTTTTTCATCGATTAAAATCTCCCCGCTAGTCGGTTCATCGAGTAGACTCATCTGATAAAGAAATGTGCTTTTCCCAGCTCCGGAACGCCCCATGATAGCAATGAATTCTCCATTCTGTGCAATAAAATCTATTCCCTTCAGAACTTCTGTAATGCTATCTCCGTCTTTGAATGATTTTCTTAAATTTCTTACTTCTATCATAGATTTATTTAAATTAATTTCTTCCTAGAATTGAATCTAATGTATTCTTACGCACAACAAGCCGTGCAGGAATAAATCCAGCAATGATAGTAGTCACCATGAGTAATCCGACACGTAATAACGTCCCACTGACAGGAGCTACGAGTATGCCGTCGCTAAATGGGAAATCTATCGGGTGTGCGGCGACTGCTGGCTGAAGAAATGCATACAACACTATTATTCCAATAATCGAACCACACAATGCATAAAAAAATGACTGCATAATATATGATATTTCAATTGCTCTTTCGTGAATGCCGATGCCTTTCAAGATTCCAATAAATTTTCTTCGCGTAATAGCATTGATAAAAATAACAATAAAAATTGTGATAGAAGCAACCACAAGCCCTATTGAAGAAAGCAGGTTTCCAAGCAAAGCAAATGTGTCAATCATATCTTTAATAAATTTCGGTTGGGCATCTTCATATGTTTGAACCTTAGCGACCTTGTCAACGCCATTTCTTTTAAGAATATCTCGCACAAGTACTGGGTCAGTCCCAGGTTTTAGTTTTATAGATATTTCGTCTACATTGTAATCATTCCTCCCGATAATGCTGCGAAGTTGGGAATCAACCATAAATACTCGCATACTGACTTCATCCACTTTGGCTTTTATTATCCCTTTTATGGTAACTTCTCTCTCTACGCCATGCACATTAATACGAATTTTCACTCCAGGTTTAATATTATCTAAAGTAGAAAACCCCGGAGAATCAATAGGTAAATATTTTTTTGTCAGATATGCTCCTATCATAACCTGATCATAATCTAGTGCAGAAAGATATTCTCCTTCAATTATAAATTTAGAAAGATTGGTAACGTTTTCTTCCGCGACTGGATCTATCCCCGTGATGGAAGCTGCTGATGTATTCGGTTTTTCCTTTTCATTTGAACGTGTTTTATAGTTTGCTTCTAGGGTTCCTCCTTCTAAATATCGTGCACTCATGGCCTCTACTTGAGGTAAAGATTTTACGACATTTATAACTTCTGGACTATTTTCAATATATGTTTTATTGTTCAACGTTGAGATAATTACATCACTTGTATAGTGCGTACGAACAGCGTCAACTGCTCCCTGAATAATTCCAATTAAAACACCTGAAACAACCACAAGATTCAGAAAAGTAAAAAACATTACGAAAACAATAAGCACAGTCGTCCAAGGATTAGACCTTCTTATCTGTCTCTTCGCCAAGAAGAATCCGATCTGAATATTTAATGAAGAAAACATAATTATTTATTCTGTACTAGGATTAAGAATAACTAGCTCGCCGTCTTCTAGTCCAGACACAACTTCAACTTGACCTAAAGCAGAGACATCTCCTGTTACTACTTCTCTATTTGATACTTCTTTGTCAGTCTTTACTTGTACGAATTTCTTTCCATCTTTCTCATACACAACCCCACCTGGAACAACTATGACATTGGGTTTATCGAAAATTATTATGGACACATTAGCAGTCATACCAGATTTAACGCGTTCATCTTTCTCGTTAAATTGTAGTTTAATTTTATAAGTAGAAACACCATCTCGTATAGTCTCAGCTGGATCTATAGACACAACTTTTGCATTAAATAAAACATTTTCTCCATATGCATCTAGGGTTACTCTAGCTTCATGACCTAGTTTAATAAGTGCAATGTTTACTTCAGGGACAAAACTTTCAATCTGGAAAGTGTCGGCACTCATCATGGTAATAAGCGCTGTGTTGGGTGTGGCAACTTCTCCAACTTTTGCATCAATTTTCGTAACCACCCCTTCAAAAGGGGCCCGAATATAATAATCCGCTAGGTTCTTGCGAGCATCTTGGAGAGAAATCTCTTTTTGTTTCACTGTAAGTTCATAATCTTTAACATCCAAATCTGTAGTAGAAAAAGCATCTTTAGAATCATCTATGTTGGTTCCAGCAGAAGATAAGCTGCTCATGTGTCCATTTATAGTATCAGTATAATCTGATAAACTATTTTTAGAATCTGCAAAATTTGTAGTGTTATTGGTATCATCTATCATGTAATCAATAAGATTTTTAGTACTCTTTAAAGCATCTGCAAATACTTTCGTAGTTTCATAAGTTTTATCAATAATTGCTTCTATGTCAGGATTGGACGAACTACGATTAAGTAATCTGAAGCTATCTCGATTTTCTTTAAATGTTGCATATACTTTGACATAAAATTTTTCTGCGTCTCTTTTATAAAGCAAAGCAGTGTTGCCACTATTTCTTACGGCACTATCAGAAATATTATCTTCATTAAGTATATCTTCGAGACCGGTCATAATGGTCGCTAAATCTAAAAAAGCATCTTCAACAGCACTAAAACCATCATCGTATGCTTTTTCTAAATCTGCATTCAAATTACCTTGAGAACTTTCAAGTTTAAACTTTTCTAAGGCAAGCTCGGCGCTCGCTAAACTAATTTCCGCATCATGCATACTTTTTTCAGCCTCTTTGGCGTCTATCTTGGCAATCAAATACCCTAATTTCACCACATCTCCAACTTTATAAAATACACGGTCAACAACCCCTTCTTTCTTAAAGGCCATATCTACTTCCTCAGAAGCCACCACTTTACCGGAAACGTATACTTGATTTATAAAATCAGAATGAACAACTGTTAATGTATCATTAGTGGTTTTGCCATTCTTAAAAAGAAATCCGACTCCTGCAATTAAAACAAAAGCTCCCACTGCCATGTAAATATACTTCTTTTGTTTAAGCAAATTTGGTATTTTTAACATATTTTTATATTTTATCACAAAAAAACCTATTTACAAATAAATTAGCTTTGGAAATCTATCTCAAATGGATACATTCCCATACCACAGCTCCCCTCAAGTAGTCCTAATTTGGGAACCCCTAAATCAATATCTGTGGTTCCGGACATCGCTAAATTTTTACTAACATCCAGGGATGGTATTCTAACAACGGAAGAGCAGTCGAATGTTCCACTAGTGGTAAATCTCACAATGGTAGGAATGCCTGCTTTGGCAACACTTTTTCGAGGAGAATACCCACCTTTGGCAGTAAGATCTATAATTTGTTTCCCATCCACAATAGAAACATTGTTCACGTTCTCTGCCGGCAAGCGCACAGCATTTCCCCTAGTAAGCATAAAAGCCACTATAATCAATACTGCCGAAATTGTTGTCGCAACAAATATTTTCATGTGATTAATTATATACTAAAAATTAAATATCGGTGATATAAGTCCTATGACTACTAGGCTATTAATCAAGTTGAACAAAGCAAAAATAATTACAATTAATCCTGCCGTTTTGAAGAAAATTCCAGCCTTGGAGCTATTTTGGATACTAAAAGAACTAAAACTAACTAAAGCGAGTGCAGGCAAGGTCCCTAGGACAAAAGATAGCATGGTCAATCCACCCGTCATAAAACTTCCAGTGGAAAGTGTAAATATTTGCATTGACTGAGTAAAACCACAAGGTAAAAAGAAAGTGGCAACTCCGATGAGTAAGGGCGTCAGAGTATGATTCAATTTAGAAACTCCTAGGGCATGCTTACTTATAAATTTTGGCATACTGGGTTGCAATTTTTTCAAAGATGGAAAAACATCAAGTAGATTCAAGCCCAGCACTAACATAATAATCCCAATTAAAAGACTCAAGGCAAATGACATCCCGGTATTTAGAGTAAACGCTGAACCTAGCGCTCCGATAATTCCACCTAAAACAAAGAAAGAAACTATGCGCCCAACATGAAACATGAGTTGCGGTTTAAATTTATCTCCTTCTTTAGCAAAAGTAGCAGACATAGAAAGAACCAGGCCTCCGACGACAGCCATACACGTAGAAAGAGAAGCGACAATACCGATGACAAAAGCAGTACCGTAAGTAACATCCCCAGAACCCACAATATTTATTAATCCAATTTTTTGCAGAACAATAAACAAGACCAAAAATACTAAAGCTATAGGAAGCGCAATTTTAAAATCAGACCATTTTACAACATTTTCCTGCTTTTCAGTAGATAAGGAGTGTTGAGAAAGTTTTTTATTTAATTCTTCCACAATTGCTGGAATTTCTTGGCCTTCAAAATCTCCACACACTTCGACTGTTCGATTGTTTAAGTTGGATTTCACAGAAGAAACATTGGGGTGATCTCCTAATTCGCTTTCTGTCAGCAATACGCACGCATTGCAATGCATACCTTTTACATTAAAAACATATTTCTTTTCGGTTTGTTTTGTGTCCATAATTTTTATAATTTCTTAGTTTTAATACGTAATGAATTCCCGACCACAGACACAGACGACATAGCCATAGCGAAACCTGCAAATACCGGCGAAAGCAACCATCCGAATATCGGATAGAACAGGCCTGCTGCAAGAGGTATACCTATTACATTATACGCGAAAGCCCAGAAAAGATTCTGCTTGATTCCCCGCATGGTTATTTTCGAAAGCTTTATAGCCTTTACTAGTTTAGATATATCTCCACCAAGTAGCGTAATCCCTGCGGACTCTATCGCCACATCCGTACCCGTCGCCATAGCTATGCCCACATCAGCTTGCGCAAGTGCTGGTGCATCATTTACCCCATCACCCGCCATAGCTACAATCACCCCCCCCCTTTGAAGCTCTTTGATTTTATTTAGTTTATCTTCTGGCATAGCTTCTGCTACAACGTCATCAATACCGATTAGCTTCGCAATATAATTTGCGGTATTTTTATTGTCCCCAGTCAGCATCACAACTTTTATCCCTAGCTTGTGCATATTTTTCACTGCGACTATAGCTTCCTCTTTTACCTTGTCGGCCACCATTAAGACAGCGAGTACTTCACTTTTTGTAGAAAGAATCATTGGAGTTTTTCCTTCTAAGGTCTCTTTTTCTATCTTTACTTTATCAAACTTAATATTTAAGTCTTCAATAATTTTTGTATTGCCCGCAAAATATTCTACTCCACCTACTAGTCCTTTGAGGCCCTTGCCTTTTACAATTTCAAAACTATCTACTATCCCTACTTCTATATTTTTTTCTTTAGTATAATTCAATACCGCATGGGCTATAGGATGTTCGGATTTATTTTCAAGCGCGGCCAAGATAGCAATAAGTTCTTCGTCTGTTTTATTAGATAGATTGTTGATTGAAACGAGTTCTGGTTTTCCAAATGTTAACGTACCTGTTTTATCCACCACCACTGCATTTACTTTGTGCAATTTTTCCAATGTTCCCGCGTCTTTAATCAATATGCCTTCTTTCGCCCCTTTACCGACACCTACGATAATAGCCGTCGGCGTAGCAAGTCCGAGCGCACAAGGACAAGCAATTACTAAAATCCCAACAAACGAAACCAGACCAAAAGAAAGTGCTTGCGAAAAGCCTAAGTACTGCGTACCTACAATGAGCCATAGGGCGAGAGTAAGCCCAGCAATAACTAAAACCACAGGCACGAAAATACTTGAAATTTTATCTGCTAAAGCCTGGATGGGCGCTTTACTCCCCTGTGCTTCCTCCACCATTTTTATGATATTTGCTAAAAGAGTTTCAGAACCAACTTTTGTCGCTTTGAAAGTAAACGACCCTGTGGTATTAATAGTTCCTGAAACTACATTATCTCCTTCCTTTTTCCCCACAGGCATAGGCTCACCAGTCACCATAGATTCATCTACATAAGAAGATCCTGAAACAATCACCCCATCTACTGGAATTTTTGCTCCAGGTTTAACTATAACAAGATCACCATGTATTACCTGTTCAATCGGTATTTCTACTCCTGCCCCGTAGGAAGCCAAAGGCTTTCCTTCGGGGTCTTGCCCATCACGAACGACTAAAGCCGTCTTTGCTTGTAAATTTAAAAGTTTTTCTATTGCATCCCCAGTCTTCATCTTGGATTTAGTTTCTAAATATTTTCCAAGAGCTATAAATGCTATGACAATTATTGTCACGTCATAATATGTACTCGACACATCTATGTATGGAGCCAAAGTCTCTTCAAATGCGGTAACAATAAAACTAAAAAGGAACGCCACCGAGGTACCGATACCTATAAGCGTATCCATATTGGCTTTCCCATATTTCAAAAATCTATAAAAGCCGAGTAGGTATGGCTTACCTACAACGAAAAGAACATACGTGGCAATAATAGGCATCAGATGATGGAAAAATTCTTCCCAAACTAAAGGCATATCAGGGACAATATTGTATTTCATAAAAATTTCCCACGTCATTACAAACACGCTAAAGATTGCAAGTGGAATCACGATCATTATTTTATTGCGCATATCCTTTAGCTCGGCAATCTTTTCGGCCTTAGATTGATTTAGCCCCAAGTGTTCCGCATGTTCATTTTCACTCATACCCATATCGCTCACTGACATACTCCCCCCATGCATACTATGGCCTTCCTTATTCACCACCAACGAATACCCAAGCTTTTCTAATTTTTCATTGAAAGCTTCAGGGCTAGTTTTATTTTCATCAAAAGCAATTTTTGCTTTTTCGGTTCCAGGGTTCACTGAGATTTCCTCTACCCCATCAATCTTTTTAACAGTTCGCTCAATAATACTCGAACAAGAAGCGCAGTGCATTCCTTTTACTTTATATGTTTCTGTATGATTCATATTTTTATTTTCTTTTGAGTTTATAAACTTTTAATATTTCTTCAGTGGCTTTGCCTGTCTCTCCTTTTTTAATCTGATTAACGAGGCAATGTCCTAGGTGACCTTCTAAAAGTAAATCTTCTAAATTAGACAATCCTTGTTTAACTGCAGACGTTTGCGTAATGATATCAATACAGTAAACATCCTGCTCTATAAGTTTCTGCAGACCTCGCACTTGTCCTTCTAAAATTTGTAACCTTCGTATTAATTTTTGTTTTTGTGTATGCATGACCGAATTATATACCCCCCTGGGGGTATTGTCAAACACCCTGTGGAAAACTAAAAATGCGCAAGGCTAAACCTTACGTAGAATATTCCTAAAATTTAAAAAGCTTAGCGATTTCTCTTTGAAAAAGAAAAATAGCTAAGCCTTTTGATGTTTTTAGTTGAGTCCGTAACCCTCAACTAGACCATACTCTGCGGTCACGGCGCAGGTTCTCACTTCACGTCGTAGTCTTTGATTACCACCCCTTTCTCTTTCGTTCCTCGCGTGTGCATCGGCACCCACACGGTCCCGGCGTACTTGCCAAAGAGGAGCCCTTTACCGGCTTCTCCGTAGTGCGCAAAGTGACCTCTACAAATGTGAAGCGCACGCTTGAGTCCGGTCTTGCTCGCACCACCCTCTTTCTCGAGCACCTCCTTCATGTGGTCAATCTGGAGCACTCGATACCGAAGAAGCGGTCGCCCCGTCTTCCTCTCATGCTTCTTCGAGAGTTTCGGAGGTGGGGTCTCCTGAACTACCTGGACGTTCCGGCAGTGCATGAAGGACAGTGCCAGAAGAGTCGGGTAGAAAACATGTTTTGCCAGATACGTCCACGCTCCCTGTGCGTTCACTCCATCTCCGACAAGGTTGGGGTTTATTCCAACCACTCCCGGCACCCCCTTCCCGTCGGCAATCGGGATGATTCTTCCTTCCTTGTTTATGGGTAGCAGACACTCACCGCCGTAAATCACCCCTGGCACGTGACGGGTGCGCAACAGAATGTACGACAGAGTAGCGAACTCCGCTTCTTCGGCGAGCTGTAGTGGTTGAAATTGCTTTCGCACATACTCTTTCACAGGTCTTTCGTTGTTGTCGCCAAGAGAAGAGAATGTCGAAAACACTAGAACCCCTACTTCCTCGTACACCGCATGTGCCCGAGAAGATGCAGAGGGTCGGAACTCCAGAAAAGTGAACGGGAATGGCGGAGTGACGTTGGGAAAATCAGATGCATTGACCTCTTGTTTGTCGGCGTTATCCAGAAACTGCTGATTCCAGTACTGAGCAACATTGTCGATCAGTACCAGCTGGGCCTCCTTCAGATATCCATCGAGCATCTCCTTGAATCCCGCAGGCAGGCCAACGTCAACACATCCTTCGATGTTAATCCTATCCAATAATCTCAATTAAATCACCACCTTTCCGACGTGAATTTTGGACGAACTATTCGTCTATTTTTAACTTTACATACTAAACACCAAATAGTCAAACGGGTTTATTCTGTAAGTTTTTTAAGCTCGCTCTCGTATTTTTTCATTACCAGAATGCCGGCATCTTGCTGGCTCATCCCCCCTTTCACTTTCTCCTCTACTTCTTTAGCAATAGTCTGAAAAAGCTCCGGATTCTTCTCCATCATCTTTATAAACATATCTATCTGTGCTTCGGGCACACCTTTGGTGCGGAGCATCTTTTTAAGTAAAAAATTTTGAAACATATTAAATTACTCCCATTTCTTTTCCTACTGCAGATAATATTTCTAAAGCCTTGTTAATTTGTTCACGGGAATGCGCTGCGGAAATCTGAAAACGTAATCGAGCGGTATTTTCTGGGACAACTGGGAACCAAAGCCCGATAACGAATATCCCCTTTTCTAAAAGTTTCTTACTCATTTCTTGGGTTTTGGCAGCATCACCCAGCATTACCGGCACAATAGGGTGGATACTTTCTAAAACATTGAAACCTAGAGCCTTAGCCCCGTTTCTAAAGTATTCTGCATTTTCTTTTACTTTATTTAATAGCTCAGGTTGTTCTTTTAGAAGATCAAGTGCTTTAATAGAAGCTATGACAACGGATGGTGGCACAGAATTGGAGAAAAGATACGTGCGAGATTTCTGACGTAGTAATTCTATTATTTCTTTTTTCCCAGCTATATACCCGCCCACTGCTCCGCCAAGCGCTTTACCAAATGTTCCAGACAATATATCTACTTGCCCCTGAAGTCCGAAGTGTTCCGGTGTGCCTGCACCAGTATCACCTAATACTCCGATAGCGTGCGCATCATCCACGAAGAGCAGTGCCCTGTGTTTATCTGCAAGCTCCTTTAGTTTAGGTAGTTGAGCTAAATACCCTTCCATGGAAAATACTCCATCGGTCACAATTATTTTAAAACGATAATTTTTATCCTTATCTTCTTCTAAGAATTTTTCAAGTGTCGCGACGTCGCCATGTGGGTATATTCTTTTTATAACATTTTCTTTTTTACAAAGTTTAAAAGCATCGATGATGCTGGCATGGTTTAATTCATCACTATATATAGCATCTATGTGTTCAGCACTACCGAGAGCTTCATTGGTAATAGTCGCGAAAAACCCCAAATTAGACATGAAGTTCGTGGAATAAAGAATACTATCTTCAACTCCTAAAAATTCTGAAAGCTTTTTTTCTAAGACTTTATGAATATTTTCGGTGCCAGAAATAAAACGTACGGAAGATAGTCCAAAGCCATACTTATCTATCGCATCCTTGCCAGCCTTAATAATTTCTGGATGGTTTGCAAGCCCTAGATAATTATTTGAAGCAAACATTAAAACTTTTTTGCCCGCGATATCTACTTCTGGCCCTTGCGCTCCCAGCAACTCTCGCTCAACCTTAAACTTCCCAGCTTGCTTTAATGCCCCTAATTCGTGTTCTATATCTTCTTGTAATTTCTTGGTATACATTTTATTTCCCCAGTTTAATCTTCAAATTCTTAAACATATCTTCCACCATTTTTGGTAAATCAAACTCGTGCTTCCAGCCCCAATCTGCCCTAGCCTCACTGTCGTCAATACTTTGTGGCCACGAGTCGGCAATCGCCTGGCGTGCATCAGGGACATATGACATTTGAAAATTTGATACATGCTTTCCTACTTCCTCGGCTATCTCTTTAGGAGAGAAACTCATAGCGGATAAATTATAAGCCATTGTAGATTTTATTTTTTCTTTTGGTGCAGCCATAAGCTCTATTGTTGCGCGTAGGGCATCATCCAGATACATCATAGGCAGATAAGTATTTTCGGAAAGTGGAGCAGTATATTTACCATCATTGAGTGCCCCATAAAATATTTCAACAGCATACTCAGTTGTTCCTGGGCCTGGTTCCGATTTCCAGCTCAAGAGACCAGGATAACGTAGGCTACGTACATCCAAGCCATAGCGCCTCTTGTAATACTGACACAGAAGTTCCCCGGCATACTTAGTAACTCCATACATAGTCGTAGGTTCAAGTACTGTATGTTGAGGTGTATTTTTTTTCGGAGTTGTTGGTCCAAAAGCCGCGATAGAGCTAGGCCAAAATATTTTCAAATTCTTTTCAACCCCTAAATCTAATATTCCTCGCAAGCTACCGACATTAAGATCCCAGCAAAGTTCAGGGTTAGCTTCCCCACCGACGGAAAGCAGTGCTGCTAAATGATAAATAGTATTTATTTTTTCTTTATCAACAACATCAGCAATGGCGGATTTATCCGTGGCATTAAGTTTGAGAAATGGTCCCGTGCCGGAAAGCAAAGGATTCTCGTCTTTAATATCAGAAGCAATCACGTTTTCTCCGCCATACTTCTTTCGTAATTCCTGCGTAAGCCCTACTCCTACCATCCCCGATGCTCCAATAATTAAAATTTTTTCCATAATGTTGTATTATACACTATTTTTAATAACCAAACATTTTTGATTTATGATAAGGAATATATTGACCCTTCACCATCACCAACCAATTATTAGCTAAGTCTGAGCTCGATTCGTCTGCTTCAAAGCCAAGCTCTGAGGACAATTTAAACATAGCTGTATTTCTATCATCCATTCCAGCCCACAATTTCATATTCGGAAATTTCATCCTATAAGTATCCATCACGAATTTTGTAAAATTTTTCATCATTCCTCGTCCCCTAAATACTGGGTATGATCGCCAAGATATCGTATGCCATTCATTTTGAGTTTTATATTTTTCATCTTTACCAAATTTCTGAGATTTTATCCCCAGTGGTTTCGGGCCAATCCAAATAACTGCAGCCAGGGCATCAGTCTGTTTATGAACTAAGCAAAATGGAGTTCGCCCTTTTTTATACCAATCTTCATAAGAACCAACTCCAAAACGATTTCTATCACCCGTACTATTTTGCAAGTCAACATCACTCTCGTCTAAGGACAGTTGTTTTAATTGTTCTACATATTCCTTTCCTAAACCCACGAACACATCATATTCTTCCCCTCTTTGACATATCGCATCAGCAATATGAATAGAGCTAAAGATTGGTAGGGGTAAGGAAAAGGTTGGTAAATTGTCTCTAGGAATAATTTTCATCTTATTCTACGGTTACACTTTTTGCTAAATTACGAGGCTTGTCAACGTCATTACCTCGCTCCACTGATATGAAATATGCGAAAAGTTGCATCGGGATAAAAGCTAAAATTGGAACCAATATTTCTAATGTTTTAGGAATATATATGACATCATCAGCAATATGCTCTAACTCTTTATTACCGAGAGTTGTGAGGGCTATGACCTTACCTCCACGAGCTTTGATTTGTTGAATACTGCTTTTGTTTTTTTCATACATACTGTCGAGAGGTGCGATAACTAAAGAAGGGAAATTTTTATCAATTAAAGAAAGTGGCCCATGCTTAAGCTCTGTCGCATTTATCCCCTCAGCATGAATATAAGAAATTTCTTTTAGTTTTAGTGCCCCTTCCATGGCTGTACCTGCATTATATTTTCGCCCAAGGAAAAAGAAGTTATTACTATGTTTATATTTCTTAGCTAACTTTTTTATTTCATTAGAATTTTTAAGTAATTTTTCTACTAAAACTGGAAGCTTATTCATTTCTTTGATTAGTATCTGCCCTTTAGTTTTCGAAAATCCTCGCATCCTACCTAAATACATAGCGAGCATAATCTGCAGTAATACTTGTGAAGTTGAAGCCTTAGTAGAAGCTACGGCTGTCTCTGGGCCGACGTGGTTATAAATCCCCGCATCCACTTCTCGTGCAATACTTGAGCCGATAACATTTACAATTCCCAAGGTTAACATTTTTTTCTTTTTCGCCTGCTTTATCGCATTTAAAGTATCCGCTGTTTCACCAGACTGAGATATAGCCAATAAGCCAGTATTTTTTAGTATAGCACTGTCACGATAAGCAAACTCGGAGCCATATTCTACTTTGGTTGGAAGCCCAGCTAATTCTTCAAAAGCATATTCTCCGATAATCCCTGTGAAGCGTGCGGTGCCCATAGCCACCGTGGTAATATTTTTTAAATTTTTTAATTCTTTTTCAAACTGTTCTAAACCACCAAATTTAATATTCCCATCAGATAAAACTAGTCTCCCGGCCATAGTGTTACGTAAAGATTCTGGTTGTTCAAAAATTTCCTTCAACATGAAATGAGGGTAGCCTCCTTTTTCTAGTTCCTCGATTTTCATTTCCAATTTATGAACATATGGATTTTTTATTTTGTTATTGATTGTTTTAATAATTAATTTTCCTTTTTTAATTATTCCCATCTCTCTATCTTCTAAGTAAATTACCTTATCGGTGTATTCGATTATTGGGGTTGCATCCGAAGCAATAAAAAATTCTGGGTTATCTTTATCCCCGCCCATCCCTATGACCGCCGGAGATCCAATCTTAGCTACTACGACAGTGTCTGGTTCATCTTTAGATACGACTAAAATTGCGTACGCTCCTACCACCTCAAGAAGCGCTAAGCGCACTGCTTCATCTATAGATACTTTCGTATTCTTTTGAATATCTTCAATTAAATTTGCTAAAACTTCTGTATCAGTGTCACTCTCAAATTTATAACCCTTTTTTATTAAAATTTCTTTTATTGGTAAATAATTTTCAATGATTCCATTGTGGACAATGGCAATATCCCCGGAGTTTGATAATTGTGGATGAGCATTGCGGTCTGAAGGTACGCCGTGTGTCGCCCACCTAGTGTGAGCAATGCCGACTACCCCAGAAATATTTTTATTGTTTTTTACTAAATTTTTCAACTCCGCAACTTTGCCTTTTTTCTTGAAAACCGAAAGAACACCCTTATCTACAAGTGCAATCCCCGCAGAATCATAACCACGGTATTCTAACCGCTCTAGGCCTTTAATTAAAACGGCGTAAGCTTCCCTTTTGCCAATGTATCCAACAATGCCACACATGCCTAAAATATACCAAAAATCGCTCTTCTAAGCTAGGTGCAAAATTCTTACGTTCTCCTTATTCATCTAGTATTTCAAAATCACCCCCAACCTCCGTGGCAACCTTTTTTCTACGAATAAAATACACCGCAGTAGCCCCAGCTCCGATAAAAATCAGAGATAAAACAAGAACATAAAATGAAGAAAAAGTATTATCAGACAATCCATCAGTAGCACCCGAATTTATCGCTAAAGCTCTTAAATTTTCTGCCCCAATTTTATTTTCTAAATCAAAAGATAAAATTGGGGCTGGTTTTGGTGTTGCATTTTTATACCCAACCCCCCTTGAAGAAAAAGACGAATAGTTAGCGTAGCTATATACTATATCTTTCTGAGAGTTCATTAATTTCAAATCATTTTTATCAAAAAAAGAAAAATTAGTAACTTTTCCAGGAATAATAATTTTATTTTGCGCTCCGATAGTTGTGTCATGAGGAATTGTAAAAACTTTTTGATTACTTGATAAAAGCCAATTGGAAATATTTACTGGGTAATCTGCATTATTGGTAAGTTCTACAAAAAAGTCTTGCACATCTCCCACTCTAGATATGGAAACACTGGCGGGAATTACTTTTATAATCATTTGGCTAGTAGCGTCTGGTGTATCGGCAAAAGAGTCAGGATAGTGAGCGAAGATCACAGTATAATCCCCAGTGTAAAAATAAGTATGTGTAAATTTATCTGTGTTTACTACTCTAACTTCTCTAGAATCTCCGTCTCCGAAATTCCAAAAATATCTTCCATTATAAAGTGGCCCACCATCAGTTACGAAAACTTTACCTTCCATTTGAAAAGGAATACCGACATAAGCGAGTGGCTTAGCCACAATCTCGGTTTTAATTTTTTGTAACACAACCGGCTTTTGGTACGAAACGGCACTTGCTCCACTTCCGCCAGTAGTAGAAGTATCTGTATTTGTGGAGTTTGAAGTATTATTTGTAATATTTGTATTATTGTTATTTGAAGAAGACGCCTGATTCGCTGCCCCTGGAGTAGGTGTAGAAGCAACCCAAACTCCATTTACGATTTGAAGTGACTTTCCGTCTCCAGTTGCCCCTTGCGTAGAATTATAATTCACTGAATCAATTGGAGAATTTTTATCTCCATTATTTATTTCTATTTTCCCAGTATCGTTGGAGAGAGTATAAGCACTAGTAAAAATATTTCCGGAACTTCCCCACTTAGCCGTGAAGGAAGATAGTTGTGAAGTAGGAACAACGACACCGTAATCTCCCTGATGCAAAACTGCAGAGCCAGAAGATGAAACTATGCCATGATTAGAGGTTGAATTACTTATGAGAAGTTTCAGTGTCGTTAGGTCCACATCGGTGGAATCACCATTGTAAATTTCCACCCAATCAATATCTGAACCATCCAAGTCATACATTATTTCACTTATCACTGGACTAGCGGAAGCAACACCACACGAGGAGAAAAAGATAATACCTAGAAAAAATACAATAAGTTTTTTAGACATAATGATTTTTTAAATATTTATAATATGCTACAATAATATCATGAAACATAATTATGACCTTGTGGCCATTGGGGATACTGTCATTGACGCCTTTATTAAATTAAAAGAAGCAAACATAGTCGGCATCCCAGACACGCCAGATTATAAGATTTGTTTACCTTTTGCGGAGAAGCTCCCATATGAAGAAGTCTTTATAACCCCGGCTGTCGGCAATGCGGCCAATGCTGCTGTATCCTCGGCCCGACTTGGTCTCAAGACTGCCTTAGTCACAAATCTAGGAGAAGACCGTGAAGGAGAAGACTGCGTCTCTGCTCTGACGAAAAACGGTGTCAGTACAGAATTTGTAAAAATAAATAAAGGTATAAAAACAAACTCTCACTATGTACTCTGGTATGAAGCTGAACGCACAATTTTAATAAAACATGAAAATTATCAATACTCTCTGCCAGACATAGATGACCCGAAGTGGATTTATTTTAGCTCAGTGAATGAAACCGCTTTTCCTTTTCATTACACTGTCGCCGACTATCTTGATTCTCATCCGGACATAAATCTTGCTTTTCAGCCAGGTAAATTTGAAATAAAATTAGGAAAAGAAAAATTAGCAAGACTCTATAAACGTTCTAAGATATTTTTCTGTAATGTAGAAGAAGCGGAGAAAATATTAGGAGTCAAAAAGGGAGATATAAAAGAATTACTAACAAAAATGCATGAAGAAGGCCCTGAGATTGTAGTCATCACCGACGGACCAAGAGGCGCTTATACTTATGACGGGAAAGAATATTTATTTATGCTTCCATATCCTGATATCAAGCCTCCGTACGAACGCACAGGCGCTGGAGATGCATTCTCTTCTACAATTGTCGCTACTTTAATCGCCGGGAAAACTCTAGCTGAAGCTCTGACTTGGGCAGGAGTAAATTCCATGTCTGTGGTCCAAGAGGTCGGCGCCCAAAAAGGCCTTCTCTCGCGCGAAAAAATTGAAGAATATCTTAAATCCGCTCCGGAAGATTATAAAGTAAAAATAATATAAATAAAAAACGCCCCGAGTTCAATAACTCAAGGGTCGCTTTGATGCGTCGGTGAGGCAGCGCTTCCGCTGCCTCACCTTGTGAGCTAGCCAATCGCCCGGTAGGCAGCGGCCAGCTCTTCCGCCGTTACTCTTTTCTTCACCTCCTTCTTCGCCGAAGGCGAGGTCGGGTCTTCCATGTTGGCGGGTGGGATCTGACCCAACAGCACAGGTTCGCCCGCAAGTACCTGTTGTTTTTCTTCTTTCGGGGCCGTTTCGCCTTTCACTTCTCTCATTGGGTTTTCCTCCAAATTTAGCCTACCACCTTTAATTATTTTTTCAAGACTTTTTTCACTGCCTCCTTGATAGCATCTTTGCCCATTTTGTAGTGTTCTATAAGTTCATTTGGGGTTCCGGACTGTCCGTATTGGTCCCGTACTCCGACGAATTCTATCGGCACAGGGAAATTTTGAGCTAAAACTTCGGCGATAGCCGAGCCCATCCCGCCGGCTATCTGATGTTCTTCAACAGTCACAATTTTTTTGCATTCTTTGGCGAGAGCTATGACGGCTTCTGTGTCCATGGGTTTAATACTTGCCATATTCATAACTTTTGTTTTCACTCCTTCCGCTTCTAATTCTTTCGCCGCAAGAAGAGCTCTATGCACGAGACCACCAGTCGCAATTATTCCCACGGAAGCTATCCCTACATCAGGCATCCAATAAATCTCGGCTTTGTTTATATCAAAAGAAGTTTCTTCTGTCGTCACTATCGCTGTCTTCTCACGAACAAGTCGTAAATATGCTGGGCGTTTAGTCTCGGCGAGGGCTAGTGTCGCCTTTTTAGCTTCTATGGCATCACACGGAGAAATTACATCCATGTTCGGCAACACTCGCATTAAAGCTATGTCTTCAAGAGCTTGATGTGTTCCTCCATCAGGTCCTACGGATATGCCAGAATGTGAACCGACGATTACAACCTTTCTGTCATTGTAAGTTATGGTCGTTCTGATTTGTTCCCAATTTCTTCCAGGAGAAAACATCGCATAAGAAGAACAAAATGGAATCTTCCCCATGGCTGCCATACCTGAAGCCACAGTCACTAAATTCTGCTCAGCGACGCCGACTTGGATAAATCTCTCAGGGAATTTATTTGCAAACAAGTGCATCTGGGTACTCTCCGTCAAATCCGCACAAAGTCCGACGACATTTAAATCTTTTTCTCCAGCGACGAGCAACCCCTGCCCGAAACCTTTCCGAGTAGGAACTTGTTCTACATCGTCGTTAAAAATTTTCGGATTTAATTTTAATTTCGGATTAAGCATCTTAATATCTTGTATTTTTTAATTCTTTAAGCGCCATCTCGCCTTCTTCCTTGCTTGGCGCTTTACCGTGCCATTTATAATCTCTTTCAAATTCTTTGACACCTTTGCCAGGAATAGTGTGCGCAATAATTACCGTGGGTTTCCCTGCCATGGACTGCGCTTCTTCTACAACTTCATTCAAATATCTAAAATCATGTCCAGAAACTTCTATCACGTGCCAATTAAAACTTTTCCATTTACTATGAAATGGCTCAAGTGGCATCACGTCTTCAGTTACTCCTTCAATCTGAATATTATTTCTATCCACAATAGCTATGAGATTATTTAACTTATTTTTCCCTGCAAGCATCATAGCTTCCCAGGTATTTCCTTCATCCATTTCTCCGTCTGACATAAAACAATAAATAAATCTATCTCCGTCTTTTTTATCAATCTTGTCTGCTAGCGCCATACCTACAGCTTGTGAGAGCCCAGAGCCGAGTGGGCCAGAAGAAGTATCGACGTATGGTAAATATTCTCGGTGTGGATGCCCCTGCAGTCTGGTGTGCAATCTACGTAAAGTTTTTAATTCTTC